>Ga0182024_10020699_pt1 | contig 12004 bp, 7 predicted proteins | sample P32metaG_FD_120480 | JGI IMG/M metagenome (GOLD analysis project Ga0182024, IMG submission 120480) | Permafrost microbial communities from Stordalen Mire, Sweden - P3-2 metaG (Illumina Assembly) | ecosystem: Environmental > Terrestrial > Soil > Wetlands > Permafrost | place: Sweden: Stordalen... | reverse complement strand
CGTCCGGCTCGCCCCCGAGAGGTTCGGATAGAACCGCGGAAGACGCTCACCCGGCTTGAGACGCAACTTGGTGATGTCGACCGGCTGGCCGTCGCCGGTGAGCGTGAGCTCGATGTCTTCGGGGGTCTCGCTCGTGTTGGTGACTTCGAGCATCGCCTCGTAGCGGCTCTTGTCGAGCGGGTAGCGACGGACCGAGAATGCCGTGACGCCAACGTTGCGGCTCCCCTTGCCGACCGGCACGTACGAGAGCTTCGCATCGCCCAAGTGAACCGGACCCGACGCGTCGGCCGCGTCGCCGAGCTCCCCGTCCGAGACCACCACGATCTCGGCGTTCTCGGCGCCGCGGAGAACATCGGTGGCAAAGCGCAGCGCTCTAGGAAAGTCGGCGCGCGTGTCGGTCGCTTCGACGCGATCGAGGTCTCGTTCGAGCTCGGACGTGTCGCCGCTCATCGGCCCCATCGGGGTCACGATTGCGTCCATTTGCGCGACGAGCATGCGATCCGCCCCTCCGAGACCGCGAATCATGGCTTTCACCTCTTCTTTGGCTACCCCCAAACGGTTCGGCGAAACGTCGGTCGCTTGCATCGACGCGCTGGCGTCGACCAAGACCACGAGGTTTCTCCCCTTTACGAAGGACGCCGCGATCCGCGGGTCTCCCATCGCCGCGACGAGCAGAAAGAGAAGCGCGAGCTGAACGAGGAGCGACAGGAACCGCTTCAGCTTCGAAAAAAGACTCGTCGCTTCCTTGTCGCGCAAGATGCGTTGCCAGAGAGGCGAAAAGGGGATCGCGACGGCGCGACGGCGCAGCTTGAGCAAATAGAACGCGACGATCATCGCCCCCGCGAGGCCGAAGACGGTCGCGAGTGTCGCGAACGGAAGACCGGCGAGAAACACGCCGCTACCTCAAGAACCCGCCGCGCCGGAAGACACGGAGGATGAGCTCGTCGAACGGCACGTGGACGTCGGCTTCGATGTACGGCACTTGGTGCGTCGCGCAGAAGCGCGCGATGTCGGCGACGTATTCGCGATGGACCTCTCCGAACCGGCGGAGGACTTTGGCGGTCACCGTGACTTCGCGCTCTTCGCCGGTCTCACAGTCGTAGAGGAGGACATCGCCGGTGAGCTCGGGATGCGCCTCTTTGGGGTCGACGACGTGGACGACGAAGGGGTCGAACTTATTGTAGCGGAGTACGTTGATGCCTCGCTCGAAGCCCTTCGGGTCGTACAGATCGCTGATGAGGACGGCGAGGCCGCGGCGCTTGTTCTGCGCCACGAAGGCTTTGAGGGCGTCGCCGAGATCGGTCTCCCCCGCGGGCTGGAGCTCGCGGAGAAAGCGGAAGACTTTGAAGATGCGCGCCTTCCCGCGCGTCTCTTGCATGCGATAGACGACCCGGTCACTCGTCGAGACGATGCTCACGCGGTCGAGGTTCGCGAGCCCCACGTAGGCGAGCGCGGCGCACACCTTCTTCGCATAGCGGAGCTTCGCCCCTCCCCCAGCCGCGGACCCTCCCGCCTGGAAGTCGGCGCCGAACGCCATCGATTGGCTGGCATCGACGATGAGATAGATGGCGAGATCTTCTTCTTCCTCGTAAAGGCGCAGCAGAAGACGCTCGAAGCGCTGGTAGACGTTCCAGTCGAGGTAGCGAAAATCGTCGCCCGGTTGATAATCGCGATGATCGGCGAACTCGACGCCGCTGCCGCTCTTCTTGGTGCGTCGCTCGGCGCGCATCCTCCCCGCGAACACGCGTTTGCTGACAAGGGCGAGGTAGTCGAGTTTTCGCTGGAACTCGTCGTCGAAGAGGTCGTCGCGATCCGTCGCGCTTCGTGGGGCAACGCGGCGCGCAAGACCGAGCGTCTCAAGAAGGCCCAACGCCTGCTCCCGCGCCGGCCTTCTCGGCCTTTGCGCCCGGTTTGGTCTCGGCAACGCGCTCGAGGATCTGAGAGATCACCTGGTCGGTCTTGATCCCTTCTGCCTCGCCTTCGAAATTGAGAAGGACGCGGTGGCGGAGCGCCGGCAACGCCGAAGCTCGGACGTCGTCGGTGCTCGCGGCGAAGCGCCCCTCGAACAGCGCGCGTATCTTGGACGCGAGCAGCACCGCTTGCGCCCCTCGGGGGGAAGCGCCGAAGCGCACGAAGCGCTTCGTGAGGTCGGGCGCGTCGGGGCCGTCGGGGTGGGTCGCTTGGACGACGCGGACCGCGTAGTCCTGCACGTGCCGCGCGACCGGTACTTTTCGGACGAGCGCCTGCATCTCGAGGATCGCAGCCTGGTCGAGGACGGGGGTTCGCGCGCTTTGAGCGGCGCCGGTCGTCCGGTCGAGGATCTCGTGAAGCTCGTCGCGGTTAGGGAACGGGACATGAAGCTTGAAGAAGAAGCGGTCGAGCTGGGCTTCGGGCAAGGGATACGTCCCCTCCATCTCGAGCGGGTTTTGCGTGGCGAGGACGACGAACGGTTCTTCGAGCGTGAAGGTGCGTTTGCCGACCGAGACATGGTGCTCTTGCATCGCCTCGAGGAGCGCGCTCTGCGTCTTGGGTGTCGCGCGATTGATCTCGTCCGCGAGGACGATGTTGGCGAAGATCGGGCCTTTCCGGAACTCGAACACTTTGCCGCCCCCCTGGGTGTCGTCGATGACGGTGGTGCCGAGAATGTCCGCCGGCATGAGATCGGGGGTGAATTGGATGCGCGAGAACGTGAGGCGAAGTGTCTCCGCGAGCGTCCGCACGAGCATCGTCTTGCCGAGCCCCGGCACCCCCTCGAGCAGGGCGTGGCCGCCGGCGAGCAAGCACGTGAGGACGCCGTCGACGACCTCCCGATGTCCCACGATCGCCTTGCCGATCTCTTCGCGAAGATCGCCGATGTTCTTGCGAAACGCGTTCGTCTGTTCGCGTACTTCGCTCGTGTCCGCCGTCTCCATCTTCTCGCCGTCTTTCTAGGTTATCAAAGGCCTTCTCGTCTCACTCGCTTCTCAGTCGCGCGGCCGGATCAGCTGGAAGTACCTACGCACGTAGAAGCGATAGCCGCCGGGGATCTCGTCCTTGCCCAGGGCCTCCTCCGCCACCGCGTGGTACTCGCGATATACCTTCGTATACCCGTGCGACGCGAAGCCGCGCTGGGCCGCGCCCTGGATCACTTCGCTACGAGTTTTGCCCTGACCGGTGTCCTGGCCGGCGATCTGCGTGTCTTCCGTGCCGACCTTCGTGTTCGTGGCCGCGCCTTGGATGTGATCGTCGTGTCCGGTTCCCCAGCCGTGCGGGTTTGGGCTCCCGGCACCCTCCCCGCCACCGCTCTCTCCGCCGCTACCTCCGCCTCCCCCCTGACCCTGCCCGGACGACTGCGACAGCATGAGGATTTTCTCCCCGTTGGGGCCCACGATCCACGTCTCGCCGTTCTGGCCCTGACTCCCCTTGCCCTGTCCTTGCCCTTGACCCCCTTGGCCGTTCTGGCCTTGCCCCTGCCCCTGCCCCTGTCCTTGGCCTTGGCCTTGCTGCTGCCCCTGGCCATTCTGGCCCTGACCGTTCTGCCCTTGTTGGCCTTCTTGGCCCTCGCCTTCTTCCTGACCTTGCCCTTGCTGCCCCTGCCCCTGCTCCTGGCCGGACTGTCCCGACTGCCCGCCCCCCTTTCCGCCGCGTGCACGAGACTGGAAGCGGCGTAGGCGCACCATCTGCTTCTGGCCGCCCTGGCCTTGCTGGCGAAGCATCTCGCGAAGCTCCTCGAGCTTCTCCTTCAGCTGCTCCTTTTCTTCTTGCGTCATCTCGTTGCGCTGCATCTGGTTGATGTCTTCGGCGCCGTGCTCGAGATCCTTCGCGGACGCGTCTAGATCGCGCAGGAGGTCTTCGGCAGCTTGCGCGAGCTCTCGGTCGAGGCGGTCGAGCTGGCGCCCGGCCTCCTGATTCTCGGCGTCCTCGCGGTTCAAACGCTCGAGCTCGCGCTCCTTCTTCTGGAGCAAGCTCTTCTCTTCGTCGCTGACGCCGCCGTCGGGCTGGCGCTGCTTTTGGCGGAGCAGGTCTTTCTCGAGCTCGTCGCGCCGCTCGGCGACCGCACGCTGATGCTCGGCGTTGTCCTGAGACGCCTGTTTGAGCGCCTCGCGCATCTTCTCGAGCTGGGCCTTGTCGATCTGGCCCCCCTTCTCGCGCAGCTTCTGGGCGAGGTCTCTCATCTCTTTTTCGGCTTGCGGGAGGTTCTTCTTGTCGAGCGCTTCGCCCGCCGGCCGGGTGAGCGCGGCCTTCTTCATCTCGTCGCCGATCTTCTGGAGCGCGTTCTCGAGCGCCGTCTTGTCGGCGTCGCGCCCCGCAAGCAGCTTGTCTTCGAGCGCCTGCATGTGGCGGAAGGCTTCGGTCCGGTCGAGTCGCCGCTGGGCGAGGTCTTCGATGAGCTGGTTGAACTCCTGGATGGCGGCCTTGGCTTCCTCGCTCTCGTTCTTGGCAGCTTGCTCGTGGAGAAAGTCGCGCATGGCATCCAAGTCGTCGGCGGTAACGTCGACCGCGTCGATGGTCTTGGCGGCCGCGACGGGCACATGCTCTCTCACTTCGAAGAGGGCGATTGCGAGCGTGGCGACCAGAAGCCCTGCTGCGGCGACCCAATCTCTCGGCGCCCGAAACGGCACTGCTCGCCGCGGGTCCACCGAGCCCGCGGCGCGCACCCCGTCTTCGATCGCGAGCTCCATGAACGGCGAGCGCGCGGTCTTTGGAAGCGCCGCGAACGACAGCGCGCTCGAGAGTCGGTCGGAAAGCCCGTGGTAGCGGTCGAGCGCGACCGCCCCCGCGCGTCCGGCCAGGGGTCGCACGTACGCGACGAGCGCAGCGACGAGCGTGCCAAGCGCGCACAACGCGATGGCCATCCGCGCCACCCCTTCGCGCACGTGACCCGTCTTTCGCAAGACGAGAAACACGGCCACGAGAAGGAGCGCGATGCACAGCGCGCTCGTGGCGGAGTCGAGCGCGCGGGACGCTCGGATCCGGCGCTCGGCCTTTCGCGCCGGCCGCGTGAGTGCGTCCAGGTCTCGCGCCGGGTTAGGGAGGGCGTCACTCATGGGGGAGGAGTTCGTAAAGGGTGTGACGTTCGACCCGATTCAAAGTTCCTGTCTTCCGGGCGCACCCGGACGTTTCGAGTGTAGCAAATTTGACGCCCGTGCTCGGCCTGTGTGCGCGAGGAGTACGCCTCTGCGCCTCGCTCTATTCCTCCTGGTGCGCGGGGGAGACAGAAGGCGCGCCCCAGTTTTGCAGCGCTTTGTGTGCGACCCACGTGAGCGCGCCCCCGATGAGCATTGCGACGAAACCGAGGGCGATGAGCTGCATCCACGAGCCCGGGCGCGGGGGTGCCGCTCTCGGCGCGTTCCAAAGCTCTTCCTGGCGGCGGCTCGCCGGTCGCACGGTCGGCGCCGTCCGATCGCGCATCTCTGCCTCGCGGCGCGCGCTTGCCCGGGGGGCGTTCGGCACGGTCACGCGTTCGCCGGGATCCCCTGGCATGCCGTGCCATGGCGTAGGATCAGCAGGAGCGCTTGGCGGCGCGTTGCGAAGCGCGGACTCCGAGCTCGACTTGGCCGCGCGAGGGAGCGCGAGGGCGCGATTCATGGCGAGGGCCCTCCACAGCCCTTCGTCGCCGGGGAGTGCATGCGCCTCGATGGTCGGGCCGTCGACGGGAGCGTCGTCGTCCTCGAGCGCGGCGACCTGATCGTAGTTCATCGTGGCGTGCTTGTGGTTGCCGGACGAGTCGGTGCTCGACGTGCCGCTCGCGGAGTTGGGGTGCTTGAGCGGACCGCGCCAGAGGTGAAGCAGCTCGCCGAGCTCGACATGCCCGCGATCCACGTCGATGGTCGCGCGCACTTCGTGGACGAGCTCCTCGGCGCGGATCGTGCGGTTGCGCGCCTCGGGGGCGAGGGCGGCAGTGACGGCCTTACAGAGACGCTCCGGTAGGTCGGGTCGCAGGGCTTCGAGCGGCTTGATCCGCGGGTAGCGCATCGCTCGAAGAAGCTCGAGGTCCTCGTTCCGCACTTGCTGGAACGGGGTGCGGCCCGTGGCCAAGCGCCACGCGAGAAGCCCCGCCGCGTAGACGTCGGCCCGCTCGTCCACCGGCTCGCCGCGCGCCTGCTCGGGGGCCATGCAGCCGAGCGTCCCTTTGACCAGGCCTACGCGCGTCGCGGGGGAGACTCCGAGCATCTTGGCGATGCCGAAGTCGGTGAGCTTGACGTCCCCCTCGAAAGAAATGAGCACATTCGAAGGCGAGACGTCGCGATGAACGATAGGCGCCGGCAGCCCGTTTTCGTCCTTCTGGGCGTGAGCTGCGGCGAGCGCAGCGAGCACACGCTCGACCACGTGCCAGCCGATTCGGTCCGGTAATCGAGCGCCGAGAGCCGCGCAAAAGCGGAGCAGGCGGGACAGCGCGATGCCGTCGACGTAGTCGAACACGATGGCGGCGAACCCCTCGTCCTCGACGAACGCGCGCACCTGAACGATCGCGGGGTGCGTCAGGCGCACGCAGAGCGAGGCCTCCCGGGCGAGCGCGTTCGAGAACGCCTCGTCGCGCTCGCGCGCGTCACTGAGCACCTTGATGGCCACGAGCCGCCCCGCGCGGCTCTTCCCGAGAAACACCTGCCCGCCTCCCCCGGAGCCTAGTCGCTCGAGGATCTCGAAGCCCTTGAGGGCGCGGTGATGCTCGACGGAGGGGAACACCCGAGGGGAAGAGTACGCCCGAGGGGGGCGAGCGTCTCGTGTGGGATGTCGAGGTCCGCGAGGGAGATGGTGAACCGCTATCGACGCGTCGCGCGGACCGTGGCAGAAGCCCGCCTCGGTGATTTCACCCCGCTGTGGACGGAGCACTCCTTGAGGGAGGCACCACCAAGCGGGGCCATTCGGGACAGAGGACAATCAGGAACAAGTTGAGGAAACACCGCTAAGCACGCTAAACAACAGCATCTTAGGGCTGATAGCTCAGTCGGTAGAGCTGCGGACTTTTAATCCGTAGGTCGCGGGTTCGAGTCCCGCTCGGCCCACTACCCGGCACGGGGGAAACTCCCCAGCGGGGTGACGTGCATCCACCCGGGGAACTCGGTCGTCCGGGCTTCGTTTCGTCGACGGCTCTCGACCACACCGCAACGCTCAGCGCGTCGACGAAACGCTCAATACACACTACGCGACGAAATGCTCACTCCACGACAACGCACAGCGTCTTGGAAAGTGCGCACAGCGCCAATTCAAACTGGAATTGTGTCAATTCGAGTTGGAAATGTGTCTCTTCTCGCTTGCCGAGCGCCCTGACGAGCCCGTTTTGGGCGTTTAGAGCCCGTCGCGGTCCCATAACGCGCAAGAAGTGCGTCTCTTCGATCTGGAATCGTCTCCACTCCAACAGGACCAGCGACGAAATTAGAGAGAAGTGGGACGATTCTTCGACGTCTCGCCTCATTTCGAACTCGAAAAGCCACAAGACGAAGAGAAAACGCGGCTCGGCGAGGAAGAAAGGTGTCTTTTCCAGTTAGAAGTGTCGACCGACGAGCTTGAAATGTGTCTCTTCGATTTGGAAAGGACTCTCTTTCCGCCTAAAATGCGGCTTTTCGAGTCTTCCCGGTGTCGATTCGAAGGTGGCGTCACCGAGTGCACGAGAACAGACCCGCTGCCTGCCAGGTGGAGCCGGTGCACCGCCAGTCCGTGCCCGAACCGTTGCCCCCACATGTGAAGCATTCGGTCGGTGACACAACCCCGGCCCTCGAGGGATTCGTAGTCGTGATCGATTGATCCGAACAGGAGCTACCCGATTCGATCGCGGTCGGGCACTGCGGCAAGGTCAGACCATTGGAAGGGGCCAGTAGGACACAGTTCCAAAGAGAGTCGGCGGCCACGGCACACGTCCCCTCGATCGTGGAGCTCGCGTCGTCGGCCTCGCCCGTGACCTCGCCGCCGCACGACGCAAGAGTGAGCAGCACGACGATCGGCACTCTCATCGAGCGCAGAGTGCCGGTGTTCCCGAGTCTTGCTGAAACCACCGATTCGCCTGCTTCTCTTCCAGTCCCGCCGGTCGTGTCGTTGAGTGCGGAAGCGCGGACGTCAGTTGGCCATCAGAGGGTAGGCCTTGAACGGCGTCCCGCACCCGAGGGTAATCTTGCCCGTGTTGGAGGGCGTCGTGTAGGGCGCCCATGCAACGGTCGTCCCGTTCGTATCCAAGAAGAGATCCCCGTCGGCCACGCCACAGGCAACGATCGCCGCGGGAACCGGGGTCGGACAGGTCACTTCCGTGGTCGTGAACGTCATGAGCCCGCCTGAAACCATATACGTACCCGTCAGTTCTTCTTCTTCGAAAGAACCCGCGTCCGGCTCTACGAAAAACCCCTCTGAAAAAGTGCCGTCGCTCTTCAGCTTGAGCGTAATGGTCCCCCCCGTCGTTCCCGCAGCCTCCCAGGATCCGACGACGTTCGCGCTATTGCACGCGGTAGCTCCTGCTTCTGCGGTCGTTCCTCCCTCTTTCGCGGGAGCCTCTCCATCGTCCGCTGCCCCCGACTCGGAGTTTTCGCCCCCCTCTTCGTTCGAAGCGCTGTTCGTGCCCCCGCCGTCCATCCCTCCGCCAGCACCCCCGTTCGAGCCCGAGCAAGCCACGAGAGGCCCGACGACAACCGCGAGCGCGACGATTCTCGACAACGTTCTATCCAAGACGCACCTCCACACGGACGCACCTCCACACGGCTTCGCTTCGCCTTCCCCTGCCCACCCCAGCGCGTAGCACGGCCCAGGCTCAGACGGCAAAGGGCGCGCCGCCCCTCACCGCGCGTCGGCGCAGCACCGGAACCCGGTTGAATAGTCGTGGTACGTCGGTCCGTGCGCGCGGGTCACGTAGTGGCAGCCGTGCCCGTTGACCTCGGCGTCCCCGTAGAACCCCCCTCGGAAGCGGGCGCGACCCGACTCGTCGGCGGCATCGGCTCCCCATTCGTGCAGGTTGCCGACGCAGTCGTGCACGCCGAACGGGGATACGCACTTCTCGTAGCTTCCTGTTGGAGCGAGTCCCCCTCCCTGGTTCAAGCGCGGGTCGTTGAACTCTTCGTAGGTCCACAACGACGCATCGTTGCCGAAGAAGCGGACCATGCTGGACCCCTTCCCTTCGTTGCAATAGCCCGCCATCCGAACTCGCCCCCCGTACGGGTAATCGTTGGCAGGGTCGCCGCCGCTGCAGGCCGTCCGGAACTCGGTTTCCGTGCAGAGCCGCTTGCCGGCGTTCGCGCACGCTCCCGCCGCCTGGACCTGAGAAATGTATCCCTGAGGAATCACGCCTTTCGCGCTCTTTGCACGCACTTCGAGCCCCTGGACTCCCTCATACGGCGAGTGCGGGCGTTCGCGCCCTCCAGGGAGGACCTCGACTACGTACGCTTCGTAGCGATCCACGCACGACGACCCGACCTGCGTCATCTCTGCTGGACACGACGGCACGGGCAAACCCCGCTCCGGGGCGTGAACGCCGGATGGAGCGGGATTCGCCACGCAGCCACCGACGATCGCCGCGAGGATGGACGCGGGGATCCTGGCATCGTTTCGTGGGCGCTTTTCCGTCATCGTGGGTGCGAGAAGCTACACGATCGTATGGCGAGCTTACGGCGACTCAGACTCTACGCGCCGGGGATTGCGGTCAATGTCGCGCTCGCGCAAACCAGAAAAATGCGGGTAGACTAGAACGATTCGCGTCCGAGGGTCTGGATGCGCGAGGAGCCCTTCATGCGTCGACGCGCCCTTTCGTTCGTTTGCTTCGCTGCGCTTCTTTCCGGTGGTGCTGCCTGCACGGCGGTTCTCGGCGATTTCAGCACGGGCCCTGCCGAGTCCGACGCCGGCAGCAAGAAGGCGGACGGGGGGCTCGACGCTCGATCCTCATCCAAAGACGGGGCGTCCGGACACGACGACGCCTCGCGAGACTCCTCGCGAGACTCGCCGAGCACGATGGAGGACGTTCGGCCCGGGATCGAAGCAAGCACGGGCAAAGTGACGGCGGTCGCGACCGGGCAGACGGTATACGTCGGACTGCCGGCGACGGTCGACGCCTCGGGCAGTACCGGTTCGGACGGCAAGCTCACGTACAAGTGGACGTTCCTCACCGAGCCGGCCGGCAGCGTGCTCGTCGACAGCAATCTCTCGAGCACTACGGCGGCGACGCCGAGCTTCATTCCCGACCTGCCCGGAGACTTCGTGCTCCAGGTCACCGTCAAGAGTGGCGCCGCCACGGGCACGGCGACGGCTACGGTAAGTGTCGTAGCACCCGAGGTGTTCTACCTGGAGGGGACGACGAAGGCGGATGGAGGCTTCAACACTTTGTCCACCGACGCCTCTGCAACTCTCGCATACTACGCCGTCGACTACGACGGGACGAACAGTCGCCCGGTCATGTGCCCGGAAGTCGACACGACGGCCGCCGGCTCTTTCACCCTGCCGGGCATCCTTCCGTTTTACGCGGGCGTCGGCTTCGATATTTGGGAAGGTGAGGCGGGTGAAGCCCCGCGATACGCAGGCTTTACCTATGATCTTTATGATGGAGGAGAAGGATTTGCGACGCACCTGCGGACGGGCACGAGCGCGTCCTCGTGCGCGTCCCCACCCGTGGACCTCGGCATCTTCCCGGGAGTAACCACCACCCCTTCCTCCTCTGCCGACGGAGTTGCGACGAGCCCCCGTCTCAACGCGGACGGTTCGCGTGTGGTTATCTATGATTCGCACTTCAATCTCGTCACGCTCGCGACGGATGGCTCGAACCAGAATAGCGTCTCTCCTTACTTCCAAGGAGCGACCTCGGACGCATCGACCGCCGTGTACGACTCGAATCCTTACGGCCCAGTGGCTCCTTCCCCTCAATGGCTCGGGTCGAAGGTGGCTTGGGCGCGTCCGACCGAGACAGGTTGGGAAATCGTCACGGCGCCCGATACCGCGAACTCCGCAATCACTCAGTTCATGAGCTGTCCGGGCGTGACGCCCCGCGAGTTTCAGTTCTTCAACGGCGAATCGGTGATCGTCGGCTACCGGGCCACCGCTTCGGGTCCTGAGAATATCTATCTGCTTTCGAAGTCCTGCACGGTCATCCACGCGTACACGACGCTGTCGTACACGTCCGCGGTCGCCCGTGATTTTTCGATCTCTCCGGACGGCAATTGGCTCGCCTTTCTGCAGCTCGATCCTTCTACTCAGGACGCGGCACTTTGGCAGGGCCACTCCTTACCCGGTGGCTTCGTGTACATCGCACCGACCGACGGAACGGCCCAGCCGACACAAATCACGCCCGATCCCGCGCTCTACGGGCCCCGATGGATCGGCGGCGGCAGCCTCCTCGTTTATACGAAGGTCGGCGCCATCGCGGATGGGGGCGCATTCCCGTCCACGGCCGCCGTCGTTTACATCGTCGACGGCGGCGGCGAACAGACGGTTGCACGAGCCAACGGGGTTTCTTCGACTCTCGCGACCGGCGGAAGCGGCGCCTGCAGCATGAGCGGCCGCGCCGTCGGACCCGGAGCGTTCGCGATGCTTTCTATCGCCGCCGCAGCCCACTTCGTACGCCGACGACGACGCCGTGCCGTCTGAACTCGCCGCGCCCCGGCGCCGTTCCATCGGAACGGCGCGGTCGCTCTAGTCTAGAACGTCCCCGTGGCTCCCGCCGTGCCGAACCCTACGTACGGCGTGACCGTGAGCCCCGTCGTGGCCGCAGACTTCGGCGCGGTGAGGACGAGCACGAGGCCACTCGCCAGACCGACGCCTCCGACGATGAACCCGACCGTCGAGAGCAAGCCCATCGTGTGGTAGCTGTTCAAATCAGAGGTCGGGCCGCCTGGAGGGCAGGTTCCGCCAGGGCCTGTGCACTCGTTCTTCAAGTTGCTGTGGTCCCCAATCGCCAGGATCCCGGTGATGGCCCCCTCGATGATCCCGGCGCCACCGATTCCGAGGGCCACGATGCCGAGAGTGCGGTTCACGGACGCTTTGCCGCCCGCGCTCGCGGGCTCGATTGCCGAAGGCGCCGCCGTGGGCGCTAAGGCGCCCGGCGGCGCGGTCGCCCCCG
>Ga0182024_10020698_pt1 | contig 12004 bp, 13 predicted proteins | sample P32metaG_FD_120480 | JGI IMG/M metagenome (GOLD analysis project Ga0182024, IMG submission 120480) | Permafrost microbial communities from Stordalen Mire, Sweden - P3-2 metaG (Illumina Assembly) | ecosystem: Environmental > Terrestrial > Soil > Wetlands > Permafrost | place: Sweden: Stordalen... | reverse complement strand
TTGTTTGATGCCGTAGGAATCTAGGAGGGATCGTCTTGCTTTGACAGAAGCGATGATTTGCTCGTATTGACTTGCTGCGATTGGGTCATCGAATTCATTCTCATACACGGGATATGCTGCCATCATAATACTGGGAGTCTTATCATTGGGCCTAAAGTAAGCTTTGATAAAAAGATATATGGTGCCTTCGTGGCAATCGTTGCCAGAGCTCTTCTGTAACGAATGGCATGAAAGGATGCAATAGTTTCAGTCCACCTTCAAGAACAGTATATAACGTATCTTGTGCAGACTTCTTCTGTTCAGGCGTGCCTTCCCGCATCAAATGCTTTGAGTTTTCCTTGTATCAGTCAATCTTTAAGTGGCAGCATACGATATAAACGTCACATAGTTGATAAAGCCAATACACATAAATGGCATTCGTCGACTTGTGAAACTCACGAGCCTCCAAACCCTCATTAGCGGACTTCGCAGCCTCGTTAAACCGATGTAAAATCCATCTCTCAACCAAAGTCTCTCTCCCCGACTTCACCCCACTCTCAGCAGGTACATAGTCCCCATAATTCATCAGAGCAAACCTCGTGGCCTGATAGAACTTGTTGACAAACTGTCGGTGTCCCTTAATCTGCATTACATTCAAATTCAGATCCCTCCCCCCGGTAACCAACCCACACAGACCAAATCTTAGAGCATCGGTACCACATTCGGGAATGCCGCTCGGGAAGATTTTCTTTTGATCTGCTTTTGCACGGGCGATTTCTTTGGCATCCAGGTTTCCGGCATCAAGTTTTGCGGCAAGCGCTTCAAGGGTGGAGCCTTCGATGACTTCGATGGGATCGATGACATTGCCTAGAGACTTGGACATTTTGCGACCCTGGGCGTCGCGCACGAGGGGATGACAGTAGACTTCGTGGAAGGGGACGGTGCCTGTGAGTTTTATGCCCAGCATCACCATTCGAGCGACCCAGAAGAATAAAATGTCCCAACCGGTTTCGAGCATCGAGTTGGGGTAGAAGTTATTCAGATCAGAGGTCTAATCATTAGACAGGAGACAAGATAGAGTACGTTGTTGGGCCAGCCCATGGTAGACCATGGCCATAGACCAGATGAGAACCAAGTATCAAGGACATCTGAATCTCGTTCGAGGGTGAACTTCTTTCCGGGAAATTTAGTTTCTGCTTTCTGGCGGACTTCCTCCTCCGAACGCCCCGCGATCCACCACTGTCCCTCATTCGGCTAACATTAGGTCCACTCTCTGGGGAACATACACTCTGAGTTTCGCCTTCGATGTCTACAAAATACACGGGAGCTTGATGGCCCCACCATAATTGTCGAGAAATACACCAGTCACGGATATTATCCATCCATCGCTTGAACTCTGCTTCGGACAATTTAGGATTGATAATTAGTTCCCCGGATTCCACAGCTTTGTGCGCTTGGGCTGCCATATCTTTCATGCTGACATACCATTGGGGTTTCAGCATCGGTTCGATGACGTCCTTTGAACGACTGCAGATTCGTAGCGACATCTCGTGGTCCTGTTTGTCCACATATAAACCGTGCTCCTTTAATTTCTCAACGACAGATTTTCGTGCATCAAATCTTCGTACACCCTAGAGTCAGCGTAATTTCGTGATGTGGAAGACCTTCCATGGACCTGCATTCTCATTCAATGTCCCGTCATCATTGAGAATATTGATAAATTGCAAATTGTGCCGTTTCCCGGCTTCATAATCGTTCTCATCATGAGCAGGAGTCAGCTTCACCGCACCCGTTCCAAACTCCATATCAACGAGCGTAGCATCGGCCACGATGGGCAACTTCCGTCCATCGATGAAAGGGTGAACAGCAACCTTTCCTATCAAATGCTGATATCTCTTGTCATCAGGATGCACCGCAATCCCCGTATCTCCGAGCATTGTCTCTGGTCTAGTTGTCGCGATAATGATCCGCTCATTCGTCCCCTCAATTTGATATGCGAAGCTAGTTAACACGCCGAACTCAACCGCTTGATCGTAGCCGGGGACCTTTTTGAAGGTGCGGCCCTTTATTTCTTCGTGGTCGGCTTCTTCATTGGACAATGCGGTGTTGAGTTGGCAGCACCAGTGCACGAGCCGGGTGGAGCGATAGATCAAACCCTCTTCGTGGAATCGGATGAAGGTCTCTTCGACAGCTTTGGACAGTTCGGGACTCATGGAAAAGGCTTCGCGAGTCCAATCTAGTGATCCTCCGAGACGTTTTAGTTGCGTTTTGATGGCTTGGTGGTATCTATTGTAAGTCATATCATTTCGAGGGAGCACTTTTCCTTCCATTCCCAAACGTGTTCGAGGAATTTTTGACGACCAAGATCATGACGCGTAAGATTCTTGTCCCTTGCAAGGCGTTTCTCAACGACAGTTTGAGTTGCAATACCAGCATGATCGAATCCAGGGAGATACAACACGGATTTTCCAAGCATGCGGTTCCTATCGTCAGCATTGTCTGCCAGGGCGTATACCATCGAACAAGAGTGTCCTGAATTGCAGCAGTCAATGCATGTCCAATATGTAATGACCCAGTCACATTCGGTGGAGGGAGAGTGATCACAAACACTCCCTCAGGTTTGACTTTGTTGTCTGCAGTCATTTGGGGCTTGAAGTAGCCCTCCTTCTCCCACCATGCGTACCATGATGACTCGACCGCAGCAGGATTATATTTTTCCAGAGCGCCTAGTTCCAGACTTTGCAACACTGTCATTAATTGCCAAACTCGAAAGTCCGTGGGCGTACCTTTCTTGTGCCCTGGAGTGGTCGTGTCATTGAATGTCATATCCTTGGCCTCTACATCCTTCTTCTTCTTATCTGCCTTTTTTGAATCCGAAGGCACTGCAGCAGCAGCCGCTTTCTATGATCAACCAATATCCCCCTACGTGACAAACCAATTTCGCCTGTTTCTCGTCAAACTTGGCCTTCTTTTCGGCCTTCTTCGCCTCCTTCTCTACTAGCAAGAGTTAACACATCTACCAAAGCACAGATTACATTCTTTCTGAGTCTTGACTTTGCTAATTGGACCGCCGATACTTCCATTCTGACTCTGTTCCTGGCTCGATTCGCTATTCTGCACAGCAGTCGACCCGGCCATTTTCCTCAGTCCACAGCCGTACGAATAAAAGACTGGTGGTCGAACAATATCTCGTAAAAGCGCTCGAGATGAATAGCAGCTCGATCTTTGAAGACAAAATGCCAGAGCGATATCTCAGGATGACTCTTCTCACCGAAACGGACTTTTCGCGTGGTTGACTCACAAGGCACAAGGGTTTTCTCCTAAGAGCCCGCAAATGAAAATTGAGTGCTTGGTTGCTGTGGTTACCGGATTGTTTTGATGCTTTGCAAGGTTGATCTGTCGAGTTCAACCACCATCGTTATCCAGCACAAACATCAGCCACTCTCCAGGAGAGAATAGTCAGCAAAATGTCGGTACGGGATCTCGATAAGATAATGGGCAGATTGTCCGTCAACGAAAACATCAATCCATACGCCGCCGCAAAGCCAGTAGCCAAAGTTGCTCCGAGCACAAAGTCGGTCTAACAGTAGATTCCGGCCTCTAAATCCAGCTCGAGCCTCAATCAGCCCGCTCAACAGACAACATCATCTTCTTCCACGACGACAACAACGACGGCCACTTCCAATGCAACCCGCCACCCTCTTCTCAAACTGGCCGTGCACAATCAGACCTTCAATAAAGCCTCTGCCCCCATAAATCCACGGAAATCGGCCTTGGGGTCAACAACCCAGCAGTCTGTCACAGTAATCAATGTATCAGCCTCTCACTGGCGCCAACAAACCTCTAAACATTCCGGCGACTCTGATGAACTGGAGAATTCCCGGAAATCGGGTCCCCTTACAGCTGTCCAGTCCATTCCCACACCACCGCCTCCGCCAAAAGAATTTCATCTGGGAATGTTCGATATTGGCAAACCATTGGGAAAGGGAAAGTTTGGACGGGTTTATCTTGCGCAGGAGAAGAGAACGGGATTTGTGTGTGCTTTGAAGGTCATGCATAAGGCCGAACTCGTTTCGTCGAAAGTAGAAAAACAACTCCGTCGAGAAATCGAAATTCAGTCAAATTTGAGGTCTCTTTCCACGCTATCTTTGAGATTCAAGGGTTGACTTGTAGACACCCAAACATCCTCCGATTGTATGGGCATTTCCACGATGCAACACGCGTATTTCTAATCCTGGAATTCGCTGGCCAGGGAGAACTCTACAAACTCCTTCGCAAAAAAGGCAAATTCAGCGATGCAAGAGCATCAAGTTACATCCACCAAATGGCCAACGCACTATCCTACCTCCATAAAAAACACGTTATCCACAGAGACATCAAGCCCGAAAACATCCTCATTAGTGTGGGCGGCGAGATCAAAATCTCTGATTTCGGATGGAGCGTCCATGCCCCCTCGACACGACGAACAACCCTTTGCGGCACACTGGATTATTTACCCCCTGAAATGGTCGAGGGGAAAGACCATAATGAGAAGGTTGATTTGTGGAGTTTGGGAGTGTTGGCTTATGAGTTTTTGGTTGGGAGTCCGCCTTTTGAAGAGTTGAGTGGATATGGGGCTACGTATAAGAGGATTGCGAGGGTGGATTTAAAGATCCCTGATTTTGTGAGTGCCGAGGCAAGGGATTTGATTAGTCGAGTATTCCGGATCATTGAAGCACGCTAACGAATTAGTTATTGCAACATAATCCGGAGAAACGATTGCCGCTGGACCAAATTCCTCAGCATCCCTGGATTACAAAGTACTCGAATCCCAAGCCACAGGATTTGAGAAAGTCGACAATCGAATATAACCCCAGTATAATCTCGAAGACTACAGAAGGAAAGAGAGAGTAGGAATCTCCTTCCAATAGTGGCTCCCAGACATACGGCCGAAGTGCAGAAAATGTAGAAAAGGAGCTATTGCACATGAAAGTAACGAATGACAGTCTAATAAACGAGAATGGATCGAGGGATTCGGCGGAAGACAAAGGCAGAGAGTTGTCAGATCAAAGGAAGCCTACTCGGAAACGACACCTCGTCGCAATACCATTGAGGCGAGATTAGTGGTGTCATATCAATTGTCTGCACGGCATGTAGTTTATTGTACAAGATCATCTCTAGCGCTAGTATAGTTCATCAAAGGGTCTGTTTGTCAGATTGTTCGCAAGGAGAATCAGTACCGTGTATCCCGAAAGCATGACGGGAAGACTTTACTGACAAGTCGCTCTGCTTCTTCACGCGTTGGTCTTGATTCATGCGCCATAAGAGATGTCACTGCTCGTCGTTTGACACATTGCTTAAGTTAGCAACGCCCATGGAGCATGATAAACCTGCATCCGTCGATTGAATCCAAAAGCGTCTTCAACACCATGCCACCGTGCGAAAAAATGATGCTGAGCCTCATCAAGGAAACGACATTCTCGAGATAATGCCACCGCTCGGACCTACCCTTAACAATATCCACAACAGCACCTAACCTCTCCACAGGCAATATGTTTTAAATCGTTGTGATCGACTTTAAAACGACAATGATCAAAAGCATGAACCATCTCATGGGCCAATGTACTCTCCATCCGTCTCGACGTATAATTATGATTCTCACATAGAATAATACCCATTTCCGCACTAAATCCACCATGCACTTGCTGTGGACAGGGCGCACAATATACTGGAGGTGAGCAGCCTATTTTTTTGAGCTCCGAGTTCATGAAGATTATGATGGGTGACTTTTCGAAGAGTTTGTTAACGAGGTTGATACAGCCCGTGTGCTGTCGCTCAGAGGTCTGCGGATCGAATTTCCCGGCTAGGTCGTTTGCGGAGATGGCATTATTGTAGTTATTGTTGGATGAGGAGGTTTGTTGATGGGAGGGTTCGGCGCTGCTGTGGAGATCGACTCGAGGTAAAGGTTGTGAGGGTTTATGAATTGAATTGTGTCGAAGTGATGAGAATGTCTGTTTCCAGTGCTCAAAAAGCTGTGTGTCTTGAGGACTTAGCTGTCGAGGACAATGCGTCTCCTTCACGGAAAGTGGATCTGTCATCGAGGAACAAGCTCAGCAAGCCGTAAGGAACCAGCCGCAGAAAGATCTTCGGAAATGCCCTAAAAGCCGGAGAGCCCTGAGAAAAGTGCCGATCTTCGAAAATTTGCTGCAATTTGCCTGAGCACTTGAAAACATTTGCCCGCGCCATCTCTCAGCGGATGTTGTCTCGAGCGTCCGCTGCAATCTGTCGGCGATGTCTTCTCAACTCCCTCCCGAGGCCCCTTTCAATCCTTCCACTCCTTCCACTCCTTCCCATCCAACAACCTCGCCGCTGCTACGCTAAAAAGGCAAAGAAAGTCAAACTTCCCCCGGAACAACGGCCAGCCCATCAAATAGCACTCCATCTTGGAAAAAGACTCACCCCAAACCCCCAGAACGGAAAACTATACCTCACAGACATTTTAGGGATCCGCGATGAAACCAACAAACGGCTTAAGGGCCATAGAAAGGGGAATTTCTACCTGGCTTCCGTGCACGGCAAAGCCGAATTAATGGTGCTTGTCATGCGTTCCATCGACCGCATCGAAGTACAACGTGAATGGGACACCAATAAGAAGTTACGACTCATGCCCCCTCAACGGTTTTATCTGCCTAGAGCACACAATATCCTACACGGAGTCGGCCATAGCAGATCGGTCTTGACGCCAACCTTGCAGAGCGTGAGAGGAGGAGTCGCAGACCATCGAACAAGGTATTCGTTGTGGATTAATTTTCGGTCTTCCAAGGATGGCGATGTATTTCGCTCACAAGGATATAATGAGACTAGTGAGACCTTGGATAAGAATTTCAGGTGGTTCTTGGAAAAGTATACCGATACGGAAGGGTCAGACACAGCGAGAGATTGGGGCGCCATCGCTCCTGAGTTGGATGAATTACCTCAAAAGCTGGCCTTACGTGCTTCTAGGAAACTGGAGCAGGAAGCAAACAGACTCAAAAAGCTTTCCAAACAAGCAGCAAAGCCGCCGGTGACATCTGCTGCAGAAGAGCCCTTCGAGCCGCTTGAAGAGGAAGCTAAGGTGGCCGAAGAAGTGGAAGAGGAAGAGGAGGAGGTCCCAGAGATATGGCGGCCGAATCAGAGAGATCTCTCCCTTCGACAATCAACATTCTCTCATCCTTCGCAGACAACACTAGCTCAAGCCACCAAACAACTTCGTTCGTCATGGTCGCCTACTTCCTTCCATGACCTAAATCTCGTCAAATCCCTGCCCAAAGCAATTGAATCCATCACTCTAGGTCATCTCGGTAAAAAAGATATCACGCCTACCGACATTCAAGCGCTGGCCATTCCCGTCATCACCAGGCTCGATACAGCAGGGTTCGCCGACGAAACCCCCCAATCTCTCAGTTTCCTTATTGCCGCCGAAACAGGAAGTGGCAAGACTCTCGCATACCTCGTTCCTCTAATCAATCGGATTAAATCAGAGGAGGAATGGGCTCTTCAGAATCCGACATCACCGTATTCTATATTTAATACTCATCGCGCTGCGTCTCCGAGAGCGGTTATACTCGCTCCTACGTCTGAACTCGCTGGGCAGATCTACAAAATCCTTAAACTTCTGTCTCATGAAATAAAATACACAGTATGCGCTTTGCTGCCGAAATTCGACGACTGGGTGGTACGTAAATCGATATTACCGAAATATATCGATATCCTCGTCTCTACACCTCACCGTCTGAATGAGTTCATGCAATCCAACGAGATCAAATCGAATCAAATCAAATACCTCGTCATCGATGAAGCGGATACGATCTTCGATCGCTCGTTCCTGGATTCGCTTAATCCAATTCTAAACACCGTTAAAGCGCAATTAACTCATCTCGTCCTTTGTACAGCGACTATTCCCCTTGCTCTAGAGGAGAGACTGCACAAGAATTTCAAGAATATGCAAAGAATTGTAGCACCCAAAATTCATACGGCGCCCCGACGAATCAACTTCCAAGTCATGGTTGAATCAGATAAACGAGAAGCACTCCTCAACACTCTTCGAGCGATCCAGGCCGACAACACAGAACCAGACCGTGATATCAAACGGGTCATTGTATTCTGTAATGTCCGCGAGGTAGTCCGGGAAGTCTACGAGTATCTCAAATCATCAGAGGAAGTACACAAGTCGGAAGGCAACGATGGGTTATTCGAACTAATTCCATTTACGAGAGATAATTTCGATCGACATACTGCGTTGGAAAGGTTCAATGAGCAAACTGAAAAGTCGGACAAGTTAAGGATATTGATTACGACGGATATGGGATCGCGAGGACTGGATACCATCGCTGCCAAGACGGTGGTGTTGTATGACGTTCCGTACAGCAGTATTGATCTGCTACATCGGCTCGGAAGAACGGCTCGGGCAGGAACTCGAGGAAAGGCGGTTATGATGGTGTCAAAGGCGGAGTACAGAGGGCGTACTAAGGAATGGGTTAATGAGATTAGAGATCGTTTGATCAAGGGAGAGGCGTTAGTGTAGACTATGCAATAGGATACCATTCACAACTATCTCCGTTGTTCAATGCGGATCGCTGGTTCTTTCTAGCCTTACATGTCTTCAATGACGATATTTGTTTGGCCGGTGGTTAAGACAGCGAAGATTAAAAGGGAATTGTCATTGAGATATCTGTATCTGAGATACCTCACGCACAAATAACCTGACAAACTGAATCACCCAACCTCAATTCAGCGGGGGGTTTGCCACTAATTCTATTCTCTATTTAGACACAGGATATAAATAAACTTCATGTTTCCTTACTCAACGCCGCTGTAACCTTCGGAATAAACACCATATTATCCCGATGAGCGACATACTCTCCATCTGCATATCCCAAAATCCCAACAATTTCATTACTCCGTTTTCCCATAATCCTAGCAATTTCCGTCGCCGAATAATTCACCAACGCTCTTCCGATATCCGTCGTATCCTTGATTCCTCCCGCCGGATCTCTCGCCGCTACCGAAATGGTGATTGCTTCGTCTGCTGAGAAGGAACCTTCGACGGCAATGACCCCGACGGGAAGGAGACCTGCTTTCTCCACGCGGGTAAGTGCTTTGAAGGCTCCTTCGTCGATCACTACTTTGCCTCGAGGAGCCATCCCGTGGAGAAGCCAGAACTGTCGGTCCTTAAAGGAGCGTTTAGGAAGGAATCGTGTATGCAGAGGGACCTCGCCTCGGGGAGGAGGGGATGAGCGAGGAGTCGATATTACTGCAGAGGAGACATGTGATGTAGATGTTGGAGTAGCGGGACGAGATGCGAGGGTATCAAGATGTTTGACGATAGCGAAAATATTTCCCGGTAATGAAGCTCGTGTTATGATAGTTGTGACTCCCACCGACGCGGCCAATTCCGCCGCAATAAGTTTTGTGACCATCCCACCTGTCCCAACGCTGCTTCCTGGAGACGATACTGCTATCAGCGGTGTTCTCGCAATTGAAATACCATTGGCTTTGAGAACAGAGACATCATCCACCACTTCGATGGCTTCGGCATCAGGATTCGTCCGTGGATTATCCGTATATAGACAATCCACATCGGTCATCAGGAACAAGTAATCGGCATTGACCATCCCTGCCGTAATAGCAGATAGAGTATCATTGTCACCGAAGCGAATTTCGCTGACGGAGATAGTGTCATTCTCGTTGACCACGGGGATGACTCCCATGGAAAGAAGTTCAGACAAGGTGTTTGCTGCATTGAGATATTGTGTTCGGTCTTGAATGTCATTTTTAGTGAGGAGAACTTGTGCAATGGGTTGATTCAGGTTCTTGAACAGTTCGTCCCATAGCGCGATAAGTCGACATTGTCCAATTGCTGCCAAAGCCTGATTCATTACTCGGTGGATTGAAGGGACATACCTGTATCGTAGCCAGCCGTTTCGGCTTCTTCGGCATATCCATCCTGCGTAACCCAATTCCTATGGCCCCAGACGAGACAATAATGACTCTATGCCCTTCCCGTCGCAAGCGCACTGAGGTTTCGACGATGAGCGACAGGTTCGAAAGCAGCGGCTCATGAGTGTGCTCATCGCAAATTGAGCTTGTTCCTAGGTGTTAAAAGAGCAAGAAGCGACAGTACCAAGCTTGATGACGATTGTCCTCGAGTCTTTGCTCTTCATTGTCGTACGCTGGACAGATGCGAGCCAGACGGACGTCGTGGTCGTGACTCAGTTCCCGAAAAAGTCTAAATTTCCGAATGGTGAGGGATCGGCCCAGCCCATGCCCGTGGCCCGCCAAATTTCATTTCCGTCAGATCGAATTACACTAGACGGTGTCAGATAACTACCACATTCTTCGGACTAGTGTCAATATCACTACCTCACTGGGGATCCGCATATGCAGAAAGTATCTTGTTCATTCTATATACATTGACTCATCTTACAGTACTAGATAACCTATAGCCATAAATTCAAACATTCTCCAAAGCGACCTCCCTCCTCTGAGTCATACGAACAAAAATTCCCCGCTGTACATGGAACCACGTATTATTCACCTCCCAATCCTTATCACTCGCAAGCGTCATATCGAAATACCTGAAAATCTGAGGAATAACTTTATTAATTTCCTACTCATCAACCCATGTCCGTGACAAACACCTCCAAGGGATGGGGAATGCATACCATAAGAGAGATATTCTTGCCAACACAGGTCCTACTCCCTGCGCCAAAAGTAAGGGAATATTTCTCCATCTCTTTATTACGGGCTTCACTCTCAAGCCATCTGTCCGGATTGAACTGGTCTGCGTCCGCGCCGAAGATCTGTTTGTCACGATGCACGACATGCGCATTCATCCCGACTTGGACGCCCTCAGGGAAGTACTCGCCACAGATCGTGGCTCCACCCTTGGGTGTATAGCGAGGCATACACAACGAGACGGAAGGACAAATACGGAGTGCCTCGGAGAGAACAGCTTGGAAGTACGGTAACTGACGTGCTTGAGCATAAGTGACTGATTCGGAGAAAAGACCCTTTGCCTCTGCTTCGTCGAGTTCTTTGCGGAATTTAGCGTAGCAGGCAGGATTTTTCAATAAATAATAAACAATCGCACGGAGCGCAATTGCCGTTGTATCACTTCCTGCGAACCTACACGCAGTCAGAACGATGCAGACGGGAGGCGACGTACACTGCGGAATTGGCTTCAATGTGCACATCGAGAGGCCTCATGAGATCGGGATTCTTTTGTTGACGTTCGGTGAAGTAGTAGAGGAGGTCTTTTCGGCCGGCGGTAGCGCCTCCATGCATTCTCTCCTCGACACATTGGCCTGAGAATTGGGCGAAGGCGCCGACTTTGTTGGCTAGGCTGCGATTCAGCGGGAGGTATTTGCCCATGAAATCCAATGATTTTTTGACGTAGGGGACTTGTCCCGTCTGTGATTAGCCTTGGAGCTCATCATAGCCCGGAAGTACCCAGGAGAGGAAGATGAGGATTTCTTCGATCATGGCGATCCAGCCGATATCTTTGCCAGCTTCAATAAATCCGAATTTCTTGCCGAAGCCTGTCATATCAGATGTGTTCCTGAGAGGTGACTTACCGAGTTCACCGACCACATCGAATGCGTAATATTGCATCCAGCCAGAAATATCGACTAGCGCCTTACTCTGTGCAATCTTTGCAAACTGCCGGAGAAGCAGCGTCGAACATTGATCCACATACTCCTCCATCCCCAATAACGTACCCAAAGCGTATGCATTGGCAACATTCCGTCTCCTGGCCCCATGTTTCTTCTCATCCTGCAAGGAAAACAAATCCGGCTCAACCATAGGCCACACAGTATACCAGTCGCCTACCATTATTCATATCCCTCAAGCGGAAAGCCGGGGAAGGAAGGTACCCTTGGTGAAGCCGCCGCCCGTGGAGTAGATCACTTTGATCGCCTGAGGGTCCGCAATAGCGATCTCGTTGGGTGCAATTCGTACAAAGGGGCCGTATTTCTTGTGCAATGCGCGGATATGTTTATCGTGT
>Ga0182024_10020697_pt1 | contig 12004 bp, 11 predicted proteins | sample P32metaG_FD_120480 | JGI IMG/M metagenome (GOLD analysis project Ga0182024, IMG submission 120480) | Permafrost microbial communities from Stordalen Mire, Sweden - P3-2 metaG (Illumina Assembly) | ecosystem: Environmental > Terrestrial > Soil > Wetlands > Permafrost | place: Sweden: Stordalen... | reverse complement strand
CGCCGAAGAGGCGATCGGCCGTGGCTTTACGCGCGTGTACAATCTAGAAGGCGGGATCGCGGCGTGGTCCGAAGACGTCGACTCCTCCGTCCCGCGCTACTGATTCACCAAAGAGAGCGCCACATCCGGCGTCTTGTAACGACGTGGATCACTGAAGGAGCTTCGCGTGTCCGACCATCCGACCCATTTCCAAGGTTCCGTCAACGAAGCCATCTCACAGGCCATCTCCGGCGCGATCGCCGGCGCAAAGGTCGAGGTCAGCGGCGGCGGAGGCCACTATACCATCGTCGTGACGTCCCCGGCCTTCGCAGGCAAGGGTACACTCGAGAGCCAGCGCATGGTCTACGGCGCGATCACGCACCTCATGAAGGGGGACATGGCGCCGGTGCACGCGGTGGACAGCTTGAGAACGAAAGCGGAGTGAGCGCGTTACAAGGTGTCGATCGGTCGCGGGCACTCCCTTCGTAGTCGGCATCCTTTGCATTCTCGCCCGGACCAGATGCGATCGAAGCGCGCCTGGGCCGTGTCGAGCCACGCGCAATCGTCCGTGAGCAGTCCCATCTCGAAGTTACGCCGTCCCTCGGCCTTGGCGCCGAGTCCGGCACCGGTAAAATTGGCGCTTCCAAGATAAAGCCAGAGGCCATCGACGGCGATGAGCTTCAAGTGCACGCGCGGGCATTGGCGCATCGGCAGGCCGCCTCGAACGAGACGCGGGCGGCGTGCGAGCTCCGCGCGAAAAGGGCGCGATGGGACGGCTCCATGAAGAAGACGCAGCTCCACTCCTCGCCCTGCAAGGCCCTCGAGGGTCTCGAGAATCGACATGTATCGACCGCGGGCACGCGCGGTCGTGCCGATCGGGGCCTCGATGCGCATCTCTTTCACGTTCGCCGTGGCGATCCAGACCGATACGCGGGCACGCGCCAGAGTCTTGAGGACGACTTCGGTATAGTGATCCGCGTCGGCGACGAGCTCTGCGCGGAGAGACCTCACGCGACCCAGCGGGCGAGCACGACCGTGATGTTGTCGGGACCGCCGTTCGCGTTTGCTCGTTCGATGAGTCGGGCCGCAGCGCTCTTGAGGTCGGGAGAGCCGGCGGTGATCTCGAGAATATCGGCGTCACTCACAGGGCCGGAGAGGCCGTCGGAACAGAGGAGGTAGGTGTCGTCGGGCTTCGGCTGTTCGAAACGCGTATCGACCTTGACGGTGTCTTTCATGCCGAGCGCCCGCACGATGACATTCTTGTGCGGAAAGTTCGCGATCTCCTCGGGGGTCAGTCGCTTCATCTTGATGTAGTCATTCAAGAGCGAGTGATCTTCGGTCAGCTGCTCGAGCTTTCCGTCGCGCAACCGATAGACCCGCGAATCTCCGACGTGGGCGATGTACACACCGTCCTCGACGGCGAAGATCGTCACGATCGTCGTGCCCATGCCGCGCTGGCGCGATTCCCGCTGGGCGCTCTCGTAGATGCGTAGGTTGGCGAGCTTGATGCCGGTGATGAGCCGGTTCTCTTCGTATCCTTTCGAGCGGTCCATCTTGTAGGGCCACGTCCGCTCCGGATCGTTCGCCGTGGCCGCAAAAAACTCCTTCATTGCGTCCACGGCCATCTTGCTCGCGACCTCTCCGGAAGCGTGACCCCCCATGCCGTCGGCGACGATGTAGAGGCCGCTGTCCTCGAGGATCGAGAAATTATCCTCGTTGTGAGTGCGCTTCATACCGACGTTCGTCTCGCCGGCCACCTCGACTTTGAGCGGTCCTCCCACGGGTCACCTGGCTTGAAGCGCGGGGTCAGGTCGCGCGCGAGCGACCGAATCGTCGCAATTCGAGGGTACGGGTGTCAACCCAGTCGGCATTCAAGGCGCGGGGCGCAGCGCGACGATGACCTCGCGGAACTTATTGTCGGCGCCAAGAACGAAAAGCTTCACCTTTTCGCCGATCGAGTGCTTCGCAATGACGTCGGCGAGTTTGTCCGGCGTATCGACCGGCGTGCCGTCCACGGCCACGATAAGGTCGGCCTGGGCGCGGTCGTCGTTCGACTTGAGCCCCCCTTTCTCGGCGGGGCTCCCAGGTGCGACTGCCATCACGCGGACGCCGTGCGCGGTGCCCGTCGCGTCGGTCGCGCCTACGATGCCGAGCCACGGCGAGGGCGCCACCGCACTCGCAGGTGTGTGGGCGAGAAAGTGACGGATCGACGATACGGGAGCCGCAACGACGATAGGGGTGCAGGGAGCATTTGCCGCAGGGGGCGGAGCGGTCGCACCGGGTGCTGCGGTGGGCGGTAAGGTCGCGCGACAAGCATGAACGAAGAGCCCAACGACGCCGCCGTCCGGATCCAAGAGAGGGGCCCCGACGGAAGGAGGGCTACTTTGCAGCTCGACATCCAGCGCGTTGCTGAGGTCGTCGGCGCCGTCCTTGGCGCGAGCGTCGACCGTCCCGCGGAAATGGGCCGCGACGATCAACGGGCGCCCTGGATGAATCGCGACGAGAGACTTCAGATCCGCCGTCGCCGGGTCGACCTCGCTGGCCGTCAGCCCGTCGATCCAGTGGCCGGAGAGCGGCACGAGGAGGGCCAAATCCCACACTTTATCCTTGTGACCTATACGGGTGTGCACGACCGAGCCGTCCGAGTAACGCACGTCTGCCGTCTCGGAAGGCCCCAGGATGGAGAGAGCGGTCAAGATTCGGCCATCTCCCGACAGAACCGTACCCACGCCGAGGACCCGTGTGTCGCGTTCAATCGTAGTAACCCCCCTGCTGATGTGCTGCTGCCCGGCGTACGCGACGCTTTGCGTCGGGCTCGGCGCGCCGGCCTGTGCACCAGGGGGTGCATCAGGGGGTGCGCCAGAGCTCGGGCCTGAATCGGTTCCAGGCAAGGGGGCCAGCGGCGAGGCAGCCGCGGCAGCCAGTGGGGCCAAGCAGCAAATCGCGACCAAGGACGCGGAGTGGCACGCCCGAGCGGCGCTCGGAAGAAGTCGTCCGTTGCTATTCACGGTGCTGATGATAGCGCGTTCCGGTCGTCAAGCAGCCGCGCTTGACAGGACCTACCCGTTCGTACTCAATCCGCCAACCCTAGCCATGACAGCGCCCGTGCACGCTACCCCCCCGTCGCTTGCGGAGCCCAAAACCCCCTTGTGGATGCCGGCTCTCGGTACGGCCTTGTTTCTCACGGCTGGCCTCCTCTGGGCTGCCACGCCTCCGCCCCCAGTGCCTGTCGCGGAGGAGCCCGGCGACGCCGGTGCGGCGATAGCCGACGCTGCGGCGGATGTTGCACCCGCTCCTCTCGCTGCTCCCGCCTCGGCGGCTCCCTCTCCCTCCGCCAGCGACGCGCCGAAGCCCATGGGGTCCGCGGCAGCCTCAACCCCGCCCTCGCGAGCGATTCCGCCCCTGAAGTCGGCTCGGCCCCGCCCGAAGCCGCTGAACCCCGGGCACTGACGCCACCGGGCGGACGCTACCCTCGCGGCGGCCCACCGCCACCGCCAGGGCCCTGAGGTGGCGGCCCGCCGCCGCCGGGAGGTCCGTACCCTCCGCCTCCAGGGTTGTAACCACCGGGCGGACCGTAGCCTCCGGGTGGACCATACCCGCCACCGGGCGGCGCGCCACCCTGCGGACCGCCGTAGCCTCCTCCGGCGGGCGGAGGCCCGCCGAACCCGCCCTGCGGTCCTCCGTATCCTCCCTGGGGTCCATAGCCTGGACCGTACGGCTGTCCTGGGTAGCCGCCTCCCGCGTACGGCCCCTGAGCCGCCTGCCCATACGCGGGCGGCGGCGCGCCTCTCCCCGAGAGCCGGAGATAGATGATGGCCGAGGCGACGGACAGAAGCGGGATGACCACGAAGATCCCGACGAAGCACGCGATGTAGCCGGCGATCATCATTCCGAAGGCCAGCAAAGCGAACAGGAACAGTCGTGCCTTGAAACCCCGCGTCGCGTTCCAGCTCGCCTTCAGCGCGTCAATCGGGCCCATATTTTGATCGACCACGAACAGCATGGACATGTAGAGCCCGAGGCCAAGGATGACCCCGGGAACTAAGAGGCATGCATACCCGACGCCGACGATGAGAACGAGAAGCCAGAACGTGCCCAACATCGCCAGAAACCGACTCCCGCCACTGAAGAGCAGGGCGAACTCGGGCCGCTCGCCGCGCGCGGCTCCGAGCGAGATCCGCCAGAGCCCTGAGTAGAGGAACGCGTCCAGTGTGAAGACCACGATCATACTCACGCTGTAGATCCCCCAGTATTCGGGGGACCCGATATCGACAGCGCCCGTCAAAACGAGGATCGCGGGAACGAAGGATGGAACGGCAGCAAGAACGCCGGCGAGCAGATGAGCGAACACGAGTACGACCCAATTGGGCTTGAACGCCTCGAATGCCGCGGTGATGACCTCCCCGACCTCCCACGGTTGCGCCACACCCGTACCGAACGCGGGCTGCAGGTTCGGGGGCGGTCCGGCTTGGGGCGGTGCGTACGGGTTATAATTCATGGACGACTCCTTCGGGGGCTCCGCGGCACCGGCGCTCGACACTGGCCAGCGCGACCCACGATAGACGGGGCCCGCGGCCCGGGACAATGCTCAATGATGAATCGTGTGCGCACGCGCTTCGCTCCTTCCCCGACCGGAGAGCTGCACCTGGGGGGGGTGTGGACGGCGCTCGCGTCGTGGGTTTTCGCGCGCGCGGCAGGCGGTGCGTTCGTTCTTCGCGTGGAGGATCTCGACTCACCGCGCACGGTGTCGGGTGCGGAGTCTCGCATCGCGCGGGACCTCGAGTGGCTCGGCCTCGACTGGGACGAAGGGCCGGACGTGGGGGGCCGGGAAGAGCCTTACCGCCAATCGATGCGCAACCGCTTTTACGACGCGGCGATCGCGGAACTGTCCCTTTTGGGTCGAGTCTACCCATGCGACTGCTCTCGTAGTGAGGTAGCGCTCGTCGCGAGCGCGCCGCACGCAGGCGAGGAGGTCGTCTATCCCGGCACCTGCCGCGACAAGGATCCGTCGCGGAGGTTCAAGCGAAGTCCCGCGCTCCGGTTTCGCGTGCGCGCGGAGGACGTCGTGCGGTTTCATGACCTCGTTCACGGGCCCGTGGAGTCCCGCGTCGCGCACGCATCGGGCGATTTCGTGCTGAAGCGTGGAGACGGAATCTTCGCGTATCAGCTCGCAGCATCGGTCGACGACCTCTCCATGCGGATCACCGACGTCCTCCGTGGCACGGATCTCTTGGAGTCGACGCCACGCCAGTTGCTGGTAATGCAGGCCTTGTCCGCGCGAGGGGGGCTCGAGTGGGCGCCAAGGGAGGCGTCGTTTCCTCGTTACGGTCACCTGCCGCTCGTGACCGGAGCTTCCGGCGAGCGCCTCGCCAAGAGAACGGTCGGCTCGACGGTCCGAGAGCTGCGCGAACGTGGCGTGAGCGCCGAGACTCTCGTAGGACGCGTGGCGCACGGGCTCGGGCTTCTCGACAGGGACGATCCGATTTCGCCGAGACGGCTCGCCGAAGAAGCCCGGGGGACGAAACTCCGCTTCACGACAGAGCCATGGGCCGTTCCGGAGACCTGGTGAACGCGCGAAGAGCGGAGCCGGCTCAATTCAGACGGAGCGACAACCAAATACCGATCGAAATGCTGACGATCGCGGCGAGAATCCAAATCATCGCCCAGCCGCGCGATCCGAATCCTCGCGCATCTCGTTCCGGCGGAACGGTCGAGACGGTTCGCGGAGACGGCGAAGACTCGAGCGACTCGCGAGAAGGGGTAGGAATGGGCGAAGGGATCGTCGGACCATGGGCATCGGCAAGATCTGCATCGGGACCGATTCGATAGACGCCCGGCCTCACCGACTCGACATCGTCGGGCCGATCGCGCGCACGGACGATCGCCGCGGCGAGTTCGGCGGCCGTCGCGTAGCGGGCCGCAGGATCCTTGGTGATGGCGTGCATCGCGACCGCTTCGAGCGCAGGGGAGATCTCCCGCAGGGGAGATCTCTCGCGCGGGGGTTGAGGGGGGATCGTGAGGTGGGCCGTCAGCACGTTGAGCGGCGTTCCTCCCGCGAAAGGCACGCCTCCGGTGAGCAGCTCGTAGAGCATGATGCCCGTCGCATACACGTCGCACCTGGCATCGAGCTCGTCGCCGCGTGCCTGCTCGGGGGCCATGTACTCGGGCGTGCCGAACACCATGTTGTGAGCTGTGAGGGCGGTCGTCCCCGTGCCGCCGCCCGTCATGATTTTCGCCATGCCGAAATCCACGACGATCACGTGCGCGCCCCCTTTGAGAATCACGTTCGCAGGCTTTAGATCACGATGGATGATGCCCTGCGAGTGCGCCGACTTGAGCGCCTCGCAAATCTGGAGGGCGATATCGAGAGCGCGGTCGAAAGGCAGCGGGCCCTCGTCGGCGAGCAAACGATCGAGCGCGGGCCCTTCGATCTTCGGCAGCGCCATGTACAAGAGGCCCGCTCCGGATCCCCGCGGATCCGGGATCTCGCCGTAGTCGAGAATAGCCACGAGGTGAGATCCCATGAGACGCCGCAGGATGGTCGCTTCGCGCGTGAATCTCGCCCGAATCTGCTTGTCGCCCAAGAGATGAGGGTGAATCACTTTGAGCGCGACGCTGTCCTTCTCGACCATGCGGACCGCGTCGTAAACGACGCCCGTGCCGCCCTCTCCGAGGAGGCCCACGATCTCGAACTTCTCGCCGATCACCCGCCCGATGCTGATGGGCGGCGCGAGCGACGGCACGGGAGCCGGGTTGTCTGACGCCATGGGGTCGAGAATAGGCGCCTGAGAGACCGCCCGCACCCCTTGCCAAAAGCTCGGACTTTGGCACATACGAGTGCTCCCGTGAAAAATATCCTGTCAGAGCACCCCTACGCCGCGTTCGTTCACAAGGTCCAAAAGCCGGGCCGGTACGTGGGAGGCGAGTACGGCGCGGTCAAGAAAGACTGGGACGCGGTCCAGGCGAGGATCTGCCTCGCGTTTCCCGACATCTATGACATCGGGATGAGTCACCTCGGCTTCAAGATCCTCTACAAGATCCTGAACGATGACCCGCGCACGTTGGCCGAGCGCGCTTACGCGCCCTGGATCGACATGCAAGCGGAGCTCGTGCAGCGCGGGCTACCTATCCTCTCGCTCGAGAGCGCGCGGCCCCTTCGCGACTTCGACGTCGTCGGGTTCTCGCTCCAGTTCGAGCTCACGTATACGAACGTGCTCGCGATCCTCGACCTCTCGAAGATCGCGCTCCGCGCGAGCGCCCGCGGGGAAGACGATCCGCTGATCCTTGCCGGTGGCCCCACGGCGACGCACCCCGAACCTATCGCACCCTTCCTCGATGCCATCGTCATCGGCGACGGAGAGGCGCGGCTGACCGACGTAGCGCTCACCTGGACAGAATTGAAGAAGAGCGGAGTATCGCGGACGGAGCGACTGCGCGCGCTGGCCCGGCTCGAGGGGGTGTACGTGCCCTCTCTTTACGCGACGAAGGTGGATCCGGACACGGGGATCGAAGTAGTCGACCGATCTCTCGCGACGGACGCTCCGCTACCCGTGAGGCGCACGATCGTCGAAAACTTGAACGACTGGCCTTTCCCGGACGACGGGCCGGTCGGGGGGCCGGAAGCGATCTTCGACCGCATCTCGATCGAGATCGCGCGAGGTTGTACGGAGGGGTGCCGCTTCTGCCAAGCCGGCATGATCTATCGCCCCGTGCGCGAACGCGATCCGGACGAGATCGCAAAGACCGTCGCGCGGGCCGTCAAGAAGACAGGGTCGGACGAAGTGAGCCTCACTTCTTTATCGACGGCCGACTACTCGTGCATCTCGCCGCTCATTCACAAGGTCGCCGCGGAGCTGGCCCCGCAGAAGGTCTCGCTCGGCGTGTCGTCTCTTCGGGCCTACGGCCTCGAGGAAAATGTGCTCGACGACATGCAGCAAGTGCGCGCGACCGGCGTGACGTTCGCGCCCGAGGCCGGAAGCCAGAGAATGCGCGATGTCGTTAACAAGAACGTGACCGAAGAGCAGCTCATGGAAACGGCCGAACGCGTGTTCTCGCGCGGCTGGTCGAGCATGAAGCTCTATTTCATGATCGGGCTCCCTACCGAGGAGGAGAGCGACGTCCGCGAAATCGTGAAAGTCGGCGCACGCGCGCGCAAGGTAGGCAAGGACGTAAAGAAGGCGCTTCGCGACAAAGGCCTGCCCGGCGGGGGAGGCGCGCCTAAGGTCGTGGTGAGCGTCTCGACGCACGTACCCAAACCGCATACCCCCTTTCAGTGGTGCCGCGTCGACTCGCCCGACGAGATCCGGAAGAAGCAAGGCTGGCTCGAGGAAGAAAAGCGAGCCTCGGGCGGCGTCGATCTACGGATGCACGACTGCGACACGTCTTGGCTCGAGGCTGTCTTCGCACGCGGCGACCGAAAGCTCGCGGACGTACTCGAGCGTGCCTACACGAGCGGCGCTCGCTTCGACTCGTGGGAAGACCAGCTCAAGATCGGGCTGTGGGAAGACGCGTTCCGCGCGGCCGAAGTCCTCCCTTCGACGTACCTGGGCACGATCCCGGTAACCGCGCGCCTGCCTTGGGACCACGTCGACGTGGGGCTCGAGGAGGGCTTTCTCGCGCGGGAATATAGAAAGGCGCTCGCTAACCGGCTTTCTCTTCCGTGTGGCAAGGCCGCCGGCATGTTCGTGCATCACACGAACCTCGCCGAAGCGACGGGCGATACGAAGAACCTCGTTTGCTACGACTGCGGCATCGCGTGCGACATGGGCGCGATGCGCGACGAGCGGCTCGTCTACCTGCGAAAGCTAGGGGCAGACGACAAGCGTCCACCGCCGCCGTCGCCTCTCGATGCTCCGGCGCGCCTCACGACGGGCGACAAGAAGCGACGGCCCGTGGCCTTCACACAAGGGCAACCGCGGCGCTACAGGTTCGCGTACACGAAGCTCGGGGCGAGCTCTCTCCTCTCCCACCTCGATCTGATCCGCGCGCTGCCGCGAACGTTTCGACGGCTCGACCTGCCGCTCTTTTACTCGACCGGCTTCCATCCGAAGCCGGACATGACTTTCGGCCCCGCGCTGTCGCTCGGCGTCGCGAGCCTCGTGGAGCTCGTCGACGTCAAGCTCACGTCGGACCTCGACCCGGATGCCCTCCTCGGCCCCCTCTCCGACGCGTCCCCGGAAGGGATGCGCTTCGTCGCGGCGAGACGACTCGGAGAACGCGACGCGTCGATCTCGCGCGTGATCAACACGGCTCGCTACGCGATCGCGCTTCCCAAAAGCGCGCTTCGAGAGCACGGCGGCGATGGGTGGCTCGCGGGGCGGCTCGCCCTTGCCCTCGAAGCCTCCGAGCTCAAGATGCTTCGCACCATCGAAGGGATCGGGCGATGGATCGATGTCCGCGCCTTCATGCGTGGGATGACGCTAGAGACGGCCTCCGCGCGCGCAGCCGTCGAAGCCGCCGGCTTGGTGGGAGACTTTTCGGTCCTCGAGGTCGACCTCGAGATTCGGGGCTCCGGAGCCATCAAAGTCAGCGAAGTGGTCGCGGCGCTCACCGGCCTGTCCGACTTCCCGCATCGCGCCGTCAGGTTCGCGCTCGGCGAGTGGAGACCGCTTTTCTCGAGCGCCGCGGGAGATCCCCCTCGACGCGACGCTGGAACGGTCGTCTCGCCGCTTGATCTTCACGCCGTGCGCAATCGCCCGCCGCGCGACGCGGTCGTCTCGACCCGCTCGGCCGAGCCTGCCTGAGATCTACGCTCAGTAAGCAAAATACGGCGTCTTTCCTCCTGGCGCGGTAGCCCCGGCCAGCGCAGAAAACACCTTGCGTCCATAGAAGAACGGCAAGCCCCAATCGAAATAGTAGGGCGGGCTGCTGCCGGTAGGGCCGGCCAGATCATCGAAAGCCACATTGCTCTGGCTCGCGAGCAATGTATCCGTGCTCGCGACACTGAAGGTCGCCGAGCTGGTCGCCCCGTTTGTCCCTCGATTGGTTGCGGTGAAGTTTGCGATCGAATCGGGACAATAAAACTGGTCGTTTGGCGTCGGGCAGTCGGGCATGTTCGCGGTACCCGAGTTCAAAAAATAGATGGCGTTGGAGCCGCTGTCGATGAAGCTCATGTCGTAAGCTTTACCGAGATACAGAGTCGTAAACGTCAGAGTATCAGGATCGATGGGCAGAACGGTCGCACTCCCCAACTCGTTGTTCGGCAGGGTGCCGATTCCGAAGAAGAGATTGCCGGTAACGCTAGGCGCGCCATCGCTCGACACCGAGGACAAGTCGATGACGACGCCGTTGTTGTCCGTGGGAAGAAGCGCAACCGGGTTCTGCACCTGAGCGTCGACCGCGACTGCTGCGGACTGACACCCCGAAGCCGGACAGACGTAGTACACGTTCCCCGGATTTTCCGTGTTCAGAGCGGTCGGGGATTCCGCACAGATGCTTCCGCAATCTTGTGCAAACGGTCCGACACCCAAAATCGCATACGTGCCCAGAGTCTGAAGCGTGTTCTCGGAAGGGCCGCCGCTCCCCGAACAACTCTCCGGAACGCTCGCGAAGCTCGGATCGCCGATGACCTGAATCGGCACGGAGCGCGCCTCTTCGTCTCCCATCTTCACGTCCGCGAGCTGAACGGGGCCCCACGTGTACCCGTCGACGAACGGATTGCAATCGACGATCGGGTCGCCGTTTCCGTCCTTCTGTTGCGGCAATGCGAGCGACAACTGTCCGCCCGACGCCGAGGAGAGAACGCGCAACCCTTCGGAGCCCGTATCGACCAACACGGAGTCGATCGTCTGGCAGTTTGTCGTGCCTGGAACGCAGACCGTGATGCTCGTGAACAAGCCATTTACATAGCCGGATACCGGTGCGGCGCTGACGGTCACCGGCAGCACGTTCCTTTGAGAGCCGCTACCGGCCGACGATCCGCCGCACCCCGCAGCGCACACGAGTCCAGCCGACAGCAGAATGAGGAAGCGGCGGCCCTTCATCGGTGCCGTCCCTTATTCGAGTTCATCGGCAGACACGCCGGCCGGCAGCAAGCCCGGCACGTAAGCTCGGCCAAAAAACGCGTGCGGACGTCCGCCTAATTCCACAACTAGTCCTGGTCGCACAATCACAATAGGGGCGCGGCCGCCCGCCTTGTGTCTGGCGGCCTGGGCTGCCTCCTGGAACTCATCGAAGTACGGGCCCAGAAGCTGCTGGAGGTCGGGCCTGAAGGGCCCCCGCCACGTGACACCGAAGACGGTGCCCGCCGGCGACACGTACTCTCTCACCCGGGTTCCACCCGGCAACTGAATTTCGTGGACCGCATGGGAAGCAGCGACTTCGATACGGACCGAACCTCTCATTCGGGCTTGGTCGATCTTGACCGACGGCACGTCCCCGCCGAGGGACGCCGACGCGGGGGTAGGGACTAGGAGAAACGCCGCGCACGCGGCGACCGCGCAGCGGCGCGCGAGGCAGCCTGCTGCCTCAGTGGATCTCTTCATGCGAGCTACTCTGACTCCTTCCGCTTCGGCGAGCAAAGACCTTGGATTGCGGCTCTCGGCGATTACTCTCGCCGGTGCGATTGAACGCGCGGTCACAATCGATCGCGCATGAGCGCGGCGAGCGCGCGGCTCTGGTCGTCGCCGTTCTCGAGCCAAGCCACTACACGAGCTTGTTCGGTGACGGACCGGTTCTGGCTGAGTTTCCATTTGCCTTCGAGCTGCTGAATCTCGACCTCGAACCCCGCAATCGCCCCGAGCTTCGACCGCACGAACTGCTCGTCTGATGGCAGGCGCCATCCGGTTTTGTCGAAATGGGTCGTCGTGTCGTCAAGAATCGCCCTAAGACGGTCTTCATCGACGATACGCGCGCGACCGCGTGCGTGCACCACTGCGTAGTTCCAAGTAGGCACGCTCGGATGATCGACGTACACTGACGGCGAAACGTACCCGTGGGGCCCGTGGAAGATCGTCAGCACGTCGGCGCCGACGGCAAGGTGCGAATGCTGCGGGTTTTCGCGCGCGAGATGCCCTCGCAAAACCTT
>Ga0182024_10020696_pt1 | contig 12004 bp, 10 predicted proteins | sample P32metaG_FD_120480 | JGI IMG/M metagenome (GOLD analysis project Ga0182024, IMG submission 120480) | Permafrost microbial communities from Stordalen Mire, Sweden - P3-2 metaG (Illumina Assembly) | ecosystem: Environmental > Terrestrial > Soil > Wetlands > Permafrost | place: Sweden: Stordalen... | reverse complement strand
GATTCCGACAGCGCGACTAAAAAAGGCCACCTATAATGGAAAAGGTATGAATCCGACCAATCTGATCCCGTACGTCATCGAGACCACGAATCGGGGCGAACGCGGGATGGACATCTACTCGCGATTGCTCAAAGACCGAATCATCTTCATCGGGACGCCGATTGACGACCAGGTGGCCAACGTCGTCATGGCGCAGTTGCTCTTCCTCGCCGGCGAGGATCCGGAGAAGGACATCTGGCTGTACATCAACTCACCGGGAGGTTCGGTGTACGCAGGCCTCGCCATCTACGACACGATGCAGTACGTCGAGCCGCGTGTCGGCACCATCTGCATGGGCATTGCCGCGTCGATGGCGGCGATCCTGCTCGCCGGTGGCGCGGCGGGGATGCGCCTCAGCCTTCCCAACACCCGCGTGCTCATCCATCAGCCATCGGGCGGATTCAGCGGCCAGGCGACCGACATCCAGATCCACGCGCAGGAGATCCTTCGCGTTCGCCGTCGCCTCGATGAAATCCTCGCGCATCACAGTGGCAAGCCCATCGAGGTCGTCAACCATGACTCCGATCGCGACTTCTTCATGAGCGCCGAGGAAGCCAAGGACTACGGACTCATTGACGAGATCATCCAGGGTCGCATCAAGAGCGGTGGAGCACCAAACGGTGAGAGCAGCAACGGCGGGCGGCCGCCCGGAGCGCCACCCGAGACAGAGGCACCCCAGGCGGGGGGCGGCGCAACAGCGCACGCGTGAATCCGTGATCGGCCGGTCGTGGTAGGAATGTGGACAATCCAAGGGGAATGCGGTGACTGAGCGCGACGACCGGCGCCGACACACACGTTGTTCGTTCTGTGGCAAGGGACAGGAGCAGGTCCGCAAGCTCGTTGCCGGCCCTGGCGTGTACATCTGCGATCAGTGCATCGACCTGTGCCAGGAGGTCCTCGAGGAGGACAACCGGTCCACGACCACCAAGCGCGGCAAGCCCGGAACCATCCCGAACCCGCAGGTGATTGCGGCGTCGCTCGACCAGTACGTGATCGGACAGGAGCACGCCAAGAAGGTGCTCTCGGTTGCGGTGTTCAACCACTACAAGCGAATCGCGCATGCCAAGACGAACAGCGACGTCGAGCTGCAGAAGTCGAATGTGCTCCTGGTGGGTCCCACCGGATGTGGCAAGACCTTTCTCGCGCAGACGCTTGCGCGCATCATCGACGTGCCCTTCAGCATCGCGGATGCAACCAGCCTGACCGAGGCCGGCTACGTCGGCGAGGATGTCGAGAACATCCTGCTGCGGCTGATCCAGGCCGCTGACTTTGACATCGCGCGCGCAGAGCGCGGGATCATCTACATCGACGAGATCGACAAGATCGCCCGCAAGAGTGACAACCCGTCGATCACGCGTGACGTCAGCGGTGAGGGCGTCCAGCAGGCGCTGCTGAAGATCCTCGAGGGCACGGTTGCCAACGTGCCACCGCAAGGCGGCCGCAAGCATCCGCATCAGGACTTCATCCAGATCAACACGACCAACATCCTGTTCATCTGCGGCGGTGCGTTCGACGGCCTCGAGAAGATCATCGAGCACCGTCTCGGCAAGCGGGTCATCGGCTTCAACAGCAAGCCCCGGGGCACGCGCACCAAGGAGACCACCAAGATGCTCCGCGAGCTGCAGGCGCAGGATCTCCTGAAGTACGGCCTCATCCCCGAGTTCGTCGGCCGGCTCCCCATCACCGTGGCGCTGGACTACCTCGATGAGGAGGACATCATTCGCATCCTCACCGAGCCGAAGAACGCCTTTGTCAAGCAGTATCAGAAGTTCTTCGCGCTTGATGACGTCGAGCTCGTGTTCCACGAGGGCGCGCTGCGCGCCATCGCGGAGCGTGCCCTTGCCCGCGGCACCGGGGCTCGTGGGCTCAAGTCCATCATCGAGGACGTCCTGCTGAACAGCATGTTCGAGGTGCCCAGCCGTCCGGATATCAAACGCTGTGTCATCACCGAGCAGGCGATTCTCGAAGGGGTGGAACCGCTCCTCCTCACAGAGGAGCCCAAGCGTCGCGTCGGCGCGACCGAGGAGGCGGCGCAGGGGCGTACGGCCTGAGCGTGAGTCGCCGTGCCATCGCTCTGGTGGCGGCGGCTGTGGTGGTCTTCTTCGCCGTGACCCTGATCACGCTGACGCACGTCATCACGAATAGTGCCTCGGGTTGCGCGATCAGCCTGCCTGCACCGAGCCTGCCCGCATCGCTTCGGGCACTCGGCGGTTTCGACCAGTCCTTCGATGCGACCAACGCCGGCGAGCTCGCGCAGGTGGGTCAGAACGCGGCGGCCGTGGTGAGCCCGGACCTTGACGGGGCGGCACCTCTGCAACCCGTGAACGTGGCCGCCCGCGCCGCAGGTCAGCCGGCGGCGGTGGTGCTGCCGCTTGTCGCCCAGGACACGACCGGGAGCGGCGTGCGACTGGTCGGCCTCGTCTCGTTCTACGTGGGCTGCAGTGGCAGGGCGTACTTCGGATCGGTCTCCGATGTCTCGGCACAGGGATCCGGTGCTCCGATGAGCTTTCCGGCGGTGACGGAGGCCTCGGCGGCGACGCAGCTCGCCACGTCGACACCGCAACTCGTCTACAGCGGCTCGCCGTTCACGCCCGAATGGCGCAATGCGCAAACCGGCGCCGCCATCCCCGCGGGCGAGTAAGACCCGGTCGGCCCATATACTCAATCGCCCAATGGAAAGACATTTCGACTGGACCAGCGTCGAACCGAAGTGGCGTGAGCGCTGGCGTGAGCTTGGGGTGGGCCACGCCGATGTCGCAAGCACCAAGCCCGTGTTCTCCATCGCGCTGCCGCCGCCGAACATCACCGGCGCGCTGCATATGGGCCATGCGTCGACGTTCTCCATCCAGGACACCCTCTGCCGCCAGCGGCGGATGCGTGGCTTTGAAGTCGAGTGGTGCCCGGGGACGGATCACGCGGCGATTGCGACGCAGAACGTCATCGAGCGGCAGCTCGACGACGAGGGGATCACGAAGGAGCAGCTGGGCAGAGCCGCATTCCAGACTCGTGTCGACGCGTGGTACGAGGAGTACGGCGGACGCATCTACGAACAGATGCGACGGATGGGATACACGTGCGACTGGGAGCGCTCGCGCTTCACGCTCGACGACCAGTACGTGCACGCCATCAGGGTTGTGTTCAAGACGCTGTTCGACGAGGGGCTCATCTATCGCGGCCCGAGAATCGTCAACTGGTGCCCGCGTTGCGGATCGGCCATCAGCGACGAGGAGATTGACTGGCAGGAGCACAACGATCCGCTCTACTACCTCAAGTATCCCGTCGAAGGTGGTCAGAGCATCACCGTCGCAACGGTGCGTCCCGAGACCATGCTCGGCGACGCGGGTGTTGCGGTCGCGCCCGGGGACTCGCGCTACACGGCGTTGATCGGCAAGCACGTGACGCTGCCGCTGACATGGCGCGTCGTGCCGATCTTCGCCGATGAAGCGGTGCGCCCGGAGTTCGGTACGGGAGCGCTCAAGGTGACGCCGGGTCATGACCCCACCGACTACGAGATCGGGGTGCGTCACTCGTTGCCGATCATCAATGTCATCGCCCTCGACGGCACCATGGACGTGCCATCGCTCCCGCAGTTCCATGGCATGCCCGTCGAACAGGCGCGGACGGCCGTGGCGGAGGCGCTTCGGACGATGGGTGTGCTCGTGAAGGAGGAGCCGTACACGCACGCCGTCGGGCATTGCGATCGCTGCGGCACCGTTCTCGAGCCGCTCGTGAGTGAGCAGTGGTGGGTGCGCATGGAATCGCTGGCGGCGCCTGCCATCGGCGCCGTCGAAAGTGGCGAGATCACATTCCATCCCGCGCGCTACACCGACATCTACCTGCACTGGATGCGCAACCTCAAGGACTGGTGCATCAGCAGGCAGATCTGGCTCGGGCACGCGATCCCGGTGTCCACGTGCGGCAACGGGCATCGTTTCGCGTGGATCGATCCACCGACGCAATGCCCCGAGTGCGGCAACACGTCGCTGATCAGTGATCCCGATGTGCTCGACACGTGGTTCAGCAGCGGCCTGTGGCCGTTTGCCATCTTCGGGTGGCCTGAGCACACGCCGCAGCTCGAGAGGTTCTATCCCACCGACGCCTTGGTCACCGGGCGCGACATCATCTTTCTCTGGGTCTCCCGAATGATCATGACCGGCATCAAGTTCACGGGCCGCAACCCGTTCCACGACGTGTTGATCACGAGCACGATCCAGGCGGAGGACGGCTCGCGAATGAGCAAATCGAAGGGCAACACCATCGACCCGCTCGACCTCATCGACAGGTTCGGGGCCGACGCGGTTCGAGCGTGGGCGGCGGCGGTGTCGACGAGCGGCCAGGACATGCGCTTCGACGAGGATCGCATCATCTCGTTCCAGCGGTTCGCCAACAAGCTGTGGCAGGTCACCAACGGGTTCCTCGTCGCAAAGGTGGGCGGCGGATCGATCGCCGAGCTCGATGTCCATCCACCCAAGCCGGAGACGCTCCGCCCCGAGGATCGATGGATGCTTGCCGAGCTCGCGGCCGTGGTGCGCGAATGCGACGCGGGGTTTGGTGCCTTCCGTTTTCCCGACGCCGTCGAGCGTCTCTACGACACCACGTGGCATTCGTTCTGCGACTGGTATGTGGAGATCATCAAGGTTCGTCTCGCCGATGCCGGTGACCACGAGTCACGTCGTGCCGCGGTGTGGACCGCGGTCACGACGCTCGACGTGCTCCTGCGCCTGCTGCACCCGTTCATGCCGTTCGTGACCGAGGAATGCGCACAGCAACTCCCGAACGCCGCGCCGACGCTGCAGCACCGTTCGTGGCCCGAGGTGGACGCGCTCTGGGAGGCCGCCGAGACGGCGGTCGCACACCACGAGATCGCCGAAGCCATCGAGCTGGTGCAACGGATCAGGGCGCTCGGTCACAGTCACCGGGTCCCGCGGGGCGCCCGCGACCGGATGCGCATCGTGGTGGGCGCCGACGACCGCAAAGGCACGAGCAAGCACATCACCCGTCTGATCGAAGGCCTTGTGCCCGCCACCGTCGTGGACAGTCACGATCGCGGCGTCGATCCGGTGGTCGTGGTTTCGGGTAGGCTCCACGCCGAGGTGGTGATCGCCGACACCGCCGCCGACGCCAGTGCGACCGCACGTCAGATCGGCCTGCTCGAGGCAAACGTGTCGCGGCTCCAAGCACAGCTCGCGAACCCGGCGTTCGTGAACGGGGCACCCGCCCAGGTCGTGGACGAGGCGCGCCGCCGCCTCGCCGAAGCCCTCGCCCAGCTGCATCGGATGCGCCGCGGCCCATCAGGAGGACGCGCCGATGCTGCTCCTTGACGTGGGGACGGTGCTGACCGGGGTCGTGGTCGTCGTGATCGCCTACCTGGTCGTGCTGTGGCTCGCCCTGGCGTTCTACGTGGTGCGTGACGCCCGGCGGCGCACGACGTCACCCGGATTCACGCTCTTCGCGATGCTGCTCGGCTTCGTTCCGCCGTTTCTCGGTGCGCTGATCTATTTCATGGTCCGTCCGCCGCTCACCATGGAGCAGGTGCGGTCGCTCGCCATCGAGGAGCAGGTCCTGCTGGAGCCACCGGTGGAGGGAGTGCCGACGCGGCCGTGCCCGACCTGCGGGCGGGAGATCGAGCAGGAGTTCATCCTCTGCCCGTACTGCCGGACGCAATTTGCCCGGCGTTGCACCGGGTGCGATCGCAGCCTTCGCCTCGGCTGGGGAGTCTGCCCGTACTGCGCCACAGAGGTCGGAGCGCCAGCGCTGGCCCGCACCGGGAGGTAGCGTCACGATGCTGGGGAGTGGGCTCCAGCTGGCGCTCATACCGGCGCCGCTGATTGCGGCGGCGACGGTCGTCTTCGCGCTGACGCCACGGCAAGCGCGCGCGGCCCGAATGGTTGCCGGAGCCGGCATCGCGGCGACGATCGCGTTGCTCGCGGTGGAGGCGGCATTTCTCAATGGAAGCGGGCGCATCGAGACCTCACTCGGGGAGCCCGTTGCGGGGATCGCCTACCTCCTCCGGCTCGATCTCCCCGGAGCGACACTTGGACTCGCCGCTGCCGCTGCCGGGCTCCTCCTGCTGCTCGAGAGCGATCGGCAGACCCGTGAGGTGAGTGCCCTGCTCGTCTGCGTCACGGGCACGATCATCGCCGCCCTCGCCGGCAACGTCGTGATGCTCGCCGGCGGCGTCGAGATCGCGGCTGTCGGCACGCTGCTCATGACCAGCGCCGCTCGCGGACGCGCCGGTCGAGGTGGGCTCGTGGCGATCGTCCTCGAACACCTCGGATCGCTGGGACTGGTGGTTGCCGCCGTGCAGCTCCTGAGCGTCGCGGGGACCACGGACTTCGCGGTCATACCGGCTGGAGCGATGGGCGCGACGGTTGCGGGGCCGTGGGCGGCCGCTGGTGTCGTTCGCCTGCTGTCGCCGGCCTTTGTGCCGATCCGCGCGACCCGAGTCCCGACTGCCGCCTGGGCCACGACCAGCGCCATACCGTGTGGCGCGATCGTGCTGCTTCGGCTGCGCGAGGCCGCGGCGGGCCCGCTTCCGGAGCAGATCACCATCGCGCTCGGCGCGGTGGGGGGCATCGCCGCGCTCGTGGCGGTGCTGGTTGCGCTGCGCCACTCGCGCTCGCTCGTGGTCGTGGGCCGTGCTCTCTGCGTCATCGCGGCCGCGCCGGTCGTTGCGCTGTCCGGCCTCGCGGGAGCATCCGCGAGCGCCGCCGTGGCTGCCGGGATCTGCTCGGTGATGCTGTGCACGGCCCTGACCCCTGCCTGGGAGCACCTCGGTCGGGGGCGAGGCGGGACGGTCCTCGCAACGTTCTCGCTCGGTGCCGCTGGGTCGCTGCCGATCGGGTTCGGTGTCACGGCGCTCATCCTCGAGCTTGCCGCCGCGGTCTCGATCGGCCGGCCGGGCGCTGCGCTCCTCGCGCCGTTGGGCATCGCCGGCGTCCTCGGCGCGGCGGCGGCGGTGCAGGCTGCGTCGCGAGTCCTCACCTCGGGAGTGAGTACCGGTGCTGACCGATCGCCGTCGGTGCTCGCGGCGGTGGCCGCAACCGTGTCTCTGGTCGCGGCGGTCGTACCGGGAACGATCGCCACCTCGGTGGTCGTGGCGCTCAACTCGGGCGGGCTCACCGAGCCGATCGGGGCCGCCGCACTCCGCACACAGGCAGGCGACTTTGCGGGCGGATACATCGTGGTGGCATCAGTCATCGTCGCGGCCGGTGTCTGGGCCTTCTCGGTCCTGGCGGGCTGGACGCTCGCGACGCCCACGTCCGGAGACCAGCCGGCCGCATCCCCACCGGCGATCCGGCTCGGGGTCGCCCGCCACGTTCGGCCGGCGGTTATTCGCGGGAACGCCTGGCTGCGCCAGACCGATGACTGGCTCGTGGTGCAGCCGCAGCTCGTGCTGGTGCTCGGGGGAGCGATCCTGGCCATCGTGCTCATCCAGCTGATCCACTGATGGGCGTCTCGGCGCCGCTGCTGTCCGCCGCGGGCGTGGTCGGCGCGGTGGTGGCGATGATGGTGGACGGCAGGCGCTCTGTGGCGGTCGCGGTGGTGCTCCTCTCGGCAGGGCTGGCGCCGACGGCGGCCACCTTCGGGGGCGCCCCTGGAGTGGCAGTGCTCGGCGCCTCCGCGGTTGCGGCGGTGCTCCTCGCGTGGGGCGGACGGGTTGGCGGGCGCGTGCTTCCCTGGCTGACCGGCCTCGACCCGACCATCCCGGCATTCGCACCAGCCGATCGGCTCTTCGGTCCCCGGAGCAGCCGTGCGTTCGGAGCCGCAGTCGCGGTCCCGGTGGCCTCGTGGGTGAGCTTCAACGTGCCGATCGGCCAGGTCGCCGCAGTCGAGGGGTTCCTTTTTCCGATCGCCTTTGCCTGGACGTGCGGTGTGATCCGTCTGCTGGTCGCTCGTACCCTCGAGGACCTGGCGGTGGGTGTCACGATGGTGAGCATCGCGACCGGGACCGCGTGGCTCCTGCGAAGTGGCACCGACTCGTTTCCCGGTGCAGCCCTTGCATGGCTCGCGGCACCGCTGGCGGCATTCATCGTCGGGTGGCTCAACGGGCGAGGTTCGCGTCGTGCCCACCCGCCCGCTGAAGCCGACGCGTGAATCCTTTCGTCATCGCAGCAGCGTGGCTGGCGCTCGGCCTCGTGGCGTCGGGCGTCCTCCGCCGGCCCACGGCGAGACTCGTGGCCGTTGTACCTCTGGTGGGGGTGGGGCTGACGATGCTCGCCGCGCGATCGGCGTCGGCGGCCGTCCCACTCGGTGGCTTCAGCGGGATCACCGGCCTCGACAGGGCGGGTCAGGGGCTGCTGGTCGCCACCGGTCTCTCGATGGCCCTGGTGGTCCTGATGCAGCCCTCGATCGATGTGTCCGTTGGGCGAACCATCGGCGTGGTCGGAGCGGCCGCAACCATCGTCATGGCCAGCAGTGACCCGCTCGTGTCCGCCCTGGCCCTGACCGGCGCGGTCGCAACCCTCGTGCTGCGATGGATCGGGCTTGCGCCGGGCAGAGCGACGCTTGCTGCCGGACGTGTGGCCGGCAGCGGGACTGCGGCGCTCCTCGCCGCCTCGCCGTTGCTTCCGCTCACGGGTTTCACGACCGGAGATCGACCCGTCGTGGTCGCCGGCCTCCTCGCCACGGGCGTCGCCGCACTCCTCGCCATCTACCCGCTCGGCGGTTGGGCGGCGGGCATCATCGGATCGCTCAAGCCGATCGACGTTGCCCCGTGGATGATCCTGCTCGTGCCGGTCGTCCTGATCATCGCCGAGCGGATTCCCGGCGGAGTCCTCGGCGATGGGACCCCCGTCTTCGAGCACGTGCTGCTTGTTGTGGGGCTGGGCAGCGCGGTGTGGAGCGGGGTCTGGGCCGTTCGAGGCGCTCCCGCGATGCGGTATGGGCGAGTCTTCATGGCGGATATCGCCCTCTGTGTCGCCGCCGTCGAAGGGGCGTCCGTCTCGCCGGCGATCACCGGCGCGCTGGTCATCCTGGTCACCCATCTCACCCTTGCGCCGATCCTGCTGCGCCCGGCCGGCGCAGGCGTGCTCTGGCCGCGACGGGTCGCGTGGGCTCTTCTGAGCGGCGTGCCTCCGTCGCCGACCTTCTGGGGCCGTCTGTTGCTCCTCGAGGCCCTCGCCGCTGGGAATGTCGGGTCGACGATCGCCGCCGTGATCGCCATGGCGGCGATCTTTATCGCGGTGGTCCTGGCATGCTCGACCAGGATCCGGGGCACGTCTGTCGCCGGCGTGCACGGACGTCTGCCGGACCTCGCCGCGTGGGTGCTCGTGGCCGTCGGTATCGCGATCGGCCTGGCGCCGCAGTCATTCACCGGCTTCGTGTTCGGACACTGACGGCATGGATCCCCTCGGGCTGCTCTTCGAAGTTGTTGCCCTGGCGGTGTACCCAGGCGGCCTCTTCCTGGCGATCCTCGCGTGGATGACCCACCGCGGTGGCGGGCTTGAACGAGGCGCGGCGCTTGACGTCCGCGGGCTGGCGGCGATCGCGCTTGCGGTCGTGGCTGCATCGATGGCACCGCTCCCCGGGACCCCTGCGGCGTCGCTCCCGCCTCCGGGCGGAGCAACGCCGAACCTCGTCGCGTCGGTGCTCCTCATCGTGGCTGCAGGCTCGCTCGTCGCTCCGAAACCGTGGTCGGCGGGGCGCCGCGTGCTCGTGGCATTCGGTGGCGTCTCACTCCTGCTCCTGGGCCTGGTCGCCGCCTCGTTCTCGGCCACCGACATCTCCGGCGCGACATCAGCGGCGAGCACCACCGCACGGATCCTTGCGGTGGTCGCCGTCCTTGCGGTGCTGCCGCTGGTGATTAAGCCGCAGCTTGCGTCGGGATCGGTCGCGGCTCGAGCAGCCGTGGTCGCCGCGGCGCTCGAGATCGCACTCGCCCTCATCATTCCGCCGGACCAGCAGTGGCCCGTGGCACCACTCTGGGTCGCCGGGCTCATCGTGGCTGTGGCGGCGTATGCGCTCGTGTTGCGGCTCGGACGTGCGGCAACGCAGCGGGAGCATCCGTCACTCATCGCGATCGCCTGGCTGTGCTCAGTCGCCGCGTCGGTGACCGCGGTCATCGCCGCACGGCCATAAATCCTTGTGCGCGAACGCCGACCTCATCAACTGGGCGCGGCGTCGCGGTGCTAGCATGGAACGTGAGTTGGCCCAAGATTTCGATGCGGCCGTTTCGTGCGTGACCGCCAGGTGATTGGAATCGTTCTCGCATCCAGGTCGCCTCGCCGTCGCGAGTTGCTGACCCGGGCAGGAATTCGTTTCCGGATCATGGAGCCGCCCGAAGACGTTGCGTTGCCTGCAGGCGTGAGCGCGGAGCTCGCGGTGCAACTGGTCGCCCGCCAGAAGGCTGTCGCGGTCGGCAAGCTCGTTCCGGCAGGCACATATGTTCTGAGCGCGGACACCATCGTGGTCGGCCCCCGCGGACCGCTCGGCAAGCCGCGGACTCCCGAGATCGCTCGGGAGATGCTCCACGACCTGCGTGGCAAGCGCCACACCGTGCTCACCGGCGTCTGCGCGATGTGCACCGAGAGCGAACGCGAAGCGCTCGGCGTCAGCCGATCCGCAGTCAAGTTCTGCGACTTCACGGACGATGCGCTCGACATGTACGTCGCATCGGGTGAGCCGCTGGACCGCGCGGGCGCTTATGCCATCCAGGGCGGCGGCTCGGACTTCGTCGAGGCGGTCGCCGGACGCATCGACACGGTGATCGGTCTCGACGTCGGTCTGGCGCTTCGCCTGCTCGGCGAGATCGGCTATCCGGATCCGTTGCCGCGAACGACCGACATCATGCTGACCGCGACGCGGCAGCGGCGTCCGCTTGCGCCGCTTCGCACGGCGACCAGGGTCTGACCGTTTCGCGGAGCAGTCGAGTGCGGGCATTGGCGTCGCACCTCACAGGCGTCTTCGCAGTCGCACTGCTCGCGCCGATTGCACTCCTCGTCACCGCATGCAGCTCCGAGGCGGCGCAGCTCTCCGTGACGCTCGCCTCCAGCTTTGGGGCGTCATACACGCCCGGGACGACGGATGCGGATTTTGTGGTCACGGTGCAGAACCTGGGGCCTGGCAATGCCTCGGGCGTCGTCATTCACGCGTTGATGCCCTCGTCGTTTCAGTACGTTGTCACCAACTCCATCGACAGTCAAAGCGCTGCGCGCACCACCCCGGAGGACGCGCAGGTCGGTGGATCCAACCCCGAGTGGGGCATCTGGTCGCTCTCGTCCCCGACGTCGCCGAACGGCCAGGTCCAGTACGCATCGGTCTCGATCAACTTCGGCGTGAACATCACGGCGCAGCCCAACACATACTCGCTCGCCGCCGAGGTGGTCGACGACAGCCTCACCGACACGGTGCAGAGCCATCCGATATCGGTGGCCGTCAACGAAGCGCCACGGCTCGAAGTGACGGCTTCCGTCGGTCCGACGACGGTCCACCCCGACGGGCAGGTCACCTACAAGGTCACGGTGACAAACAAAGGCACCGGGATCGCTCCCACGGTCGACGTCCTCGTCACCCTGCCACCCGTGCTGCAGTACCAGTCGACGATCATGCCGTTCGGCGGAAACTCATCGGTGGAATCGCTGATCTCTCCGGTCAAGGGCGCCTACCTGGTCTTTTACGGCGGCTTCGAGTTACCTCCGCAGACATCGCTGGGGCCGGGCACGCTCACCATCGAGTTCATCGCGCAATGCATCCCCGCCCCGGGGAAAGGTGTGTTCCCCGTACAGGTTGCGGTCACCGATGCGTCGCGCGACCAGGTGAGCATCGCCAACGCCGCTCCGCTCAACGTCTTCAACTCCTAGTTTTGACGGATTCGCGAAGGCCCGTCGCCGCGCGCACGTGGTAACCTCGCGTATCGCGCCCGGTATCAGCCGGCGTTCCTCAGTGGAGTGAACCCGCTCCCGGCGAGAGAGGCATATGTACGCAATCCTTCAACACGGCGGTCACCAGTACCGCGTCGCTTCCG
>Ga0182024_10020695_pt1 | contig 12004 bp, 9 predicted proteins | sample P32metaG_FD_120480 | JGI IMG/M metagenome (GOLD analysis project Ga0182024, IMG submission 120480) | Permafrost microbial communities from Stordalen Mire, Sweden - P3-2 metaG (Illumina Assembly) | ecosystem: Environmental > Terrestrial > Soil > Wetlands > Permafrost | place: Sweden: Stordalen... | reverse complement strand
GAAGTACCATTCCGGGTCGCGGACGTTGGGGCCGTTCTTTTCCAACTCGCGCAGGATGTTTTCCAGGCTCATGATCGTGACGGCCTTGGTATAGCCGTCGTCACTGGCGCCGGTCTTGAGAAGGGCCTTCGCCGCCTCCTTCTCCGCGTCGGTCATGTCGGCCAGCTTCAGCCCTTTACGGAGCGACTTCTTGTCTTTTTGCAGCGGCACGAAATTCCAGTCGGTTCGCTCCTTGTCGTCGAAGGCGAACAAGGCCGTGGCCTTCTGCTCGTCGGTCAGCAGGGCCACGAACTTCTCGCCGGCGGCCGTCATTTTCAGGCCGGTCGTCCGCGCGGGGTCTTCGAGCGCGTTGGCGGTGCCGGCCCAGTCCGCCTGCCGACTCCACCAGGCGGCGGAGGCCAAACCCGCCAACACCGCCGCCGCGAGCAACAATCGCTTGACCGTCATGGCCCCTCCTTGAGTTCGGGCGAGCGGGGGGCGTCAGCCCCCTGATTCTTCCTACGACCGCTGACAGGATACGGAATCAGGGGGCTGACGCCCCCCGCTCGCCCTTGAGTTTCGTTAACAACTCCCGCAACGCGCCGGGATCGACCGGCTTCACCAGATGCGCCCGAAAGCCTTCCTCCGCCGAGCGCTGGCGGTCGCCATCCTGGCCGTAGCCCGTCAGGGCCACGAACGCGGTCCCATTCAGGCCGCCCTGCGTCCGCAGCAGCCGGGCGACTTCGTAGCCGTTCATGTCGGGCATTCCGATGTCGAGCACGGCCACGTCTGGCCGAAACGCCCGGGCCGCGTCGAGGGCCTGCAAGGCGTTATGGGCCGCCCGGACCTCATGACCCCAGAGGCGCAGCAGTTCCGCCAAGCTGTCGACCGAATCGACGTTGTCGTCCACCAGAAGGACGCGCCGCGACGCAACCTCGCCGTCCTCGTTGCCCTTCGCTGCTTCCGGCGCGGGGTGCGCCTTTTCGGTCAGGGCGGGCAGGCGGACCACGAATTCGCTGCCCCTGCCGAGGCCGGCGCTGTGCGCTTCCACCTTGCCGCCGTGCATCTCTACCAGCCGACGCACCAGCGTCAGGCCGATGCCGAGGCCGCCCTGCGAAAGCGCGGCCGCATCGGCGCCCTGGGTGAACAGGTCGAAGACGCGCGGCAGTACCTCCGGCGCGATGCCGATGCCCGCGTCCCGTACACGCACCACGGCTTCTCCGCCATCCCCGGCGATCATCAAGGCGATGCGGCCGCCCGGCTGCATGTACTTGGCGGCGTTGTTCAGCAAGTTGGCGACCACCTGCGCCAGCCGCACCAGGTCGCCCTCCACGAGCAACGGCGCCGGCGACAGCTCCACCGTCAACTTATGGTTCCGCGCCTCGATCAGCGGCCGGGCCGTCTCGACGGCCCGCGCCACGACGGTTCGCACCTCGACCGGCGCCTTGCGCAGCTCGATCTTGCCGCGGGTGATGCGCGACACGTCCAGCAGGTCGTCCACCAACCGGGCCATGACCTGCACCTGGCGTTCCATCATCTCGCGCGTCTGGCGAAGAAGCTCCGGCGACACGGCGGCCAGCTTCAGCACTTCCAGGGCGTTGCGAATGGGGGCGAGAGGGTTGCGGAGTTCGTGGGCCAGCATCGCCAGGAATTCGTCCTTGCGCCGATCCGCCTCCCGCAGCGCTTCCTCCGCCCTTTCGCGCTCCTTTTCCGCCAGTTTTCGCTCGGCGATCTCCGCCTCAAGCTCCCGCTGCCGGACCAATGCCTCCCGGGCGCGGGCGCGCGATTCCGTCAGCTCCCGCTCCGTGCGCACTTCCTTGATGATTCGCGCCACGGCCGGCGTCAGATAATTCAGATAGTCGGCGGTCTTGGGCACGAAGTCGCGGACGCCGGCGCGGATGGCCTGGAGCATGGTGGCCTCGTCGCTGAAGCCGGTCGCCAGGATGGCGGGCACGTCGAAGCCAGCGGCCTTGACGCGCTCATAGAGTTGCAGGCCGCTGACGCCGCCGGGGAGCTGCTGGTCGAGAACGAGCAGGTCCACCCCGCCGCCCCGGACCCGCTCCATGCCCGCCTCGGAGGTCGTCATGCATTCGACGGCGTGGCCGGCGCGTTCCAGCCGCGCCCGCACCAGCCGGGCCACGCCGACGTCGTCTTCCACGATCAGGACGGTCGCCCGTTGTTCCGGCGTCATGGACCGTTCCCTTGCAACTGCACGAAATACGATGTCGTTTAGCCGCGACCCGAAGGGGAGCGCTCTGTCCACGCGCTCCCCTTCGGGTCGCGGCTAAACGGCGGGCGGCCCCCCGTTCCGCGGCACCTGAACCACTTGCAGGAAAAGTCCCAGCCGCTTGACGGCGTCGATGAACGACTGGTAATCGACCGGCTTGGTGACGTAGACGCTGCATCCGAGCTGATAGCAGCGCTGCACCTCGCGCGGGTCGTCCGTGGTAGTCAGCATGATAACGGGGATGACGGCCGTGCGCGGGTCCGCCTTGAGGGCGCGGAGCACTTCCACGCCGTCCACCCGCGGCATGTTGATGTCGAGCAGCAGCAGGACCGACGGGTCGAGCGGCCGGCCGGCGTAGGCGCCCTCGCCGCGGAAAAATTCCAGCGCCTCCTGCCCGTCCTTGAGACGTAGGAAGCCGTTGGCCAGGCCGGCCCGCTCCAGGTTGCGCTGGATCAGCGTGGCGTGGCCGTCGTCGTCTTCCGCGAGGATGATGGTGACCGGATGCGGCGCGGCATTCATGGTCGGACGTTCCTTTGTTCCTGGGCGGCCGTGGCGGACTGGCCCTCCGGCGCCGCCGGGAGGGCCACGAAAAACGTGCTCCCTTCGCCGGCCGTGGACTCCACCCAGATCTTACCACCGAGCCGCCCCACCATGCGATAGACCAGGGCCAGCCCGACGCCCTCGCCCTGGGCGACGTTGGCGTGGAGCCGCTTGAACGCCAGGAAAACCAGCTCCTGATAGTCCTCGGAATCCCCAACCCGTTGTCCTTGACATAATACGTCCGCAGGCCGGCGGGGACCGCCCCGTCCCCGGATTCCAGCGCGCCGACCTGCACGCGGCCCGGCCGCGCCGGGTCGAGGTAGGCGACGGCGTTGCCGATCAGGTTGGCGAAAATCTGTTCGACCGCCGTGGGGTCGCCGAGGGCCGGCGGCATCGCCCCGACCACGACCTCGGCCTTCCGCCCCTTGACGGCCCCGCCCAGCGATTCCACCACGCGGCGGGCCGCGGCCTCCACGTCCACGGGTTGAATCCGATACTCCACGCGGCCGACGCGGGACAGGCGCAACAGCGCGTCGATGATGGCCGACAGGCGCGACACCGCCGTTTTGATGAAATGCACCGAATCGGGGATGTCCTTTTCCAGGACCCGTCGGGCCGGGCCGGCCGCCGACGATAGTAAGCCCATCGCTCCGCGATTGGCCGGCGACTCGCGGAGCGAGTCGCCCACCTCGGCCCCTTCGAGGGCGGATCGAAGGTCCTGACAGGACAGGCTCAACTCCTCGCTGAAACCCTGCAAGTTGACGAGCGGCGAGCGCAGGTCGTGCGAGACGCTGTAGATGAACATCTCATTTTCCTGCTCCCGTTCCCGGAGCGCCCGGGCCATGTCGCGGAAAACGGCGTCCAAACGCGCGATCTCGTCGCGGCCGGACAGCGGCCGCGTCAACTCCTTCTTCTCGCCCCAGCGGCGCACGTTCTCCGCCAGCCGGGCGAGGCGGCCGGCAATGTCCCGACTGAACTGTAACGCGACGATCAGCGCCAGCAGGACCGACAGCACCACGCCGGCGCCGATCAGCCAGTTTTGCCGCTGCCACGAGGCGTTTAGCTCCACCATGCGTAGCCCGTCCAGATGCGCCTCTTCATTGAGGATCTCGTCCAGATCACTCCGCACGGAATCGAGATCGGCCTGGGCCTTCCCACTCTTGACGTACGCGGCCGCTTGATCGGGGCGTCCCGCCGCGATCAGATCATTCTCTTCGCGGAGATACGCCCCTAGGCGATCCGCCTTCGCCGCCGCTTCCGCCACCCGGGCCTGCTGTGACGGGTTGTCCCGGACGAGATCGCCCAGTTTCTGAAATTCTTCGGGCGCCTTCCGCAGGGCGTCGTGGAATGGCGGCGCTAGTGTGGGGTCTTGGCCGGTGATGATGAGGCGGCGGACATAGCTGGTGGCTTCGAGAAGATAACGGTAGGCGGTCTCCGTCTGGGCGATGACTTCCTTGGTGTGGACGGCCCAGCGCTCCGCGTTTTCGCCGTCCCACTCGACCTTGAACAGCGCGCCGAAAAAGAGCAGCTGGAAGAAGACGGGGAGGGCGACCAGCAGGAGGCCTTTTTGGAAAATCGTCAGATTGATGCCCATGCGACGGTTCTCGGAAGCGACGCCCCGGCCCCATGCCTCGCGCCGGGTCGCGGACGAAAACGACGTTTAGAACATTTTAGGAAATGCTTGTCCGCCGGGGCAGGTGAAACGATCGACAAGCGAAGAGGCGTGGCGGTTCGGCTTACAGCGTGGCGCCGGGAGTGGCGGGGCCGGCGCACGGGTCGCCGGCGGCAACGAAAACGAGTTGGCGGTCGCAGATCCGAATCGTGTCGCCGGACTTCAGCGCCGTGGGACGGACCACCTTGGCGCCGTTGAGAAACGTCCCGTTCTTGGAGGCGGTGTCGTGGAGTTCACAGCCGCCGCGGGTGTGCATGAGGATCGCACAATGGCGGCGCGAGATGAAACAGTCCGCCACGACCACGTCGTTGTCGGAGGAGCGGCCGACGGTGTTGAGGCCGACTTTTAAGGGGTAAATGTATTGATCGTCGGCCAGCCAGAATTGCAGGCGGGTGGACGGATCCCGCAGGCCGTCCTTTTGGATCAGCGTGTTGGAGGGGCAGTCGGCCGGTTCGCCAACGTCCTGCTCGGCACAGAGCGTCTGGCCGCCGCGCGCCTGGAAAAGCGCCTCCCGCGCCTGGCGGAAGCACTGCCGGCGCGGGGCTTCCAGATGAACACTGTTGAGGCGCGGGTCCACCATTCCGGTCGCCCTCGGGTCAGCCGCCCTATCTCCCTCCATTAAATCGTATCCCACCACAGGGGGGGGTCAATAGAAAAGTGAAGTCCCGGTGAAAAAAGAGTGGGCGAGCGGCGCGGCGTAAGCCCGCCGGTTGAGGCCTCAACCGGCGGGCTTACGCCGCGCCGCTCGCCTAAAAGTTAGAGCTTTTACTGAGGGAAGCTGATTTCCAGGATCTGGTAGCGAAGGGTGCCGCGCGGGATCGTGATTTCGGCGATCTCGTTCACTTTCTTGCCGAGCAGCCCTTGGCCGCGCGGGCTGGTGGTGAGGATCTTGTTGTTGTCGTAGTCCTCGTCGCCGGGGCCGACGAGTTCGTAGACTTCTTCGTCGCCCGACGCCAGGTTCTTGATGCGCACGCGGGCGCCGAACACGACCGTGTCGTCGGGGAGGCTGCTGCGATCGACGATGAAGGCGCGGGCGAGCTTGCCCTTGAGGGAGTCGATGCGGGCCTGGAGCATACCCTGGTCTTCGCGGGCGGCGTGGTACTCGGCGTTCTCGCTGAGGTCGCCGAGTTCGCGGGCGGCGGCGATGCGCTTGGCCACCTCGATCATCTCGACGTTCTGCATCCGATCCAGGTCGGCCTTGAGTTTCTCGTAGCCTTCTCTCGTCATCGGCACGCGGTCTTCAGCCATGGCCGTTCGCTTCCTGTATGAAAACCATCCGATTCATGGACACAAGTCCTGGGTTGGCGGCCCACCATCCCGTTATCTTGTCGGGCGCCGCGCCACTTGTAAAGACGGATTCCGCCGTTTACTCGGCGTCGGCGACGCTCCGCAGGATCTCGCGTTTCCAGTCCGGGCGGTGGAGCGGCCAGCCCTGCACCGTCCAGCCGTCGGCGGACACGACGCGCGGCCGGGAGAAACCGTGGACGTAGCGCTGACATTCGCGTTCGGCCGGTTGCAACGTCTTGCTCACGCGCCAGGCGTTGCTACGACGGCGGTGGACGTGATCGTTTTCAACGACGGTGATGACGCAGGCGGTCGGCAGGTCGAGCAACCGCCACGCCACGACTTCATGGCCGGCCGTGGCGTACAGGCGCTTCAGTTCCAGGATGTCCCAGTCACAGCCGCGCGCGTCGCCGGCAAACCACGCGCCCGGCGTCAACAGGCGGCGCGCCAGCAGGTCGGGAAGGGATTCGCCGGAAAGGCCGATCCGGAAACCGGCGTCGAAACCGAGCCGACGCAGGAGGTCGCCTTTAAGGCGCGCGCCGACCGCGCGCGCCGCCGTCCATTGCCGACTCTCCTCGCTGGCCTCGGGGGACAGCTGGAGCGCGTTGCCGGTGCCGGCACCCCACACTCGGGCGCGCGGGTTGGGCGCGGCCTCTTCGCGCACGGTCATGCCGAAATGCCGTCGGGCCAAGTCGACGGCGTCCACCGGCGGCCGCGTCACGCCGGCCGCCGACAACACTTCCTCCACCAGGCGATCCGCCGCCTGGAACAGGTCCTCCCGCGTCAGCTCGTCGTCCACGGCCGCCCCCCGTCGTTTTGGTCCCCCTAGTACATTGGGCGATGGTCGCGCGCCGCTCAAGGTCAGCAGCATGGCGGCCTCACGGCAGCTGGTTCAGCGTGTAATACGCCTCCGGATGCAGCACCGCGTCGCCGTCGGCCGACTTGATGCCGTCCAGGTGCAACTCGTAAACGCGCCCCGGCCGGAAGCCGTCCACCTTCAGCGACGCCTTCATGTGGTCGGCCGACACCGTCACCGATTGCACCTTTTCCGCCTTGCGGTCCACCTCCGGCGAGCCGTAGGTCCCCCAGTAGTAGTGCGTGAACGACGACAGGCTGTACGCCTGCAGGTTCTCCGCCGCGGCCGGGTCGAGCGGCTTGGTGAACGTCAGGTCGAAACCGTCCTTCGTCAGGCGCATTTCGTGGATCTCAAATGGCATAATGCCGGTATACACCAGCCTTTGCAGGCCGTAGGGCTTGCCGCCGAGCGACCCCCAACCGCGGTTGGTCTCGCCGACGTAAAGGCTGCCGTCCGGGCCGAACACCAGCCGGTTGACGCCGCACTCGAAGCCGCCGCGGAACGGGAAACAGGCGCCCTGGTAGCGGCCGCCGATCTTCTCCAAGAACACGCGCATGACAATGGATTTGGTCTGGTCGCCGACGAAGCACTGGCCGGCGAACGGGCCGAACTTGCCGTCGGTGGTGTCCCAGCGCGGCTCGCTGGCCGACTGGCCCATGCGGCCGTAGGGGAACCAGATACAGGGCGGCGTCAGCTCGGGCATCCCAGAAACGCCGTTCTGGCCCTTCTGGCCGTCGTACATCATGCCACTGGGGACGGACTCCTTGAGCGTGGCGGCGAACGGCGACTGCTTCACCCAGCGCAGCCCGGCGGGGTGGCCGTAAAACTCCCCTTCGCGGACCTCATGCATGGCACAGGTCGCCACCCATTCGCCCTGGTTATCCACATAAAAAAGATCGCCCTGGGGACTAAAATTGATGCCGTTGGGCGAGCGCAGGCCGGCCGCCCACGGCTTCAGATCGCCGTTGGGCGAAATCTTGACGCACCAGCCGCGCCACGGCGCCTTGGACTGGTGGCCGCCCCCGAAGCCGACGTTGAGCGTCACGAAAAAGTTGCCGTCCTTGTCGCGGGCCGGGCCGAAGGCGAACTCGTGGTAGTCGCCGGACACGCCCCATTTGTCACAAATGGTGTCGTATTCGTCCACCACGTCGTCGCCCTTCGTATCGACGAGCTTGGTCAGCTCCGGCCGCTGCACGACGTAAACGTCCTTGCCGGTCACGTTCAGGCCGAGCGCTTCGTGCAGGCCGCTGGCGTAGAGCTTGAATTTCACGTCGGCCGGGTCGTCGGCGTTGGGCTTGTCGATGAGCCAGACTTCGCCGCGGCGCGTGCAGGCCAGCAGCTTGCCGTCGGCCCGCATGGCCAGGCCGCCGACTTCGAGGACGCAGTCCTTGGGGACCGGCAGCGTGACGATGCGGTAATGGGCCGCCTCGGCGCTGTTGGCGGCGGGGCCGGCGGGGCCGCCGGACGTGGGGAAATCGCGGGCCAGCCGGTCGAGGACCTTGGCCGGCCACGACAACGGCAGCTCCGGCGCGACGTACACCTCCCAGCCGCCGGCGATGTTACCAACCTTGAGGAGCAGTTGGTTCTTGCCCGGCTTGAGCTTGAGCGTCGCCCGGTCCTGGTCCGGGGCGGCCGGCCGCACGGCGTCGTCGGATACGAGCTGTTCGCCGTTGAGCCAGACCTTGATGTAGTCGTCGCTGCCCAGCGAGATCGGCAGCGTCGTCGCCTTGTCCACTTCGATTTCGTGGTAGAGGTAGACCACGCAATTGTCGGACTGCTTGAAGCGCTTCAGATCGACGATGGAGCCGATGGGAAAACTCTTGAATTTCGTCCAGGTCACTGTCTGGCCGCCCTTGCCGGTGTAGGTTTTGGTCAGGTCGATTTCCTTCTCCGGCGGGGCGGCGGCGTCGATGCCGGCGTTGTCGAAGGGGCCGATGTAGTGCCAATCGCCTTCGAGCGTCGGCAGCCCGGCGGCCTTGAGGCTGGCGGCGATGGTCTCGACGCGCGTGGATTTTTTGACGTAGGTAGGTTCGGCGGCGGGGGCGGCGGCCGCGAGGTAGAGGACGGAGGATAGCAGGAAGGTTCGGGTCATGGATGGTCTCGCGGGTCGGATTGGGCGAGCGGGGGGCGTCAGCCCCCTGATTTAGGATAGCGCCTCCGAACGGGTGACGAATCAGGGGGCTGACGCCCCCCGCTCGCCTAGGGTTTCATCCCCAATTGCCAGAACAAAAAGCTCCAAACGTCGGTCAGTTCCTCGACCACCTTGGCCCGCGGCTTGCCCTGGCCGTGGCCGGCCTTCGTCTCCAGCCGCAGCAGGACCGGCCGATCCGACGACGTGGCCGCCTGCAACCGCGCCGCCATTTTCCGCGCGTGCAGCGGATCGACGCGGCTGTCCGACTCCGCCGCCTCGATCAGCACCGCCGGGTAGGCCGTGCCGTCCTTGACGTGCTGATACGGCGAATAGGCGTACAGCCACTTGAACTGTTCGGGATCTTCCGCGGAGCCGTACTCCGGTATCCAGAGCCGGGCGATCAGGAACTTGTCGTATCGCAGCATGTCCAATAGCGGCACCTGGCAGACGACGGCCCGGAACAGGTCGGGCCGCTGCGTCAGGGCCGCCCCCATCAGCAGGCCGCCGTTGGAGCCGCCCTGGATGGCCAGCCGGTCGCGGTTCGTGACCTTGTGTTCGATCAGCCACTCGGCCGCGGCGATAAAGTCGTCGAAGACGTTCTGCTTGTTGCCGAGCATCCCGGCCCTGTGCCAGTCTTCGCCGTACTCGCCGCCGCCGCGCAGGTTGGCGATCGCCAGCACGCCGCCCTTCTCCAGGAACAAAAATCGGCTCGCCCCGAACGACGGCGTCAGGCTGACGTTGAAGCCGCCGTAGCCGTACAGCAGCGTCGGGTTGTTCCCGTCCCGCGCCACGCCCTTCTTGTGGGCCAGGAACATCGTGATCGGCGTCTTGTCCTTTGACGGATAGGTGACTTGTTCGACCTCATATTGCGTGAAATCGACGTCGGCCTCGACCCGGCCCCACAGCTCCGGTTTGGCCTCCGCCGGCCTCTTCAGGTCGAGCCGGTAAATGCTTTGGGGCTGTGTGAACGACTGAAAGCCGAACAGCAACTCGTCGCCGTCCCACTCGCCGCCCAGGCCGGCCAGCGTCCCCAATGTCGGCAGCGGAACTTCTTGCAGCAGCTTGCCGGCCTTGTCGAACAGCCGCAGACGCGACGACGCCTTGACCATGAACTGGCCGACGAGCACGTCGCCGACGACGGCGATGCTCTCCAGCACGTCCGGACCTTCGGGAAGGATTTCCTTCCACCCGTCGCTGGCCGGGTTCTTGGGATCGACCGCGAAGACGCGGTTTCGCGGCGCCTTCTCATTGGTCTGGACGTAGAAGCGGTCGTTGCGGGGGACGACGCCGAAAACCGCGTCCGCCTTCTCGACCAGCGGTTGGAACACCGGCCCCTTGGCCTCGCCTTTGGCGTGCAGGTCGGCGAAATAGACCTCCGTTTTCGCCCAGCCCTGCGCCTCCGAAACCACCAACCAACGGCCGTCCGGCGACAGGGCGACGTCCGGCATGTCCTCCGCCGCCCGGCCCTCGCCGAACACCTTGGCGTCCTTCGCCGGGTCGCTCCCGAGCGCGTGAAAGAAGACGTGATGATGGTAATTCTCTTCGCCCTTGGGCACACTCCCGACGGCCGGGTAGCGCGTGTAGTAGAAGCCCTTGCGATCCGGCGTCCAGGCCAGCGAGCAGTAGCGCGTGCGCTCGATCACGTCCGGCAAGTCCTTGCCACTAACGACATCGCGAATCCGCAAGGTCGATTGCTCGCTGCCGTTGGCCGAGAGGCCGTAGGCCAGCAGCGAGCCGTCGTCGGTGGGATAAGACCAGTCCAGGGCGGTCGTGCCCTCCTTGTCCAGCTCGTTGGGGTCGATGAGCACGCGGTCCTTGCCGTGCAGACCTTCGCGGACGTAGAGGATCGGTTGATTCTGTTTCCCTTCCCGCTTGGTGTAGAAGTAACGTCCCTTGGCCGGCTCCGGCGTCCCCAGGCTGCCGATGTCGAGCAGCGCGCTCAGCCGTGCGTGGATTTGCTCGCGGCCGGGCAGCTTGTCCAGCACCGACTCCGTGTAGGCGTTCTCCTTCGCCGTCCACTCCTTGACGGCCGGGCTGTTGCCGTCCTCCAGCCAGCGGTAGGGATCGACGACCTCGACGCCATGCACCTTCTCGACCACCGGATCGACGCGGGTCGGCGGGTACGGCGACGGCTTCTTGTCATCGGCGTCGGACATGAGGGGCAGACTCACCACGGCAAAAAGGATTCCCAGGGTTCCGAAGCGTCGGGCCATCGTCGGGCCTCCACGGAACGGGTTCGGGGCGACTCAATACCACAAGGAGAAGAAGGTAATCAGCGCCACAAGGCCGACGGCGCCCAGCACGACCCAGAACAGCACGGCGCGGGCGTCGCGGCTGGCGCGGCAGTTCCAGCAGACGACCTGGCCCTCCTCGCCTTCCGCCGGCGGCTCGCCCGGCAGCGCCTCGACGCCGCGGTGATGGACGCAGTAGGCCAGGCCGCATTTCTCACACGCCCCGGCCGCCGGTTCCCCGCAAACGACACATTTCGGCTCCGTGACGCTCATCGGACGCCATCTCTTTCCGCTACCGCGCCGATAACAATTCCTTGATCAGCTCCGGTTCGTTGCGGTACGGCGCCCAGACGTGCAGGTTGATTGTCCTAGTCGTCGGGCTGCCGGCGGCCCGAAGCCAGACGAGCACCTGCCAGCCCGCACCTCCCTTTTGTACCCGCCATTCGGCGTCCTTCGATGCGGGTAGGGTCAGCACGATGACCCGATCACCGTCCTGCTGCAACACCAGCGCCTTTTCGGAGCCGACGTCGGCCTTGCCCGACAACAGATTCAGCGGCCGAGCCGCGCCCTCGTCGTCGAGTATCTTCGGCTCGCCCGCGGATTCGCCGGCCAGCACCCAAACCGCCTGATGCGCCGGCGTCTGCAAGACGAAACGCCGGGCCACGCCGGCCGCCGTCCCGTTGCGCAGCGCCTCGACGCGCTCACTCACGTCCAATCGGTCGTCCGTGCCCGCCTGTAAATGGTAGCGGAACGTCGGGACGCCGTCCTTGTCCTCCGCGTAGCCGTCGAAATGCACCAGCCGCACGCCCTGAAACAGTTGGCCCTCCGGCAGACCGGCGCCGAAGGCCGGGTCCTTGGCCCGCGCGGCGAAGTCGGGCGGCTCGTCCGAGGTCGTGGCGCCGACGGGGCAGCCGGCCGGGGCGTTCCAGATGTGCGGCCCGAGGACATGCGCCGGATTGCCGCCGCGGCCGTCCCACACCGGCGAGGCGTCGAGGAAGGGGCCAGTCCAGGCGTAGGCCAGCCGGCAGGTGTGGGCGTCGAACGCCGCCGACACGCCGACGGGGAAGCCGACCGCCACGGCCCG
>Ga0182024_10020694_pt1 | contig 12005 bp, 9 predicted proteins | sample P32metaG_FD_120480 | JGI IMG/M metagenome (GOLD analysis project Ga0182024, IMG submission 120480) | Permafrost microbial communities from Stordalen Mire, Sweden - P3-2 metaG (Illumina Assembly) | ecosystem: Environmental > Terrestrial > Soil > Wetlands > Permafrost | place: Sweden: Stordalen... | reverse complement strand
GCAGGGCGGTTGCCAACCCCGGCTTCGCGAGTCGTGCTCCGCTCTGACATAGTCCCGTCATGTCCTTAGCTATCCCCTCGATACCGCGGACAGGTATGTTATGACGAGACCGCACTTATTCGTACATTGTCTAACAAAAAAGCACATTGTCAAACTTAAAATTACATATATGATCACGCGGCTGTTGAAGTGCGCGGCGCGCGGCGCCAGGATTTTTTGAGGGGATATTAGTCATCGTGCCTCAATCAGCCCAGCCGATCAGTTCCAGCGCCGCCGAGCGCGATTCGGCGCGCGCTACCGCCGAGCGGCTGATCGCCGCAACCCGGCGCAATAGCGCCGAATATCCCATGGTGCTGGCCAGCCATCTGCCGATGCTGCTGGAGATCCATTGCCGGCTCGGCGCCTCAGCGCAGCGGCTGGCCGAGTTCTCCGAGTTCTACAACGATTGCAACCACGTGCCGCCGCTGCCGGCCGAGGTCGCATCGATCACACGCGCCGACTGGCAAGAGGCCCTCGGCGTTCGCGCCCGCGAGAGCGACTATCGCCGCTTCTTCAGCGGTGAGACCGAGCGGCTCGGCGGACTTGGCGCGATTCGGTGCTATCTGCCGCAACTCGCTTGCGGCATCGGCGCCAGTGCACTGCACGCGCTCATGCGCCTGGCCTACGGGGTGCTGCGCAACGACGATGCCGAGATCGCCACCGCGCTCGGCTACTGGGCCGCGACCTGGCTGCCGCTGCGGGATGAGCCCAGCGGTCCGCCCGACACCGATGAGCCGCTGGCGCTGGCCGCCGCCATGCAGAGCATTCCGGCGTTTCGCCAGGTCGAGGTCGAGACCGATCTGCTCTGGCATTGGATGCGCGCGGTCGGTGGCAAGGATGAGTTTGCGCCGCTGATCGGCCGCCTGAGGATCGGCTCCGATGTGCTCGACCGGGTCACCAGGGCTTCTCTGGCGATCTATGCCAGTACGCTGACGTTCGAGGGATTGCATGCGCTGACCGGCTCCTATTGGGTGCGCCTGATCAGCCCGCATGTCGATGATCCATGCCGGCTGGCGCGCTACTTCTGGCAGGCCATCCTGGCGGTCTATCCGAAGATCGGCATGCCGACACCGCTCAGCGGCGCCGAACTGGATGCGATGCGCTCGTGTGCGCTGCCGCCGGCCGCCGAGATCGCAACCGCGGCAATCGCATCCAACGATGAGCATCACCCCAGCCTGGTATTCACGGCTTTCCAGGAACATGCCCGCACCGGCGATCCGCTCTACCTGGTGCTCGCCGCCAAGCGGCTCGAATTGATCGCCTGATGCCGCAACCGGATCTGACGCTGCGTGGTTGCCGGTTGCCGGGATTAAATGGCCTGTTCGATGTCGCACTGGCGGACGGCTGCATAGCATCGGTCGCCACGGCAGGCGAACTCCCGGCAGATACGCCGTCGGTGGCGCTCGAGCAGAAGTTGCTGCTGCCGGCGCTGGCGGATGGGCACCTGCACCTCGACAAGAGTTTCCTCGGCCTGCCGTGGCGGCCGCATGTGGCGGGCGAGAGCATCGTGGCGAGAATTGCGGCCGAACGCAGCGAGCGCGCCGCGCTCACTCAGCCGCTCAAGCAACGTGCGCAGCGGCTGATCGAGCGCGTGATCGGTTTCGGCACGCTGGCGATACGATCGCATGTCGATGTCGATGAGCTCATCGGGCTTGCGCACGTGACGAGCTTGCTGGAATTGCGCGCGGCGCTGCGCGAGCAGGTCGATCTGCAGCTGGTGGCCTTCCCGCAGAGCGGCATCAGTCCGCGGGTCGCCGAGTTGCTGGATGAAGCGTTGCGCCTGGGTGTCGATGTGATCGGTGGACTCGACCCGGCCGGCATCGACGGCGACATCGAGCGTCATCTGGATGTGGTGTTCGGCCTGGCCGAGCGGCATGCGCGACGCATCGACATCCATCTGCACGACCCGGGCACGCTCGGCACTTTTCAGTTGCGGCGGATCGCGGCCCGGTCCAGGGCGCTCGGAATGCAAGGCAGGGTAGCGGTCAGTCACGCCTTTGCCTTAGGGATGGTCGACGCGATCGAGTTGCGTTCGACCGCGCAGGCACTGGCGCAGGGCGGGGTCGCGATCATGACCAGCGGGCCGGGCGCGGATGCCATGCCGCCGCTGCGCACGCTGCTCGATGAAGGCGTCACCGTCTTCGGCGGCTCGGACAATATCCGCGATGCCTGGTCGCCGTTCGGCAGCGGCGATCTGCTGCAGCGCGCGGCACTCATTGGCTACCGCGCCGACTTCCGCAGCGATGCGCAGTTGCAGCTGGCATTCGAATTCATCAGCAGCAACAGCCGTCGGGTCATGGGCTTGCCGCCGGTCGCCGTGGCCGTCGGATCGCGCGCCGACCTGATCGCGCTGCCGGCGTCCGGCATCGCGGAAGCGGTCGCCGGTGCGCCGACCGACCGGCTGGTGATCCGTTCCGGGCGGGTGCTGCAGCCGGCCGACCGCCGCGGTTGATGGCGAGCCCGATCGACTTTGTCATTCGCCGGGCGATGCTGGTCGACGGCAGCGGACCGTTCGACATCGCGCTCTCTGGCCCGCGCATCCTGCGGCTGGCGCCGGCGATCGATAGTGACGCCCCCGCGCTGGACGCCAACGGCGGCCTGGTCTGCAGCGGACTGGTGGACACGCACATTCATCTCGATAAAGCCGGCATCCTGGGGCGTTGTCGGCTGTGCGCCGGCACTCTGGCCGAAGCAATCGCCGAGACGGCCCGGGCCAAGCTCGAGTTCACCAGCGAAGATGTGTATCGCAGGGCGAGCAGGGTGGTCGAGCAGGCGGTCATGCATGGGACCAATCGCATGCGAAGCTTCGTCGAAGTCGACCCGCGCGCCGGCTTGCGCTCCTTCGAGGCAATCAAACAGATCAAGCGTGATTTCGCCTGGGCGATCGATATCGAAATTTGCGCTTTCGCCCAGGACGGCCTTACCAACGATCCGGGCACCGAAGCGATGATCGACCGCGCGCTCAGCGATGGCGCTGAGCTGGTGGGAGGCTGCCCGTACACCGACACGGATCCGCGGCAGCACATCCGCCGGATATTCGAATTGGCCCAACGCCATGACGTGGCGGCTGATTTTCACCTGGATTTCGATCTCGATCCCGCCGGATCGCTGCTGCCGACCGTCATCAACGAGACCGAACAGCGCCAGTGGGGCGGTCGCGTCAGCGTCGGGCACGTCACCAAACTGTCGGCATTGCCGCCCGCGGACTTCACGGCGATCGGACGCCGCCTGGCCGATGCCGGCGTCGCGGTGACGGTGCTGCCTGCCACCGATCTCTATCTGACGGCTCGCGATGCCACTCACCTGGTGCCGCGCGGGCTGACGCCGGTGCACCGCCTCGCAGAACTCGGCGTGCTGGCCTCGATTGCCACCAATAACGTTCTCAATCCATTTACGCCGTTTGGCGATGCTTCGCTGGTTCGCATGGCGAACCTGTACGCGACCGCGGCCCAGGTCGGCACTATCGCGGGCCTGGAGCGGATCTTTCAATTGATCAGTGCCGATGCCAGCAGGCTGATGGGCAGAGCGCCGCCACCGCTGGCGAGCGGTGCTGCAGCGGATCTGGTGGTATTTGCCGCAGCCTCCACCAGCGCAGTGATCGCCGAGGTGGCGCCGGCGGTTGCGGGCTGGAAGGCCGGTCGTGAAAGCTTCCGCCGGCCGCAGGTAGAGCTCAATCGGCCGCGCGACAGCGATCAGGTCATGTAGACGCCGCCGGTGACGTTGATGGCCTGGCCGGTCATGAAACGCGCGGCGTCGGAGCACAGGAATGCGATGACATCGGCGACATCCTCGGGCAGCTCCAGCCGCCCCAGCGGTGTTTGCGCGATATACCCCGCCAGCACCTGCTCGGTGCTGATTCCCCGCAGCTGCGCCTCCCACACCACCTCGCGCGCCTGCATGTCCGTCTTGACGAACCCCGGGCAGACCGCGTTGACCCGGATGCCGGTCGATGCCAGTTCGCGCGCCAGTGCCTGAGTCCAGCCGACCACGGCGAATTTGCTGGCCGAGTAATGGGCCAGATACGGCGCTCCGACCTTGGCGGCGAGCGAAGCGGTGTTGACGATCACGCCCGAGCGCTGCGCGACGAAGTGGCGCGCGGCAATCTGGTTGGTCAGGAAGATGCCGCGCGCGTTGACCGCAAAATTGCCGTCCCACTCCTGATCGGTGATCTCGAGCGCCGGCCGCATGCTGCTGACGCCGGCGTTCGCGATCAGGATCTCGCAGCCCCCGAGCGCGGCGGCTGCCTCGCTGAAGGCCTGCTGGACCGAGGCTCGTTCGCGCACATCAACCCTGACCGCCACGGCCTCAGCGCCGATGGCGGCAGCGGTGCGGCGTGCGCCATCGAGATCGATATCGGCAACCGCCACGCGCGCGCCGCGCGTCGCCAGCGCGAGCGCGGCGGCACGGCCGATGCCGGTCGCCGCGCCAGTGACGAAGGCACGCTTGCCGACAAAATCGGCTGTGATCATCGACCGGCTCCCTGCGCTCTGCTATGACCCTTATATAGCACATTTGTTTGAGTATGTTCGTTTGTGAGAGACTGCCTTGTGGCCAAGGCCGGTGCTTGCACACGGCATCCGAGTCCAAAGCGGGAGGGGTGGAGCATGATTTTTGATTTTCTGGGCGCCAGGAAAAAGGCCGTGATCGCGATGGCCCACATCGGCGCCCTGCCGGGAGCGCCGCTCTATGACGCCAGGGCTGGCATGGCAAAGCTGATCGACGGGGTGCTCGCCGATATCGAGGCGCTGCAGTCCGGCGGTGTCGACGCCATCATGTTCGGCAACGAGAACGATCGGCCTTACGTGTTCAAGGCACCCGCGGAAGGCATTGCCGCCATGACGACGGTGATCACGGCCGCCAAGTCGGTGCTCAAGGTGCCTTTCGGCGTCAACTATCTATGGGACCCTGCGGCCAGCGTCGCGATCGGCGCGGTGACCGGCGCACGCTTCGTGCGCGAGATCATGACCGGACTGTTTGCCTCCGACATGGGATTGTGGAATCCGGATTGCGCCGCGGCCGCACGGCTCAGACACAATCTGGGCCGCGACGACATGAAGCTGCTCTTCAATATCAATGCAGAGTTCGCCCACTCGCTGGATCAGCGGCCGATCGCGTTGCGGGCGAGGAGCGCGGTTTTCTCATCGCTGGCCGATGCCATTCTGGTGTCCGGCCCGATCACCGGGCAATCGGCCGACCAGTCCGATCTGCGTAATGTCGCGGCAGCGATCACCGATGTGCCGGTCTTTGCCAATACCGGCGTCAATATCGACAATGTGCGGGATGTGCTGGCTGTGGTCTCGGGTGTCATCATCGGCACGCACTTCAAGGTGGATGGCAGCACATGGAATCCGGTCGACAGCGCGCGCGTCAGGCGATTCATGGACCTGGTCATTCGCCTGAATTGAAAGCGGTTGTTCCTGCCTGCAGCGCCGCGAGGTGGTGATGAGCTGCGTGCTCGGATTCGATATCGGCACCACCTCGACCGTCGGGATACTGATCCGCCTGCCGGATCAGGTCTTAGGGCTGGCCAGTCGTCCGGTGGAGCTCTCCTCGCCGCACCCCGGCTGGGCGGAAGAGAATCCCGCTCAGTGGTGGGGCAATGTGTGTGCGATCAGTCGGGAACTGCTGCGGAGCGGCGGCATCGAAGCCGGCGAGATCGCGGCCATCGGCACTGCCGGCATGACCCCCGCGGTCGTATTGCTGGACAAGGCGGGCGATCTGCTGCGTGCCAGTATTCAGCAGAGCGACGGTCGCTGCGGCGCCGAGGTCGCCGAGCTGCGTTCCGAGTGCGATGAGTCGGCGTTTCTCGCCAAGACCGGCAATGGCATCAATCAGCAACTGGTGGCGGCCAAGCTGCGCTGGATTGCGCGCCACGAACCGCAGATCTTCAACCGCATCGACACAGTCTTCGGCTCGTACGACTACATCAACTGGCGCCTCACCGGAGAGCGCGCGATTGAGCAGAACTGGGCACTGGAAGCCGGCTTCGTCGACGTGGCGGGCGCACGCGTCGACGACAGTTTGATCGCGCTGGCCGGCATCGCACCCGCAGCCCTGCCGCGCAAGATCCTATCGCACGAGATCCTCGGTGCAGTGTCGGCGCGTGCCGCGGCCGAGACCGGACTTGCGGCCGGCACGCCGGTGATCGGCGGAGCAGCCGACATGATCGCCTCGGCGCTCGGCGCCGGCGTGGTTGGGGCCGGCGATGTGTTGATCAAATTTGGCGGCGCGGTCGACATTCTGACTGCCACGCCACGCGTGCGCCCCGATCCCAGGCTGTACCTGGATTACCATCTGATACCGGGTCTGTTCATGCCGAATGGCTGTATGTCGACCGGCGGTTCGGTGCTGAACTGGTTCGTCCGCACGCTGGCAGGCGGCGAGCAGGCGCATGCACAAGCCAACGGCATAAGCATGCATCAGTGGCTCGACCGGCTGGCGGCCGAGCGACCGGCCGGAAGCGATGGATTGACGGCGCTGCCGTACTTCCTGGGTGAAAAAACCCCGCTGCACGATCCGGCGGCACGCGGCGTGTTCGAAGGCCTGACCCTGTCACATGACATCGGGCATCTGTGGCGCGCGCTGCTGGAGTCCTATGCGTATGCCATCGTTCATCACATCGAAGTTCTGAACGACATCGGTCATCCGACGCGGCGATTTATCGTGTCCGATGGCGGCGCGGCCAGCGAGGTGTGGATGCAGATCGTAGCCGACGCCCTGCAGCGGCCGCTGCAGCGCCTGTCCGGCCACCCCGGATCATGTCTCGGGGCCGCCTGGACCGCCGCGATCGGTGTCGGCCTCGAAAGCGATTGGTCGGCGGTTGCACGTTTCGTCGGCGACGCCGGCCGGATTGAACCCAATCGGGCCAACGCGGCCGTCTACCGCAATGGTTACCGGCGATTTCGCCAGCTCTATCGCCGCCTCTACAGCGCGAGCGCATCGGACGACGCAAATCTGCTAGAACTGACGCAGGGGGATGGGGCAGTTGCCTAAATCGAACGACCAGGTCCGCAGATCGAGACGGCGCGCCGAGGCTGACGGAGGCCGCATCCCGGCGCAGTTGCGCCATCAGCAGATCATGAGCGCGTTTCATCAGAACGGCTTCATTTCGGTGACCGATATCGCTGCCAGGATCGGTGTCTCGACCATGACCATCCGGCGTGACCTGGTGCTGCTCGAGCGCGAGGGAAGGATCACCCGCACGCACGGCGGTGCAATCGCCGCCATGGACGGCACACGCGCCACGGTCGATGACGAGGAGTCGATCTTCGATCGTCGCCTGGCAAAGAACGCCAACGCCAAGAATGCCATTGCCCGGGTTGCGGCCACGCTGGTCGGACCCGCTCTCTCGGTGGGTCTGGATGCCGGCACTACCATTCTGACCTCGGCCCAGCAGCTGGCCGGGCGCGCCGATCTGCGGATATTCACCAACAATCTGCGGGCGGCGCTCGCACTGGCCGGTACCGGCAGCACGGTCTATATCCTCGGCGGAGAAGTTCGGGTGCCTGAGCTGTCGGTAGTCGGATCGGCCGCCATCAAGATCCTCAAGAGTCACTTCCTGGATCTGGTGTTCATCGGGGTTTCAGCGCTCGATGAGAGCGGTTTGTATGATTTCTCGCCTGAGGACACCGAAGTCAAGCGGGCCTTCATCGATAGTGCCAGTCGCATCGTGGTGCTGTGCGACAGCTCGAAGTTCGAGCAGCGGGCGTTGGCCCGCATCGACGGGCTCGAAGCCATCGATATACTGGTGACCGATCGGGCACCGCCGCCGCGTCTGGCGGCTGCATTGCGGGATGCGAAAGTACAGGTCATGGTGGCGGACGGCGAAGCAGAAACTGCCGTGCGATGACGCGTGCTGTCGCCTGGGATGTCGACGGCACGCTGGTAGACAGTGAGCAACTGCACCATCTTGCCCTGATGACGGTCTCGGCCCGCTATGGCCTGCCGATCCCCGCCGACGACACCCGCTTCATCGGTGTAAGCATGGACCAGGTATGGAGCAGACTGCAGCCGCACTATCCCGCCGGGCTGCAGGAATCCGCGTGGCAGCAGGCCATCACCGAGGTGTACCTGGCGCGCGCGAGCGAGCTGCGGGCCTTTCCCGGGGCTCTTGCGGCCATGGCCGCTGTGCAACGAGCCGGCATCCGCCAGTGCTGCGTGTCAAATTCCGCTCGAGCGATCGTCGCCGTCAACCTGGCTGCCATCGGCGCGCTGTCGTTCCTGGAGTTTGCCATCAGCCGCGATGATGTTGCCCGTGGCAAGCCCGACCCGGCTCCCTATCAAGAGGCGTGCCGCCGGCTGCAGCTGCCGGCCGCCGATGTTCTGGTAGTCGAGGATAGCGACACCGGTCTTGCCTCGGCGCGCGCTGCGGGCTGTCCGGTGCTGCGCTTCGGTGCGGATCTTGCTGGTTACGAGCGAGTGCTCACTGTCATTGGTGGCCACGGTGCCTGATTTGATCAACAAACGAGGCGCCCTGGCGCAAGTCGCCCGGAAAAATCGGCATAAGCTTCAATGGGGAGTTCGATGCACAGACAGATATCGGCGAACTGACGGGATGGAGCATCAAAGGGAATTGATTGCACCGCAATGGTATTTGCAGGTCGCGCGAAGCGCCTGGAATGCACCGCGCGGGTGCGGCATCTGATGGATGTTCAGTCGTGTGTCCGTTTAAGTCCCTTTCAGAAAAATTCTGTGCGATTTCGCACAACCTATGTAATCATGCGATCACATTCTTCGGGGATCGGAGTCGGGCGACCACAGTTGCTCCGCATTAAGGGGAAAGAATGATGTCTAGCAGCCACAGCCGTGCACTCATTTCGCGTTCAGTACTTGCCGCCCTGGGATGCTGCGCGGCGCCACTCGCGGCCAGGGCCCAGTCCACGGATGCCGGCGAGAATGTCATCCAGGAAGTGGTCGTTACCGCTGAACGCCGCACGGAGGATATCCAGAAGGCGCCGTTGGCGGTGACCGCGATCTCCGAGGACACGCTCGAGAAGTCGAACATCACTGACATCTCGGCCCTGAACGGGTATGTGCCGAGCCTCAACGTAACGCGCAGCGGCGGCTTTGAAACCGTGGTTACCATTCGCGGCGTCGGTTCGCAGACGCCGGAGAACCAGCCGGCCACCGGTCCCGGCGTGTCGCTGTACGTCGACGGCGTGTACATCGCGGACGACATTGCTGCCGACCAGGGCTTCTTCGACGTCGACAGCGTCGAAGTGCTGCGCGGCCCGCAGGGTGCCCTGTACGGTGTGAGCTCCACGGGTGGTGCCATCAACATCGTCTCCAAGCAGCCGGTGCTCGGTGCCTGGCACGGCGGTGGCGAGGCCAGCGTGGGCACGTACGACTTTCATCGCGAGCGCGCCGATCTCAACATTCCGATTGGCGACACCATCGCCATACGCTTCGCCGGCCAGAAGGTCGATCACGAGGGCTACACGATCAATACCCTGGCGCCCGGCTACAAACTCGACGACCAGCACGACACCACCAGCAAGGTGGCCATCAAGTGGCAGCCGACCGACAACTTCTCCGCCACCGCCACCGGTCAGTGGTACATAGCGCAGGATGATGGCCAGGCGCAGAAATCGCTCGATGATCCGAACCCCGATCCACGCGTGCTGACGCAGGACTTCCTGGGCAAGTTCGAGCTCTACACGCAGCTCTATCACCTCAACCTCAAGTGGGATACGCCCTGGCTGAGCGTCAGTTCGGTCAGCGCCTACCAGGGGCTGCAGAACTACCAGGCCTTCAACGCCACCTTCACGACGTTCGCGGCCTTCCCCAACTACTACGATGACATCCCGGAGTTCGACACCAAGGTGAAGTCGTACAGCGAGGAGTTCGACATCCTCTCGCCTGAGGACTCCAAGCTCAAGTGGATCGGCGGCATATTCTGGGAGCGCAGCACCACCGACACCTTCGTGATCGAGTATGAGGGCACGACGCCCAATCCGGTGCTCACGGTACCGTCGGACGTCGAGGCGCATCCGCCGTCGAACCTTGCCTACGGCAACACCACCGACGACGTGCGCACCTCGATCGAGCCATTCTTCCAGGCGACCTATCCGATCATGGATCGATTCAGGGCGACCATCGGTGGTCGCTACAACTACGAGTCGCATGATCACCGCAACCTTAATTTCAACGAGTTCGGCTCCAACTCGATCAATATGGCGAGCGTCGTCAACAACAAGTTCACCACGCACGAACCCACCTGGCGCGCCGAGGCCGAATACGACCTGACGCCCGAGAGCCTGGTATATGCCAGCTTCTCGCGTGGCTACAAGCCGGGCGGCGTCAACGGCAATCCCCTGACGGCCCTCGTGCCGCTGACCTTCAAGCCCGAGACCAACCTCGCCTACGAAATCGGTTCCAAGAACCTGTTCCTCGACAAGACGCTGCGCGCCAATATCGCCGGGTTCTACTACGACTATCAGAACATGCAGTACATCGAGACGGATCCGATTCCGTTCGACCAGGGCATGGCGAATATTCCCTCGATCCATATCTACGGCGGTGAGGCCGAGGTGTCCTATCTCGGCATGCAGAATCACCTGCACATCAACGGCAACCTGACTGTCGAGAGCGGCTCGGTACAGGGCTACACGCCGACGCTGGACTCGACGACCGTGGCGCCCTTCTATGCCAATCAGCTCACCGGGCCGTGCGCGTTCGGAGGCCAGTACTACAACCCTACGTGCTGGTCGGCCATCCTCGCCAATCCGAAGAACATCCAGGGCAACCAGCCGCCGGACATGCCGCGCGTGTCAGGCTCGGTGAATGCCTCCTACGACTTGAAGATACCGACCGGCACACTGACGCCGCGGCTGGATTACGTCTATCGCGGTTCGCTCTGGTCGCGCGTCTTCAACGAACCGGTGATCGACCGCGTGGGAGCGTATTTCATACTCAATGCCAACCTGAGCTATCAGCCCGACAACAGCAATTTCGTCGTCTCGCTGACGGGCACCAACCTGACAAATATCGCCGGGGTGAATTCGCGCTACACCTCGCCGTACGAGGCCGGTGTCACCAGCCAGGAGTTCATTCCGCCGCGGCTGGTGTTCGGCAGCGTCTCCTATCACTTCTGATCCATATCAGCCGACGGGGAAGTCGGTGCTACGGCTGACCGCGTCCCAGCTTTTGATCTCGGCGGCGTGCTGCTCGAATTTGCGCTGCGCGTAACTGAGCGCGTCCGTGCCGAGCATCAGCCGCAACGGCGGCCGGTCGGAGTCGGCCACCTTCAGCATGGCCAGTGCAGCCCTGGCCGGATCGCCGGGCTCGTGGCCGGCGTGCTGCGTCAGGATGCGTCGATTGGCGCCGACGGATGATTCGTAGTCGGCGATTCTCGCGGCGGTTTCGGCACGCGAGCGGCCGGCAAAGTCGGTGCGGAATCCGCCCGGCTCGATCAGCGTTGCGTGGATGCCGAGTGGGGCGACCTCTTGCGCCAGCGTCTCGATGATCCCTTCCAGCGCGAACTTGCTGCCGGAATAGATGCCCAGAGCGGCCCAGCCCACCAGCCCCGAGACCGACGAGATGGTGATGATCCTGCCGGCGCGTCGCTGGCGCATGAACGGCAGCACCGCCTGCATGATGGCCACGGCACCGAACACGTTGACCTCGAATTGAGCGCGCATCTCGCTCAGCGAGGTTTCCTCAATCCCACCGACGAGTCCGTAGCCGGCGTTGTTGACCAGTATGTCGATGGCTCCGGTTTCGCGCTCGGTTGCTGCCACGCTGGATTGCACCGCTGCTGCGTCGGTGACATCGAGACGGCGCACCGACGCACGCTCGGGATGCTGATTGAGGAAGGCAGTGCCGGCCGCCGCGGTGCGGACCGTGCCGGTGACCCGATCGCCGCGCGCGAGGGCGGCGTCGGCCAGCGCGCGGCCGAATCCTGAACTGATGCCGGTGATGAACCAATGGGTTGATCGCTTCATAATGAGAGGAATTGTAGCAGCGCT
>Ga0182024_10020693_pt1 | contig 12005 bp, 10 predicted proteins | sample P32metaG_FD_120480 | JGI IMG/M metagenome (GOLD analysis project Ga0182024, IMG submission 120480) | Permafrost microbial communities from Stordalen Mire, Sweden - P3-2 metaG (Illumina Assembly) | ecosystem: Environmental > Terrestrial > Soil > Wetlands > Permafrost | place: Sweden: Stordalen... | reverse complement strand
GTCCGGGCATCATGGAAATCTTGGAGCAGCAATCGGCTTGGGGCACCTGCGCCGGCCTTTTCTGTACAAATTATTTGTCCTACTTTCTCATTACCTGGCTGCCCTTTTATCTGGTACGCGAGCGCCATTTTTCCATGGATCAAATGGCTCGGATCGCGGGAGTGTCCTATCTTTCGGCCGCTGTCACCGCCACACTGTGTGGCTGGCTTTCTGACCGCTGGATTGCCGCTGGCGCCACTCCCACGCAGGTGCGAAAAATTTTTACCGGAGTGGGCATGACCTGTGCGGCCATTTTTCTTGTCGGCTGCGTGGTCACCGGGTCTGCGCTCTCGATCGTGATGCTGGTGATGGCGACAGCATCTTTCGGAGCCTGTTCATCCAATATGTGGGCGATTACTCAGACCCTGGCTGGGCCGCAAGCCGCTGGACGCTGGACGGGATTCCAAAACTGCTTTGGAAATCTGGCTGGAGTGATTGCTCCTGCGCTGACCGGCTTCATCGTCGATCACACCGGCGAGTTCTTCTGGCCGTTTGTGATTACGGCGGCCGTCGCGGGATTGGGCGCACTGTCCTGGGTGTTCATCGTCGGCCCGGTGAAGCCGGTGGAGTGGGGAACACGTGGAAGAGCGGCCCTTGAAGGGCCGCGTTATTAGAGAGCACGACTTACGCGGGAGTAACGTCCTACTCAAACTGCTTGCGGAAACTTTCCATCTGCTGCTTCAGCTGGGCGACTTCTCTGCGAAGTTCGACGACTTCTTCCTCTAGACCTGTGATGCGCTCGGCATCGGCTGAGCTGCTGGCAATCGCGGGCGAGGGCGCCCGCGCCACACGAGTTTCTTCTGTATCCTCAACATCCCCTGACAGCAGGTGCATGTAGCGGGATTCTTTAGTCCCGGGCTGACGGGGGAGAACTCTGGCCAGCGGAGGCTCGCGCTGCATCAAGCGATGTAAAGCCGCCTGCACATCTTCCAGGGTTTCGAAGCGGAACATGCGCTCGGTGCGGCCGCGCAGCTCGCCGGGTGTCTGCGGGCCCCGCAACAACAACACGCACAGGATCGCGGTTTCGCCGCGAGTGAAGTTGAATACCTCCTGCGCGCGATGCTCGTACTTGGTGACGCGGCTATCGGCTCCACCGGCTGGCCCGGCGAGCCGTTTTTCCTGGAGAGAGTTCAACCCCTGCCTTACCGCGGCTTCGTCGAGGGCCATTACCGGATCGCGATTGTTTTTCTGATTGCACGCGTTGACCAGCGCGTTTAACGAGAGCGGGTAGTAATCCGGAGTGGTGATGTCTTTTTCGATCAGCGAGCCCAGCACCCGGGTTTCGACTTCATTCCGAAGAATATTCACCCACAAATTGTACAGATAATTCGTTGGACGGTTCTTACCCCGCGTGCCCAGTGCCGATTTGTGACATAATAGCTGTGCGAGAAAGGCCAGGTTGACGAAACTCAATCTGGTCTATTTCTTTTGCGGTAACAAACAGCCTGTGCCGATTGGCGCGGGCCATTTTATTTTGGAGGCAACACTATGGCGCAATTTCAAGGCAAGCGGGTCACCCACGGATACACCCAAACCAACGAGGCGCCGCCGGGGAAAGTTTTCCCCCTACTTTGTCCGGTGCGCGAGGCGGAGTGGGTGCCGGGATGGCAGTATCGCTTGCTCTACTCGCAGTCGGGCGTGGCCGAACAGGGATGCGTGTTCACCACGCCGAACGACGACGGCACAGAAACAACAGAGACAACCTGGATCGTAACAAAATACGACCCCTCCCTATTTCGCATTAAGTTTGACTGGGTGCATCCTGGGCTGGTGACTGCGCAGATCAGCATAGCTCTGGCGGAGAAATTGCACGATCAAACCAGCGCGCGCATTCGTTACACCTACACCGGTTTGTCAGTGGAGGGAAATCGAGAAGTCGAACGCTATGACCAGAAATGGTTCGAGCACAAGATGCAGGGTTGGGAAGCGGCCATCAATCACTATTTGCGAACGAGAGAAAAAATCAACGCGGTGTGAAACATGCGCCGGAAGGGTGACGGGCACGATTCGCAGTATTAGAACTTTAGAACATTTTGTGGAACAGTCTCGATCGTGGGTTCTAGAGGTCCGCCTACGACGACGAGGGCCCCCATCGCGTGGGTTTTATGCTGGAAGGCGCGCCTATGCAGATCGTTGGTCAAGCCGATGTAGAGAGCGCGGCGAGAGGCGCTCTGCACCGTGTAGACGTAAAAACGATACTCACGGCACATTGCCACCTCCAGCAAAACACAAGAACCCTCGGCTACGCAGGATGACTCGCTTTGTGAATCATCCTAACGCCGCTCGGGATGACATGATGGAGGAAGCATGTCATAGGACTACAGGCTAGGTCTGTGACAGCGGTCACTTGAAATGCAGCGCCGCTTCACTTTCCTTGGGAGCGCCCGTTCCTGATTTCTTTCCTCGGACTTTCGGCATGGCGTACTTGGGCTTGATTTCGTGACATCCATCCTCGCAATAAACTCCGCCCATCGCTGATTCCGGTGTGGGCATGGGCGATGCGACCGCGATGTCACGTTCTTTTTCAATCAGCTGCTCGACCTCGGCAATCAGGCGTTCATTCTCTTTTGGCGTGAGCCATTTTGTTGTGTTTACGAGATAGTTTTCGAAACGCGCGATGGGGTCGCGCTTTTTCCAATATTCGAACATCTCCTTGGGAACGTAATCGGCGCCATCGTGGATAGCGTGGCCTTTCATGCGCATCATCTTCGCTTCGATGAGCGTAGGGCCTTCGCCGCGATGGGAGCGCTCGACGGCTTCATGGGCAGCGTCGTAAACCTGGCAGGCATCGGTACCATCCACGATCACGCCCGGAATCCCGTACCCAATGGCGCGTTCGGCGAGGTCCTTGACCCGATACTGCATTTCGGAGGGAGTAGAGTACGCCCAGAGATTGCTTTCCACGAAGAGCACGAGGCCGAGGTCCTGCACGGCGGCGAAGTTGATGCCTTCATAGGTAACGCCAGTGGATTGGCCGCCATCGCCGATGTAGGTCATGACGGCAACGTTTCTTCCTTGCAGTCGGGCGCCCAAAGCTACGCCAGCCAGCACTGGGATGAGATCGCCAAGCATGGAGATGGGCGAAACCATGTTGCGTTTGTAAATGTCGCCGAAGTGCGAAGTGCCGTCGCGGCCGCCGGTCGGTGAGTCGGCCTTGGCCATGTACTGCATCATGGTGTCGCGCGGCGCAAAGCCGCGGACCAGCAGCGATCCCTGATTGCGGATCATGGGGCCGAACCAGTCGTCGGGGCCGAGCGCGTAGGCGGAAGCGCAGGAACAAGCTTCCTGGCCGAGACCGAAATACACGCCGCCAACAACTTTTCCCTGCTTGTAGAGATTTTCGAGTACCTGCTCCATGCGGCGGTTGAGCAACATGTAGCGGTAAATCTCGATGGTCTGTTTTTTGTCGAGATACTTCGATTCGCGGATCGGCGGAACGGGCGCGTTCAGGTTGCCGGAGACTTCATAGCGCAAGTGGTCGCCCTCGCGAACCTGGCGCACCTCAAAGGTCGGCTTCTCCCGACGGTAATCGGGGATGGAATAAGTGCGCTGCTGCGGGAGTGGTGACGCCGATGTCTTGGAAGAACGCGAGCCGTTATGGTTGGAATTGGCGTGCGGCGCTGCCTTTGCCGCCGTCTTCTTAGGACTGTTCTTGGCGTGGTTGTTTTTGCCCATGATCCAATCTTCCCTTTGGCCGCTCAGGGCGGACGCTGCGAGACTTCCGCTAGACAATCCTAGTCCTTCGGAGACGAGATGGGCCAGTCGTGATCTGTCGCTGTGTGAATCGCTAGGCCAAGAACGCTTCTTCTTCTTTGTGAAGCTTGCGGAGTTCGGTGGGTGGCTTCATGGGCACGCCGATCTCGCCACCCAGAAGTGCGTCCAAAGTTTCCAGCCAGAGAATCTGACTGGCGAAGACAGTGCCGAAGTTACGAGAGATGGAATGGGCCACTTCCTGCAGTGGTTGTGTTTTGTCTAGTTCTTTCGCAATCGAAGTAACAGGCTTGGAGGTAATGCCGCAAGGGACAATCAGATTGAAGTAATCGAGATCCGTATTTACGTTGAGAGCGAACCCATGCGAAGTGACGCCACGCGAGATGTGGACGCCGATGGCCGCAATCTTGGCCTGTTCGCTGGCTGAATCCTCAGCCGAGCTTTGCTCGGCCGCACAGCCGAGGCCGGCGGTGCCTACGTGTTCCCTGCTGGTCCAAACGCCGGTAAGGCCAGCAACGCGTCCGGTTGGAATCCCGAAATCGGCACAGGTGCGAATCAGGACTTCTTCCAGACGGCGTACATACTCGATCGCGCCAAGGGTCTTGCGGTTCGCTTGGTTCGCCGGGAGGCCACGAAGATCGAAGATAGGATATCCAACAAGTTGCCCCGGGCCATGGAAAGTTACATCGCCGCCGCGATCACATTCGAAGACTTCGACGCCGCGCTTAGCGAGTAGCTCGGATGAAGCAATGATGTTTTTCTGTTTTGCATTCCGGCCGAGAGTAATAACCGGCGTGTGTTCGAGCAGCAAGAGGACATCGCCGATGCGTCCGTCCTTGCGAAGATCGACAAGCTTCTGCTGAAGACCAAGGCTGGTCGAGTAATCGAGCGTGCCGAGTTGGAGGATGGAGATCAAGAGCTCTTCTCCACGGATCGCCCAGATTAACACGGAGCAGAGAAATCAGGCTTGATCCGCGACAATCAGTGTAAATCCGCGGCTGGTCTTCATGCATGAATCGCCAGCCTGTACACACTATTCGAGGCATCCGGGCCCGTTAAACATCGATTCGAAAGGCTGTTTCCTCTACGACTTTTTTATAGTGAAGGCGCCATTTCCCGTGCATCCCGAGGTCACCCCTGCAAGCGTCCAGGTACCTGAGATCGCATTGTTCTTCACCGCTCCCTGGAGGGTAAGTGTGTTGCCGTTGGGAGTGCCTGATTCAATGGTCATCCCAAACGTGCCCGTGACATTTCCATTAAAGTTTCCGCTCAGCGCAAACGATCCAGCCTCGGTTTCACCAGAAACGAAGCACGGAGACGACGTCGTGAAAGTGAAGTTGGCCACTGCCACGTCCGTGCCGTTGCTCTGAGTGAGGGAAGTGGTGAAACTAAAGGCTGGAGAGCTGTCTATATCGGTCAACGTTGCCGTCCAACTGCCGTTAATATTGCCGGGGCTCGAATTTCCTCCGCCGCATGCGGCAAGCAACAAACCGAGAGCGAGAAGAAGCACAATTCCAAACCGTCTCATGGGGGGATTCCTCCACTTGTAACAAACCTGCGTTCGCCAGAAAGTTGCGGGCTGGGCAAAGATAGATGGAGGTTCAACGTGGATGCGACGTAAACGCAAGCGCATGCAGTAGATGCAAGAACGGTCCGATCAAGTGTTCGGTACCGAACACTATGGTGGTTTTAGCGGAATTCGATGTTTCGAAGATTCCGCGTTGCCAGGATCTCCCTGGCTCAGTTGCTCTCCGAAGAGCATAATAAAGCGGAACTTCCAGCCCATTGTGGACGTAACATCTATCATTAGGAGGTCTCTATGCACGTCTTTGGGTTCTTCTTATTCCCGTTCTTTGGATTTGGGTTTATCCTCTATTTCTTGCCCACGATTGTGGCCCTGCTGCGCGAAAGGCACGACAAACTTTCCATCTTTCTGCTCAATTTCTTTTTAGGATGGAGTTTCATTGGATGGATCGTGGCCCTGGTTTGGGCATGCAAGAGTGAGCGGATTATGTTCGTGCAAAGTCCCCAGCGTTATTAGCCCAGGAGCTTTGCCGCTTCCTTGGCGTAGTAAGTAAGGATTGTGCCGGCTCCCGCGCGGCGAATCGAGATCAGCGATTCCATGAGGATGCGCTCGCGATCAATCCATCCATTGCGGGCAGCGGCCTCGATCATGGCGTATTCGCCCGAAACCTGATATGCCGCCAGCGGCACATCGAAACGTTCACGGGCCGCGGCAATCACGTCCAGATAAGGCATGGCTGGCTTCACCATAATCATGTCCGCGCCTTCTTCAATGTCGAGTTCAATCTCGCGCATGGCCTCGCGCAGGTTTGCCCCATCCATTTGGTAGGAGCGGCGGTCGCCAAACTGCGGCGCCGAATCGGCAGCCTCGCGAAATGGCCCGTAGAAGCCGGAGGCAAATTTCGCGGCGTAGGAAAGAACGGGGGTGTTGATCAGCCCAGCCTGGTCGAGAGCTCTGCGAATAGCGCCTACCCGGCCGTCCATCATGTCGGACGGCGCGATCACATCCACTCCGGCTCGGGCCAGCGAAACCGAAGTCTTGGCTAACAACTCGAGGGTGGCGTCGTTGACGATCTCGAATTGCGACTGGGCGCCACGGACCAAAATCGCTGCCGCAGCTTCAATGGACTTCATTTTCTCGTTGTGCGTCACGCCTGTGACTTGTACAGCTGCCGCTCCCAGTGACTTCGGCGTGGGCGACTTGCTCACGACTCCGCAGTGTCCATGCGACATGTACTCGCACAGGCAGACGTCGCCGATGATAATGAGATCGGGAACTTCGCGTTTGATGGCGCGGGCCGCTTGCTGCACAATGCCATCTTCCGCCCATGCTCCCGTGGCCACTTCGTCCTTTTTCTCCGGCAACCCAAAGAGGATGGCCGCGGGCACGCCGAGCGAATGCGCCTCCCGCGATTCCTTTACCACTTCGTCGGTGGAGAGATTGAACACGCCGGGCATGGAACGGATTTCCTTGCGCACACCCTCGCCAGGGCAAACGAAAAGCGGATACACGAGCGCTTCCGGAGTCAGGCGGGTCTCGCGCACCATGGAACGCAGCGTTTCGTTCTGGCGTAGACGTCGAAGGCGTGTGATGGGAAAGGCCATGATAGCGAGCCGGGAAAAACAACCTTGCAGGTTGATTTTAACAGAGGGCCAGGCGCGTTTGCCGAACCCAAGATGCGCACGTTGGACGGCCGCCCAGAGCCTGCTCTGAACGCAGCCGAAGGGGCGGTCCCGGCAGACTTCTTGTAACATGAACTTCCATGCCCCTGCAGCCACTAATCCATGCCAGCGCGCGAGTGCTGGAATTCGAGTCTTTACGCGAGCTATTGCGCGGGTACGCTTCGTCGCCGCTCGGGCAGGGGCGAATTGCGGCGCTTGCTCCCTCCGTTGATCGCGATTGGATTGAAAATCAGCAGCAACTCGCGGGTGAGATCCGCGAGTTTCGGAGGGTGGGCGGGCGATTTGATTTCTCTGCATTACTGGACATCGCAAGAGTCGTCGAGAAGTCGCGCATCGCCGGGGCGGCACTGCAGACCGAAGAAATTCGCGATGTAATTCTCGTGGTGGATCGCGCGGCCGAATGGCGGCAAATTGTCCTGAATCCACCGACCGCGATGAAAACCGAGTGGAAAACGGTGGCCGGACTTTCTTCCGGAATCGCTGACTTTGCCGAATTTCTGAAAGCGTTCCGCAACAAAATCCTACCCGATGGAACGCTGGAAGACCGGGCCTCGCCGGAACTTGCTCGCGTCCGGCGCGAAATTGAAAAACAAAAGCGGTCGATTCAAGAGTCATTGCGTGGTTATCTGCGCCGTTTGGCTGAAGGTGGGGCGGTGCAGGACGAACTAATCACGATCCGCGGCGAACGCTTCGTCATCCCGGTAAAAGTGGAACAGAAGCGGCGCGTGCAAGGCGTGGTCCACGGCGCCAGTTCCAGTGGACAAACCGTTTTCGTAGAGCCGCTGGAAACGATCGAACAGAACAACGATCTGGTGCGACTGCTGGATGAAGAACAGGCGGAGATCCACAGAATTCTGTTGGAGATGACGCGGCGGATCGACGCGCATGCAGCCGCGATTTTGGCAGCAGTGGAGATTTTGGCTGAATTGGAGTTGCAGTTTGCCAAGGCGCGGTTTGCCGAAGACTACAACTGCGTTCCCGCAAAGCTTGCCGACGGATCTGACCTGATTCTGCACAATGCCCGGCATCCGTTGCTCGAACGCAACTTGAAGGCGAAGAGCCGCGAAATTGTTCCCACGACGATCGAGCTGGAAGGAGACCGTCGTGAACTGGTGATCACTGGGCCGAACACGGGCGGCAAAACGGTCGCCCTGAAGACCGTGGGATTGTTGGCGCTGATGGCGCAATCCGGCATTCCGGTTCCCGCCGACCGGGCGGAGTTGCCCGTATTCGACGCGGCGTTGGCCGACATTGGGGACTACCAGTCTATCGAGCAAAACCTTTCTACTTTCTCCGCGCACGTCACCAACATTGATTTCATTTCGCGGACCGCAACTCCGCAGTCGCTCGTGCTACTGGATGAATTGGGTTCGGCCACGGATCCCGAAGAGGGTGCCGCGCTGGCGGTGGCCATTGCCGAGCATTTCCGCCGAATTGGCTGCATCAGCATTATCTCCACGCATCACACGTCGCTCAAAGTTTTCGGCGCGAACACGCCGGGCGTCGTGAATGCCTCAGTCGGATTCGACGAGGCCACGTTGCAGCCGACTTACGAGCTGAAGGTCGGCGTGCCGGGAGCTTCGGCGGGAATCAACATTGCGCAGCGGCTGGGATTGAATCCGTCGATCATTGAGTCAGCGAGGTCGAAGCTGGGTACCCAGGCGCGGGACGTGGGCCAATTCCTCGATCGCCTGCATGAAGAATTGCGAATGGCGGAGGCCGATCGCTTGCGGCTACGGACTCGCGAGGAAGAAGTGGAGCGCGAAAAGGCCCGCCTGGCCGCGGAAGGCAAGAAGGAACAGCAGGCCAAAATCAAAGAAATGGAGAAGAAGCTGGAGAGCCTGCTGCGCGATTTCGAGTATCACGCACGCGAATCTGTCAATGCCGTTCAGGAACGGGCGGCGGCGCAGAAACTTTCCAAAGATGCTGAGCGGCGTATTTCCAAGCTGCGGCGAGAATTCAGCGAGCAGTTCAATTCGACTGTGGTGGCACATACTACTGGCGCTGACCAGGGCGATCCTCACGCTCAACCGCAGGTGGTGAAACACGTCTCCGAGGGGGACATGGTCAAACTGAAGTCGGTGGGCCGCCCGGCCAGGGTGACGCGGAAGGTTGACGAGAATCACTTCGAAGTCGAAATCGGCACTATGAAGATGAAGATTGCGCGTGATGACATTGCAGAGGTGCTCACTCGCGCTGGCGATTCGCCTGTCCAGGCTGCCCGGGCGCGGGGGATTTCGATTACGCTGGAGAGTGAGAACCAGAACGCGCCGTCTGAGATCAATGTGATTGGCTACAACGTGGATGACGCGACGCGCGAAGTCGAAAAGTTCGTGGATCGCGCGTTCCTGGCAGGACTTCCCCGGGTGCGCGTGGTGCATGGCAGCGGCATGGGTATCCTGCGCAAAGCCCTGCGGCAATATTTGCAGAAGCATCCTCACGTGGAGTCGGTGAAGGAGCCGGAGCAGAACGAAGGCGGCGGAGGAGCAACGGTGGTGGAGTTGCGGGTGTAGGGCTCGTGGAGGGAATGGGGGTGCTTCGACTCCGCTCAGCGTGACAGGGGGGGTGGGGTACGTGCAGAATTGGCACTTGGTTCTTTTATTTGTGACCAGCGTCACTGCGTGCTTCGTTAGATATTCTTTAATCTTGTCATCCTGAGCGCAGTGGCCGCTTCCACACCGTGGAGGGCTTTACCAAACAACACGAAGTCGACCAGCTTTTGTATGGGGAGTCGTACGACGACGTTCGTAAGGCTATCGACCGCGAGAAGCAACTGAAAGGCTGGCACAGGGAGAAGAAAATCGTGCTGATCGAATTGCAAAATCCGCAATGGCTGGACTTGGCCAAAGACTGGCAACCCTGGATGAAAGAGTGTGGAGCAGGTAGGGGTGCTTCGACTACAGATGAACGGTCGTTAGCGACCGCTCCTCCTCTCCTCCTCCGCTCAGCATGACAATTAGAGTGAAGAGCGTAGGATAGAGTTTTCCTCGGCGATCAACGGGATAACCGGGCCTTCCACAGCTTCTCCACAGCAATCGCGCTCCGGTATATTCACTTTAGCGGCGGTCTGGCTCACAATTCCTGCGGGCAGCTATCGCTCCTTTATGGTCAACCCTGGCGATTTCGCATACACGATCAAGCAGCAGGCGGACATCGTCCGCATTGTGGGCGACTACGTTAAGCTGCGCAAGGCCGGGGCGCAGAACTTTTCCGGGCTTTGTCCTTTTCATGGGGAGAAGACGCCGTCGTTTTCCGTCCATGCCACGCGGCAGTTCTTTCACTGCTTTGGCTGCGGAGTCTCGGGCGATGTGTTCGCGTTTGTGCAGAAGATCGAAAATATTACCTTCCCCGAGGCGGTTAGAGCCGTCGCACAGAGGCTGGGCATTGCCCTGCCCAAAGTCAGCTACAGCAGTCCGGCGGAAGCTAAAGAAGCCAAGCTTCGAACTGTGCTGCTCGAAGTTCACGAGCGAGCGAGCGCTTTCTTTCAGCAATGTCTCAGGAGGCCGGAAGGGGCGCATGCTCGTGAGTACCTTGCAGGGCGTGGGCTGGATGAGGAGATGATCAAGACTTTCCGCATTGGATATGCGCCGGACTCGGGATTTTTGTTGCGTGATGGGTTGAAGAGTGATTTTCCGGAAGAAGTGTTGCGCGAGAGTGGGTTGTTTTCGTGGAAAGAAAGCGCTCAGCCATCAGCCATCAGCCGTCAGGGAAACGCAAGGTCTCTCGACTCGGCCAGAGGGGCCTCTGACACGCCCTCCGGCTCCGCTCGGGATGACAATTCTTTAAATGACGAGACGAACCAGACCCTCAGCGGGGAGACAAAGTTGGCGGCTAGCGATGCGAGCAAACCAGGTGCGGCGGCGATGTACTCGAAGTTTCGCAATCGGGTAGTGTTTCCCATCGCCAATGAAACTGGGCGAGTCATCGCGTTCACTGGGCGAACGCTGTCTGCCGACGAAAAGGCTGGCCCCAAATATCTGAACTCGCCGGAGACGGCGATTTATTCCAAATCACGAGTATTGTTCAATCTGGACCACGCCAAAGAAGCGATCCGCAAGCTCGATTACGCCATTCTTGTGGAAGGCCAAATGGACTGCATTTCGGTTTTTGCCGCGGGTTTCCACAACGTGATTGCCAGTTCCGGCACTGCGTTCACCGAGCTGCAAGCTAAGCTGCTGGGACGATTCAGCAAAAAAGTTGTAGTGAATTTCGATCCCGACACCGCCGGGGCCAAGGCCACGGAGCGCACGCTGGGTCTGCTGGTCGAAGAGGAGTTTGAGATCAAAGTCCTCACTCTCGAAGCAGGCTTCGATCCGGACTTGTTCCTGCGCCGCAAAGGCAAAGACGCGTACGCCGCGGAGCTCAAAAAATCCCAAAGGTATTTTGATTACCTGATCGAGCGGGCGCGCACTCAATTTTCGACCCGCAGCGGCGAAAGCAAGGTCAAGGCGGTCAACTACCTGTTGCCGCACATCCAGCGAGTGCCCAGCCGGATTGTCCGCGACGAACTAGCCCAGGAGATCGCGCAGAAGCTGGGAATCGACTCCTCGGTGTTGCGGCAGGAACTCAAACATGCTGCTTCCAATCGCTCCTCGGCTAGCGTGAAAGCACCTACCGAGGCCCAAATCACGGACGCGGAACGAATTTTGGTGCGCGCGCTGGCATCTGCGACGGAGATGCAAACATCAGAAGAACATCTTTCCGGCCGCGACGGCGCCGAAGAGGAATTTGATCCGGCCCGTCAGGCGCAATTCGTGCTGAAGAGCGAGCGATTCCATATCGGCCTGGCCACGGAGTCTCTGGTGGAGGTTCTACTGGATGCGGGGCCCGAATCTGCCGATGTTATGCAATTGCCGCTGTCCGAGGGCGATCGGCGGCTGCTGGCGTCCGTCCTGATGAACGAGCATGAAGAGCTGACTGCGGAACTGCTGGAGGAGGCCGTGATGGCACTGCGGAGGCGGCAATTGGAACATCGGCAGCGGGTCATTAAGACTCTTATTGCCAATGCGGAGCACTCCAAAGACGTGTCAACTTTGACCCGTTTAGTG
>Ga0182024_10020692_pt1 | contig 12006 bp, 8 predicted proteins | sample P32metaG_FD_120480 | JGI IMG/M metagenome (GOLD analysis project Ga0182024, IMG submission 120480) | Permafrost microbial communities from Stordalen Mire, Sweden - P3-2 metaG (Illumina Assembly) | ecosystem: Environmental > Terrestrial > Soil > Wetlands > Permafrost | place: Sweden: Stordalen... | reverse complement strand
GGCGCCCCACACCGCGTCGAGCTTCGGCAAGGCCGCCTCCGGCGGCAAGACTGAAAGCTGCTCCCCGTCGCGCAGCAGCAGTCCCAGGCGGTCGAGCCGGGCGAGCGCTTCGCCGACCTTGAAGCCGACCTCGACCCCGAAGGCCTGCGCCAGCCAGCGCTCGATGCGCTCCTCCAGCTCGGCCTGCTTGGGCGCGCGCTCGGCGGTGGACAAGAAGTAATAGGCCAGGAACGCCTCCTTGCATTCCTGGTCCTCGGCCGCCCCGATCATGCTGTCGAAGACGCCGGCATTGTTGTTGACGTTGCGGAAATAGACGTTCTCTGTGAGCTCTTTCTGGTACTTGAGCGACTGTCGCTGGTACCTCAGCCATTGCCGCGTGATGAATCCGCCGAGCGCGACGAGGCCGCTGACGGCCGCGAGCGCGCCGGCCATGTCCTTGTCGGCGACGTTCCCCGACAATCCGAAATAGAAGCCGATGACCAGAAAGAGGACCGTGATGGTCGAGGCCAGCTTCAACAGGATGGGTAGCCCGCCCGCCAGCGCCGGACCCGAGAGCAGGAGCTTGTCGCGCACGCTCAGCACGACGCGCACATTGGGGAACAGCGCGTTGAGGTCCACGCCGGCGATGTTGCGGAAGTATTTGATGAGCACCGAGCCGGGCCGGATCTTGCGCAACGCCAGGCGTCTGCGCTCGCGCCGGGAGACGATATCCGCATCCGGCTTCATGGCCACGAACAGCACGATGTCGTCGTAGACCAGGACTTGCGTCGATCGCTTGCGCAGGCCCAGCCAGCCGGCGGTCTCGACCGTTTCCTCGTGGTGGCCGCGCCGGAAGAACCGCACCTCGCGGAAATCGTCGAGCGGCGCCTCGATCTCTACCCGCATCGCCGACCGCCGGCGATGTGCCTCCGCGATCTCCGCGTGCGACATCTCGACGAAGTTGGCGTCCTCGAGCACGGTGGTGAGGGAAAGGACGAGCTCCGCATAGGCGCGCTCGATCGCGGCGGCGTCGAGGCGGGCATGCGGCTCGATCTCGGGATTGAAATAGAAGTAGTCGTCGCGTAGCGCTTCGAGCTCGGCGAAATATTCGTAGTGATAGATGGCGCCGAGCCGGCGGCAGACTTGGCGGAACTGCTCGCGCTGCGCCTCGTCGGCGAGGCGGCCGTGCTCGATCAGGGCGTCGAGAATGTCGGTCTTGCGGACCGCGATGAAATGATCCCGATCGTCGGCAGCCTCGGGGTGCCGGCGATCGGTCGCCGTCGATGTCATGGGTTGCTTTTGGGTTATGTCGGGTTGTGGCGGGGCTTACGGGGCCTCTTGGTAAAACGCCTTCACGTCGGAGCTGAAGGCGTGCCGCGAGCCGGGGTCGAGATAGAGCATATGGCCGCCGCGATAGAGCTTGAGCTGGGTGCGGCCGGGCGGCGCCATCGGCGGCAGGTGGTCGAGCGCATAGCGCGTCATGCCGTAGGGCGTGATCATGTCGGAATAGCCGTGCGCGATCAGCAGGCGGAAAGTCGGGCTGAAGGCGAGCAGCGTACGCAGGTCGTCTTCGGCGCTGGCCTGCAAGCGGCCGCCGTGCCAGTCCCAGCCGCTGGTGACCTGCGAGGACAGCAGCGTATAGGTCATCTCGGTCTTGAAGCCGAGTTCGTTGCGCGCGTAGGAGGCCATGGCGCCGCCATAGGCGCGCGAGACGCCGTCGAGGATCGGATCGGGACCGCGCGCCGCCCGCAGTTCGGGGTAGGGGTCGTCGACCGCGAAGGTCGCGTCGTAGCGGCTGACGATCTTGCCGTCCCGGCGCAGGCTTTTCACGAAAGCATTCTCGACGAAGCCGCGCGCCTGCGTCATCACGTCGAGCGGCAGGCCGGTCAATTGCGCCACCCGTCCGAAGAACGCTTCGCCCGCGGCGCCCTGCGGCGGCGCGCCGGCCATGGTCGTCAGAAAGTCGGTCATGGCGAATTTTTCCGCGTCCGCCAGCGCCGCCGGGTTGAAAGCGTTCTTGCGCTCGAGCTCGGCCGCCGCCAGCGAAGGCAATTGCAAGGCCGCGCGCAGCGCGGACTCGTCGTCGCCGAAGGTGAGCCAGCCTTCCAGCATAGGCGACAGCATGACGATGCCGGAGGTCACGATGCCCTGGTCGCGCTCCAGCGCGCGGGCCACCTTGGCGGCGCGGAAGCCGCCATAGCTTTCGCCGAACAGATATTTCGGCGAGGCCGCGCGATTGTTCTTCGCGACGTAAAGCGCGATCGCCTTCGCGAATGAATCGGCGTCGGCGCCGATGCTCCAGAAATGTTTGGCGTCGTCCGGCTTGACCGTGCGGCTCCAGCCGGTGCCGATCGGATCGATCAGCACCAGGTCGGTGAAGGCGAGCCAGGTGTTGGGATTGTCGCGCAAGGCCGCGGTCGCCGCATCGTGGCCGTCCGGCCCGAGATCGAGGATGCGCGGGCCGACCAGGCCGAGATGCAGGAAAGCGGACGCCGCGCCCGGCCCGCCGTTGAAAACGAAGGTCAGCGGCCGGTTTGCGCTCGCGCCTTTGGCGACATAGGCGGTATAGAACACCGCCGCGCTCTGGTCGCCGGACTGGTCGTAGAACGCCAGCGTTCCGGCGGTCGCCGTATAGGCGAGCCTTCCTTTGGCCGTATCGATCAAATGGTCGGTGACGGCGTCGCCCGGAAGCAGGCGCAGCACGCCTTTGCCGGCCTCGTGCTGCTCAACGCGGTTCGGCTGAGCTTGCGGGTCTGCCTTGTGCGCTTCCTGGGCGGCAGCGGAGCCAAGCGCGCCGGCGAGGAACATCGCCAGCGCGAGATGCAGGAGAGAAGTTGTCTTCATGGCACGCCGCACTCCAGCGATCGATTCGTGCCCCCCGGCAGTTCCTCGGATAAAGGTCAGCGCCGCCGGAAGTTCGGCCGGCGTTGCTGCGGGCCGGGGGTCGGCGCGTCGCCCTTGTGGCGGAAGCTGATGCGTCCGCGCTGCAAGTCATAGGGCGACATTTCGACGATCACGCGGTCGCCGACGCCGGTACGGATGCGGAATTTCCGCATCTTCCCGGCGGTATAGGCGAGCACCTCGTGTTCGTTGTCGAGCTTCACCCGGAAATTGCCGTCCGGCAGAACCTCGGTCACCGTACCGTCGAACTCCAGCAGTTCTTCCTTCGCCATCCAATCGTCTCCCCGTCAGCTATCGTGCGCGGTGGCCGGCGTTGCGGCGCGGCTCATTCGTGCGCTGAAGAAATGTAACATTTCCAATGCCGCTTGGCTCCCCCGCCGTGGCTTCTGCCCGGGGGGCGCCCTCATGAGCATTCTGGCTGGGGTGGCGCCCTTGATGGCCGTTGCCCGGGGCTTGCGAGCGGTGGCCGTTGTTGCCGTTGTGACGGCTATTGCCGCCGCCGCCATTTCCGCCGCCATGTCCGCGCTGCTGGCGGCCGTTACGATGCGGCCTCCCGCCATTGCGATTGCCGGCATTCTGCTGCGCCGGCCGATGGGCCAGGCGTTCGCCGGTCCGCTTGTCGGTCGAGGGGATCGACATCCGGATCATGCGCTCGATATCGCGCAGGAACGGCGCTTCCTCGTGATCGCAGAACGAGATCGCGATGCCGTCGGCGCCGGCGCGCGCGGTGCGGCCGATGCGGTGGACGTAGGATTCCGGGATGTTCGGCAGGTCGTAATTGACCACGTGGCTGACGCCGTCGACGTCGATGCCGCGGGCGGCAATGTCGGTGGCGATCAGGATGCGCAGCTTGCCGTTACGGAAGTCGGCGAGCACGCGCTCGCGCTGGTTCTGCGACTTGTTGCCGTGGATGGCCTCGGCGCTAAAGCCCGATTTCTGCAAGGCGCGGACCACTTTGTCGGCGCCATGCTTGGTGCGGGTGAAAACCAGCACGCGATCGGTTGTTTCGGTCTTGAGCACTTCGACCAGCAGATTCGGCTTGGCCGATTTGTCGGTCAAAATGACGCGCTGCTCGACGCGGTCGACCGTCGAGGCCTGCGGCGTCACCGCCAGGCGGGCGGGGTCGCGCAGCATCTGGTCGGCGAGCTTGGTGATTTCCTGCGGCATGGTGGCGGAGAAGAACAGCGTCTGCCGTTCCTTGCGCAGCATGGCAACGATCCGCTTGATGTCGTGGATGAAGCCCATGTCGAGCATGCGGTCGGCTTCATCGAGCACCAGCACCTCGACCTGGTCGAGGCGCAGCGCGCGCTGATTGACGAGATCGATCAGGCGGCCGGGGGTCGCCACCAGCACTTCGACGCCGTGCGCCAGCGAGCGAACCTGCTTATTGATCGGCACGCCGCCGATGGCGAGCGCGATCGAGAGCGGGCGGATGTGCCGGCCATAGGCGCGGAAGCTTTCGGCGATCTGGCCGGACAATTCGCGCGTCGGCGACAGCACCAGCACGCGGCAGGCTTTCTTCTCGGGCCGCAGGCGTTTGGTGGTGAGGTGATGGATGATCGGCAGCGCGAAGGCCGCGGTCTTGCCGGTTCCGGTCTGCGCAATGCCGATGACATCGCGGCCTTGCATGGCGAGGGGAATAGTCTGGGCTTGGATCGGGGTGGGAGTGAGGTACTTTTCTTCCGCCAGAGCACGGATGATCGGCTCTACGAGGCCGAAGTCGTTAAATGAAGTCAAAGAGTGTCTTTCTTATATGGCGAAGCGGCCGGCTCGCTGATGCGAACGGCGGAATCGCGGGGTTTAAAGACATCCCGCGTGGCCAGGGTTGTCGTCAGTTTGAGAAACGGAAGAGGCGGGGCGAAATTCGTTTTAAAGAGTTTCGTGCACGCAGCCCGCGAACCCGAGATCGGGTGTTCATCCGTGCCGGTCATATGACAGGGGTCGATGGTCTTTTCAAGGCAGCTATGTCCCTTATTCCGCGAAATGATGAATAAAGTGGCCGAAACAGCACATTAGGCCTGATGGACAACGCGCTTTAGATCGGGGAATGTCGGGCCGCAAATTGCCTTTGTAGGCCGTAATCGACTAGCCGGAGTCGTCGAAATGCCGTTTCCCAGGGCATCCCAGGCCCTTTCCCGCTTCACCATCCTCGACCTCACGCGTGTGCGTTCGGGACCGACTTGCGTCCGCGAACTCGCCGATTGGGGCGCCAACGTCATCAAGATCGAGACGCCGAAGCGTCTGGAAAAGGGCGAGACCCTGGGCGGCCCGCGCCAGGGGCCGGATTTCCAGAACCTGCACCGCAACAAGCGCAGCATGACGCTCGACCTCAAGTCGCCGCAGGGGCGCGCCACCTTGCTGCGTATGGCCGAGAAGGCCGACGTGGTGGTGGAGAATTTCCGCCCCGACGTGAAGCACCGGCTCGGCATCGATTACGAGGTGCTGCGCAAGGTCAACAAGCGCATCATCCTCGCCAGCATTTCCGGCTTCGGCCAGGACGGCCCCTATCGCGAGCGGCCAGGCGTCGACCAGATCGCGCAGGGCATGGGCGGGCTGATGTCGATCACCGGCCTGCCGGGCCAAGGTCCGGTACGCGTCGGCATTCCGATCGCCGATCTCTGCGCCGGCCTGTTCTGCGCGCTGGGCATCTTGACGGCGCTGCACGAGCGCGAAGTCTCCGGCGAGGGTCAGTGGATCACCACCTCGCTGCTGCAGGCGCAGATCTTCATGCTTGATTTCCAGGCCGCGCGCTGGCTGCAGGCGCATGAGGTCGCCAAGCAGGCCGGCAACAATCATCCGACCAGCATTCCGACCGGAGTGTTCAAGACCAAGGACGGCTACATCAACATCGCCTCCGCCGGTCACGTCATGTGGGACCGCCTGTGCAACGCCATCGGCGCGCCCGAGTTCATCACGCGTGAGGATTTCAAGACCGGCGCGGCGCGTTTGAAAAACCGCGAAGCCGTCAATGCCGCGATCGAAGCCATCACGGTCAACAAGACCAGCGCGGAATGGATCGATCTGCTCAACGTCGCGGGCGTGCCCTCCGGGCCGATCAATACGATCGACCAGGTGTTTGCCGACGAGCAGGTGAAGCACTTAGGGATCGCGCAAAACGGCACCCGGCCGGACGGCACCGAGGAGACTTTCGTCGGTCAACCGTTCACGCTGTCGCGGACGCCGAGCAAGATTGCGGCCACGCCGCCCGAACTCGGCCAGCACACCGACGAGGTGCTCAAGGAATTCGGCTTCGCCGACAATGAAATCGCAGAGCTGCACAAGGCCAACGCGCTCTGACGCTTACAATGGAGACACTGATAATGACGCAGACCGACAAAATGCTGTCCCGCAAGGAGGGTGGCGTCGGCTATATGACTTTCAACAATCCGGAGCGGCACAACGCGGTGTCGCTCGATATGTGGGAGGCGGCCCAAGGCATCCTCGCCGACTTCGCCGCCGACAAGGCGGTGCGCGTCGTGGTGGTGAGCGGCGCCGGCGACAAGGCCTTCGTGTCGGGCGCCGATATCTCCAAGTTCGAGAGCGAACGCTCCAGCAAGGAGGCGATCGACCGCTACAATATCGCGGTCGATAAGGCCAACACCGCGGTCTACGAATTCCCCAAGCCGACCATCGCCATGATCCGCGGCTACTGCATCGGCGGCGGTGTCGGGCTGGCGCTGTGCTGCGATCTGCGCATCTGCTCGGACAACTCCAAATTCGGCGTACCGGCCGCCAAGCTCGGCCTCGGCTATGGTTTCAAGGGCATCAAGAAGCTGGTGGACGTGGTCGGTCCCTCGTTCGCCAAGGAAATTTTCTACACCGCGCGCCAGTTCACCGCCGCCGAGGCGCTGACGATGGGCCTGGTCAATCGCGTGCTGCCCGAGGCGGAACTGGAGAAATACGTCAAGGACTATTCCGACACCATCAGCGGCAACGCGCCGCTCACCGTCAACGCCGTCAAATACATTGTCGGCGAGGTCGTGAAGGATGACAGTCAGCGCAATATCAAAAAATGCGCCGACCTGGTGGCGGAGTGCTTCGCCAGCAACGATTACAAGGAAGGCCGAACGGCGTTCATGGAAAAGCGCAAGGCGGCCTTCACCGGCACATAAGAATCTCACTCCCCGACAAACGGGGAGGAGCTTAGAAATTCAGGGAGGATTTGCGTGGCGTCGGTTGAGTTGCGGGGCCTGACCAAGCGATATGGCGACGTCGCGGTGGTCGACGACATATCGCTCGCCATCGAGCACGGCCATCTGGTCTGCCTGCTCGGCCCCTCGGGCTGCGGCAAGACCACCACGCTGCGGCTGATCGCCGGCTTCGTCGAGCCGAGCGCGGGTGAAATCCGCGTCGGCGACAAACTCATCTCCTCGCCCGCGCATTCGCTGCCGCCCGAGCGGCGCAACATGTCGATGATCTTTCAGAGCTACGCGCTGTGGCCGCACATGACGGTGGCCGAAAACATCGTCTACGGCCTCAAGCTGCGAAAGATGGATCGCGACACGATTCGCCAGAAGCTCAACGCCATTCTCGCCACCACGCGGCTGGCGCCTTTGGCCGAGCGCTATCCGGGCGAATTGTCCGGCGGCCAGCAGCAGCGCGTGGCCTTGGCGCGCGCGTTGATCGTGGAGCCCGAGACGCTGTTGCTCGACGAACCGCTGTCCAATCTCGATGCCAACTTGCGCGAGGAAATGCGCTTCGAGGTGCGCCGGCTGCACGACGCCTATCGCTACACCACCGTCTACGTCACCCACGACCAGTCGGAGGCGATGACCACCGCCGACCTGATCGCGGTGATGAATGGCGGCAAGATCGAGCAGGCCGGCTCGCCGGAAGACGTCTACGATCGGCCGCGCTCTGAATTCGTCGCGCGTTTCATCGGCTCCAGCAACGTGGTCAAGGGCAACGCGCAGGATGAAGCTCGCATCGGCTTGGCCGGCGTGCCTTTGCGCTGCGTCGGCGCCAAGCTCACGCCCGGCGCCGACACCGCGGTCTCGATCCGCCCGCACGATATCCGGATTTCCGCGGCGCAGCCGCAAGCTTCCGAAAACGCCGTGCCGGCGACCGTGACGCGGCAAGTCTTTCTCGGCGGTAGCCGGGACTATATGGTGGAGCTCAAGGACGGCACGCAGTTGCGGGTCGTCACCGCCGCCGGCGAGGGCATTGCGCAGGGCAGCACGGTCTGGTTGGTCCTGCCACCCGAAAAATGCCGGGCGCTGATGGGATAGCATCCAAGAATCTCGCGTGCGCTAAACAACAAAAGCAAGTTCAGGGAGGATCGCGATGAAGGGCTCTAAAATCTCACGCCGTGACGTGTTGATCGGCTCGGGCGCGCTGGCCGCCGGAGCGTCGTTCTCGACCCGCGTGCTGTCGGCCGCGCCGCCGGCGAGCGCCGTCACGCCGGCGCTGATCGAGGCGGCCAAGAAAGAAGGCAAGGTGGTCTGGTACACCTCGATCGACCTCAAGCTGTCCGAGCAGATCGGCAAGGCGTTCGAGGCCAAATATCCGGGAGTGTCCTGCAAGGTGGAGCGCAGCGGCGCCGAGCGCCTGCTGCAACGCATCAGCCAGGAATATTCCGCCAACGTGCACGCGATCGATGTGGTGAACTCGTCGGACGCTTCGCTGCTGGTGTACTGGAAAGATCAGGGCATGCTGGCGCCCTACGTGCCGGAGGACGTCGCCAAGTTCTATCCGCCCCAGCACCAGGATGTGGACGGCAACTTTGCCAGTTTCCGCATCTTCCTTTGCGTCATTGCCTACAACACCAACCTGGTGAAAAAGGACGAGGCGCCCAAGAGCTTCGCCGATCTGCTGCTGCCGCAGTGGAAGGGCAAGATCGTCAAGGCGCATCCCGGCTACAGCGGCACCATCCTGACCGCGACCTACCAGTGCTCGCGCGATCTCGGCTGGGGCTATTTCGAGAAGCTCGCCCAGCAGAACGTCCTGCAGGTGCAGTCGGCCGCCGATCCGCCGAAGAAGATCGCGCTCGGCGAGCGCGCGGTTCAGGCCGACGGCGTTGAATACATCATCCTGCACGAGAAGGAATCCGGCCAGCCGGTCGAGCCGGTCTATGCCACCGAGGGCACGCCGCTGATCGTCGGGCCGAACGGACTGTTCAAGGCGGCGCCGAATCCGAATGCGGCCCGGCTGTTCCAGAGCTTCTGCTTCACGCCGGAGTGCCAACAGCTTTGCATCGATATCGGCGGCTTACGTTCGGCGCATCCGCAGGCCAAGGAGAAGCCCGGCCGCACGCCGCTCAGCCAGATCAAGCTGATGAAGGACGATCCGGCGGCGGTGCTGAAACAGGGCGAACAACTCAAGGCGCATTACGTCAAGCTGTTCCACGTTTAAAATAATATTCCCCGGCCCGCGCGTGGGCCGAGGGAAGCATCGGGGGTACGCCATGACCAGACGGTTTTCGAAACGCGATGTGCTCAAAGGCGCAGGCGCGCTTGGTCTCAGCGCCTTCGCCGTGCGGGTCGCCGCGGCGCCGGCGGCGGAAGCGATGACGCCGGCCTTGATCGAGGCGGCGAAAAAGGAAGGCAAGCTTGCTTTCTACACGGCGATGGACCTGCAGTTCGCGGAACGCCTCAGCAAGGCATTCGAGGCGAAGTTTCCCGGCATTGTGGTGCGCGTCGAGCGATCCGGTGCGGAGCGCGTTTTTACCCGCATCGGTCAGGAGTATTCCTCCAACATCCACGCCGTCGACGTCGCCAACACCGCAGACCAGGCGCATTGCATCATCTGGAAACGCAACGGCTGGCTGGCGCCATACCTGCCGAAGGAGGTCGCGCAACACTTCGACAAGCGCTATTACGACCCGGAGGGGTTGAATATCACGACGCGAATTCTGGTCTCTCCGATCGCCTACAACACCAATCTGGTGAAGAAGGAAGACGCGCCGAAGAGCTTTAAAGATCTGCTCGATCCGAAATGGGTGGGCAAACTGGTCAAGGCGCACCCGGCCTATAGCGGCACGATCATGAACGCGACGTTCGAGATCGCGCGCGATCTGGGCTGGGACTATTTCGAGAAATTGGCCAATCAGAAAGTCATGCAAGTCCAGTCGGCGACGGATACGCCAAAGAGAATATCGCTCGGCGAACGCGCGGTCATGGTCGACGGCGGGGGCTACCTTGTCATCCGCTACAAAGAGGCGGGCCAGCCGGTCGAGATCGTCTATCCGGAGGAGGGCACGCCGCTCGCCACCGGCCCAAGCGCGGTCTTCAAGGCCGCGCCCAATCCGAACGCCGCGCGCCTGTTCCAGAACTGGATGCACTCGCGCGAGGCCCAACAGATGATCGTCGATCTGGCCCGCCAGTATTCGCCGCATGGCCAGACCGTGGAAAAACCCGGCGTCCGCAAGCTCGCCGACATCAAGCTGATGGCGGAGGATCCGCAAGGCGTTTACGCGCAGGCCGAAGTGGTCAAGAAGCGGTACGCAGAGATTTTCAAGGTCTGATGACAATCGCCATTCCAGCAACGCAAGCGCCGGCGCGGCGGAAATTCGGCATCGACTGGTCGAAGCCGGTGCTGTTGGCGTTCGCGGCGATCCTGTGCGTGCTGATCGTGATGCCGCTGTCGTGGCTGGTGTACTATGCCTTCACCGACAAAAACGGCGCCTTCACCGTCGCCAATTTTTACCGGCTGGTGTCGGACGCCGACTTTCTGGATCCGCTGCTCACCACCTTCGCGCTCGCGACTTTGTCGGCGCTGATCTGCTGCGCGGTGGCCGCGCCGATGGGCTGGCTGGTGGCGCGCACCGATATGCCGCTGCGCCGCACCGTGCGCCTGCTGGTGACGGCGTCGTTCGTCACGCCGCCGTTCCTCGGCGCCATCGCCTGGGAGCTGCTGGCCGCGCCCAATAGCGGCTTGCTCAACCAGCTCTACCGCGAGATCACCGGCGCGTCGCCGGATTCGCATCTGCTCAACATCTACACCTTCGCCGGCCTCGTCTTCGTCATCAGCTGCTATACGTTCCCCTATGTCTTCGTGCTGGTCGCCAATGCGCTCGACCGCACGCCCGGCGATCTCGAAGATGCCTCCGCCATTCTCGGCGGCAGCACCTGGGATACCGCGCGCCGCATCACCATTCCGCTGGCGCTGCCGGCGGTGCTGGCGGGCGCGCTGGTGGCGTTCCTGCAGGCGATGACGCTGTTCGGCTCGCCGGCGATCCTGGCCATGCCGGCCGGCTTCCACACCATCACCACCAAGATCTGGAGCCTGTTCCAGTTCCCGCCCAAGCCGGAGCTCGCCGCCGCCGCCTCGCTGCCGCTGCTGGTGTTGACCATCATGCTGTTGCGCGCCGAGCACATGGTGCTGGGCCGGCGCGGCTATTCGGTAGTCGGCGGCAAGAACAGCGAGCCGCGTATCGTGCGACTTGGGCCCTGGCGCTGGGTGATGCTGGCAGTTGCGATGCTGGTGCTGATGTGCCCGGTTTTCCTGCCCTATTTCGCGTTGCTCAATGCGTCATTCTCCAAGATTGCCTCGCATCTGGTCTCGCTCAACAATTTCACCTTGCAGAACCTACATTTCGTATTCTTCGAATTGTCGGCAACGTCGCTGGCGCTGCGCAACACCTTCATACTCGGAATATTGTCCGCGACCTGCGGCACGGTCCTCGCTTTGGTTATCTCTTACGTCACCACGCGCAAGGCGGTGACCGGCTATCGCGTGCTCGGGTTCCTAGCGACCGCGCCGGTCGCCATTCCCGGCATCGTGCTCGGCGTCGGCCTGTTCTTCACCTACACGCGGCCGCCCTTCGTGCTCTACGGCACATTATGGATTTTGCTGATCGCCTTCGTCACGCTGGCCATGCCGGCCGCCTATCAGCAGATGCAATCAGCGTTCCGCTCGGTGCATCCCGAATTGGAGGACGCCAGCCGCATTTTGGGAGCGACGCGGCTGCGCGCGCTCTGGCAGATCACCGCGCCGCTGCTGCGCACCAGCGTGATCGCGACCTGGTGCTTCGTCTTCGTCGGCGTGATCCGCGAATTGTCGGCGGCGATCATGCTGTTCACCTCGCAAACCAAGGTGCTGTCGGTGCTGATCTACGATCTCAATGAAAGCGGCGATCTCGCCGCGATTTCGGTGCTCGGCCTGTTCATGCTGATCATCACCTTCAGC
>Ga0182024_10020691_pt1 | contig 12006 bp, 18 predicted proteins | sample P32metaG_FD_120480 | JGI IMG/M metagenome (GOLD analysis project Ga0182024, IMG submission 120480) | Permafrost microbial communities from Stordalen Mire, Sweden - P3-2 metaG (Illumina Assembly) | ecosystem: Environmental > Terrestrial > Soil > Wetlands > Permafrost | place: Sweden: Stordalen... | reverse complement strand
GAAACGGTGCCGGCGGCAGCAACGGCTCGACGCGCTCCCACAACCAGTCCGGCATCCGCCAGCCATCATCACGACAGACCATGTAGCCCATCACAGACCTCCTGATCGAATGGCACGAGGCCGGCCGATCAAGACTTCAACACAGCTCTACATAATTCTTCCGGGATAGGCCCTAAGTCGGCAGCCCTAAGCGACCCAGCTGCCCACAAACCCTCGAACACGGCCCCAGCCGTGGAATCAATCATCTAGGTGCTATCGGGGCTCGCTCCGGTGGCGCATTTCCAAAACGGACTCTCAGGCAGGTGCCCCGGGCGTCGGTCAGGACGAGATCGTGAAGCCCTCGTCGACGACCTCGCGCTCCAGCTCCCGCGGCAGCGCCACGGGCACGACCCGCTCGAGCGGGTAGCTCACGGCATGGGCGCGCGATGCGCCCGGCAGCCGAGATCCTCGACCCAGGCCCGGGTGCGACCGCTCAGCACGACTCGTCGCTGGCGCAGCTGGCGGGGTGTTGCGGAGCCGGTGAGGAACAGCGCGGTACGCAGCTCGAGCAAGAACTGCCCAATCCAGGAGTCAATTGCCTCGTCGCCCTCGATCGCCGCGGCTAGGAGGGGACGCGCCACCCCGACCGCCTCAGCACCCATCGTGAGCGCCTTCGCCGCGTCGAGCCCGGACCGGACGCCGCCCGTGGCGATCACCGGGATGCCCGCTCCCGCGGTGGCCGAAATCGCGGCTGGCGTTGGTATCCCCCAGCTTGCGAACGCCTTGCCGAGACTCGCACCCCGCAAGTCGCCCTGCCGTTCCGCGCGTAGTCGTTCGATCGCGGCGAAGCTCGTCCCGCCCGCGCCGCCGACGTCGAGCGCGGCGACGCCGAGCTCGCGGAGCTGTTCGGCGGTCTCAAGCGTCATCCCACCGCCCGTCTCCTTCGCTATCACGGGCACCGGTATCGCCTCGCATATGCGCGCGATCGCGGCCGCGCAGCCTCGCGCCCGGCGATCTCCCTCAGGCTGGATCACCTCCTCCAGGAAGTTCAGATGGACGGCCAGCGCGTCGGCGGTGACCATCTCCACGAGTCGTCGCACATCGCCGAGCTCGAGGGCTGCGCCGGCCGCCTGCGGTATCAGCTGCGCGACCCCGATATTCGCGATCACGTAGGCGTCCGGCGCGTACCGGCGCACCGCCGCGTACGTGGTCCTGAGCGAGGCGTCCAGCAGCGCGGCGCGCTGGCTGCCCACGCCGACGGCTAGGCCGTGCCGCTGGGCGGCCGCGCCGAGCCGAGCGTTTAGCGCTTCCGCCTGCGGATGGCCTCCCGTCATCCCGGCGATCACGAGCGGGGCCCGCAGCCGGGCGCCGAGCAGCTCTGTTCGCAGGTCGACCTCGTCGAGGTCGACCTCGGGCAGCGAGGCGTGCGCGAGCTCCACTTCGGACCAACCTGGTCCACCGGGCGGCTGCGCCGCTGGCTGGAGTGCCAGCTCGACGTGCTCGGCCTTGCGCGCCGCGACAGCGGCTGCCTCATGCTCGTCGACCGTCATTCGATCACGAGCTGCCCCACCAGCATCCGCCCCGAGCCATCGGTGAACGCGCGCGGCGGGCGGCCCACTCGAGCGCGGCCTGCGCCGTCACGCCACCAGGCCCAGAACACAGGTACATCATCCGGCACCACGTTGACCACGCCCGATCACGTCGAGCAGACGCCCCAGGTCAACGCTGATCTCCTCCGACTCGCCCAACTGCACCGGCGCGCTGGTGGGGATGTCACGGTACGTGGCGATCGCGTCGATGCCCCTGCCCGCCAACCGTACAGCGTCATCACGCGCCGACCGGCTTGGGCTGGACATCGGATGACCGCGCCCCGACGGCGTGCGCTTCGACGCCGAAGAAGTCCTCGAGCCGTACATTCCGCCAGATCTCCTCGTCGACGTCCGCGAGCGTCTGGAACGGCAGCCCGACGGGCTTGGTCGCGTCAATAATCCACTTCGCGTTGAGTGCGCCGTTCTTCGTCTCGTCGGTGATGTCGTACCCGGTTGGATCGAGCTCGGACGTGTAGCACTCCGGAATCACGATCACGTCCTTGTCGGCCCGAACGCGGGTGGCGATCGCCCACATCACCTGCGTCTCGTCGTAGGGGTCGATGTCGTCGTCGACGATCACCGCCAGCTTGACGATCGCATCCGCGCCGAGCGCGGTCAGCGCCGCGTTGCGTGCCTGGCCGTCGTACTCCTTGTCGATCGAGATGTAGCTGGCGAATCGACAGCACGCGGAGAACGGCATGCACACGGCCTTGACGGATGGCACGACCGCGCGCACCTTCGCGAGTATGTTCGCCTCGCGGCCGACCATCCCGATCAGGTTGTGCTCGGCGTGGGCATTGAACACGTCCTGGTAGATCGCGTCACGCCGGCGTGTGATCGCCGTCACCTCGACCACGTGCGCGTCATGGCCGGGACCAAGGTACCAGCTGAACTCGCCGAACGGGCCCTCGGGCTTGCGCACATGCGGCAGCATTCGGCCCTCGATCACGATCTCGGCGTCGGCAGGCACGAGCAGGTCGAGCGTGTGCGCCGGGCACATCCGGACGGCCTCGCCGGCGAGGCCACCGGCGACCTCGATCTCATCGTGCTCGAGCGGGCCGCGGTACTGCGAGGCCATGTAGATCGTCGGGTAGTGGCCGATCACGATCGCGACCTCGAGCGGCTCGTCACGGACCTCATGCTTGTGGTGCATGTGCCAGAGGTGGGAATACACGCCTGCGTCGAGCCGCAGTTCGCGCGGTCCAATCACCTGGATCCTGTAGATGCCGGCGTTGTACACGCCGATGTCTGGGTCCTTGGCGACGGTGACTCCTGAGGAGATGTACTCCCCGCCGTCGTCGCGGCAGTGGACGATGTTGGCGATCCTCGTCACATCAACGTCATCGCCGACCTGCACGAGCTCCTTGACCGGCCCGGTGTCGACGATCTCCGGGGGGATCATCTTGTCTTGCCGCGCCTCGTATGCAGCCGCGAGGCCCTTGGGGTTGGTGTCGAACAGCAGCGCGAGGCGATCGCGGCTGCCCAGCGCGTTGCCGAGGACGGGCACGTCACACGCCTTGACGTTCTCGAACAGCACCATCGGGAATTGCCCCTGGTCCTGGAACTTGCGGAGGATGCCGGTCAGCTCGAACCGCGGATCAACCTCCGCCGACGTTCTCAGGTACGTACCGGGAAACTCTTCCTCTACGCGAGCGATGAACGTGCGAAGATCCTTCGGCATGTCTCCTCCTGTGATTCGGCCGCACCGCCGGTGTAGCGGCACGGCAGGATGATTTGTGGACTGTCGTCGACCACCATCTCGGGGGCTCGAACCGGGCCCGCGCGACCTCGCGGATCTCAGTTCGTCGAGGATCAGCAGCCGTCCCTCCCTTCGAGATAAGGGGCTCGTCGACCGTGACCGTCGGCCGATCGAACTAGCCGGGGGTGGCCGGCCTCGTCACGGGGAGGCGTCACGGCACCACCGCGATGGCGTCGATCCTGGAACGGGAACTCCGGCTTGACGAGGCCGCAGAGGACGATCGTCTGAGCCGGCGGCGGCGCGGGGAAGTCGGAGTGGCAGACGGAATCGAGCCACTCAAGTCCTCGCGGCGCGTCACGAAGCAGGTCGTCTTGGCCACGTGCGCGAGGTCGGTACCAGCCGCCTCCAATGCGGCGCGAACGTTCTCGATTGCTGGGCGGACGTGGCGCTTAACGCTGCCCGGCAGCACATCGCCCCCAACCGACTCCACGCCGAACGCCGGGGTGGTCCAGGGCGTGCCTCTTGCCTTCATCGGCTGGGAACAATTGGCCCCCGGGGCGGCTGCCACGGAGACTGCGGTACGTCGACTGACCAACGCATCCTTGAGATCCTCCCTCATCATGGACGAGCTACCGTTCTGACTAAGCATAAATGATATCGGAAAGTGGGATATCCACTTGCGTCCCCCTGGGTCTGCAGCTTGTTCGTGTGGCGATCGGGCACCCTCAGGCAGGCGTTGACTACCCGCGCAACTGGCATGAGTTGCTGGAGTGGCTCCCCGATGACGGGCGTTTCTGCGCTATCTCGAACGGTTGCGGTGGGGCGATGGGTTCGTCTGCCGGTTCTGCGGCTCGGTCGGTGGCGGCTGGTGGCAGATGGCCGACGGGTTGCGCCGTCTGTCGATCGGAGACCTCGGTGACGGCAGGCACGATCTTCGCCGGCACCAGGACGCCGTTGGTGAGCTGGTTGGCGGCGGTCTGGTACGTCGTCAACCAGAAGCAGGGCGTGTCCGCGCTCGGGTTGCAGCGAGTCCTCGGCCTTGGCAGCTACCAGACCGCATGGGCGTGGCTGCACAAGCTGCGCCGGGCGATGGTCCGACCCGACCGCGACGCGCTGGAAGCCATCGTCGAGGTCGACGAAACGCTGATCGGCGGGGTGAAACCGGGCAAGCGCGGGCGTGGTGCGGACGGCAAGGTGCTCGTCGCGATCGGCGTCGAGGTCCACGAGGGCGGCCCGGGACGCGTGCGGATGCGCCGCATCACCGACGCGTCGGCCGACACGCTCACCGACTTCGTGCTCTCAGTCGTAGCCTGACAATGTGGGTCGACGGTTCACTGGAAGGTCCAACTGCGCCGCGCACGATCCGTATGAGTGTGCTCGTCACCGCGGCGTGATCCGCGGTACGTGCGGACACCGTGACCTTGGCCAGTCAGCCCAGCTGGCTCGACAGCGGAACCAAAGCGGCAAAATTCCCCTAACAATCAAACAATCACGGCATAATCTCCTTTACGTCTCCGCGCGGAGCGTGGGCGGCGATCCGCTCGACCAGCTCCAGCAAGTCCTCGACTCGGAACGGACTCCGGCCCGCTGCCAGCGCCACGAACGGGTCCACGTCCGCCGCATCCGTCCATGCTCGCGGCAGCGACCGGCGCACGCCATCCTCATCGAAGAACGGCACCCGATCCTCGCCCCAGTTTTGCCGGGACGCGATGAACACGAACTCGCGACCGCGCCACGGGTGGAACGGATGCGTCACGCGAACAGTTCGCTGCCCAGCGACACCATCGGGTGCAGTCGCAGGCGAAGTCGAAAGGTGGCTCGGAGGCGACCGTGAAGATCGCGAAGGCCGATCTGGTTCCGACCGAGCACAACCTGCGGGACGAGTACGAGGACTTCGCGCAGTTGGAGGCGGCGTGCGAGCGCTGGTCAACACTCGCCCGCACCGGGTCACGCGCTGGCCGGCGGTGGAGATGCTCGCCGCCGAGCACGAGCATCTGCATCGGCTGCCCAGGCTGCCGCACACGATCTGTTTCGGACAGACGCGCAAGGTCATTTGGCAGTCGACGATCTCGGTTGGCGGCGCGATCTACTCGGTCCCGCACGAGTTGGTGGACGAGCGGGTGTGGGTCAGGATCGACGGCACCGAGCTGATCGTGGTGCACGTCGACGGGCCCGGCGGGCCGCGGGAAGTCGCCCGCCACGAGCTGACCACTCCTGGCCGTCCGGCGCTCTGTGACGAGCACTATCCGCCCAAGCCGGCCGGCGCGCTGGACCGCAAGCCCAAGGCGCGCAGCTTGGACGAGCGCGCGTTCCTTGCGCTCGGCGAGGGCGCCGAGCGGTGGCTGATCGCCGCCGCTGCTGCCAGCGCAGCGTGTGCGGAGCAAGATGGCAGACGCGATCGACCTCGGCAAGCTTCACGGCGCTGAGCAGATCGAGCGGGCGCTGGCGACGTGTGCCCAGGCCGGCCGGTTCGGCGACCGCGACCTGCAGGCGATCCTCGCCCACCAGCAGCAACAGGCGGTGGTGATCCCGCTGCCTCTCAGCGCCTCAGACGAGTCCTCGCTGCAGCGGTCGACCCGTTCGTGGGAGGGGTTCGGACGATGAACGGGTCGATTGAAGCTCGCACGATCCAAACCGACGCGCTCAGAGGCGATCTGCGGGCCTCGGGCGACTCGCCGCGACCGATGGCATCGCCGCATCGGCGCGGCGAGGAGCGGATCGGGGGCCGGCGATGACGGTCAAGCCGCCCGCCCCGCCGCCCTTGCCCGACGAGCTCGAGCAGCTGCTGCGCCGCATGCGGCTGCCATACATCCGCAGAACGGCGCCCGAGGTGATCGCGCCCGCCCTTGCCCGACGAGCTCGAGCAGCTGCTGCGCCGCACGCGGCTGCCATACATCCGCAGAACGGCGCCCGAGGTGATCGCTACCGCCAACGCACAACGCTGGGAGCACGCCGAGGTACTGCGTGTGCTGCTCTCAGAGGAAGTCAAAGGACACGAACAGGCGACGATCCGAGCGATAGGCGCCGATCACCCATGCCCGCGAAGCACGGCGCTTGACACGGCTGGGCTCGCCTTGCAACCAATCCGGGGCAGAGCCCCAGAACCCCATCTCCGCCGTCACCGCCCCTGACCTCCCGCGCACCCGCCCGCACGGCAACAACTCTCAACGGCCCCTTGGCTTGACAACCCCCGGCCCTTCATGGATTATACCTCTCCTAGGTGGATCGCATAAGATATTTGATCGTCGGCGCCCGAACTATCACGAGGGAGAGGCCATGTTGAAGGACACGCGTACCTGTAGTCTCGAGCGGGACCTCCAGGCAGCAGGCCCCAGTGCTTCCGGGCGGTCGATCAATCCCGGAGCGGGCGGTCCGCCACGGCTCGCTCGGGCGCGCCGCGCGCGCCGCGCACTCGCTGGGACCCTTGCAGTCGCTACCGTGTTCGCAGTCGCTACCGTGTTCGCAGTCGCTACCGCATCGAGTAGCAGCGCCGCAGGCTCAACACTCGAGGTCGCGGCCGTCGGGCCGTTTACCGGTCCCGACGCAGAGTTTGGAGCCCTCGCCATGGGCATGTGCGTCCCGGCTGCCAACACCATAAACGCAGATGGCGGTGTCTTGGGCCACAAGCTCAGCTGTATCCCAGTCGACACGAGGGGAGATCCGGCCGACGCGATACCCGTGGTCGCCAAGCTTCTCGCTAACCGTAGTTCCCTCGCGGCTGTCGATGGGCCCACCTCCGACGAAGCCGCCGCCGTGGTCCCGATCTTCAACCGCGAAAAGGTAACGATGTTCGCGAGTGCGGGCCAATCCGAGTTTGACAAGATTCACTTTCCGTATTTTTGGCGCCTAACGCCCCCAGATGCGGCGACCGGTGTCGCTGAAGGCGTTTGGGTGTGGACCAAGCTCCACGCCAAGCGGGTCGCGGCGGTGTACGTGCCCGCAGCAACCGGCCAAGGAAACGATCCGAACGCGATCGCGGCGTTCAAGCACCTTGGCGGGACGGTCGTGCTCAATCAAGAGTTGACTGCCGGCTCGTCGTCCTACAGTACCGAGGTCGCCCAGCTAATTCGCAGCAAGCCCCAGGCTGTTCTTCTTGACCTGGATTCCGCGACGGCCGCAACATATCTCTCTGAGCTGAAACAGCAAGGGGGTCTTCACTTTCCCTTCATCGCGAGCGAGACGGCGAGTGAGGCCGAATGGGTTACAGCCGTCGGCGGCGCGATCGGCCAAAGCAACTTGAAGTACATCCAAGCCATGGAAGGCTACGAGACATCGATCGGCTCAGCGGCATGGGTTGCGTACCGTACCGCCATGACGGCCGCGAGCAAGCAGCTCAGCGGGTATTCGTCCGAGTACCTGACCGATCCGTACGAACTAACGGGATGGGACTTCATGAATCTCATGGCCCTCGCGATGCTCTCGAAGCATTCCACTGATCCTGCCGTCTACAACTCGGCTATCCTCGGGCTCACGCAGCCAGGAGCAGGAAAGACGGTCGTGCACACGTTCCAAGAGGGCAAGCAGGCCATCGCCTCCGGTCACCAGATCCAGTACGTCGGCGCGAGTGGACGAATCGTGCTGGATTCATTTCACAGCACGACTGGCGCCTTCGCTGCGTTTACGATCGGCCCGCACTCTCATCCAGCGGGGATCCTGACTGCCGGGCAGATCACTCCGTTGCTCTCGCACATACTCAAGTGAGCCTGGTCATCGAGGCGGCGGGATTTGGCGTCGTAACTGCAGGCGTGGTCGCCCTAGCGGCGGTTGGCTTTACCCTGCAGTTTGCGATAACCAACATTTTCAACGTAGCAGTCGGCAGTCAACTCACGCTAGCCGCCTTCATCGCCTACGCGCTGAACCGCACCGGGGTTAGCATTTGGTATGCGATGATCGCGGCCGGCCTGTTTACCGGCGTAACCTCCGTCTTGCTGAACCGGATGATCTTTCAGCCATTCCTTCGGCGAGGCACGTCGTTCTTCGGGCTGGTGGTCGTAGGCATAGCGCTGTTGCTCATCATTCAGTTCTCGAGCCAGGCGATCTGGGGCGCGTCGTTCGTGAGTTACCAGTTCAACGCGGGAGGTGTCTTCAAGTGGGGCCCACTGCTGCTCAATCGCACCTCCTTGATTCTTCTTGGAATCGCTGCCGGTACGATGGTGGCAGTGCACTTATTGCTGACCTACACGCGGTTCGGGAAGAGCATGCGCGCCACGGCAGCCGATCCTGAGCTTGCCTCCTCATGCGGGATACGGATTCAGTTGGTGACGGACGCAACGTGGTTCTTGGCAGGAATGCTTTCCGGGTTGGGTGGCGTCGCCTTCGGAATGACGCTCGGCGCGTTCTCGGTGAGCATGGGCTCGACATTCCTGGTGATAATAGTTGCGGCCGCCATATTGGGGGGTGTTGGCCAGGCCTACGGCGCAATGCTAGGCGCACTCGTGGTGGGCATCGCTACGGAGGAGACGTCTTTGCTCGTCTCCTCTGCGTACAGCCAGGTAGCGGCATTCATCATCTTGATACTCGTCCTCGTCGTCAGGCCGGAGGGCATCCTGCCGGGGGTCGCACGCTATCGGGGCATTGCGACGTGAACTGGGGTTTCTTTGCGACGACGGTCATCATCTATGTCGTCACATCACTGATCGCCGCCTGGGGACTTGACCTTCAGTTCGGGAGTACTGGTGTACTCAACTTTTCGTTCATCATCTTCGTGGCTGCCGGCGCATACACCGCGGCGATCTTGACGTTAGGCTCGCCCTCCGGCCCCGGCAACGTCGCACAGCAGCAATATTTCGCCGGCGCGACGCTGCCCTTCCCTTTGCCATGGATCGGAGCAATGGTGGTCGGCGGGATTCTCGGGCTGCTCGTCGGCCTCGTGGCATTGAAGCGTTTACGAGGCGATTACGAGGCGATCGTAATGCTCGTGGTGTCGCTGATGGCGCTCTATATCGTACTGTCAGACGTTGGCTTCTTGAACGGCGCCTCAGGATTGGCCCTGATTCCGAGCCCGCTGCAATCAGGGGGCAATCTGACGGGGGGCACTGGTTACGGGTGGTTCTACTCCGGTCTCACGGTGGTGGTCGGCGTAATCGTGGGCTTCGTCATGCATCGCCTGATGGAGTCGCCGCTGGGGCGTGCGCTGCGAGCGGTGCGCGAGAACGAACGAGCCGCAGAAGCAATGGGACGAAACACCGCGGCGCTACGTCTGCTCGTGTTCGCGTTGGGCGGTTCGTTGGGCGCGCTCTCTGGAGCTATACTCGTAGGGTTCATAAACGCGTGGTCGCCAGGGGCGTGGGGGTTTGCGGAGACGTTCTTGCTGTTCGCCGCGGTTATCGTAGGAGGTCAGGGCAATTTGGTCGGGGTTGCGGTTGGTGCGTTCATCATCTTCGGCTTGATCATCCAAGGGGTCTTGTTCCTCCCGCAGATCGGCGGCGACTCGGCGCTCACCGAGTGTCTGCAATGGATAACCGCGGGTCTGTTGATTCTGCTCTCCATGTGGCTGCGACCACAGGGCATCATCCCTGAGCGGCGGCGACGGCTGTCGCGGTGGATCGCGCCAGCCCGGAGGAAAAGAAACGGGTCTGGCTTACTTAGATGGCGTTAGACCCAGCACAACCGACGTCGGTCGCTGGGTTCAGGCAGCGGCCTGATGCTGTTGAGTCGAGCGGTGTTCCCGCAGGCCCGCCGATACTCGAGGTGGCGGCCCTGGGAGTCACATTCGGCGGCGTACGGCCTGTGGTTGATGTCTCGTTTTCAGTGAAGCGGGCGGCCATAACCGGGTTGATTGGCCCGAACGGCGCTGGGAAGAGCACGCTGCTGAACGTGATTGCCGGGGCCGTCCGGCCCTCAGCGGGCTCCGTTGCTTTTGAGGGAAAGCGGATCACCCGCCCATCAGCCCATGCCGTGGCGCGCCTTGGAATAACCAGAACATTCCAGCTCTCAGGAGAATTCGGCGGGCTGACCGTACTCGAGAACATGTTGATGGGCGCTCGAGCCCAGCGCGGTGAGTCGGTCATCGGAGCGCTGTTGGGGCGACGGTACTGGGGCGCACAGGAGCGAGCGCTGATCACGCGCGCTAAGGAACTGCTTGAGGAGTGCGGCCTTGTGTCCAAGCTGGATGACTATGCCCGCGACTTGAGTGGCGGTCAGAGACGCATCGTCGAGATCCTGCGCGCCACCATGGCAGATCCAAAGCTGCTCCTGCTGGACGAGCCGTTCGCCGGGATTAACAAGAGCACTGCTCGAGGCATTGAGACCTATCTCGCGACCCTCCGAGCCCGAGGCATGACGATGATCATGGTCGAGCACGAGCTGGCATCCGTCGACAGGATGTGCGAAGACGTTCTCGTGATGGCCCGGGGGAGCGTCATCGGAAGGGGGACGATGCGCGATCTACGTGGCAGTCGCGACATAAGGCAGGCGTATCTTGCTGGATGAGCGATCCTCTGAGGCTTCACTGGGCGTGTCCAAGTTGGCCTCTGGCTATGGTGGCGCACTTGTCATCGAGGACATTGACCTGGACGTGCAAGCGGGGTGCGTAAGCACCATTATTGGTCCGAATGGTTCTGGCAAGAGCACGCTGGTCAAGACGATCGCGGGCGGGCTCCGTGCCGCATCCGGTGAAGTAAGGCTCGATGGCCGGAATGTAACGCGGCTCAGGCCCGACCAGCTTGCTCGGATGGGCCTTGGCTACGTTCCCCAGACGCGCGATGTGTTCGAGGGTCTCACCGTCAAGGAGAATCTCGAGATGGGGGGTTTTCTCCTTCCGCGCGACCAGGTAGCGGGGAGGCTGAAGGAGGTAGTGGAGCTCTTTCCGCTCCTGGACCGTTTGATCTCCCGGCGCGTCAACAACCTAAGTGGCGGCGAGCGCAAAATGGTGGCGATCGGGCGAGTCTTGATGCTGCGCCCGCGTGTTCTGCTCCTTGATGAACCGACCGCAGGATTGGCGCCCGAACTGGCCCACATGGTGTTGGCTAGCTACGTTCGGAAGATTGCCGACGACGGTGCAGCGGTATTGCTCGTTGAGCAGCGTGCCGCTGAAGCACTCCAGATCGCCGATGACGGCCATGTGCTGGTCGGCGGTCGGGTGCAGTTGTCCGGACGGGGAAGCGAGCTCTTAGCGCGGGATGACGTGGGGGAGATGTTCCTCGGGCAACTGCCGGGAGACGTCGAAAGGGGAGACGAGCACCTCGCGCTCGGATTGTTCGAAGGCGAGGAGCGAGATGCCGAACATGCGGTATCGAATGAGACTGGTCGCGAAGCGTAGGTCTGGCATACGCATTGCGTGTTGGGAGCGATCGTACGTCTCGCGGCTCTCCGGGGGTGGATCGCAGGTGAAGTCACGCGAACGGGCGTCCTTACTCGATTTGAGTGGATACGTCCGCAGCCGCCCCGCCGGACCGGGGCGCGCGCAGGGCCCTTCCACCCCTCGCTTTCCGAAGGAAGTACGCTAGTCATGATGGGTGGCAACCTCCGCTTCACCGAGCCGCACTGCGAGGGCGCTGACGGCGTCGATGCAGCTCGAGTCGACGTCGGACATCCGCGAGCCCTCGCAGGACGACTTCATCCTCGAACGCCCGCTCGCATGCCGCGGTCCGGACCAGAGTCATGATCCCGCCCCCCGGGTTGGACGTGTCAAGCTCGGGACGGCAAGCTCGGCCTGCAGCATGGGGGCGGGCCAGCCCGACGAGTGTGGCCGACCGTCTGTCGGCACTGCTGCTGGAATTGCGCACGGCGGTTTCCCTG
>Ga0182024_10020690_pt1 | contig 12007 bp, 16 predicted proteins | sample P32metaG_FD_120480 | JGI IMG/M metagenome (GOLD analysis project Ga0182024, IMG submission 120480) | Permafrost microbial communities from Stordalen Mire, Sweden - P3-2 metaG (Illumina Assembly) | ecosystem: Environmental > Terrestrial > Soil > Wetlands > Permafrost | place: Sweden: Stordalen... | reverse complement strand
TGAAAGCTGGTCGTTGCCGTTCAGCGTTCTGCTGGGCACGCCGATCGCGGTGTTCGGCGCGTACCTTTTTCTGTGGGCGCGGCATTTTGAAAATGACGTCTACGCGCAAATCGGACTGGTGATGCTGATCGGGCTGGCCGCGAAGAACGCCATCCTGATCGTCGAGTTTGCGAAAAACGAGTACGAGCGCGGCCGGAGTATCGAAGAAGCGGCGCTGATTGGCGCGCGAATCCGGCTGCGGCCGATTCTGATGACCGCCTTCGCGTTCATTCTGGGCTGCGTGCCGCTGTGGACGGCGAGCGGGTCCGGCGCGGTGTCGCGGCAAGTCATGGGAACCACCGTGATCGGAGGAATGCTGGCCGCTTCGCTGATCGCGATTTTCCTGATTCCGGTCACCTTTGACGTGGTTGAAAAACTTTCGCACCGGGTGCGGCGAGCAACCGGCGGGGAGCGGCACTGATGCTGCGGCGCCAGTGGGGATTGCTGGCGACAATTTGTCTGGCCGGATGCACGGTCGGGCCGAACTATCATCGACCGGCGGTGGATGTTGCGCCGACGTATCGCAATCAAGCGCAGGATCAGACGGGAAGTTCCATCGGCGATGAGAAATGGTGGACGGTTTTTCAGGATGAAGAACTGCAGAAACAGATTCGAGCGGCGCTCGAAAAAAACTATGACGTGCGCATCGCCGCGTCGCGGATTTTGCAAGCGCAGGCGCAGGTGGGAATCGCCCGGTCGCAGCAGTTTCCCTCGGTCAACGGGAGCTTCGGGTACACGGGGCAAAAAATTCCCGGTTTTGCCTTCAGTGTTTTCCAACTGCTGGGATCGTTCAGCTGGGATCCGGATTTCTGGGGAAAATACCGGCGGGGGACGGAAGCGGCGCGCGCCAGCCTGCTGGCTTCGGAATGGAATCGCCGGGAGGTGTTAACCACGGTCCTCTCGAATGTGGCGTCGGCGTATTTTCAGCTGCGCGAGCTGGACGGGGAACTGGAGATCGCGCAGCGGACGCTGGGGTCGCGACGGGAGTCGCTGCAATTAACCGAGACGCTGTCGAGCGGCGGCGCGGCGACCCTGCTCGATGTCCGGCAGGCGGAGCAACTGGTGGAGACCGCGGCGGAGACGATCCCCGACGCCGAACGGCTGATCGCCCAGCAGGAGGACCTGATCAGCACGCTGATGGGTGAAAATCCTCACGACATTCCGCGCGGGCGCGCGCTGACCGAACAACCGCTGCCGGCGACGGTCCCCGCCGGATTGCCATCGCGGCTGCTGGAGCGGCGGCCCGATGTTTTGCAGGCTGAGGAGCAAATGGTGGCGGCGAACGCGCAGATCGGCGTGGCACGGGCGGCGTTTTTTCCGGATCTGCCGCTGACCGGATCGGCCGGCCTGCAAAGCGTGCAACTGGGGAATTTATTTGCGGGCGCCAACGCGGCTGCGTGGAATTTTTCGGCGCCGATTACGCAACCGATTTTCACGGCGGGGCGGCTACGCTCGAATCTGAAGCTCGTGGAAGCGCAGCAGGAACAGGCGCTGCTCACCTATCAGCAGACCATTCAGCAGGCGTTTCGACAGGTGTCGGACGCTCTGATTGCGTACAGCAAGTACCGCGAATTCCGCGAGCATCAGGAATTGCTGACCACGGCCGCGCAGGGAGCCGCGAGTCTTTCCGAGCTTCGGTATAAAGGCGGCGCGGCGAGTTACCTGGAAGTGCTGACGAATGAGACGAATTATTTCAGTGCGGAATTGAATCTTTCTCGCGCGCGATTGAATGAGCGGCTGTCGCTGGTACAGCTTTATATCGCGTTGGGCGGCGGGTGGGAACAATAAGGATGGCAGGTCGGGGGACCTGCTCCCCCTATTTGTAGCGCACGCCGTGCTTCATCACCAGGTCGACGTTTTGCAATAGATCGATGTACTTCAGCACGTCGCCGCGCACGGCGATGATGTCGGCATATTTGCCGGGGGTCACCGTGCCGACGTCGCGTTCGACTTTCATCGCCACTGACGGCCAGTAAGTGGCCGCGCGAATCGCGTCCATGGGATCGACGCCCATCGCTCTCACCCAGACGTCGATCTCGTTCCAGGTGGTCTGGGTGTGGAACTGCGTCGGGACGCCGCTGTCGGTACCGACCAGCAACATCGCGCCCGATTCGCGAAGCTGCTGGAACTTGCGCTTCAACGTCGGCTTGCGCGGCGGCACCATGCGGAAATATTCGAGCTGGTCGATGTGCCGCAGCGACTCGCGGATGTCGGTGATGATCGCGGGCGGCAGTCCCTCGTGCCAGCGCGGATCGTCGATAAATTCGGGGTGATCGCGGATGTAGTCGTAGTTGTAAAGCACCTCGACTGTCGGGGTCCACCACAGCGGCGCAATGTTGCCGCGAGCGGCGCGTTCATGAATGGCGGCGATGATGTCGGGCGGATACTCGGGCGCGGTCGCCAGACCGGTGTGCTCGAAATCGTCGACACCGGCTTTCAATCCGCGGCGAATTTCCTCGGGCCGGTGGGCGTGCGCCACCACCATTAAATTATGGCGATGGGCCTCATCGACGATGGCCTCGACTTCGTCCATGCTCATTTCGTCCTGGTCGATCATCTTGATGCAATCGACTCCGGCTTGCGCCAGTTTTCGCACCTTCGCGCGCGCATCGGCGGGCCCGCTGACGCCCCAGCGAAAATAGTCGGTGCCGGGATAGGGCGCATGCTGGAGAAACGCACCGGCCACATAGAGCGTGGCGCCGGGAATTTTCCCGGAACGAATGGCGTCGCGAACATGAATGCTCGCTTCGAGCGGGCCGCCCAGATCGCGTGCGCTGGTCACGCCTGCGAGAAGAAGCTGTTTCGCGCTCGCCGGCATGATCACCGATTCGAGCTGCGGCGGATAGGTTTTGTCCCAATGGGTGTAATCGGAATGGCCGGCGAGCATGGTGTGGACGTGCATGTCCCACAAGCCGGGCAGAATGCTCATGCCGGCGGTGGAAATGACCTCGGTTCCGGGAGGAACGGGAAGCGCCCCGGCCTGGCCAACCGCCTGAATCCGTTCGCCCTCTATGAGGATCACGCTGTTACGCAGCGGAGGGCCGCCGTTGCCGTCGATCAGGACGCCACCGACCAGCGCCTTCCTCGGAGGTTGCGCCGACAGCAGCGCGGTCCAAAAAATTACCAGAAGGATTCGAGCCATCCACCAGAATTATGTCATGCGAAATTATGTTACGTCACAATGCTGTTGCACATTTCGCCGATGGCGCGTCTGATCCACATGGAACCAATTCACGATTTCAGCGAAAACGGCGGGGTGCCCTCGACCAATGAGACGATTCAGGACGTGATTCAGACCGGCCGCGAGATGTTTGCCGCCGGAGAACGCCTGATCCGCGGATTGGATCGTCTGCGCAGCGGCGGCCCGCGCGGCTCGGAATGGAAAGGGCAGCTGGCGGACCATCCGTATGTGTGGATCGCGGCCTCGGTGGGCGCCTGTCTGTTGCTGGCGGCGGTGTTCCGGCGCGACGAATAAGTTGTATGCTGACTGCATGAGAAAGTTGCTGCCTCTCCTCATGGGATTCGCTACGCTCCTTCCGGCGGCGAATAAGCTCGAAGTCACTTCGCTGCTGGGAACCAAATACTACTCGACGCCGGATGAGAAGAACACTGTTGCCGAGGCGGAAAAGAAACTCGCGGCCGATCCGAAAAATCCCGACCTGATGCTGCAGGCCGCGCTGGCGCACGCGGCGGTTCGCGAGTACAAGGAATCGGTGGCGATCTGCACCCGGGCGATCGCGATTGCGCCGCAAAACGCCGACCTTTATCTGGAGCGCGGGCATCGCGAGCTGGGGCTTCGCGAATTCGCCCGGGCTCGGGCGGATCTGGATCGCGCGGTGAAATTGGATCCGAAGAAGGTCGACGCCTACTATCACCTGGGGCTGTCGCACTATTTTCTCGGTGAATACGCCCCATCGGCGGACGCCTTCGGGCATGCGGTCGAACTCGCGCCGAATCTCGACAACCGCATCAATTCTTCGAACTGGTGGTACGCGTCGCTGCGGCGGGCGAACCAGACGGACCAGGCCGCGAAAGCACTGGCGCAGATCACGCCGGAGATGAAAAACACCGAGCCGCACACCTTCTTTTATCTGAGCCTGCTGCGGTTCTTTCAGGGACGAATGCCGGAAGCGCAGGCGGTGCCGCCGGAGCCGGCCGCACACAACACCGACGTGGAAGCGGAGCTGCGTTTCGATACGGTCGCCTACGGGATCGGCAACTGGTATCTCTATAACGGGAATCCGGCCAAGGCGCAGGAATATTTCCGGCGCGTGGTGAAGGGCCAGCAGTGGATGACCTGGGGCTTCATCGGTTCGGAGGTGGAAGTGGCCAAGGCGCCGCGCGCGAACTGAGGGTTTACGCGCCCGGTCCGGTTTCGAAGACGTCCTGAAGACGTACGCCCGCGTGGAATTCGTCACCCGCGGGAGTGCAATATCGAATCTCCCCCAGCAGCAGCTTTTCGCCGAGCCGGATCTGCACCAGCATGCCAGGCATCAGCGATTGGTCCAGGCGCAGCCTTAGGCCGCCTTTTGAAATGTCGACCACGGTCGCGGAAATGCGCTCGGATGTATGCAGTGGGTTGAGCAGCTTGATGGTGGCTGGCTGCTCGGCGGGTTGACGAGGATCGGCTCGGCGCTCGGTGGTTTGGGCAGGTGCTTGAGCCGGCTTTTCTCCGTGGCCGGCGTCGGGTTTCCGAAGGTCATCAGACGAGGGCATCGATGTCGCTCCAGTCGGCGCACTCCCCATCCCCGTCCCCGCTCGCGAAACCCCTTGACAATGAATCAACGATAACACCACATGGCGTGGCGTGCAACAAACAAAACAGCCGGAATTGTTTTATTCTTCCGGAGCCTCGCCCTCGTCTTTGCCCTGCCGCAACGCCTGCAGGCGTTCTTCGCGGCGTTTGGCGCGATCGGCGGCGCGTTTCACCAGCTCCGAACCGACCAGTTCGAGCATGGCCTGCTCCGCGCCGTCGCCTTTGCGATTACCCAGCCGGACCAGGCGCACATAGCCGCCTTCCCGCTGTCCGAAGCGGGTGCCCAGTTTATCAAACAGCTTTTTCACCGCGGCCGGCGATTCGAGAAACGCCGCCGCCTGCCGGCGGGTGTGCAGCGTGTCGCGCTTGGCGAGCGTGATCATCTTTTCGACCAGCGGCCGGATGGCTTTCGCCTTCGGAACGGTGGTGACAATTCGCTCATGCTCGATGACGCTGGTCACCAGGCCCTTGAACAGGGCCCGGCGGGAATCGATATTGCGCTTGAGTTTATAGCCCGATAACTTGTGTCTCACTGTGCGTCACTCAGCCGATGGGCTGGCCTCCTCGTCCTCGAGCTCCTCGTCCTCTTCTTCGTCGCCGATCTCGTCGATCTCGGACTCGCCGCCGGCGCTGATCATGGCCGGCGTACCCGCGGGCGAAACCAGACGGCCCTGGGCATCGAACTTCATTCCGAACGTCAGGCCGAGTCCGGAGAGAATTTCCTTGATCTCGTTCAGCGATTTGCGGCCGAAATTCTTGGTCCGCAGCATTTCCGCTTCGGTCTTCTGAACCAGGTCGCCGATGGTTTGAATATTCGCGTTCTTCAGGCAGTTGTAGGAACGGACGCTCAGCTCCAGCTCCTCCACCGAGCGGTTGAGCACCTCGTTCATCTGGCTCAACGCGCGCTCGGCCGGCTCCTCCGCCGATTCCGGCAGCTCTTCGAAGTTGATGAAGATGGCCATGTGGTCCTTCAGCAGCTTGGCCGCCTGGCCCACCGAATCGGCCGGCGAGATGGCGCCGTTGGTCCATACTTCGATGGTGAGCTTGTCGTAATCGGTCATCTGGCCCAGCCGCGCGGCCTCCACCGAAAAATTAACTTTGCGGACGGGGGAGTGCACCGAATCGATCGGAATGTAGCCGACCGGCAGGTCTTCGTCGTTATTGCGATCGGCGGATACGTAGCCGCGGCCCGACTTGAGCCGCATCTCGATCGACAATTTTCCGCCGGGTCCCACGGTCGCGATGTGCATGTTGCGGTCGAGCACTTCGATATCCTGATCGGTTTCGATCTGCCCGCTCATGATCTCGCCCGCAGAATCGGCCTTCAGCCGCACCGTGCGGGTGCCCTCGCCCATCATCTTGAAGGGAACCTGCTTCAGGTTGAGAATGATATCGGTGGCGTCTTCGGCCACGCCCGGAATCGGGCTGAACTCGTGCGCCACGCCCTCGATGCGCACGGCGGTGATCGCCGCGCCTTCGATGGAGCTCAGCAGCACGCGCCTCAATCCGGTGCCGATGGTGGAGCCGAATCCGCGTTCAAACGGTTGCGCCGTAAACATGCCGTAACGATCGTTGAGTGTTTCCGTGTTGGCGACAAGTCGCTTTGGTTTTTGAAATCCCTTGAACATTTTTTTTGGCTCCTTGCTACTTCGAATACAGCTCGACGATGAGCTGTTCGTTTAATTGAATCTGGACCAGATCTTCGCGCTTGGGCTGTCCAATTACGCGAGCCCGCAAAGCTTCCCGGTCCACTTCGAGCCAGTTGGGACTCGGAGCGTGGGCCGTGGCATCGCGGGCATGCAGGATCATCGGGTTATTCTTGCTTTTTTCGCGAACTTCGATCACATCGTTGGGTTTCACTTCAAACGACGGAATATCCACTCGCCGCCCGTTCACGTCGATGTGTCCGTGCCGCACGAATTGCCGCGCCTGCGCTCGCGAAGTGCCGAACCCCATCCGGTAAATGGTGTTATCCAGGCGCCGCTCGAGGAAGTTCAGCATGTTTTCGCCGGTGACGCCCTTCTTCACCAGCGCTTTCTCATACAGATTCCGGAATTGCCCTTCGAGAAGCTGATAGTAGCGCCGCGCTTTCTGCTTTTCACGAAGCTGAAGCCCGTAGCCGACCAGTTTCGGTTTCCGATCCTTACCGTGTTGGCCGGGCGCGAAGTTGCGCTTTTCGATGGCGCACTTCTCCGTGTGGCAGCGCTCGCCTTTCAAAAACAGTTTCATGCCCTCGCGCCGGCATTGCCGGCAGACGGGCCCGATATATCGTGCCAAATTCTACCTCCCTCGGTATTTCAAGTAGGTGCAGTTTACGGTCCGGGGACCTTCTTCCTGCTTTTTAAAAAACTAAACTCTTCGCTTTTTCGGCGGCCGGCAGCCATTATGCGGGATCGGCGTCTGATCCTTGATCGACCGCACGTCCAGACCTGCCGTGGCCAGCGCGCGCACTGCCGATTCACGGCCCGCGCCGGGACCGCTCACATTCACTTCCACCGACCGCAGACCGGATTCCTTGGCCTTGTTGGCCGCCGTCAGCGACGCCTGCTGCGCTGCGAACGGAGTACCCTTGCGCGATCCGCGGAACCCCAGCGAACCGGAGCTCGACCACGCGATCACGTTGCCGATCGGATCCGTGATGGTGATGATGGTGTTGTTGAACGACGCCTGCACGTGCACCAGGCCCGTGGGGACAACACGCTTTTCTTTCTTCTTGAACGTCTTCTTTTTGGTGGCTTTCGCGGGAGCTTTTGCCATTAGGTTTTACCCGTCGCTTTCTTTTTATTCGCCACCGTGCCACGCCGTGGACCTTTGCGCGTTCGCGCGTTGGTATGGGTCCGCTGCCCGCGAACCGGCAGACCGCGCCGGTGCCGGAGGCCGCGATAGGCGCCCATCTCGATCAGCCGCTTAATGTTCATCGAGAGCTCTTTGCGCAGGTCGCCCTCGACCGAGCCCTCGGCTTCAAGAATCTGACGGATCTTATTCACTTCGTCCTCGGTCAGATCCGAGACCTTCTTGTCGGGATTCACCCCGGCCCGGTAGCACAGCGATTTCGATCGCGTCCGCCCGATGCCGTAAATGTAAGTGAGCCCGATTTCCGTTCGTTTCTTCGCCGGTAGATCCACGCCTGCTAAACGCGCCATAAATTCCTCGTTATCCCTGTCTCTGCTTGTGTTTCGGATTCACGCAGATCACCCGCACCACGCCTTCGCGATGAATCACTTTGCACTTGTCGCACATTTTTTTGACGGACGCCCGTACTTTCATGATCAACCTTTCGTCAAGAGCTCGACAATCCGGCCCCGAGTCCGGTCATGCGGGGAAAGCTCCACTCGCACCCGATCTCCCGGCCGCAGCCTCATAAAATTCGCCGCGCCCGCCCCGGTGGCGTGCGCCATTACCAGATCCTCGTTCTCCAGCTTCAACCGGTACCCGGCGCTCGGCAGAAGCTCCACCACGATGGCATCCCGCTTCAGGGTCTGGTCAGCACCCATGGACCATTCGAGGTGATCGCCACCGTGTGCTCGAAATGCGCCGAGTTTTTTCCGTCCTCGGTCACCGCGGTCCAGCGATCCGGTCGAACCCGGCTTCCCGCGACACCCGCGTTCACCATCGGCTCGATGGCCAGCACCATTCCTTCTTTCAACCGCGGATTCTCATTCTTGCGGTCGATGTAATTGGGGATCTGCGGCTCTTCATGCATGTGCGTTCCAATGCCATGTCCCACGAACTCCCGGACCACCGAAAAACCGTTGGCGGTCACATGCCGCTCCACCGTTCCGCAAATATCGAACAGCCGGTTTCCCGGCCGGGCCTTATCGATCGCCAGTTCGAGCGACTCGCGGGTCACTTCCAGCAGCCGCTTGGTCTCTTCCGAAATCTCACCGATCGGCACGGTGATCGCCGAATCGCCGTAATACCCGTTCAATTGCACCCCGGTGTCGATCGAAACGATATCGCCCGGCTTCAGCACCCGTTTTTGCGACGGCATCCCGTGGATGATCTCATCGTTCACCGAAGTACACAGCACGAAGGGGAACTTGGTCCCGCCCGCGGCCATCGAGTATCCCTTGAACGCCGACCTGGCGCCGGCATCGTTCATCATTTTTTCGGCCGTGACTTCCAGTTCATACGTGGTCAGACCTTCGCGGACCATGCTTTTCAGCTTGTTCAGAATTTCCCACACGAGCAGACCGGCCGCGCGCATCTTCTCCAGTTCCGCCATGTTCTTGCGCACGATCATGCCATTCCCGCGTTGGCCGCTCCCAGCTCCGTTTCCACCAGGCTCTCGATTTCCGCGGCGATCTCTTCCGGCGTCCGCGAGCCCCCGCGCACGTCACAGATGCGGTACAGGGCCTCCTGTAAAAAGTCGAGAACCGGCCTGGTTTGTATCTCGTACGCCTTCAATCTCTGAATCACCACATCCGGGCGATCGTCTTCGCGGATTTCCATTTTCGATCCGCAGCTGCCGCACAACTCCCCGGATGAATCGTTCGACAGCACGCCTTTCGATAGAGAGCCCTGCAAAGCGCCGCACTTCGCGCATTGCCGGCGGGCCGAAAGACGAGCAATAACCTCATTATAGTCCACTTTTAGATGAATTACCTCCGAGCGGATGCCGCGGGTCTTCAGCAGGCAATCGAGCAGTTTCGCCTGCCCCCCCGTCCGCGGATATCCGTCGAGGATAAACCCGCGCACCGCATCGGCGTGCTGGATCCGATCCTCCACCAGCCGGTTCACCATCTCATCCGGCACCAATTCGCCGGACTGCATAATCGCCGCAACCTGTTTCCCCAACGAGTCTCCCGAGGCGACACGCGCCCTCAGCATTTCTCCCGTGGAGATATGCGCGAGCCCCAAACGTTGGCGCAGTAACCCGGCCTGCGTGCCCTTCCCCGAACCGGGGGGGCCGAAAAGAATCAGGCAGAACTGGCCGATTTTGTCTGGCTCCATTCTCTAGCGCGTTGTGAACCTCACACGCTGCTTCGGCGGCCCCGAATACGGCCGGCGCGCGGCGTAAAGCCTTCGTAATGCCGCATAATCAACTGCGCCTCAATCTGGTTCACCGTATCCATGGCGACGCCCACCACGATCAGCAGCGAAGTTCCTCCGAAATAGAACGTGACCCCCAGGCCATCGAGCAGCCAGCGCGGAAAATGCGCGTCGATAAAGTTGCCCACCAGGGGCAGCCTTTGCAGCTTGATGCCCTGAATCATGATCTGCGGCAGCAGCGAAAGAACCGAGAGATACAGCCCGCCGACCACCGTGATCTTGGTCAGGATCTTGTTCATGTAATCGGCAGTATTCTTGCCCGGCCGAATGCCCGGAATGAAGCCGCCATACTTGCGCATGTTGTCGGCCGCTTCATTCGGATTAAAAATGATCGAAACGTAGAAGAAGCAGAAAAAGATGATCAGGACCGTGTACAGCAGATAATACAGCGGCGACGCGCCGCTGATGGCCGACAGCATTCCGGTCATCACCGGGCTATTGCGCACGAATTCGACGTTCATCAGCGTGGCTGGAAAGGCCAGCAGGGAGCTGGCGAAAATCACCGGAATCACGCCGCCCGCGTTGACCTTCAATGGCAGGTGCGTCGACTGCCCGCCCAGCATCCGCCGCCCGATCACGCGCTTGGCATACTGCACCGGGATGCGTCGCTCGCCGCGCTCGACCAACACGATAAAGGCCACCACCGCCACCATCATCACCAGAATGATGGCCACCTGAATGAACGGCCAGTCCCCGGTCTGAACTTTTTGAACCAGCTCGACAATCGCTTCCGGCAGACGCACGATGATGCCGGTGAAGATGATCAGGGACATGCCGTTGCCGATGCCGCGCTCGGTGATCTGTTCCCCCAGCCACATGATGAACGCCGTGCCGCAGGTGAGACTCAGCACGGTCATCATGGTGAACCCGAATCCCGGATTCATCACCAGGCCCTGCTGCGCCGTCTGCAGCGCCGCCGCGATCCCGAACGATTGCATGATGGCCAGTCCGACCGTGAGATAGCGGGTCCACTGGGTGATCTTGCGTCGCCCCAGCTCGCCTTCTTTTTGCAGCTTTTCGAGCGTCGGGACCACCACTGTCAGCAACTGGAGAATGATCGACGCCGTGATGTACGGCATGATCCCCAGCGCGAAGATCGTCATGCGCCGGAACATGCCGCCGCTGAACAGGTCGAACATGCCGAACACGCTGCCGGCGTTGCGCTGGAAGAAATCCTGCAGCCGGTTCACGTCCACGCCGGGAATCGGGATGTGGCCGCCGATGCGATACACCGCCAGCAGCCCCAGCGCGAACAGCAGCCGCTTGCGCAGATCCGGAATCCGAAATATGTTGGCTACGGCTTCAAAAAACTTCATAACTCGACTCCGTGTCGATCGCTACTTTTCCGCACCGATCACTTCCGCCGTCCCGCCGGCTTTCTGAATCTTCTCGATGGCGGACTTCGAGAATACGTGGGCCTTCACCGTGATCGCCCGCGTCAACTCGCCCGCGCCCAGAATCTTCAACCCGTGATTCAACTTGCGGATGGCGCCCACCTCGAGCAGCTTCCCCGGATCGAACGTCGACCCTTCGAGCGCCTCCAGACGGCCCAGGTTCACGATGGCGTATTCCTTGCGGAAAATATTGGTGAATCCGCGCTTCGGCAGACGGCGATGCAGCGGCATCTGGCCGCCTTCAAAACCGCGCATCCGCGAATATCCGGACACCGACTTGGCGCCCTTGGCCCCGCGTCCCGAGAACTTCCCGCGTCCCGACCCCATGCCCTGGCCGATACGCTGCTTCTTATGTTTTTGCCCGGCGGGCGGTTTTAATTGGCTTAAATTCATTTTGTTCACCGCGCAAAACGGGCCGGCGCCCTTTGCGCTTCGTCCTTTTATTCCACTATAGCCAGCAGATGCGGAATCTTCTTCACCATCCCGCGAAACGCCGGCGTATCCGGGCGCTCCACTACCCGGTTCATTTTTTTCAGCCCCAGCGCCCGCACGATCACCTTATGTTTTTCCGGCGTGCAGATCGTACTGCGAATCAGCTTGATCTTAATCGTTCCCGCCATAACTTAACTCACCTTCTCGGCCGTCAGGCCCCGCAGTTCGGCGACCTCGGCTTTGTCGCGCAACTGCTCCAGCGCATCAATGGTCGCCTTCACCACATTGTGCGGATTATGCGAGCCGATCGATTTGGTCAGAACATTGGGAATCC
>Ga0182024_10020689_pt1 | contig 12007 bp, 8 predicted proteins | sample P32metaG_FD_120480 | JGI IMG/M metagenome (GOLD analysis project Ga0182024, IMG submission 120480) | Permafrost microbial communities from Stordalen Mire, Sweden - P3-2 metaG (Illumina Assembly) | ecosystem: Environmental > Terrestrial > Soil > Wetlands > Permafrost | place: Sweden: Stordalen... | reverse complement strand
ACATGCCACTTCCGGCTTCCCGATCTTCGTCGTCGACAGCGACAATACTTCGGGAGCGGGTTTCTTGAATACGAATGCGCAGAGCCTGATCCGCCCCAACATGACCTGCAACCCCGTGCTCAGCCATCCCACGCTGTCCGACTGGTTTAACGCGAGCTGTTTCTCGCAGCCCGCGGCCGGCGAGCTGGGCAATGCGCCGAGAACGCCGCTGTCCGGGCCTGACTTCGTGAATACAGATTTCTCGGTCATTAAGCATTTCGCACTGCCGCGCGAAGGAATGCGGCTCGATTTCCGAGCGGAGTTCTTTAACCTGTTCAACCATCCGCAATTCGGCTCGCCGGGCGGCAACAATTATGGGGCCGACTTCGCTTCTCTGTCGACTTTCAACGTCGTCAACTACACGGTTAACAATCCGCGGCTGATACAGTTCGGACTCAAGCTCGCGTTCTGAGCCCGTGCGAAAACGGTAACACAAGAGTAATCACAGTTTCACATTTTAGTGGTGTTATGTTTTTAGATGCGGGACGTTCTCGTCACCATGCTGGGCCACAAGCTGCCCGCGCCCGTGGAAGGGGCCATCGAAAAACTGCTTTTGATGGACCGTTTTAACCGGCTGTATGGAGACACTCCCGGCCCCGGCGCCGCGCCCATTGCCAAGCGTTCTCTCGATCTTCTGAACGTCCATCCGCAAGTCTCGGAGCGCGACCTGGCGCTGATTCCCAAGCACGGGCCGGTGGTGGTGGTGGCCAATCATCCCTTTGGACTGATCGAAGGTGCGATTCTTGCCTCTGTGCTTCAGGCGCAGCGAGCCGACGTCAAGATCATGGCCAATCATCTGCTCGCCGGCATGCCCGAGGCCGCCCCGTTGTGCATCTTCGTAGATCCTTTCGGAGGCGCGGGTGCGTCGCGCGCCAATCGCAAAGGGCTGAAGAATGCTATCGGGTGGTTGAAAGGAGGCGGCTTGCTGGCGGTTTTCCCGGCAGGCGAAGTGTCGCACTTGAACCTGAAAGAGCGCGTCGTCACAGACCCCCAATGGAACCACAGCGTCGCTCGCCTGATTCGCATCACTGGCGCCACGGTGGTGCCGATGTACTTCCGGGGCGTCAACAGCCCGCTGTTCCAATTGTTGGGTTGCCTGCATCCGCGCATGCGCACGGCGCTGCTGCCGCACGAGTTTTTTAACAAGCAAAACCGCAGCATCGAGCTTCGTATCGGCCACCCTATCGTCCCGGCCAAGATTCGCACTTATCAGGACGACGTCGGCCTGATTCGCTATTTGCGGCGGCGCACCTACTTGCTGCAAAATCGCGAAGCTCCCCGGCAGTTTGCCGTGAAGCCTTCCCAACCGCACGCTTCCGAAGCCATCGGCGAGCTGTTGGCGAACGAAGTTTCGCGCCTGTCGCCGGAACGCACCCTGGTGGAAAACGACGATTTCTTGGTGCTTCTCGCCAAAGCAGACGAGATCCCAAATGTTTTGCACGAAATTGGCCGCTTGCGCGAGGTCACCTTCCGGAAAGTGGGCGAAGGCACCGGTGGGCCCATCGACCTGGATCGTTTCGACGATCACTATTGGCATATGTTCGCCTGGCACCGGCATGCCCGCGAAGTGGTTGGCGCTTACCGGCTCGGCCCATCCGAAGAAATTCTTGTGCGCTTTGGTCCTACCGGGTTTTATACCAGCGAGCTTTTCCAATGGAAGCAGTCATTCCTCGAACGCATCCGGCCCGGGCTGGAATTGGGACGCTCATTCGTGCGCCCCGAATATCAGAAGACCTACGCGCCTTTGCTGCTGCTGTGGAAAGGTATTGGTCAATTCCTGGTACGCAATCCGCGCTACAAATTGTTGTTCGGACCAGTGAGCATCAGCAACGGCTACAGCGCCGCCTCGCGGCATCTGATGGTGAAGTTCCTCAGCGCCTACCGCCGATCGCCCGAGTTCGCGCCTCTGGTGCGCGCCCGCAATCCATTCCGCCAGCGGCCATCGAAACTGGAAGATGAGTTGGTGAACGCCACCGCTTGGGACATGGAGGAACTTTCCGTGCTGATCGCGGATTTGGAGACGGACCGCAAAGGCGTGCCGGTGCTGCTGAAGCAATATCTGAAGCTGGGCGGTGAGCTGGCGGCGTTTCACGTAGACCGGCGCTTCGCCAACGCGCTGGACGGCTTGATTGTCGTCGATCTGCGCAAGACCGATATCCGTGTACTGGAACGCTATATGGGCAAAGATGGCGCGGCCCAATTCTTGAGCAACTAGCCTCTGAGAGCGCTGAACTTGGCAAGCGAGGCACGCGCCCGCTTGCGCATCATGGATTCAAATGAAACGCGCGGCACATCGATCAGCTTGCGCATTTCGGCGCTGCGCAGCAAGCGTTGGGTAGCGTTAGGCATGCGCGCCGCAGCACGGTCAAAAGCACCCGGCGATGCTGATTGCATTCCGGCAATCGCGCGATAGTAACCCTGCTGTCCCTTTAACTTTTGGCAGCCAATCACCAACGCGGCGAGCACTTCGTCATTCTCTTCCAGGTTGGCGACAACTGCGCCCCAATCGTCCAGGAAAGGGCAAAGTGGAAGCAGAGTGGCCGGTGAGCGCCGCAGCGCCTTCACCGGACGAAGGGGATAGTGCCGATGGCCCTCGGCCGAAAGCCCCGTGTCCTGGTACATACGAACTGCTAAATCGAAGCGGCCTCTAGTGGTGAAGTGCTCCATCAACGGCAGCGTTACCGGCGTCTTCTTCCAGAAGCCCATGCCTTGGGTAAGATCGCCGCGGTTGTGAGCCAGCGTCATCGCCAGACGGAGTAAGTCGAGTTCGCCGTCGCGTTCGGCTGCCACCTGATCGAAAACGGTTTGCTCCCGAACGATTTCAGCTTCGATGGCTGCCTGCGCTTGCTCCGCCGACGCCGTATCGCCGAGTTCCAGCATGCGGCCCAAGCCGCCCGCGATGGCGCTCCAGTGTTCCCCATTGTGCCCGCTGACGCCGCGAATGGAGCGGGTGGAGATTCCCTCCTCGGTCCACGCGCGAGCGTCGAGTGCGAAGCGCAGCATCGGCTTCAGCACTTCAATGTCGGGCGTTTCGCGCCACGCCATCCCGCGGATTTTCGTGTCTACATCGGTCTGGACGTACGTGGCCACGGTGGCATGATGACAGGCCAGGCAAAGTGCGAAGTAATCCTGCAGCTGCTCAGCATGGTTCAGATCGGAGCGGTGAATGTTGTCCCAACTCGCCAGTATCCGCAGGAAACCATCCGGCGTTCCGCTCATTTCGATCAGCCGGCCGGATTCCGGCGCCTGCACGCGCGCTTGCAGGTAGGGCGCGGTGTTATGAACCTGCGAGAGCAGCGTTTCCGGAGAGATCCATTTCGCCCAGGCCTCCCGCTGCGGTGGGATCGGTAATTCGGACAATTTACTAGTATGACGCGGGCCTAAGAAGGCCACGCTGGCGAAGGTCCGGAAAGATGACATTGCGAAGGCTGGGCGCAAGCAGCGTAGCATCATCATCTGGACCGAACCAAATCAGGTCTTGTATTTCAGAGTGCGGGGCAGGCGTGCCTGCGACGTCACCCGCGTACAGTTCAATCTTTACGGTCTTGCCTTCTTGTCCGGCAGCAGGGCTTTCGTATTCCCCGAGATAACGAAGATTGGAGACTTCCACCTCGCCCAATTCTTCGCGGCATTCGCGCCTCAGGCATTCTTCTGCTGTCTCCCCATGTTCCAGCGTGCCCCCCAGAAGAATCAGCAGTGACGTGGTGTACTTTTTGCGGCAGAGCAGCACGCGCCCATCTTTCAGATACAGCAGTCCGGCTTTGTGATAGTCGGCCAACTTATTGCAGGATCGGGAAGCGTTCGAAATCCTCGGCCACAAAGAGGCTTCCTTCCGTTACTCCCGCAGGAGCTTCTCGCTTTAATGCGGCGCCGAGTTGGCCCGCGTTGATTCTGCCCGCGAGAAATGCTTGGAACGCGGCAGTGACCTGTTGAACTTCGTGGGCCGATTCGTGCACGAATTCCAGACGAAAGTGGCGAACGCCTGCCTTGCGCCAGGATTCGATGTGCGCGCTTGCTTCCTGCGCTTCAGCTCCGAACACCGTGTTGCGGCAGCCCACGTCGGCGAGTACCGGATGCGCGCGGCCTTGTGGATCTCGCAGTGCCACCCGATGTTGTTCGCATGGCCGGCCGCAATCGCGATACGTGGTGCCGGTGGAAAGGAAGCGGCAAAAGACGCAATGCTCGGTGTGGAAGACAGGCAGATGCTGATAGGCAATCGCTTCTATCCGCTCTGGGCCAACGGTTCCTGCTAATGCGGAAATCTGCGCGGCGTTGAGATCGTGCGTCGGTGTAAGCCGCTCCAGGCCTAATTCGAAATACGCTTCGGCGGTCAGCGTATTGGCCGTATTCAGGCTGAAATCGCCGATTAACGGTTGGCTTGCGGTCTGCCTGAGAGTTTGGAGTATGCCGGTACTGCGAATCAGAATCGGGCATTCGAGGCTAACCAGGAAATCCACGATGCGGCTCTCACCCGGTTTCAGAATACGCGGGCTGGCCACTCGCACTTGCACACCGGCTGCCTTCAGACGTTGCACCGACGGGCGCAGGCCGTACAGATCCAAATAATCCAAAGTGATGCTGTCGGGCTGGACGGCGATCGCCGCTTCCATCTGTTCCGGGTTGCGAACCAGCAGATGGACCCGAGCGGAAGCAGCTGCCACCGGGCGCTTTTCGCGGTGAAGCTCGGGGGCAGGACGAATCAACCGGCTGAGAGGACGCGCTTGTAGCTCCGTGAGCTTTTCGACAGCCTCACGCCGCATTCGATTCAATAGCGACACGGGCACGAACACGGAGCCCGTGATTTCAACGCTGAGCGCCGCGAGTTCATAGGGCGTGTTGCCGAGCCTGCCCAGTTGCTCTTTGAGCATTTCTTCGGTGAGCCCGCGATTCTGCGCCGCGCTGAGCGGGTCAGGCGATTCCACCGTCACAGAAAGTCCGCTCGGCAAGGTCCAGCGAGTGTGCAGCGGTTGATTCTCGGCGGCTGTCGCGTGCACTGTTAGCGGCTGTTTTGAGACCGGCGTCGCGGGTTCAAGGAACGGGCGCGCCACCCGATCCAGGTCAGGGTCGTGCGTCCGCCACACCCGATCGCCCGCCCGGATGCGGCGGCCATTCACCGCGTTGTTAGCGAAGCTTAGCTCCAGCGTGCCGTCGAGCTGCGGCGAGACGTGGTAGACGCGGCCCCCTTCCTCGTCTTCCTCCGGACTGCGCCAGTCGGCCGCATCGAACACAATGCCATCACCCGCCTTCAGAGGAGCAATTGATTGCGCGGCCGCCGGTTCAACGTACACGCCCGAATCGCGCACAGAGATGACGGTGCCGATATGCACACCACGATGGCGCGGGCTGCGGCCGTTCACAACGTTCTGATGATTCACGCCGGTGATGAAATGTGGACCAAGTCCGCGAGAATATACCTGCTCGAGTTCCAATTCCTGGCGCGGCGTGATGGACAATGGCCGGCCTAGCCACGCGTCATCGACTGCTTGGCGGTAAGCGCGGGTGGTCAAGGCGACGTAATCGGCGCCTTTGTAGCGACCCTCGATTTTCAAGCATCTCACCCCGGTAGCAATGATCTGCGGCAGGTGCTGCAATGCCGATAGGTCGCCCGGAGACAGAAGATAGCGCGCGTCGGCTAGCGGTTTCCGTACGCCATCGACCAGCATTTCGTAAGGCAGGCGGCAGGCCTGCGCGCATTGGCCTCGATTGGCGCTTCGTCCACCCCATGCCTCAGACGAAAAACATTGGCCGGAGTAGGCCACACACAACGCGCCATGCACGAAGATCTCAAGATCAGCATTGGTCTTGGCATAGATGGCGGCCACTTCGTCCAAAGATAATTCGCGAGCCAATGTAACGCGATGGGCACCTTGCGACAGCGCGAACTCCACGCCTTCCGCGCTGGTGATGCTGGTCTGCGTAGAGGCGTGCAGTTCCAAATCCGGAGCGATCTGGTATGCCAGTTTCAGCACGCCGATATCCTGCACGATGAGCGCGTCCACTCCGGCTTTGGCGATGGAACCGAGGGCCCGCGCAGCTTCGGCGAGTTCGTGCTCGAAGACTAGCGTGTTGAACGTCAGGCAACCCCGCACGCCCCGCCGGTGCAGCGTTTGCATTACATCGGGAAGCTCGCCGAGTTCAAAACCAACCTTCGCGCGAGCGCTAAAGTGTTTGAGTCCGAAATAGCAGGAATCGGCGCCCGCTTCTATGGCCGCGCGCAGCTGCGGCCAATGCCCGGCCGGACTCATTACTTCAGGTTTCCTGGGGAACTGCATGGACTTCTTAACTAAGCGTAGCGTGGCGCTGCCAGAGCTTCAGAATTGGTATTCCGCCGGCGTGATGCCCTTGGCCCGCAGATACATCTCTGCCGACGCGCGATGGTGAGTAGTGTGATCGAGCATGCCCATGAGCAATTCGAGCCCAGTCATGGTGCCCTCTTCACTCTTATATGTTTTCATGATCTGATCGTTCGTCAGCTTCGACACTCGTTCGATGGCATCGTCAAAGGATTTGCCCATAAACGCGAGCACGTCCTTCTTCTTCAGCGACGCGGGCTTGGGCGGATTCGGCTGCTCGCCAGCCAACGGTGAGACAAAAACCGCCAAGGATTGCGACAGATGAACCATTTGCTCGGCAAAGCTCATCTGGGGAGGCGTGAGCTTGAAATCGTACGTGGCTTCCGGCATCTGCCCGGCGACCTTCAGCGTAAAATCGCGCGAGGTCTTCAGGTGTTTCAGAACAATCGCTTTTACATCGCTCTGGGCGGCTAAGGGCAGCGAAGCGGAGAAAACCAAAGCGAGAGCCAGACCAGTGGAACCAAATTTCGTGAGGGGCATAGATAAAGTATCTCACCGGCAACCCAAATCGCGGGCCGGTGTTTGCTCTCCCGGTTATGACGTTTGCTCTCTCACTAATAGAGACGGTCTCTCATTTGACCGCTGATGGGGCTATCGATTCAGATTCCGGTGCAATTCTCTTGATTGTGATACCTCCAAAACCCATTCGCAAACGGATGCGAGGCGCTGCGGTGGCATCCAAGGTAACGAATCGCTCGCCTAGCCGATAAAGCGCAAGCCGGGGAGCCCCCGCGAAATCCGATGATACGACTCCTAATTTACTTTTTGCATCAATAGCGTACGGACCAGGGCCCGGCAGCCCCACCAAGAGATCGCCGCGACTGCCCGACGCGTCGATATCGCCCATCACATTGCTAACCGAAACCATACCAACGCCATGCTTGATCACCAGGCGCGAACTTCGCGGTACGCGGATCCAGTATTCTAATGCCACGCCCCCGCCTTTTCCACCGAACGGATGCACGAACCGGTTCGCGGACGGCGCGCTGGTTGAAATCGACAATTCGGAATCGGAGCGACGGTCAGTGGCAACATGCACTCGTTCCAGGCGCTGTTTATCTTCATTACTGAACCCGTAAGCAAGCGCTTTAGTCACGGTAACTTCTACTTTGGGCTGCTCCCAGCCTTCCACACTCAAATCGCCGTAAGAACCCGTGATGCGAATGATACCGCCCGGCGCGAAGTTCACCGTTTCTGTACTGGTGACTTGAAACTGTTTCATTTCGTCACCGTGCTTGTCGAAGATCGGAATCGACAGTTCGCCCTGGGTGGTTTGCGCCGGCGTCGACACCGCATTGAGCAGCCCTAAAGCGAGGATCGCGGTAGTTACATAAGTATCGTTCAGCATTCTTAAGTTGCCCTCAATTGCTCGCGCGCTTGGCCTATCATCTGCACGTACCTCCGCGACAATTCGACGATCCAGCCGTCTTCACGCCTCTTGATTGCATCGCGGTGGATCAAGTCCGAGCCGATGCCAACCGCTGCCGCGCCAGCCAGAATATATTCGGCCGCGTTCGCTTGGTTTACTCCTCCCGACGCAATGAGCCGGAGTTCAGGGAATGGCGACTTGAGCGTCCGTATGTAGGCCGGTCCGCCCATGTGGCCACACGGGAATATTTTGATGAAGTCCGCTCCAGCCTTCGCCGCTGCGATCACTTCGGTGGGAGTCAACGCTCCCGGAAGCACAGCGACATTCTGACTTGCACCGAAATCAACGATCCCCAGGTCCAACCCAGGACTGGTTAAGAACATCGCGCCTGCGTCCAGGCAACGTCGCGCGCCTGCAAGATCCAAAACCGTGCCGGCCCCGACCAAGACTCCGGGCGTCTTTTGGACTAAGGTACGGATAACTTCAAGGGCGCCAGGTATCGTCATGGTCACTTCGACGATCGGTATCCCGCTGCGCGCTACAGCCTCGGCGGCAAACAGAGCATCCGCTGAGGAGTGAACGCGCAGCGCTGGGATGACGCCGATTTCCTCGATGCGCGCTCGGGCTTCTGGTCTGGTCATGAGCGTGACCTCAAAGCTGGCTCCTGCTTCCGACGGCTTGCCGCAGCTGCTCCAGCGAAGTGACGTAGGCGGCCAAGGCTTGCCGGTAAGCCAGCTCTGTCGCTCGATACTGACGTTCGGCGTTCAGAAAATCGAGCAAGGAAATGGCGCCGCGGCGGAATGCGTACTCGCTGATGTTGCGGCTCTTGAGCGCGGTCTCGCGAGCGCCTTCGGCATAAATCTTAACCACCCGATCGTTGGATCTAACCCCTTCATAGGCGTCCCGAACATCCGTCATTACCTGGCCGCTCGTCAGCTTCTGCTGTTCGCGTGCCTGGCTAATCGCGGCATGCGTCTGAGCAATGTTGCCTTGGTTGCGATCGAATATCGGCAGGGGCATGCTGACCGAAAATGTAACGGCGCTAATGGAATTCACGTGGGAGTAGTTGCCCGACAAGGTCACGTCTTGCTTTCCGTTGGCCTTTGCCAGTTCGTACTGACTCTGCGCGGCGGTGATGCTTTGTTGGGCGGCCCGCAAATCCGGCCGGTTTTCCATAGCCTTCGTCTGCAGTTCCGCTAGCTGGGTTGCCACCGGACGGTATTCCAGAGGATCCGCGATATCGTATTCACCGGGTACCGATTCATAGCCGATCTGTTGCCGGAGGTCGGAGAGAGCTTGAGCTTTGGATAACTCAGCCTGCTCCACGTCCTGTTGAAATTGAACCATCTGCAGCTTTATTTGCAAATAGTCGTTCTCGGCCATTGCACCTACTTTGAATTGATGCTCGCTGATCTCGAGAGTGGTTTCAAAGCTCTTCAGATCTTGCCGGGCAAGATCCAGAGTAGAGTCAGCCAACTGCGCGTTGACGTAAAGTTGAGCGACTTGAAATGCAAGCGTGCGCTCGTTGTCGGTAACGGTGAAGCGCGAGACCGTGGTCGTATCCTGGGCCGCCTGCAGGCGATGTTGGCGCTTCTGGCCGCGCTCAAACATATAGCTAAGGCCAATATCGCCCTCGGTTGAATCATGCAGGTAAGACGGCAAACCGCCTCCTACCGGCACCAACGGCAGATAATCCCAATCGGTGAACAAGGTTGGGTTCGGCCTGACATTGGCCTGGACTTCCAGAGCTTGGTTCTGAATGATGGTTGTTCTGGCAGCGAGCAGGCTATGGTTGTGCTCGATTGCCAACTGGATGGCTTGATCGAGCGTAATTTTAGTGAGTCCGGCAGTCACCTGCCCGCAGGCCAAACGGACGAAGAGCGTCGATACCAGAAAAATCGATATTCGTGACAACATGTGCTTAACCTTCAATCGCCGCCTCTGGTTCCGGCAGGACATCGCCATCCTTGGCGATCCAAACATAAAACGTGGGCAACAGCACAATGCTCAGCGTAAGAGCGGAAAGCAGACCACCCACGATGACAATTGCAAAGGGCCGCTGCGAATCGGATCCGATGTCATGGGAAAGAGCCGCGGGGAGCAGGCCAAGCGTGGCCACCAGCATGGTCATCATGATGGGGCGCAGCCTCAAGACGGCGCCTTCCACCGCAGCGTCGGCGATCGAATGGCCTTTGGCCCTCAGCTGGTTGATGTATTCAACCATGATGACGCCCGTCTGCACCGATACACCGAACAGCGCCAACATGCCCACGCCCGAGGACACGCTCAAATACGTTCCAGTAAGGAGCAGCGCCAGTAGCCCGCCGAACGGTGCGAAGGCGACGTTCAACAGAATAAGGACCGCCCATTTGAACGACCGAAACATGGTGTAGAGAATGATGAAGATGACCAGGAGCGTCAGGGGGACGATGATACGCAGTCGCGCTTCGGCCCGCTTTTCACTCTCGTACTCTCCCGAGAAGGCCACATGGTAGCCGGGCGGCATCTTCACTTTGTCGTGGATCGCTTTGATCGCGTCTTCGACCGAGGTCCCGAGATCCCGGCCTCTTACATTGAAAGTGATTGCGACGTAGCGGCTGTTCTGTTCCCGGTAGATGTCGTAGGCGCCGTCCTTGACCTCCACGTTCGTCAGTTGCGCCAGAGACACCCGCTCTCCGGAGGGAGAAAGCAGCCGAACTTTCTCGATGGCCTGCTGAGTGTTCCGATAAGGTTGTTGGTAGCGCACCACCACGTCGTAGCGCTGTTCGTTGATCAACACCTGGCTCACCGCGTTGCCGCCCACGGCGGTCTGAACGGCGTCTTGGATATCCGTCACGTTAATCCCGAAGCGGGCCGCCTGCTTGCGGTCGATCGTAAGGTCGAGGTTGGGTTGGCCGAAATCGCGCAATAGTTTGACGTCGTGCAGTCCTGGAATAGGCTCCATAACTGCAGCCGCCTCTTCGCCCTTCCGCTCGAGCAGCTTCAAGTCGTCCCCGAAAATCTTGAGCGCCAGCGAACCCTTGGTGCCGGTGAGCATCTCTCCCACGTTGTCTTCGATCGGTTGCGAGAAGTTCCAAATCGCCCCCGGGTACTTTTCCACGGCGCGATTCATAGCCGCGATGAGTTCCTCTTTGTTCTTGTGAAATACGGGACGCCACTTATCGTGCGGTTTCAAGTCGACGAAATATTCCGTATTGCCGAATCCGCCGGTATCGGTTCCGTCGTCGGGACGGCCAGTTTGCGATACCACTTTGCTCACCTCGGGAAACGATGCGAAAACATACCGCTCGTTAGTGGTGAATTTCTCGCCCTCCGAAAGACTTGTGCTATTCGCCAGAGTGCCGCGCGCCCAGATGGCGCCTTCATCGAGGTGCGGCAGAAATTCCGCTCCAATCACGCCGCTGAAGCCCAGATAGATGGTCGCTGTCAGGACAGCCGCAGCCACAGATGCGACCACCCAGCGGTGATGAACGGCCCAGCGCAGCCGCCGGCGATAGCGCTCCGTCACATATTCCATCACCACGTTGCGCCGTTCCCTAACTCCTTTGCGGAAAAATGTGCTCGCCAGGACTGGGGCAATGAGTATCGAAAAGGTCATCGCGCCCAGAAGTGCAAAAGCGACAGTCCAAGCCATCGGCCGGAACAACCGGCCCTCCACGCGTTGCAGCGTGAAGATGGGCAAATAGGCAGTGATAATAATTGCGATGGCGTAGAAGACAGGCCTTTGGACCTCGTGGCAGGCCTCGCGGATCATCTCGGAGGTCGTCTTCGGAGATCCCGAGACCGTTCCGTGACGGCTGTGGCTCAGATGTCGCATGATGTTTTCCACCATCACCACAGCTCCGTCGACCACCATTCCAAAATCCAATGCGCCCAGCGATAACAGATTGGCGGGAATACCGCTCAAATTAAGCCATATGGAAGCGAACAGCAAAGAGAACGGAATAGTGAGGGCGACGATGAGGGCGGAACGCGCATTGAGCAGAAATAGGAACAGGATCACCGTGACCAGAATCATGCCTTCAGTAAGGTTATGCAGCACCGTATGGGTGGTGAAATGAAGAAGATCGCTGCGATCCAACATGGGGATTACCTTCACTCCAGGAGGCAGAATCCCGTTGTTGAGCTCGTCCACCTTATTATGGATGGCTGCTAGGGTCGCTTCCTCTTCGGCTCCCTTGCGCATCAGCACCGCTCCCTGGATAACGTCCGGTTCATCGATGATGCGGCCGTCTTCCATATGGTT
>Ga0182024_10020688_pt1 | contig 12007 bp, 6 predicted proteins | sample P32metaG_FD_120480 | JGI IMG/M metagenome (GOLD analysis project Ga0182024, IMG submission 120480) | Permafrost microbial communities from Stordalen Mire, Sweden - P3-2 metaG (Illumina Assembly) | ecosystem: Environmental > Terrestrial > Soil > Wetlands > Permafrost | place: Sweden: Stordalen... | reverse complement strand
GGCGGCTGGGGGCCGGATGAAATGTTGAAGGCTCCCGATAGCGTGGAGGTGAATGCCAGCCTCACAAAAACGCACAACAGTTTTGAAACGCCCTGCGGCTCCTACGCTCACTTCAAGGTGACGCGCTATCTTTTGCGGGTCACCCGCGATTCACGCTATGGAGATAGCATGGAACGCGTTATGTACAACACGGTACTGGGCGCGAAGCCGATGCACACGGATGGCCGGGCTTTTTATTACTCGGATTACAACTTCGCAGGCAAGAAAGTTTATTCGAACCACGGATTTCCCTGCTGTTCGGGCACGCTGCCGCAAGTCGCAGCCGATTATCGAATCAACACTTACTTTCACGATCCGCGCGGCGTGTACGTAAATCTTTATTTGCCCTCCAGCGTGCAATGGGTACATGACGGCGCGAATATTTCACTTAGCCAAGGTGGCAATTATCCGTTTGAAGACTCGGTTGCGTTGGAAGTGAAAACGTCGCAGGCGAAAGAGTTCGCGCTGAATCTCCGCATTCCAGAGTGGGCGGAGGGTGCGAGCTTGGAAGTGAATGGCAAACGATGGGCCGAAACACCCGCTCCGGGCACCTTCTCAACCATCTCGCGTCAATGGCGAAACGGTGATCGCGTCGATCTGCGTCTGCCACGACAAATGCGTCTGTATCCGATCGATCCGCAGCATCCCGACACGGTTGCGTTATTGTGCGGCCCGCTGGTGTTGTTCCCAATAATAAATACGAGTGCACCGTCAATGGCGCGCGCTCAACTGATGGCCGCGACACAGACCGGAAAACAGGAATGGCAGACGACCTCCGCTGGCGGGGCAGTGAAGTTATTGCCCTACATTGCTATCGATGAAGTACAATATTCGACTTACCTGCATGTGACGTAGAAACTTCGAGAGCGCGATGTCACAACTCGCCATGTCGCAAGATAAGAGAGTCCGTTCACATCATGGGAGCAGAGCGCCTCTGGTGGAAGTATCTCTCGTTCAGATCGTCCTTCGCATGTTTGTTTGCACTTTTGTGCTGATGGCGTGCGCACGTATTCTCGGCGCACAAGATCATTCCCGCGGTGCCGATCTGAGCAAGCTAGCGTGGAGTACCGGTTCCACCGGACCGCGACGATTCGTTTCAGTCCACGGCCGGCGCGCGGCTATTTTTGGCTATGGGCAAAATGCTTCGCAAAGTTATCCCGGGGGCGATGGGCTGGAGGTTTGGGCTTATCCGGTTCAGATTCTCAGTTCGTATAGCGTAGCCTTCCGGCAAGCTGGCGAAGCCACCGCGATTGACGGAGCAACGATTCTCCGCCGCATTGTTTATGGTCCCGAAGCCGTCACGCGCGTCTATGCCGGGCCCGACTTTATAGTTCAGGAAAAACTTTTTGTTCCACTCGATGAGCCGGGCGCCATCATCACTTACGATGTCGAGAGTAAACGCCCGGTTGATATCGAAATTCGTTTCACTCCGGTGCTGGATTTGATGTGGCCTGCTTCCATTGGCGGGCAGGAAACGCTGTGGAGTTCCGCCGCGTCTGCTTATTGGGTTACGGAACTGACCCATCGATTCAGCGCGAGCATTGGATCGCCCGACATCGTGACGCACGACGACACTCAAAATACTTCCAAGCATGTCGGCCGAGCGCCGGGGCTAGCCTTCACCATCCGCGTACGCGAGGATCATAAAGCGCGGGTGATTGTCGCCGCAGCTAGTCACGAACAAGACCTCAACGTGTTGTCAAAGAAACTTCTTACTGACAGCGCCATGCTGGAGAAAGGAGCGGTCGATCATTACTCAAGCCTGCTGGACCACGATTTGCAAATCGAGACGCCGGATGCGGATGTAAATCGGACGCTGGCCTGGTCTGAAATTGCTCTCGACCAAGCTTGGGTTTGCAATCCGAATTTAGGGTGCGGGATTGTCGCCGGCTACGGTCCATCGCGCCGGGCCCGGCGTCCGCAGTACGACTGGTTTTTCGCCGGCGATGGAATGGTGGCGATTCAGGGTCTGCTGGCGGCAGGCGATTACGCGCGCGCCCGCGAGGAATTGGAATTCATTTTGAAGTATCAGGATAAGAGGACAGGAATGATCTGGCACGAGATGTCGCAGAGCGCCGGATTGTTGGACTGGGCAAAATATCCCTACATGTTTGTGCACGTCGATCTGACATTTCAGTTTCTGAGTACAGTTGGCGATTATTTTTCCATTACCGGCGACCGGCAATTCGTAACCGCGAATTGGTCTTCGATTCAATCTGCCTACGAATACTGCCGTTCAACTCTCGATGCGCACGATGGCCTCCCTCGTATTCCTGCCGACAAAGAAGGAGGCCGGGAGCAGGATGCGCTAAGCGATGAAATGATGTTGTCCGCCAGTTGGGCTTCGTCGGCGGAGGCGTTCGCGCAATTAGCGAATGCAACGGCTCACGTCGAAGAGGCGGCTCAGGCGAGTGCGGCTAGCCAGGCTGCGCGAACTGCAATTGGTCAAAGGTATTGGGACGCACGACAACATCTTTGGATTACCGGATTCACGCGCTCGAGCACGCCGCTGATCGACCACGATATCGGCCCCGCCCGCATTATGGATAAGCAACTTTTTTCCGCGGAGCAGCGCGCTTCCCTGCTGGATCAAATTGCCTCGGCGGATTTCCAAACCGACTGGGGTACGCGCGGAAATGCCGCAAGTGCGAGTTCCTACAATCCAAATTCTTATTCCAGCGGAAGCGTCTGGGCCACCGGGACCTCAGAGATCGCACGCGCATTTTGGGCTGAACATCGGCCCGCGACCGCGTTGCCGATCTGGAGCGCACTCGTTCCGTGGAGTTCCCTCGATTCGCTCGGACACATCCATGAGGCGTTGGCGGGCGATTACTATCACGAAGAAGTGGAATCGGTGCCTGAGCAGACGTGGTCGTCTTCGTCCTTCTTAAGCGCGGCCGTACACGGACTGCTTGGGCTGAAGATCGACGGGACGGCCAACCGAATCACTTTTGCTCCACATCTGCCGGCCGCATGGAATGCAATCACGCTGCGTAACTTGCGTGCTGGTGCTTCTGAAATCGGTCTCACCATGTTGCAATCAACCGATGAAGTTACGCTGCAGATGCAAAATCAGGGCGCGCCGGTGGCGATGGTGTTTGATCCTGAAATTCCCGTGGGCGCGACATTGAAGACAGCGCAACTGGGGAATGAAATTGTCGGCGCCGTGATCGAAGAAAATCCGCAAGATACACACGCCAGAGTTGAATTCACAATGCGGCGTGGCAGCACGACTCTTACTATCGAGTATAGAGGTGGCGTAGCGATCATTTCGGACCCTCCGAATCTCATGGTTGGTGAAGGCAGCCACGGGATCAAGATTACTGGCGTGAGTTTGAAAGGCCGAGTTTACACGGTGGATTTCGACTACGTGCCATCAGAGGTGAACAGTTTCGAAGTGTCGTCAGTTTGGGAAATCAAAAGCGTGCAAGGCGCGGCATTTAAACTTATTTCTCCAACGCTGTCGCGATTCACGGTGGACGGGACGAACGGGGACAAAGAAAAGAGCGGCTACCAACACGGCAAAGTTACGATACAGTTCGCGCAGTGAATTTAAAAATCATGAATTTAGAAATTGAGAATTCCTTTCAGCAGCTCTAGTTTGCCGTCAGTCGGACCAATCTTCAAATTTGTGATTTCCAGATCAAGATACCGGCATGTCAACGCCCGAAAAGCGTTTGCAGGCTTCTAGTAGCTTATCTTGCAGTTTGGGATCGCGAGTGGCCGGGTGTGGTTTGCGCAGGCGCATGTGAAAGAAGTATTCGCCCGTAACTTTAGCGGCCTTATCTTCGCTGACCGCCAGCCATACTTGCGTGCGATAACCTTCATCGAGATCATCGGGCGCTTCCTTTCCTCCCATCTTGGTCGGCACCCAGCCGGGCTCAAGCGCATTGGAGAGAACTCGCGGCCAGCGGCGGGCAAATGCGAAAGCCAGAAGCACATCGTGAAACTTCGTGTCGGAGTAAGCTTGCTGCCCGTTCCAGGGGCGATGCTCCCACGCCAGGTCGTCAAGGCTCGCATCGCCGTTTTGGTGGAGGCCCGAACTTAAGAAGACAAGACGCTTTGGTCTTTTAATTAATGCCGTAAGGATATACGGGGCCAGAGTATTGACCGCGAATACGTGGGGCAGGCCATCTTCGGTGGCGATGTGGCGCGGTTCCCTGTAACCGATGCCGGCGTTGTGAATCACCGCGTCGAAAAGGCCTTGAGCGTTGACCTGTTCGGCGACGCCGCGGGTTTGTGCGATGCTGGTCAAATCGCCGGTGACGACGGCCTGGGCTTGAGGAACTGCGGAAAGCGCTTCCATTCCTCGCCGCTCATTGCGCGCGTGCAAAACCACTTGATGACCTTGCTCGACGAGTGATTGTGCGGCCAATTGACCCAGACCGTCGGACGAACCTGTGATCAACACACGTGCCATTTCCTTGCTCCTGAATATAGGGATGCTTGGACCGGGCATCTGGATTCCGGGACGCAATGTGACTTATCGTTTTATCCCGCCAAAGTACTACGCGGGAATAAAGCGGGAGCGGAGCAAGCGAACCTCTTCGATTCTTCATCTACTACGGGATGGCTTTAGCTAGTGGCAACGGTGCTATCCCGCGATGTCGGCCGCTGGAATTTCCCGCCGATGTGGCGGCAGATTTCAAGGGATTTGTGCGCGTGCGAGGCGCACGCGAACATAACCTGAAAGATATCAGCGTCGAAATTCCGCGCGACGCCTTGGTGGTTTTCACCGGCGTGTCGGGCTCGGGCAAGTCGTCGCTGGCGTTTGGCACGTTGTACGCAGAGGCGCAACGCCGTTACCTTGAATCAGTCGCGCCCTACGCGCGGCGCCTTTTCCACCAACTGAGCGTGCCTGAAGTGGATGAGATCGACGGCCTTCCGCCAGCCGTCGCGCTGCAGCAGCAACGGGGGTCGCCGACTGCGCGCTCCTCCGTCGGTAGCGTTACTACCTTATCCAATCTGCTCAGGATGCTCTATTCGCGCGCCGGGTGCTATCCGCGGCACCAGCCGCTTTTGTATGCGGAGTCGTTTTCTCCCAACACGCCGGAGGGTGCTTGCCCGCAATGTCACGGCCTGGGGCGTATCTACGAGGTAACAGAACGCTCGATGGTTCCCGATGACTCGCTGACGATTCGGCAACGAGCGATTGCAGCGTGGCCAACGGCCTGGCAGGGACAAAATCAACGAGACATTTTGGTTTCACTCGGCTATGACGTCGATCGCCCGTGGCGGGAACTGCCCAAGAAGACTCGAGACTGGATACTCTTCACCGATGAGCAACCGGTTGTCCCGGTCTATGCCGGTCTTGAGCCACACGAAGCGCGGCAGGCGTTGAAGCGCAAAGAGGAGCCGAGCTACCAAGGCACGTTTACGAGCGCGCGGCGCCACGTGCTTAGTACATTTGCCAACTCGGAAAGCGCGCTGATGAAGCGCCGGGTGTCGCAATACATGGTGAGTAGTAAATGTCCGCTTTGCCATGGCAAGCGATTGCGGCGCGAGTCTTTGTCTGTGACGTTTGCGGGTTACGACATTACGGACATTTCTCGATTGCCGTTGAAGCGGCTTGGAGAAATTCTGCGTCCCTTTGCCGATGGAACAGCGGCGGATTTAGAGAAGTTTGCACTTCTGCATCCGGAAAAGAAAGTTGTCACACAGCGCATTGCTGAAGATCTTCTGGCGCGAATCACGGTCCTTCTTGACCTCGGCCTTGGTTACTTGACGCTCGAACGTAGCACTCCCACGCTTTCCCCGGGCGAACTCCAACGTTTGCGGCTTGCCACACAGGTGCGATCGAATTTATTCGGCGTGGTCTACGTGCTTGATGAACCCTCTGCCGGACTTCATCCCGCCGACACTGAAGCTTTGCTCTCTGCTCTTGATCGATTAAAGGCTTCCGGCAACTCACTGTTTGTGGTCGAGCATGAGCTGGATGTTATCTGTCACGCCGACTGGATTGTCGATGTCGGTCCAGCGGCTGGCGAACAAGGTGGCTGCATCCTTTATAGTGGTCCGCCGCTGGGGCTAAAGAAGGTCGCGGAGTCGAAAACCCGGCGTTATCTTTTCGGTGATTTCAAGTTGCCGAGCCGCACGCCGCGTCCCGCCAACGAGTGGTTGCGCCTGACCGGCGTCACGCGCAATAACCTGAATAAACTTGATGCCTCATTTCCCATCGGAGTGCTAACTACCGTGACCGGCGTCTCCGGTTCGGGCAAATCGAGTTTAGTGAGTCAGGCTCTCGTGGAATTTGTTGCGGAAGAACTGGGTCATGCAATTCCCATTGATGACGATGAAGGCGAAGAATTGGAACGAACCGTGGTTGTCACTTTGGGTGGACGAATTAGCGGCGGCATGAAGGGCATCAAGCGCCTGGTGAAAGTTGATCAGAAACCCATTGGGCGCACGCCTCGTTCGAATTTGGCCACCTACACCGGGTTGTTCGATCCCATCCGCAAGCTGTTTGCCGCAACCAAAGCGGCGCGCGCCCATCATTACGATGCCGGACGCTTCTCTTTCAATGTTGCCAAGGGACGCTGCGAAACCTGCGAGGGCGAAGGCTTTGTCATGGTCGAATTGCTTTTCCTGCCCAGCGTGTACACGCCGTGCCCCACATGCCACGGCGCGCGCTACAACGCGAAAACTCTGCAAATAAAATATCGCGACAAGAATGTAGCGGAAGTGCTTGGCTTGACGGTAGACGCCGCCTTCGAATTCTTTTCTGAAGAGCCGCAGGTGCTGCGTTCGCTGGACGTCTTGCGACAAGTTGGCTTGGGTTATTTGCGGCTCGGTCAGCCTGCGACCGAACTCTCCGGTGGCGAGGCTCAACGCATAAAGCTTGCGACCGAATTGCAACGCATACAGCATGGCAACACGCTTTACATCCTCGATGAGCCGACGACCGGGCTGCATCCCGAAGACGTAGAAAAGTTGGTGGCACAATTGGACCGGCTGGTTGCGTCCGGCAACACGGTCGTCGTAGTCGAGCATGACATGCGAGTCGTAGCTGCCAGCGATTGGGTGATCGATATTGGCCCCGGGGCCGGAGACGAGGGCGGCCTGATTGTCGCCAGCGGGGCACCGCTCGAAGTCGCGAAGAAAACAAACAGCCGGACAGCACCCTATCTGGAGCGATTTCTGGATGCATATTCGGCGACTGCAGCAGCGCAAGCGCATTCAGGGTAAACACCAAGTAATTCATCCAAATTGTCGCGCACACTCGCGCCGATTGTGCTTACTTCGGCATCCATGAAAGTATGAGTGCTTGTCGATGGAGAAGTTATGGATGATGTTTCTGAAGTTTTGCCGCCGCTTTCCTCCGATGAACTACGCAAAATCGAGGCTTACTGGCAAGCCTGCAATTATCTGTCGTTAGGCATGATCTATCTTCGTGCCAATCCTCTGCTTCGTGAACCGCTGAACGCAGACCATATCAAGCGGCGTCTTCTGGGCCACTGGGGCTCGGATCCTGGCCAGTCTTTAATCTGGGTCCATCTGAACCGGCTTATCCGAAAGTATGACTTGAACATTATGTATATCTCGGGACCCGGTCATGGCGCGCCCGCGACTCTCGCCAACAGTTATCTCGAGGGCTACTACTCTGAAATTTATCCGGACAAGAGCCGCGATGAAGCCGGACTGCTGAAGTTTTTCCAGCAGTTTTCATTTCCGGGAGGGATTGGTTCGCATTGCACTCCTGAGACTCCGGGCTCGATTCACGAAGGCGGCGAATTGGGTTACTCAATCTCCCACGCATACGGGGCGGCATTCGACAACCCAGATCTCATCGTTGCTGTAGCAATCGGGGATGGCGAGGCTGAGACTGGCCCGCTAGCGACCTCGTGGCATTCGAACAAATTTCTCAATCCGATTCACGATGGCGCGGTATTGCCGATATTGCATCTCAACGGCTACAAGATTGCGAATCCAACGGTTTTGGCGCGAATCCCTCATGCGGAACTTGAAGCGCTGATGATTGGCTACGGGCACAAACCCTATTTTGTGGAAGGCGATGACCCGTCATCGATGCATCAAGAAATGGCTTCGACGCTGGAGCAATGCATATTGGAGATTCGATCGCTGCAGCAGCGCGCCCGGTCCAGCGGTGACGCCACTCGTCCGCGCTGGCCAATGATTGTGCTTCGTTCGCCAAAGGGATGGACCGGACCGAAAGAAATCGATGGTCACAAGGTGGAAGGATCATGGCGATCGCACCAGATTCCACTGCTCGACCCGGCAACGAATAAGAAGAGCCTGCAAATTCTCGAAGATTGGTTGCGAAGTTATAAGCCGGAGGAATTATTCAATGCCGAGGGAAAGCTTATAGACGAACTGCAACAACTCGCGCCTGTAGGAGCGCACCGCATTTCGGCCAATCCACATGCTAATGGTGGTCTGCTGCGCAAAGAGCTTGCCATGCCGGACTTCCGCGATTATGCGGTTGAAGTGAAAGCGCCGGCCACGACGTACGCGCCGCCCACCGACGTGCTCGGCCACTTTCTTGCGGAAGTGATGCGTCGCAATATGAAGACTTTCCGGGTCTTTGGTCCGGACGAAACTGCTTCTAACAGGCTGACGGCGATTTATGCGGCTTCAAAGAAAACGTGGCTTGCGGAATATAAGCCTGAGGACGCGGACGGGGGCGAATTGGATGTCGATGGGCGCGTCATGGAGATGCTCAGCGAGCATACTCTGGAGGGTTGGTTCGAAGGTTACGTTCTTACCGGGCGCCATGGATTGTTTTCAACTTACGAAGCTTTTGTTCACGTAATCGATTCCATGTTTAACCAGCACGCCAAGTGGCTGGAGAAATCAAAGAAGGAAATTTCCTGGCGTGCGCCTGTTCCATCGGTCAACATCCTGATCACATCTTTAGTGTGGCGGCAGGATCACAACGGCTTCACGCATCAGGATCCGGGCTTCCTCGATGTGGTCACTAACAAAAGTCCAGACGTAGTGCGTATTTATTTGCCGCCTGACGCCAACTGTTTGCTCAGCGTTGCCGATCATTGCCTGCGCTCACGCGATTACGTCAACGTAATTGTCGCGGACAAGCAGGATCATCTGCAGTACCTGACAATGACAGAGGCCGTGACCCACTGCACCAAGGGCATCGGCATTTGGGACTGGGCCTCCACCGACGACTGTGAGGATCCCGACGTGGTGATGGCGTGCGCGGGCGATATTGCGACCATGGAGTCGTTGGCCGCGACGGCAATTCTGAAAGAGCATTTCAAAGAGTTGAAAATCCGCTTCGTTAACGTCGTCGATTTATTCCGGCTCATGCCGGAGACTGAGCATCCGCACGGACTTTCCGATCGCGACTTTGATTCGCTGTTCACTACCGACAAGCCCGTAATTTTTAATTTCCATTCCTATGCGTCGCTGATCCACAAGCTCAGTTATCGCCGCAGGAATCATGACAACATTCACGTGCGCGGCTATAAGGAGAAAGGCAACATCAATACTCCGCTGGAACTCGCCATTATCAACCAGGTTGATCGGTTTGATCTCGCCATCGATGTCATCGACCGCGTTCCTCGTCTTCACTCGGTGGGTGCGCATGTTAAAGAATGGTTGAAAGATCAGATCATCGAGAGTATTGACTACGCACACGCCGAAGGCATCGACAAGGAAGAAATTCGTAACTGGAAGTGGCCAGGCTAGGCATGGCGAAAGCGTTGGACACTAAAAAGCCTGACAGGAGCCTCAACAACGGCGACGAACTGATTCTCGTGCTTAATAGCGGCTCATCGTCGCTGAAGTTTGGCGTCTATCGGCGCGGGAGTGAGGACGAAGAGGCGTTGCTCAGCGGGAGCGCCGACCGCATTGGGCAGAACAACGGCACGTTGAATATTCGATCGGGCGACGGAAAATCGCTCGTGCAGCAGCAGAACGAATACGAATCGCAGGGCCAAGCGCTTGATGTTCTGGCAACCGCGATCAAACAGCATATTCCCAGCGCGCCAGTGGCGGTGGGCCATCGGGTCGTGCACGGCGGTCCAAAACTTCGCAAACACCAATTAATCACAAAGCAGGTTATGGAGGAACTGCGCTCGGCCATCCATTTCGCGCCGTTGCACATTCCGCAAGCGCTTTCGCTGATCGCCGCTGCGCAAAAAGCATTTCCGTCCGCCGCACAATTCGCATGCTTTGACGACGCCTTTCATCAGACAATGCCGGAAGTTGCATCGCGCTTTGCGCTTCCCAGCCGCTACTTTGACTCCGGAATTCGGCGCTATGGATTCCACGGCATTTCCTACGAATCGCTGGTTCACCACTTCGGCGCGAAGCTTCCAGAAAAAGTTATCTTCGCACATCTGGGAAACGGTTCGAGCCTCTGCGCACTGCGAAATGGCGCCTCAATCGATACTACGATGGGCCTGACTCCCACTGGTGGCATTCCAATGGGAACGCGTTCTGGCGATCTCGATCCCGGCATCCTGCTGTATCTTTTGCGAAACGAAACAGTCGACGCTGGCAAACTGGAATTGTTGCTGAATCGCCAATGCGGTCTTTTCGCGTTATCGTCCGGCGAAAGCGATGTGAAAACTTTGGAAGAGCGCGCCAAGACTGGCGATTCAAAAGCCCAACTGGCCCTGGATGTATTTGGCATCGCGGTCCGAAAAACCATCGGAGCTTACATGGCTCTGTTAGGCGGCGCGGATCTTGTCGTATTCACGGGAGGAATCGGCGAGCACAGTAAATACGTTCGAAGCGCCGCCACGCGCGGCCTTGAAAGCCTGGGACTGACTGAAGATAAGATTCAGGGCGTCCCGACACAAGAAGAGAAACAGATCGCGCGCCACTGCCGCAAAATGATGGCGGCAACTGAACGGCATTGAATATGGGGTGGATGCCGATATCGACCGGCGGACAGCCCGAAGCGTCGTTTTATTTGTCCGCGACGATCGGCGATACAATAGCGGCTCTTAGCGCGCGGAGAAATGATGGCGAAGCGGGGAATTTTATCGGCGGTGAATCGCGATTCTTTACTTGACTCGCTGCGAACCACTCTTGCGGCGGTGGTTGCCATGCTACTCGCTCGTATCTTGAAGCTGCCTGAGTATTATTGGGCGCCAATTTCGACGATCGTTATTATTCAATCGACGATTCCTCCGCGGACATTGGCGTGGCAGCGTTTTATAGGAACTGCTCTGGGAGCGGTGCTGGGCTCGGCCCTGGCGACATTTTTCCCAGCGAACGCGATTGTCTACGGAGTGGGAATTCTTTTGTGCGGAGCGCTGTCATTTCTTTTGCGTATTGGCGGCGCTTATCGATTTGCCGCAATTACGCTCAGCATTATTTTGCTGATTCCGCGGGGGCGCGCTCCGTGGATTGTGGGGTGGCACCGGTTCTTGGAGGTGTCGCTGGGAGCCGGGGTCGCGCTTGCCGTAACCACGGTGTGGCCGCTCAATCAGAAAAAGACATGACTCCGTAAAACGCTTTCGCCTGGTCGACGATTGTTCTTCGTTGATTCTTCAGCGCTCGATTCTTTAGCCCTCGATACCAGATTTATCGATGCGCACTTTCAAGTGTGGAGGCTCCTTCGTCTCCCCAAGCAAAACGGACTGCAACTGCAACTCAAGCTCCCACAGTGTTTTCGGGAAACCTGAGCGCCGCAAAATTCGCCGGGCATCCAAATGAAAGTTGCCGCCTCTGTATGCGGAAAAAACATTTTTGTAACTGGCACACGCAATTTCGGCGGCTGGGGCGGAGATATTCTCGGGGAGTCCAAAGGGAAAAGAAAAGTGTGGCGTCACTCCCAGTTTCCGCTGAATATCCTCGCCTGAACCAATGATTTCATCTCGCAGGAACTGCACATCCGTCGAGCCGCAGTCCGCATGATTTCTTGTGTGGCTACCGATTTCGTAGCCGCAACCCTGTAAGACCTCGATCTGCGGCCAGGTATTGGGTGTGAAACCATATTCACTGGCCACGTGATCATGGGCAAATTCCCGGCCGTTCG
>Ga0182024_10020687_pt1 | contig 12007 bp, 13 predicted proteins | sample P32metaG_FD_120480 | JGI IMG/M metagenome (GOLD analysis project Ga0182024, IMG submission 120480) | Permafrost microbial communities from Stordalen Mire, Sweden - P3-2 metaG (Illumina Assembly) | ecosystem: Environmental > Terrestrial > Soil > Wetlands > Permafrost | place: Sweden: Stordalen... | reverse complement strand
GCGCTACTTTCTCGGCGGCGCGGTCGTCTACAGCGACACCCTGAAGACCACCTTCGCCGGTGTGCCCGCCGAACTCATCACCACCTACGGCCCGGTCTCGCCTGAAGTGGCCCGGTCGCTCGCCGAAGGCATCCGCATCCGCACCGGAGCCTCGCTAGGCCTCTCCATTACCGGCATCGCAGGCCCCGGCCCAGGCGCGCCCGGCCCCGACGCCGACAAACCTATCGGCCTCGTCTACACCGCGCTGGCCGATGGCCACGACACGCAGGTGAAAGAGATTCACCTCCCCGGCGACCGCGAGCGCATTCGCTGGTGGGCCAGCCAGCACGCGCTTGAACTCATCCGCCACCACTTGCTCTAACAGGCGCAAGGACTCTCTCACTCACCCTTGCTAAACTCATCCAGACGACAATGAACCCCTGGCTCCTCTCCATTCCGCTGGCGTATCTTCTGGGTTCGATTCCCTTCGGCTATATCCTCGTCAAACTCTTTCTCCACCAGGACATTCGCGCGACAGGCAGCGGCAACATCGGAGCGACCAACGTTGCGCGATCAGGAGCCAAGGGCCTCGGCATCGCGACGCTGCTGCTGGATCTCGGCAAGGCCTTCGTCGCGGTGAAGATCGCCCAGCACCTTGCTCCGGGCAACTACGATCTGGCCGTCGTGGCCGCGGTCGCCGCTATCCTCGGCCATTGCTTTCCGGTCTGGCTCGGCTTCCGCGGGGGCAAGGGCGTTGCCAGCGCGCTCGGCGTCTTTCTTGCGCTCACGCCGATCTCCGCCGCCTGCACCTTCGCGGTCTTCCTCGTCATCTTTCTGCTCACGCGCTTTGTCTCGCTGGCTTCGATCGTGGGCTCGGCTACCTTCCCGCTCTTCGGGTTTTATTTCGTGCCCTATCGGAGCCCCATCGTTATCGCCGGCTTCCTCTTCATTCCGCTGCTCATTATTCTCAAGCACAGCCAGAACATCCGCCGTCTGCGGGCCGGCACGGAGAGTCGCTTCGGCAAAAAAAAGGCGGCTGCATGAGCCGTATCGCCGTGCTTGGCGCAGGAGCCTGGGGGACGGCGCTCGCCATAGCGCTGGCCCGTCGCGGCGGCCACCATCTCCGCCTGTGGGCGCACTCGCCCGCGCTGGCCGAACAACTCGCAGGCGGCGGCGAAAACCTTCCTTACCTGCCCGGCTTTATTCTCCCCGCCGACATCCACGTCACCTCCGACCTTACCCGCGCTATCTCCGAGGCGGACATTCTGCTTTGCGGCACACCGTCTCAGCATCTGCGCGGCATCGTCGCCCACATTGCTCCGATGCTGACGAAAGATCAGATCATCCTCAGCGCCAGCAAAGGCCTCGAGGAGGCCACCTTCCTGCGCATGACGCAGGTCATCGCGTCGATCACGGACAATCCCTCCGGGGTGCTCAGCGGGCCGTCGTTCGCGCAGGAGGTGGCGGCGGGCAATCCCACCGCGCTCGTCGCTGCCTCGCACTTTCCGCAGATCGCCCATACCGTTCAGCGCGACTTCACATCGCCGTCGCTTCGCGTTTACACCAACGACGACGTGGCTGGCGTCGAGCTTGGCGGCTCGCTGAAGAATGTGATCGCGCTCGCCGCGGGAGTCGCCACCGGACTGAACCTGGGGCACAACGCCGCCGCCGCGCTGATCACTCGTGGCATCGCCGAGATCACGCGCCTCGCCGTCGCCTGCGGAGGCCGCCCCCAGACGCTTGCCGGGCTCTCGGGGATCGGCGACCTGGTGCTCACATGCACTGGGTCGCTCTCGCGCAACCGCACGGTGGGCATCGAACTGGGACGGGGGCGCCAGCTTCCGGAGATCATCGCCGGCCTCAACGGTAAGGTCGCAGAAGGCGTTCGCAGCACCGCTGCCGCGCTGGGGCTGGCCGCACGCTACGGCGTCGAGATGCCAATCACCGAACAGATGGACGCCATCCTCCACCACAACAAGAGCCCCAAAGAGGCCATCCGCGAGTTGATGTCCCGGCCCGGCCGCGACGAGTAGCGCTCTGCCACTCTGCGCCACGAATCTTTTTACCCGCCAGACAGCACGGGGACGGATTTCCAAATAAGCTTGTCTGCATGCACGAAGAAAAGCACGAGCACGGACATATCCCTCCTCCCGACCTTCCCCAGCACAAGACGTACATGGGATTCAAGCCGCACATCTTCATCGGTGGGCTGGTCCTGATTGCTATTCTGCTGATCTATCTCTTTCTCCTGGTTCGCCCCGGCATCTATTCTCCGGCCCCGCCGAAGCCTGCTCCCACGTCGAGCTACACGCCGTCCTCCGGCACTCAACTCGCCTGAGCGGCAGAGCGGATGCGGGCAGCGTCTGTTCGCGGGCGCGGCAAACCGCATCCTATAGCTCATGATCGAGCCCACTTCCACTGCCGACTATCGCAAGTATCCCAAAGGTCCAAATTTCCTTCTGATCGTCATTCTGTTTGTCGTCGCGCTCTTCGCCCTTCTCTTTGGCGCATGGCTGCTGCTCAGCGACACCGGAAAGAAACTGATTCCCGGCAGGCACGACCCGCATCCAACCTCCGAGGTGATCCCGTTCAGGTTGCCGGCAGTTGGCGCTGCTGCGATTGACGCAATAGCGAAGGCCTGCTGAACCCGAAGCGATTGGCGCCTGTTTTCGCCCTTGCAACCCCTGGAGCAATCTTCGTGAAGATTCTTGTTGTCGGTGCCGGCGCGGTCGGTGGCTACTTTGGAGCGAGGCTTGCGCAAGCCGGTCGCGACATCACCTTTCTCATCAAACCGAACCGCGTGGAGCAGCTTCAGCGCGACGGTCTTCGCATCGTCAGCCCCCACGGCGACTTGACGCTTCAACCCCACACCGTTACAACCGGGGACATTCACGGCCCCTACGATCTCATCTTTCTCAGCGTGAAGGCGCAGGCCCTCGATCAGGCCATCAAAGATATGGCGCCCGCGGTCGGCCCCGACACCATGATCTTTCCCGTCCTCAACGGGATGCGCCACATGGAGACGCTTGTGCGCAGCTTTGGCGAGCACGCTGTCCTTGGCGGCGTATGCATGGTCTCCAGTGACATCGACAATCAGGGACGTATCGTGCAGATGAGCCCGATGCAAAAGCTGATCTATGGCGAACGGGGCAGCGAGCGCAACGAAGAGACCACGCCCCGCATTCGATCGCTCGACGAAACCCTGCGCGGTGCCGGCTTCGAGACCGAGCTCTCAACCTCCATCGTGGCTGCCATGTGGCACAAGTGGGTCTTCATCGCCGCCTTCGGCCTCGTCACTTGCCTGCTCCACGGCTCGATTGGCGAGGTCAACGAAGTGCCAGGTGGCGAACGGGTCGCCCTCGATGCCCTTGAGGAGTGTGCCGCCGTCGCCGCTGCCTGCGGATTCGCCCTCCCGCCAGCCTTCCTCGACGGCCTGCGCACGCAGATGACCGCCAAGGGGTCCAAGTTCACCTCTTCCATGTACCGCGATATGGAAAAAGGCGCCAGCGTCGAGGTCGAGACTATCCTCGGAGATCTCCTCGCCCACGGCCAGAAGCATGGACTGGAGACTCCCCTGCTCCAGGCCGGCTGCGTCCGTCTCCGCGTGTACCAGAACGCCCGGCCAACTTCGTAGAGCCCGTCCGTTGCTAAACTAGAGCCAGTATGGCTTTTTCTCTCTTCGGCAAACGCGACAGACCCGACCAGCAACCCGACCAGCCCACAGCAGTGGAACCGCAGGAGGAAAGACGCGGCTTCTTCGACCGGATGAAGCAGGCGGTCACCCGCACACGCGAGAGCCTCTCTGACTCCATCAGCTCCGTTATCGCGCTCACCCGCGAGGTGGACGAGACCACGCTCATCGGCCTCGAACCTGTGCTGCTTGCTGCGGATCTGGGCGCGCCCACCACCGCGCTTGTGCTGGAGAACCTTCGCCAGCGCGCGCTTCGCACCGGCATCCAGGGCGGCGAGGAGCTGAAGCAGTTGCTCAAATCCGAACTGAAGCAGATCCTCGACGGCGTGGCTCGCCCCATCCGTCACCCCAGCTCGCCGCCCGAGGTCATCATGATCGTCGGGGTCAACGGCACCGGCAAGACCACCACCACGGGCAAGCTGGCCGCGCACTTCACCGCGCAGGGCCGCACCGTGCTCCTTTGTGCGGCAGACACCTTCCGCGCCGCTGCGATTGAGCAGCTCGAAGTCTGGGCCCAGCGCTGCGACGTCCAGATCATCAAGACCAAGCAAGGCGGCGACCCGTCAGCCGCGCTCTACGACGCGTGCGCCGCTGCCAAGGCCCGCGGTACCCAGGTGCTGATCGTCGATACCGCGGGCCGTCTCCATACCAAGAGCGACCTGATGAAGGAGCTCGACAAGATGCGACGCACGGCGGAGAAGCTGATCCCCGGCGCGCCGCACCAGACCCTCCTCGTCATGGACGCGACGACCGGCCAGAACGGCCTCACGCAGGCGCGCCTGTTTACCGAAACCGCCCACGTCACCGGCATCGTGCTCACCAAGTTGGACGGCACCGCCAAGGGAGGCATCGTGCTCGCCATCGCCACCGAGCTGAAGCTTCCGGTCGTCTATGCGGGCATCGGCGAAAAGCTGGAAGACATCATCCCCTTCGACAGCACCGCCTTCGTCGACTCCCTCCTCGACTAACCAAGCCAGCAAATTCTTTTCTATTGCATTCCCATACAAGCCGGCCCATACTCCTATGCGTAAGCAATAGGAGCAGGATGAACGACAAGGCAGATGTATGGCAGGGCACTCTGGCGCTGATGGTCCTGAAGACGATTGAATCCCTTGGCCCGCTCCACGGCTACGGCATCGCTCGCCGCATCGAGCAGACCAGCGGCGATGTCCTCACGCTGAACTACGGCACGCTCTACCCCGCGCTGTTGAAGCTCGAACAGGAGGGCTACCTCGCCTCCGAGTGGGGCGTCTCCGACAACAATCGCAAGGCAAAGTTTTACAAACTCACACGCACCGGCCGCCGCCAGCTCGAAAAGGAGACCCGCAACTGGGAGCAGACCACCGCCATCCTCGCGCGCTTTCTCGCGGCCTCAGAGGAGCCGCTATGAAATCCCTTCGCGCCTGGCTCAATCGCTTCACCGGACTCTTCTCCAACCAGCGCCGCGAGCAGGAGTTTGCCGCCGAGCTCGAAGGCAACCTGCAACTCCACATCGACGAGAACATCCGCTCCGGCATGGCCCCCGCCGCCGCACGCCGCGACGCCATCCTCAAGCTCGGCGGCCTCGAACCCACCCGCCAGGCCTATCGCGAACGCGGCACCCTGCCCTTCCTCGAAACCATTCTGCACGATCTCCGCTTCGCTCTCCGTCAACTGGTCAAATATCCCGGCTTCACCCTCACGGCTATTCTGATGCTCACGCTCGGCATCGGCGCCAGCGTCGCGATCTTCGCATTCGTCGATGCCGCCCTGCTGAAGCCGCTCCCCTATCCCAACCCCAGCACTCTCGTCGACGTCAACGAAAGCGTCCCGCTCTTCCCGCGCAGCAACCTCTCCTATCCCGACTACCTCGATTGGAAGCGGCTCAATCAGTCCTTCAGCTCGTTCGACGCTTACACCGGCAATGGCTACCTTCTCAACTCTCCCTCCGGCATCGAGCCCGTGGCAGGAATGCGCGTCACCGACGGCTTCTTCCACACCCTTGGCGTCGCTCCCCTGATCGGCCGCGACTTCTACACAGGGGAAGACCTGCTCAGCGCACCCCGCACCCTCATCCTCAGCTACGCCACCTGGCAAAAGCGCTTCGCTGGAAGAAAAGAAGTGGTCGGTCAGACCGTTTCGCTGAGCGGCATTCCTTACACGATCATCGGCGTCATGCCCGACACCTTCGAGTTCGCTCCCCGCAACAACGCCGAGTTCTGGACCACGATGCACGCCGCCGGCTCCTGCGATTTGAGGCGCAGTTGCCACGGTCTGTATGGCGTCGCGCGGCTCAAGGACGGCGTCTCAATACAGGCTGCGCTTGCCAACATGAGCGCCATCGCCCAGCAGCTTGAGCGCCAGTACCCCAATGACAATCGAGGCCAGGGCGCCATGGTTCAGCCTCTCGCCAAGTACATTGTCGGGGACGTCCGCCCCATTCTGCTGACCCTGCTCGGCGGCGCAGGTCTGCTTCTGCTCATCGCCTGCGTCAATGTCGCCAGCCTGCTTCTGGTCCGTTCGGAGAGCCGCAAACGCGAGATCGCAGTCCGCGGTGCGCTAGGCGCAGGACCCGCCAGACTCGCCCGCCAATTCATCACCGAAGGGGTGGCGCTCGTCTCCATCGGCACTGCGCTTGGATTGCTGGTGGCCTACGGAACCATGCGCATCCTCCTCAGCCTTATTTCGAAGGACGTAATGATCCATATGCCCTACCTGCGTGGGCTCGGGCTGAATCTGCACGTCCTCGGCTTCGCTGCAGTCATCGCTCTGTTCGCCGCCACGATCTTCTCGCTCACGCCCATCCTGCGCTTGTCCTTCGCCGAGATGCGCGAAGGCCTCACCGAAGGCTCACGCGGCTCAGCCGGTGTCCTGTGGCGGCGCATCGGCGCGAACCTCGTCGTGCTTGAACTGGCCATCGCCGTCGTGCTTCTGGTCGGCGCGGGATTGCTCGGCAAAAGTTTTTATCATCTGCTTCGGGTCGACCTCGCCTTTCAGCCGGACCATCTGGCAACCCTGGAGGCCGACCTGCCCGAGACGGTTTACCCCAAGGACGCGCAAATGGCCGCCGTCCGCAAACAGCTCCTTGACCGCATTGCGGCGCTTCCCGGCGTCGGCTCCGCCGGTATGTCGACCGATCTCCCCGTCTCAGGCAACGGCGACACCGACTGGATTCGCTTCGTTGGCCGCGACTATAACGGAAAACACAACGAGGTGAACGAACGCGACATCAGCCCCGGCTACTTCACCACGCTCAAGACGAAACTGATTCGCGGCCGCTTCTTCACCGCAGAGGATGACGCCACGAAGCCTCTAGTCGTCATCATCAACCAGGCTTTGGCGAAACTATATTTTCCAAATGAAGATCCCATTGGAAAGAGGATCGGCGACACAACGCTCTCGCCGAAGTCGATCAAGCAGATTGTCGGAATCGTAGACGATCTGCGCGAGGCTTCACTGGACGGACAGATCTGGCCCGCCGTGTACTATCCCATCGATCAGGACACCGGCATCTCCGGCTTCAACATCGTCGTTCGCACCACGCAGGCCGAACAAAACATGCTCCCGACGCTGGTCGCCACCATCCATCAGGTTGATCCCGGCATTGGCACCACCGGCGAAGCGACCATGGTCCAGCACATCAACGACTCCCCGACAGCGTACATTCACCGCACCGCAGCATGGCTGGTCGGAGGCTTCGCCGTGCTTGCCCTGCTGCTCGGCACCATCGGGCTCTACGGTGTCATCGCCTACTCGGTGTCGCAGCGCACCCGCGAGATCGGCGTCCGCATGGCGCTCGGCGCGCAACGAGCCAGCGTCTATCAACTCATCCTCAAGGAAGGCGCTCGTCTCGCAGTGTGGGGCATCGCCGCCGGCATTGCCTGCTCGCTCGCGACCACTCTGCTTCTTCGCAGCATTCTCTTCGGCGTACAGTCGTGGGACATCGCAACCCTGGCCACGGTAGCCATCGTGCTGGCCGCCGCCGCGCTCCTCGCCAGCTACATCCCGGCCCACCGCGCCGCCTCCATCAACCCAGTCGAAGCCCTGCGCGCCGAATAACCCTAAGAAGCCTCTGATCAAGTCATTCTTTTCAAGGGGACGGGCTCAGCCCGTCCGTAATGCGCCGAAATACGCGGCTTCAGCCGCTGAGGGAATGTCCTAGCCTGTCTCTTAAATACATTGCATAAATTTGTCATTCCGACCGGAGCGTAGCGAAGTGGAGGAACCTGCTTTGCCGCGATTTGCGTCGGTCGAATGTCCTTCATTAATGCGGCGAACTTTTGGGACACCACCACTACCTGGCTTAATCAGATCTTCCCTAATTGCTTTTGGATTAAGCGTAGGGTCTTGGCCCCGCGACAAACCGAATAGCCTCTATTGGATTAGCGTAGGGCTTTAGCCCTACGACAACCATTGCAAATACGTAGGGCTTTAGCCCCGGGTACTCTCTTCTCAAGCCACAACCAGACTTTCATCACCACTTGAGTCCCCACGGAAGGTGTCAACCCCCGAAATCGCAAATCCCCGCTCCAGTCCAGCGTGGATCGCCTGTCCTATTAGTTTCTCCCCATCGTCTATACTGGTATTAGCATCAAAAAAGGCCCCGGACAATCTCCGGGGCTTTCTCCGTTACGATAGGTATTTGGACATAACTCGTATGCTGTCTAATATTTACGTGTAAACCATTTGTTATGAATAATTTACAGACACAGTTTTTGGCATGTTATTGAAATAATTGAACTTGAAGAGGGCAACCCCAGGGGGGCACCCCCCCAAATTCCACGGAACGGACGCGCCCCTCGGGTTAGCCCGCTCCAAGTCCTGAAAGCCACGAAACCAATGACCGAACGCGCGCCGCGCCAAGCCGAGGACGAAGACTTCATGAAGCGAGCGCTCAAGCTCGCCGCCGCGACCACGGCGCTCGCCTCGCCCAACCCGCAGGTGGGATGCGTCCTGGTGCGCTCGACAGCAGATGGAGACGCGACGAAGGTCATCGGCGAAGGCGCTCACATCTACGACAATCTGGACCACGCCGAGATCGTCGCCCTGAAGCAAGCCGCCGCACGCGGCCTGAGCACCGCCGGAGCCACCGCCTACGTCACCCTCGAACCCTGCAGCCACCACGGTCGCACCGGCCCGTGCGCCGACGCGCTCATCGCCGCCGGCATTACGCGCTGCGTCATCGCTACGCAGGACCCCAACCCGCGAGTAAGCGGTCAGGGCATCGCCAAGCTTCGCGCCGCCGGCATCGAAGTCACCGTTGGCGTGCTCCAGCAACAGGCCCGCGACCTGAACGACGCCTTCGCGCACTTCATCCAGCACCGCACTCCCTTCGTCACGCTCAAGGCCGCGCTCTCGGTCGACGGCAAGCTGGCCCCTCCACCCGCCTCGCGCTATCCCAACCAGCCGCATTGGCTCACCGGCACCGCCGCGCGCTACGAGGTGCAGCTTCTCCGCCACGCCTCCGACGCCGTGCTCACTGGCATCGGCACCGTCCTCGCCGACGACCCCCAGCTCACCGACCGCAGCGGCGTCTATGGCCCCAATGCACTGCCGCGCCGCCGCCCGTTGCTCCGCGTCATCCTCGACACCCACCTCCGCATCCCGCTCTCCTCGCAACTCGTCCGCTCCGCCGCGAATGATCTCCTGGTCCTCTGCGGCACAACCGCTCAACGCGCCAGGTTTGCCGCACTTGAAGATAATGGCGTCGAGGTCGTCGCCATCCCGGACCACGCTGGACGCCTCAGTCTTCTCGCCGTCCTCGCCATCCTGGCGGAGCGCGACATGCTCAGCCTCCTGCTCGAGTGCGGCTCCCACCTCAACGGCTCCTTCCTCCGCCAGAACCTCGTCGACAAAGCCGTCCTGGTCTACGCCGAAACCGAGCTGGGCGACCAGGCGATCCCCTTCGCGCAGGGCGTCGCCTCTCCCTACCTCTTCGAGCAGTCCCTCCGCCGCGTCACCCGCACAAGCTACGGCCCCGACGCCTGCATCACGGGCTACCTCCACGACCCGTGGCCAAAGCCCATCCCGAAACCCACCCCGCTGAACCCTGACGCCCGGACCGGGCCGCACTTTGCATAGCGCACCTACTTCCGGCTCTCTACTCCCTACTCCCTATTCCCTACTCCCTAATTTCTGTACCCTGTATTTATGTTTACCGGCCTCATCGAAACCACCGGCACTCTGCTCGCCGTCACGCCCACCGGCGGCGCGACACGCATCACCATTGCCTCGCCCACGCTCACCGCGCGCCTCAACACCGGCGACAGCATCGCGGTCAACGGCGTCTGCCTCACCGCGCTCAGCATCGAGCCCAACGCCTTCCCCCCGCGCTTCTCTGCCGACCTTGCAGCCGAGACCATCGCCCGCACCACGCTCACGCATCTCCGCCCCGATGCGGTCGTCAACCTCGAACTCCCCACGCCAGCTGGCTCGCCCCTTGGAGGCCACGTCGTCCAGGGTCACGTCGACGGCACCGCAACGTTGCTCTCCCTGATGCCCCTCACACCGACCGAACCTCAAACCGACTGGCGCCTTCGCATCCAGCTCCCCGACGCGCTCACCCGCTACGTCGTTCCCCAGGGCTCCATCACCATCGAGGGCATCAGCCTCACGGTGGCATCGATCGTCGGCAACGAGGTCGAGGTGGCGATCATCCCCCACACCTACGCAGCCACCAGCCTTCACACCCTCGCCCCCGGCAGCGCGCTCAACATCGAAGTCGATGTCCTCAGCAAATACGCCGAGCGCCAGCAAGAGTCACAGGAAAAATTCACCTTGACCGAACAGTACCTCATCGCCAACGGCTACTGAAGCATCTCACTTTTGTCTTTTTCCCTTGTCCACTTCGCAAGCTGCTCTGGGTTCATCGTCATCCTCACCAGATCGAGCTCCCCATGGTTGAGGCTAACGACGATCAACTCCATCCGCTTGTCTTCGGCCCGCATATAGACGAGCGACTCCTCGCCGCTTGCCTCCCACTGCCGAACCGTCCGCGACCAATCCTCGCCCAGCTTTGCACCGACCAACCCCTCAAACCCCGCGCGGTCCTGCATCGCATCAGAGCTGTCCAACTGCACCACCCTCATCCCGCGAACGCCACCGTGGGTGAACCCCCGGGCGCAAAGACTGACCATCCACATCATGGGGACCGCCTTCGGCTGCACGGCGTAGCGTGCACTCAGCGATTTCACCAGAGCGTCAAAGCTGTCGCTGCTTCTTTCCGATGCATGAACGCCTTGCGCTATCATCAGCGCAACTCCGAGAGCTACCAGCAGAAAACCTCCCAGCCGTCGCATTTATTTCCCCCTTTTCTTCGAGTCCGGATCGCCAGCGGAATCAGTTTGTGGCACGCCATAGCGAGCCCCCATCTTGCTCAACTCCTTCATGGACATATGCCCCTTCAGGTGAACAAACGTGAGCTCCGTCGGTTCGGCGCTGATCACCACCAGCTCGCTGAACCCGCCGTCTTTGTCGATCTTGACACACACATCGGTGCTCTCGGTCGCGCTCCGCTCCTTTACCAAGTGAGACCAGCCGCCGTCTTCGAGCCGCTTTCGGAACTCCTCGACGTCGGCCATGTTGTACTGTCCTGCCTTCGCATATTCGTACTCACGCACGATCACGAAGTCCATCTTGCTCGCCAGGTCCGAGCCACTCTTGTCCTCGCCCTCGTCGCCAAATTTACCGACCATGGCCAGCATATTTTTGTCCAGGTTCACCTCGGTCGAAGACTTCGCTCCCTGGGCAAATTTGTCGGCCCCTGCGAACAGTTCGTCTTTCTGCTGCAGCGCTCCCATTGCCTGCATCGACGCCGTTGCCACAATAAAAACTGCAACCGTCGCCATCATCCTCATGCGTGCTATTCCATTCCGTGGTGTCATTGTTCCCCCTTGTCCGATTTCATTCCCGCCCGACTGATACGCTCTCCAACTCCATCCAGCGTCCTTCCCGTCACGCGCATTGCAACGTCGAATTGATGTTGCACAATCTCTGCCTGCCGGCGCTCCTGTTGCCGATGCGCCAACTCCGCCGCGCCGAACGAGACGGAGACCAGCAGCATCGCCGCAATCGCTGCCTGCCACACAGGAGCGATTCGCTGCGGCATTACCCTGAGTCGCCGCCGCTCCTTCTGGGCGACGCGCTCCATCACCCGGTCGACGAAGCCCTCCGGCGCCGGGACGCGACGCAAACGCTGCTTCAGATCCTGCTCCAATTCATCTCTCACGCACATACTCCTTCAACATCGATCCCGCCTTGCGCCGCAGCATCTCCAGTCCGCGTTGCAAGTTACTCTTCACCGTCGCCAGCGGCTGCTCCAACGTCTTCGCAATCTCATCTGGAGTCAGATCCTCCTGG
>Ga0182024_10020686_pt1 | contig 12008 bp, 9 predicted proteins | sample P32metaG_FD_120480 | JGI IMG/M metagenome (GOLD analysis project Ga0182024, IMG submission 120480) | Permafrost microbial communities from Stordalen Mire, Sweden - P3-2 metaG (Illumina Assembly) | ecosystem: Environmental > Terrestrial > Soil > Wetlands > Permafrost | place: Sweden: Stordalen... | reverse complement strand
TCGAGTTGCGTGCGCCCAAGGCAGGCGCGCTACCAGGCTGCGCTACGCCCCGACAGAATGCACACTGATAATTCTACTGTAGTTTTTGGATTTCTTCCCAGCGATCTAGACAACGGCGCGTGCGGGTTGAGGGCGCGGCCGGCCGCCCTTGCTGGCAAATCGAAAGTAATAACGCAAAGTCTGCGTGGGATTGATGCAATGCACTCAAAGTTCAGCAGCGAATCGTTCCTCGAAACGAGGTGCGCTGGGCGGCGGCTGGATGCATTTCCGTAAGCCATTTGCGAGCTTCTGGCGTGCGCGAGAGATTCTGGATTTGAACGTGCTCTTTTGAACGCCCAGCACTTCCATTGATTCTGTCTGCGACAGGCCGTCGAAGCCACACAGCTGAATTGACGCGCGCAGCCCGGGCGAAAGTTTCCGAACTTGTGCCTCGAGCAGTCCAAAGAATTCCGTGCTTTTATAGGTTTCCTCGGGGTTGGGCCTCTTGTCAATCATGCGGTGCGCCAATCGTTCCGGCTGATTCGTCAAAATATCGTCCAACGAAGCTTCTGGCCGACTACCCTTTCGGCGGCGAAGCATCAGAGCCGAATTGATGACAATGCGCGTAAGCCAGGTGGAAAGCGAAGACCTTCCTTGAAACGATCGCAGGTTCGCATAGGCCCTACAAAGACCGTCTTGTACCGCATCCTCTGCGTCCTCTTTGTTGTGCAGGATAGCGAATGCCGACCTTTGGAGCTTTGCGGTGTAGCGGGAAAAAATGAGCTGCTGGGCAGAAGAATTTCCTGCGATCGCTCGCTGGATGAGAGTCCATTCCTCAGACACTGGCTGGGGCGCGACTGCCTTTTCAAGGCGCGGCGAAGCTGAGATGCGCGCAGAGTTCCTGCGCGTTTTTCGCTTGCGCACGTTTACGCGGAGAGGCTGCGGTCCCGGCTTGGCCCGATGATTGGATAAATAAGTTTGAAGCGCACTCATAAAAACCCCCTTGAGATGACTTACACGGCTACCCGTTGCAGCACGCGTTGCATATCCATTCCGGTCGCTACAAATCGCGCTCCTTGATTTGCCATGATGCGAAGCATTCGCTCGCCGATTTTGTCCACAAATGTCACTTCGTTGAGGTCGACAATGCACCTTCGGCCCTGATGCGTCTGCCGCGCCATTCTCCAGTCTTCTCTCAGCTGGTTGATCCACGGCCACTTTAAAGGACCTTGCAGCACCCATTTTTCTTCCGTGGGATTTTCCGTGATCGTGCACTTGAAGATTTTGGCCTTCTTGGTGCCCAGCATTTTCGTGACGACCTCTCTGCCTGCAGATTGCAATCCGCGTGCCCTTTGCACGGAGGGTTGAAACCTCACAAGTGATTGAAAGAAAAGTGCTATCCGGCGGTTCGCAGGCTGTGCGAATCCGCCGGAAGGCTTTGGCAACGGTGGCAGGCTGACGGCTGTTAGCCGACCAACACGCGCAGCGGCATCCGCATCATGACCCAGGACGCACGATGCCAAGCTTCTTCATGCGAAAGTAAAGCGTGGAGCGGTTCAGCCCCAAGCGCCTTGCGGCACCCCTTGGTCCGGAGAGAACCCAGCGGGTTTCTTTCAGTATCGTTCGGATATGTTCGCGTTCCACGTCTGCCATGGTTTCCAGTTTTTCGCTGGCGTGCCCGGGCGCGATACGGGACTGAAGATCTCTGTAAGGCACGCGCAAGACTGAACCGCGGCACAGAATCACGGCGCGCTCGATTACATTTTCTAGTTCGCGGATGTTCCCCGGCCAGTGATATTCAGTGAGCGCTGTCATCGTTTCGGAAGGAATGGTGTCAATCGTCATGTGCAACCTGCGTGCGGCTTCGCGGACAAAATGGCGCACCAGAAGCGGAATGTCCTCGGGCCGCTCACGTAGGGGAGGAATGGAAATAGGGAAAACATTCAGGCGGTAGTAGAGGTCGCTGCGAAACTGTCCCTCGAGGATCATGCCTTCCAGGTCACGATGAGTTGCCGCTACGACTCGAACGTCAATTTTTTTCGTGCGCGTGCTGCCCAAGCGCTCGAATTCGCGCTCTTGCAAGACGCGAAGCAGTTTCGGCTGCAGTTCAAGTGGGATGTCGCCAATCTCATCCAAGAACAGGGAGCCTTGGTCCGCAACTTCGACCCTGCCAATTTTTTGAGTGATGGCACCGGTGAAGGCGCCACGCTCGTGGCCAAAAAGTTCGCTTTCGAGCAGGCCGCTGGGGATAGCGGCGCAATTGAGTTTTACGAACGCGCGATCCTTGCGGCGGCTGCAATTGTGAATGGCGCGCGCGATGAGTTCCTTGCCTGTACCGGTTTCTCCCAACAGCAAAACGGTTGAATCGCCCGTGGCGACAGTTTGTACCATTCGCAGCACGCGTCGCAGCGCGGAGCTCTGGCCTACGATTCCTTCAAACTGCGCGTCGATGCAGGGCGAGTCGTCCCACAGTTCCAGATTGGCGTTGCGCGATGAATGACCCGCGAGGCCGGATCCGTTGTCGTAGAGATCAACGACGGGAAAAGTGCTTAAGCTCATGAAAGTCCTCCAGAAATCTAATTAGTTGGCCGGCGACCGGAACGCTTTGGAGCGTTCGATCGCTTTCGCTGGTTCTTGTGTTCTTTTTCACGCTCAATCCATTCACGAATATAGGCCGGGCAATTATCGAGTTGAATTCCATCAGCTTCGCGACGCGCCAGAAACTTTACGGCGTCACGATCCAGAAGCGTTACGTCTTTCAAGTCCAAGGTGAGGTGGTCGCCCTCGCCCTCCAAATCGAAAAGTCGTTGCAGCTCAGCGACGTCCTCGGCCTCGATACGGCCGCTGAGGGTAAAGACCACTTTGTCGTTTGCCGATCGCTGGATTTTCAGCATACTTATTTTGCCGACGCTGCACTTCTGTGGTGGGTGACAGCAATTGGGACACCAAGGTTAAGCTGCTGATAAATAAAAAGTTGCTGTGTCGAGCGACCTGGACTTTCGCGAATTCGCGATTTTTTCGCGAACAAAAGCCGGAATTTTCAGAGGCAAGCTGGCGTGATCTAGTTAGGCGGATTTGAAACGAAACTTATTGATCTTGAGCGCCCGTATCTTTGACTCGAGTGTGGAGGCGGGAACACCGAGTAGAGCCGCAGCTCCGGAACGCCCGGAGACCCTGCCTTGGGTCTGGGTCAAGGCAGCCTCGATCGCATGTTTGTCTTGAGCGGTGGACTTAAGGGCGACGGACACGCGTTCGGGCTGCGGCCGCGAAGATTGCAAGGAGAGCCAACTTTGATCGACTGAGAAGGTCTCCGTTTCGCAGACGATGACGGAGCGTTCAATAATGTTCTGCAGCTCGCGAATATTGCCGGGCCAGGAGTAGGAGCGCAGCAGTTCGAGAGTATTTTTGTCGATGGACTTTATTTTTTTTCCGGTTTTCCTGGCGTAGCGATCGATGAAATATTCCACGAGCATCGGGATGTCATCCTTGCGCTGGCGGAGAGGCGGAATCTCGATGGGGAACACGTTGATGCGATAGAAGAGGTCCCCCCGAAAAGAACCTGCTGCGATAGAGACTTCCAGATCACGATTGGTCGCAGCGATCACGCGCACGTCGGCTCGGATGGGGTGGGTTCCGCCGACGCGATCGAATTCGCGCTCTTGCAACACGCGCAAGAGAGCGATCTGAGTTTCCATCGGAAGCTCACCGACTTCATCCAGAAAAATTGTTCCGCCCTCGGCCAGTTCGAATTTGCCCACGCGCCGTTGCAGCGCACCGGTAAAAGCGCCTTTCTCGTGGCCGAATAGTTCCGAGGCGACCAAATCGCGCGGGATGGCCGCACAGTTGACGCTGACGAAAGCGCGGGAAGAACGGCGGGAGCGCCTGTGGATGGCGCGGGCGATGAGTTCTTTGCCTGTGCCGGTTTCCCCCGTTATCAGGACGGTCGAGTCGGTCGGAGCGACTTTGGCAATCCGGGATAGAACGGCCGTCAGCGGCCTCGAGGTTCCAACAATCTCTTCGAACATCGAGGCTTTGTCGATTTCCTCCCGCAGCGCGACGTTTTCACTCCAAAGCCTGTCTTCCGCCTGCTTGCGATCTTCGATATCCGTCGCGGTCACATACCAACGCGTAAGGTGTCCCTTGTCGTCGCGCACCGGGTTGTAACGCGCCAGAAACCAACGATGGCTTCCATCATGCTTGTGCAGCCGCAACTCCACCTCGTAGGCAGCGCCACTTGAAAAAGCGCGATCCGCAGAGGTCTTGAGGCGTTCCAAATCGTCAGGATGAGTACTGTGCGCAAAGGTCTCGTGCCGCCATTCGTCGAGACTGATGCCGAGGTACTCGAGCGCGGTGCGGTTTGCATAAAAGCGTTCTCGGTTCGGCCCGTATACCGCAACGAGTTGAGGTACGAGGTCGACTATCTGACGGAACTCTGCTTCTTGTTCCCGGATCTTGTCCTCAGCCTGCTTGCGCTCGGTGACGTCTATCAGGGTCCCCACGAACTCAACGAGGTCGCCGGATGGGCTGAGAACCGGGTGGCCTACTTGGTGGATATCTCTGAACTCGCCCCCGGGAGGACAGTACCGGTAATCGAGCTCGAACCCCGCCCGTTCATGCGTTGCTCTCTCGAACTTTTCCGCGATCGATTGTCGATCATCCGGATGGATGCGTTGAAGAGCTGTTTCGAGTGACAGCATCTCGCTCTGCGGATCAAGACCTAGGACGCGATAGCATTCCTCGGACATATACGTGGTTCTAGTCGTAGCGGGATCATATGCCCAACTGCCAGTATGACTGAGCCTCTGCGCTTCCGCTAAGTATGCCTCGCTCTCCCGAAGCGTCTCTACTGTCCGCTTTGCTGCGGTGATATCGGTCACCGCCCCCACAAACTCGCGATTGCCAGATGCATCCTGTAAAACGTGAGCGATGGCGTGGACGTGCTTGACTCGTCCATCAGGCATTAGCAGGCGATAGGCATGCTCGAATTCTGTCGCTCCCGCGAAGGCGAGGTTAATGACCTCTTCGACGACGGCAATGTCCTCGGGATGGACGCGCTGCACCGGTGAATCGACGGTTGGCTTGACAGAGCGGTCGTACTCGAAGATACGGTAGGTTTCATCGGACCAGACAATCTCGCCAGTGTCAGGTTTCCATCCGAAGCTGCCTGTGTGACTGAGTTTTTGGGCTTCGGCCAGGTAGGCTTCACGGCGTTGCAGTTCCTGAGTCAGGAGCTCATGCTGCGTAACATCCATGACGGTGCCGATGACTTCCGTGACCTTACCGGACTGCGTAACTGGATGAGCGACGGAATGTAGGTACTTCATAGTGCCGTCTGGAAGAACGATTCGGAAATCGCCGTATGAGTCGATCCACTCGTTCCCAGCGGCCTCCATTTCCGCTCGCTGCTTGATCCGTGGCCGATCCTTCGGATGAACCCTTTGCAGGAACTGCTCCCAAGTAGGAACTGTTTCTTCAGGGTTATAGCCATAAATCCGAAAAATCTCTTCCGACCAGAACAGGGCGTCGGTCCGCACATTCCAGGCCCAACTGCCTGTGTGACTGAGTCTTTGAGCTTCGGCAAGATAAGCTTCGCTTCGCCGGATCGCTTCTTCGGCAAGCTTGCGTTCAGTGATATCGATCACGGTCCCGACAAATTCCCTGATCTCGCCCGACTCGTTCAACACAGGGTGACCAATGTTGTGGACGTGCTTGATCGATCCATCCGGGAGAACGATTCGGTAGTCCGATTCGAAATCGGTCTTCGCCAAATTCGCCCGTTCGTAGCTTTGCGCTTCAATCGGCCGATCCTCCGGATGAATCCTGCCAAAAAAGAGTTCGGCGGTTGGTGCGCCCTCCCCAGGTCTAATACCGAATATCCGGTGCACTTCCGGCGAGACCGTGACGATCCCCGTTAACACATCATGTCGCCAACTGCCCGTATGGCTCAATCGTTGAGCCTCAAGGAGATCCGCTTCACTGCTCCGCAGGGCTTCCTCGGCCCCCCTGCGCGCGGTGACATCCGTTACTGCGCCAATAAACTCGGTGGCTCCTGATTCATTTTTCAATGCATGAGCCACTAGGCAAACGTATTTCACCGAATCGTCAGGCAATAAAAGCCGGCATTCGACAGCGCAGTCCTTTACATCGCGGTTTGCCTGATCCATGCGCTCCCGAACTAACACCCTGTCTTCCGGGTGAACCCGCTCCAGAACACGCTCGACCGCGGGCTGCGTGGATCGGTCGTATCCGTAGATTCGGAAAGTTTCTTCCGACCAGAACATCTCGCCTGTCGAGACCTTGCAGCCGAAGCTGCCGGTCTGACTCAGTCGTTGGGCTTCGGTCAGGTACGCTTCGCGCCGGCGGAGTTCCTGGGTCAGGAGCTCGTGTTCGGTAACGTCCATCGCGCTGCCAACGTACTTTTTCAGGATTTTGTTTTCGAGAACCGGAACACCGACGCAGCGAATGTACCGGACCTCACCGTTGGGACGAACGATGCGCTTTGTAGCATCGAAAGGCGAAGCTCCCGCCGAGATTCCCTTGATCAGGTCTGCCATGGACTCGCGATCGTGTGGGTGCAGAAAATCCAGGTATTCCTGAAGATTAGGCGGTTTGCCGGCCGGATCGAGTCCGTGCATGCGAAATAATTCGGGGGACCAATAGTCGAATCCGTCAGGGCTGAAGGCCCAGCTTCCGATGTGGCCAAGACGCTGCCCTTCGGCCAGATAAAACTGGCTTCTTTGCAGCTCCGCGGCGTTGCGGCGCAGCTGTTGTTCCGCCGTTTTGCGCTCGTCAATATCCAGGCTCGATCCATACCACTTGACGATGTTGCCGTCCGCATCGCGAAGTGGCACTTTGCAGTGGTACATCCAGCGGTATTCGCCATTGGCTCTGCGGACGCGCGTTTCGTACTCGAAGACCTCTCCGGTCGCGAGACAGGCTCGCCACTTGGCCACAATTCCATCAACGTCTTCAGGGTGAATGAAAGAGGTCCAATTCCAGCCGGCCATTTTATCCAGCGTTACGCCCAGGTATTCCAGCCAAGGCTTATTGAAATAATCGAGGTAGCCGTCGGGCATGGAGGTGTGAATCATCGCTGGGATCGAGTCAACGAGAAGGTGAATATTCACCGGCTCGGATTTTCGTCTCGGGGAGGCCACGGCCGTCATTATATTCCCTTTGGTCCTTTTCTCATCCCGCATCGCGATTCCGGCACCGCCCCTACAGGTCCCCACTCGTGCGGCCCGGGACTGTCTTTTTCAAACTCACGCCTGAATAGTTGGCTGCGCCCCTCCACCGGACGAAGCCGACTTGATGGACATATTTGCGACGGGATTGCAATTCGTCGCCAGTGTTGATGACTGCGCAGTTGCCAACATGTTGACATCGAGCCCTTAGCGCAAATTCTCTGGGCATCTCATAAGACACACTTTTGCAACGATCTTACCCCGGGCTCACCCTCGGGCATTTTGGAGATTGAAATGCCCTCCAGTTCGCGAGGCCAAGCCAGCGAGCCGCCACAGTTTCATCAGGGCGCAGGCGAAGTGAACCACGCCTCGATGATGCCGACGATGCGGTGAGCGACGGCGCCGCAGAGAATCCGTGTAAATGAAATGCAGCATAAAAACGCGAAACTTTCTTGGAAGGATGGCAGGCATCGCCGTGCAGCTCGCGGGCGCCTTACTCGCGGCGACGCTCTGCTTCGGCGCTCCTCCGGATCCATCGCAGATTCCTAGCATCTTCCGGCCGCAGTCGACGCCTGCAAACTCGATCTTTCATTTGTCGCAGCTGGTCCTGGCGATCACCGGCGCCATTTTTGCGGTTGTGTTCAGCTTGCTGGCGTACTCCGTAAGAAAGTTCCGCCAGCGGGATGGCGACGACGGCCGTGAGCCTCCGCAGGTTTATGGCAGTAATCAGGTGGAACTTGCTTGGACCGTGATTCCCACACTCATCGTACTGGTGCTTTTCCTGGCCACGGCGCGCGTGATCCACTCCATCCAGGATGCTCCGAAACCTGCAGGAGCGATTGAGGTCATCGCCGTCGGCCATCAATTTTGGTGGGAATTTCGCTACCCGGCTCTGGGCGTCGTCACCGCCAACGAACTGCATGTGCCAGTCAGCAACCCTGCAAATTCAACGCCCACGTTTCTCACTTTGCTTTCCGCGGATACCGACCACAGTTTTTGGGTGCCGCGGCTGGCAGGAAAGACCGACCTGATTCCTAACCACCCGAATCACACCTGGATCGACCCTCAGGAGACAGGAGTCTATCTTGGCCAGTGCGCTCAGTATTGCGGCGTTCAGCATGCCAAAATGCTGTTGCGGGTTTACGTGGATTCGCCCGAACAGTTTGCACAGTGGGTTCAGGCGCAAAAGACACCGGCGGCCAATGCTAGTAATGATGCGGTCGCCGAAGGGCGTCGCATTTTCGAAACCACCGCGTGCGTGAACTGCCACGCCGTTACTGGAACCATCGCGGATGGACATTTCGGTCCGGATCTCACGCATCTGATGAGCCGTGACACCATCGCCGCAGGCGCCGCAGCGAACACCCCTGAAAATCTGCGCACCTGGATTCAGAATCCCGACGCGATCAAGCCCAGTTCGTTGATGCCCGCGATGCAGCTGAGTAATCACGATCTGGACGTGCTAACCGCGTATCTGGAGACGCTGCGATGAGGATGAGGAAATAGAAATGTCGTCGGAAACAATCGCGCTCAATGCAGTTGGCGAAGGCTCGCGACCCGTCGGCGAGAGGCTGCACGACTGGGTTGTCACCGTGGATCACAAGAAGCTGGGGATTTTGTACATCCTCTATGCGCTTTTCTTTTTCGTCGTCGCCGGTATCGAAGCCCTCATCATGCGCATCCAGCTGATCGTTCCTCACAATCATTTCGTTTCGCCCCAGACTTTCAATCGCATGATGACGATGCATGGCACCACGATGATTTTCTTCATGGTCATGCCCATCCTTTTCGGATTCGGCACCTATCTGATTCCGCTGATGATTGGCGCCAGGGACATGGCCTTTCCACGGCTGAACGCCTTCAGTTTCTGGATGACTGCTTTTGGGGGGCTGCTTCTTTACTTCAGCTTCATCGGCGGCAATGGGCTTTACGGCGCGGGGACTGCTCCCGACGTTGGATGGTGGGCCTATGCGCCACTTACTGCACGCGCATTCTCGCCCGGGCACAGCACCGATTTCTGGACGCTGGCGCTGCTTGTCTCCGGCATCGGCAGCGTCGGCACCGGGATCAATTTCATAGCTACCATTTTGTGCATGCGCTGCCCCGGCATGACTCTCGGAAAAATGCCCTTGCTGGCATGGCTAAATCTCGTGGTGGGCGGGATGGTTATCTTTTGCATATCGCCTCTCACCGCGGCACAGATCATGCTCTGCATCGATCGCTACCTTGGCGGACACTTTTTTGACACCCAGGCCGGGGGTTCCGCAGTTCTTTGGATGCACTTCTTCTGGATTTTCGGGCACCCGGAAGTTTACATCCTGGTCGTTCCGGCCTTCGCTTTCGTATCCGAAATTGTCCCAGTGTTCTCTCGCAAACCGATCTTCGGGTATCCCATCATGGTGGCGGCGACAATCGCCATCGGGTTTATCAGCTTCAGCGTCTGGGCTCACCACATGTTTACGATCGGAATGAGCTCTTACGGCAACAGTTTCTTCGTGTTCACGACCGTGGCTATCGCTGTTCCAACGGGGATCAAGATATTCAATTGGCTAGGGACGATGTGGGGCGGGAAAATTCAGCTCCGGGTTCCAATGCTCTTCTGTATTGGCTTCCTGTTCCAATTCCTGATCGCGGGCTTGACGGGAATCATGTTGGGGACGGCGCCGTTCAACTGGCAGCTCAGCGGCTCCTATTTTGTGGTTGCGCATTTTCATTACGTCATCGTTGGGGGAATCGTTTTTGCACTCTTCGGAGCGTTCTACTACTGGTATCCGAAAATGAGTGGACGGATGTACAACGAGACGCTCGGGAAATGCCACTTCTGGCTGTTCATAATGGGGTTCCACCTGACTTTTGACTTCATGCACATCCCCGGCCTCCTGGGAATGCCGCGCCGGATTTACACCTACGAGCCGGGCCGCGGATGGGAAGTCTGGAATTTCATCGTCACCATCGGCGCATTCCTTCAAGCCGCAGGCGTGCTTGTGTTCGTCGTCAATCTTCTCTGGTCGCTTCGGAAGGGCGACACAGCCGGGAACGATCCCTGGGATGCGTGGACGCTGGAGTGGTCCACCAGTTCGCCGCCGCCCGATTACGACTTTGCTGCGACACCCGTGGTGCGCAGTCGGCGCCCGCTTTGGGATCTCAAGCACCCCGAAGATCCGGATTGGAAATATGAATAAACAGGAGAATTTCATTGAGTAGCGTGACACTCACACGAAGCACAGCAGAGCCCGAATGGGTTCTACCGTCGCGCGGGCGCGTGGGAATGCTTTCTCTGATTGGCGCCGAATCCGCGATCTTCACGATTTTTGTGGTCGCCTACATTTTTTACCTCGGGAAAAGCGTTGCGGGACCAACGCCCCAAGACGTCCTGGAGCTGCCGATATTCAGCACGATCTGCCTGCTCTCGAGCAGCCTGACGATCCATCTGGCCGTGCGCGCTCTGCGCCAAGCGAAAGTGGGAGCGTTTGGATTGTGGTGGTTCGTGACTCTGACTCTAGGCGCGATTTTTCTGGTCAGCACAGGGCGAGAGTGGCATCACTTGATTTACGACAAAGGCCTGACCGTCAGCACAAATCTTTTCGGCACCACCTATTACTCGCTCGTCGGCCTGCACGCATTTCACGTAACGGTGGGGCTGCTGGCAATTGCACTGACCATGATTCTTACGCTTTTCGGCAAAGTGGGGCCGGAGCACAGTGAACGCGCGGAAGTTTTTTCGCTGTATTGGCATTTCGTGGATGTGGTGTGGGTGGTTGTGTTCACGGTCGTTTACGTCATCGGCCGCTAGGGGAAAATGGGATATATGGCTCCTGCTGACTCACGATCGCAAGCGTCGGAAGCCTCACGCGGCACGATCCATCTGCCGGCGCCGACGGCTTGGCCTATCGTCCTGGCTTTTGGTATCACTCTGCTCTTGGCAGGATTGCTGACGAGCGCCTCGGTGAGCATACTCGGAGCAATTCTGTTCGTCGTTGCAAGCATCGGCTGGTTCCGGGATGTCCTCCCGCAAGAACAGGAAGAGACGATTGACGTAAAAGTGGAGGCGGCCGTGGTTTCCACCTCGCGTCGCGAAGTCGCCAGGCTGCCGGTTGCGCCGGATCTGCCGCGCGCGCTGCTGCCACTCGAAACATATCCAGTCTCCGCAGGTATCAAAGGCGGTCTCGCGGGGAGCGTGGCCATGGCGGTGCTCGGCTGTCTGTTCGGAATTCTGAAGGAAGGGAGTATCTGGTATCCGATCAATCTGCTGGCAGCGACCGTCTACACGCAATCAGCGCATCTCAGCATAGCCTCACTCAAAGCATTCCATCTGGACATGTTCTTAGTGGCAACGGGCATTCACCTGTTCACATCACTGCTCGTAGGACTTCTGTACGGCGCCATGCTGCCGATGATTCCGCATCGCCCCATTCTTTTGGGCGGCTTAGTGGCGCCAATTCTCTGGACGGGATTGCTCCACAGCGTTCTGGAACTGCTGAACCCGCTGCTGAACCAACTAATTAGTTGGCCGTGGTTCGCCGCTTCGCAGTTCGCGTTCGGCATTGTCGCCGGATTGGTGGTGGTGCGCCAGGAGCAGGTGCGCACGCAGCAGTTGGTGCCGTTTTTCGTGCGCGCTGGTTTTGAGGCGCCAGGCATGATGAGGGAACGCCCAGAGCAGGACGATCGGCGATGAAGTTCCGCGCGATGGTTTTCGCGGCCGTGGGACTGTGCGCGCTTTTCTGCGGATGCGCCGGTGCTCCCGGGCGTCCGGCGGCGGCCGACACTCCGATCGTTCCCAGCGAAATCACGGACTTCAACGTACTGTACGGCCAGAATTGCGCGGGATGCCACGGTGATAACGGG
>Ga0182024_10020685_pt1 | contig 12008 bp, 12 predicted proteins | sample P32metaG_FD_120480 | JGI IMG/M metagenome (GOLD analysis project Ga0182024, IMG submission 120480) | Permafrost microbial communities from Stordalen Mire, Sweden - P3-2 metaG (Illumina Assembly) | ecosystem: Environmental > Terrestrial > Soil > Wetlands > Permafrost | place: Sweden: Stordalen... | reverse complement strand
CTCCCCTTCGAGCTTGCTAAGCATGGACCCGCCGCGAGTGGAAAGAAAGGCAAAGACGTCTGCCGACTCCTGCTGGTATCTCTCATCGGAGCACCCCTGGTAGCACGGCGCGAGGCACATCTTCATCTCCGAATAAACACAGCCCGGGAAGGCCGGGTCGGGGTTGAGCTCTTCGAAGCATCGCCGCAGCAAAAACAGGTTCAGCATCTCATCCGCGTACCGCTCAGCTGCCGCGCGCGAAGGAAAGGGGCCGAAGAGAGCGTTCGCGGCCGCCTTACTGACCTTGGTTGTCGCGTAAACACGAGGATATGGATTCTCCAGCGACATACGCAAAAACGCAGGAGGGCGAAGACGTAACCGCCGCTGCGCCCGTTCACCGAACGCGCGCAAGGAAGCTTCATAAAGGCACAGGGAGGATTCGAAGTCGGAGCCGGTGACACTGTAGTCGATGTGGTCGACCATGTGCGCCAACTGCAGCCGGCGGCTTACCGCACCGCCCTGGGGCCCGCGCAAAAAGCGCATCAGGCGGCGGCGCAGGTTAGGCGTCTTACTGAGGTAGGGCTCGGCCGCGGGACCAGCCGCGAAGAGCGCAAAAACAGCCGGAGCTTCCGGGAGACCGCTCAGGCTCGCGCCCGGGTCGGCCAGATCGAAGCGGATGGAATGAGCTAGACCGGCTCTCATAAGAGGACGGAATGATTATTCCCCGGCGATCGTCATTCCGTCGATACGTAGGGTGGGTGAGGCGACCGCTCCCCGAAATACCAGGTCGTTGGCGATGGCGGTGATGTTGTTGAGCATCTCCTTCAGATTGCCGGCAATCGTCACTTCCTCCACCGCAAACGTCAGCTCGCCGTTCTCGATCCACAGACCAGCCGCACCACGGGAGTAGTCGCCGGTCACCATGTTGACGCCGAACCCCATCAGCTCCGTGACATAGAAGCCAACCTTGACGTCGGCAAGCAGCTGCTGCGGGGTAATGGTACCGTTCTCCAGAAAAAGGTTGCCGGCGCCGATCCCGGGGGTTCCGGCCAGTCCGCGGGAAGCATTCCCGGTGCTCTGCATGTTGAGCTTACGCGCGGTATATGTATTCAGCAGGTAGTTCTTGAGAACGCCATTTTCTACAATGACGGTGCGCCGCGTGGGCAGGCCTTCGCCGTCGAAGGGCGCAGTGCCGAACAGCCCCGGCAGGGTACCGTCATCTATCACGGTTACATTTGGACTCGCCACCTGCTGCCCCAGCTGGTTCGCCCAGAAGGAGGCGCCGCGATAAATACTGTCTCCGTTGGCAGCTTCAAAAATGTTGCCGATAAGCGAACGTGCAATCTCGGGAGCAAAGACAATGGGCACGCGCTGGGTCGCAACCCGGCGTGCGTTCAGCCGGCGTAGCGTGCGCCGGGCCGCCTCGGCTCCGATACTCTCCGGCGAATCGAGTCGCGCCAGGGTGCGCGCGCTTGAAAACCAATAGTCCCGCTGCATGCCGCCCTGCTCTGTCTCCGCGATGGGCATGGCGGATAGGGAGCAATACGAACGGCGATACTCACCCGCAAAGCCGCGTGAGTTGGCCATCACCTTGTGCCCGGTGGCCGCGTCGAAGCTGCCGCCGTCGCTCTTTTTTAGCCGGGGATCGGCGGATAGGGCTGCGGCCTCGGCGCGCCGCGCGTACTCAATGCGCTGCGAAGCAGGCAGCCCATAGACGTCTTCGTAGTAAAGGTCGAGCTCGCCGCCAATCTGTCCCATCGCTCCCGGCTCCGGCAAGCCCGCAAAGGGGTCCTCCGACGTGACCTTGGCCAGATCGACGGCGCCCTGGACCAGGTGAGCCAAGCCTGCCTCGGAGAAGTCGCTGGTAGAGGTGTTGGCAGTGCGATAAGCTTCGCTTGCCCCCAGAAAGACGCGCACCCCGATACCACGCGCACCTGATTCCTTCAGCGTTTCTACCTGTCCAAGCCGCACCAGGGTGGAGAATTCGTCACCTTCCCGGATCACCACTTCGGCTTCTTTGGCTCCCGCCCGCAGTGCGCGCTCCACCACATCAGCCGCCAGTTGCTGCATGTCCAACTTGCGTTCTGTCCCGGAGATAGGCGTGGCTGTAGACATTATCGGCCCGTGCCGCCCACCGTCATGCGGTCGAGTTTGATGGTGGGCATGCCTACGCCCACGGGCACGCTTTGTCCGTCTTTGCCGCAGGTACCGATGCCTTCGTCCAGAGCCAAATCATTGCCTACCATGGATACATATTTGAGCGCTTCCGGCCCGTTGCCGATGAGCGTGGCGTCGCGCACCGGAGCGGTGATCTTACCGTCTTCGATGAGGTAGGCTTCCGAGGCCGAGAAGACGAACTTGCCGCTGGTGATATCCACCTGCCCGCCGCCAAAGTTCACCGCGTAAAGTCCCCGCTTCACGCTGCGCACAATATCCTCCGGGCTATCTTCCCCCGAAAGCATGTAGGTATTAGTCATGCGCGGCATGGGGATGTGCTGGTAGCTTTCGCGGCGTCCGTTGCCGGTGTCAGCCATGCCCATGAGGCGGGCGGAAAGCTTATCGCTGAGATAGCCCTTGAGGATCCCGTTTTCGATGAGCACAGTTTCCTGGGTGGGCGAACCCTCATCGTCAACATTTAATGACCCGCGGCGCGATGGCATAGTGCCGTTGTCGACCACCGTTACCTTGGAACTGGCCACCTTTTGCCCGATAAGACCGGAGAAGGCAGAGGTCTTCTTGCGATTGAAGTCCGCTTCCAGCCCATGGCCCACAGCTTCATGCAGCAGGACGCCCGGCCAGCCGGGACCCAAAACCACTTCCATGTCACCTGCCGGAGCGGGAACTGCATTCAGCTGCAGGATGGCCTGCCGGGCCGCTTCCCGCGCGAAGTGCTCGGGCGACTTGTCGCCCTCAAAGAAGCTCAGTTCGACTCTCCCACCACCTCCGGAACCGCCGCGGGAGTTTTTCGCTCCATCACGGGCGATGACGTAGCAGTTCAAGCGGGCCAAGGGCTGCGTGTCGTGAGCAAAAGTCCCATCCGAAGCAGCGATAAGAATGTGCCGCAGCTCGTCGTTATAGCCGGCGCGTACCTGCACGATACGCGGGTCGTAGGCCCGGGCGGCACGGTCGGCGCGCATCACCAGTTCCAGTTTGGGGGCCACACCCGCATCCGCATCGGCCGCGGAGATGGGATAGAGGCTCGTCTTGGGCGCGTCACGGAAGCCGGCAATCTCCTGCTTCGAGGGCCCGTCGGCGATCAGGGCCGCAGTGCGCGCGGCACGCATCAGCCGTTCAGCGGAAAGGTCATCGGTGTACGCATAACCAGTGCGATCGCCGGAGCACACCCGGATACCGCACCCGGCGCTAACCCCCTGGCTAGCGGATTTAACCAGCGACTCGTCGACCGAAATCGAGGTAGATGCGATCGATTCGAAGTAGAGATCCGCAAAATCGCCCCCGGCGGAGAGCGCCTCGCCCAGGCACCGTTCGATCAGGCGCCCAGTCAGTCCAAACCTTTGGAAGAAGTGGAGTTCGTGCTCGGGAAAGTTCATCGGCGGGCCCGCGAAGCAATATTAACCATATTGCCATTCTAGTCCGCGCGGGAAGGCAGGTAAACAGCCGCCGGCAGGGGAGCGCCGGCGGCTCATGATACGTAGGTTTACTTGGTAAAAATGTCGTGGTTCTGATCGTACCGCTTTTCTGTTCGCTCGGCTTTCTCGGCGGCTTCTTCCGCCGTGCGATCTATCAGCTTGTCCTCGCCTGTCTTGGATGTGTGAAACTCTTCCGGTTTTGGGGTTTTGATTTCGGCTTCATTGCCCATAGTTTTCAGTCTCCGTGTCCAGTTAGATGCACCGTTCACAGCTGCAGTTATCCGCTATGCTGTGGGGGCTGACCGGAGGAGAGATCTGATGAAGACTGCGTTCTGCGTACTTGCTGCCGTGATCGGCTTGATACCTGGCGCACTCGCCCAGCAGCCAGTGCACGGCATCTGGGTATGGAAGACCCCCACCCTACTCGACCTCCCCTCCCGGGGCGAAGCCCTGCGCGACTTCTGCCGCTCACATCAAATCAACGAGGTCTACCTATCGTTTTCCTCGCAAAACGGCGGTGCAGCGGAAGAGCAGGAGATAGAGAAGCTTATCGGCCTGCTCCATAAATCGCACATCCAGGTAGAGGCCCTCTTGTCGAGCACCGACGCCGACGAGCCCGGCAAGCACCGCGACAAGCTGATCGCCCACGTCAACGAAGTTTTGTCCTTTAATCGAGAGCATCCGCACCAGCGGTTCGATGGCATCCACCTGGATATAGAACCGCAACAACGCCAGGAGAACAAAGGGCCGGGAAACCTTGGATTCTTGCCCAACCTGCTCGACACGTATCGCGCCGTCCGCGTCTTAGCGGACCAGAACCAGATGACGGTCAACGCCGACATCCCCAACAAACTCCTTAAGGGCGACTTGAATCAGCGTAGAGGGCTGATGACCTCGCTGCCGCGCCTGACGCTGATGCTCTACGAGCTAAGCAGCCCGGGCGACGGCGAAAGCACGGCAGCCCAGGCAGACAAGCTTCGCCAGGCCAGCACGAAGTTCATGGACCTGGCTTACCAGGGACTCGTTGGAGGGGACCTTGCCCGGCTGGCCGTAGGGCTGCGTACACCGGACTACGGGCAACAGCTGCCAAACATGCTCAAGGTGGTGCAGGATACCTTGGGCGCAAACCGGCACTACCTGGGATGGGCGTGGCACTCCTACAACGACGTGATGCAAGCCGCAAATTAGCAAAATGGAGGGCGATAGCCAAACGCAGTCAGCCCTGCAGGCTGGGACCGGGTGCAATTGCACCAATCCTGAACGAGGCCCGGAGGGCCGATTGCCAAACGTGAGCCCAGCCCAGAAGGGCTGGGGACCAAGTTGAAATGATAGGAGCGCCGGAGGCGCGGTACTCTATTCACCCCCATACGTATTTTGGATCGTAGGGTACCCCAGCCTTTTTCAATAGCATTAGGAACTCCTCCTCGAACGTTACCTTCTTGTGGTGCTCGCGCGGATCGCGGATGTAGGCGGTTACCTTATCAGTTTGCGAGGGACTCACGCTGAAGGCCGCATATCCGTTCTGCCATTGAAATGCTAGGCCACGCTGATGCATGAACCGCGAGGAGTTTGTCTTGAAGATATTGATCGCGGATGCCAACGATATTGTCGCCGGTAACACAAAGAGGAGATGGCTGTGGTTCGGCATTCCTCCCGCAGCTATCAATGGGATTTTATGTTCGCGGGCGACAGATGCAACAAACGAATAGATTCGTTTCTCCAATTCAATTGGAATCAGATTTTCCCTGTTTCTGGTGCTGTAGATCGCGTGGACGTAATTGTTGGAATAGGAATGGCTCATATGCCTGGGATTTCGCGCAGGATATCAGGTTTAGTGCCGCGCCTCCGGCGCTCGGACGATCCCGGCGTGGACTTCCCAGCCCTTCCGGGCTGGGCTGACGTTTGGCAGTCGGCCCTACGGGCCTGGCAAAGCCGGAAGATGGTAGGATCCAATCGGCTCAGATTTTTTTTAAACAACCGAGTTGGGAAACGTTAACCCCCCCGCTGCTTCTCCTACTCGGCACGCACCACGGCGGTAGGATCCGCACTGGGTCGTGAATCCAGGGTCTGTGGATTGCACTCTCCACAACGCTGCGCATGAGTAATCCCGATAAAATCAGAAGCACGACTGAGGCCACAACTTCCGCCACCACCGGCGCCTATGCATAGTGGCTATATGTGCATCGAATCTATTCTGTGTGGTGATAAAGGATCGCTTTCCCGTCCACGACGGCCGCGACGTAGTGGCCATCCGCGAGAAATTGCATGACCTTCTTGCCGTCGCGTGCGAGTTTCGCCCATCGTGAGTTGGTGCTCGGGTTTTGTTCCACGCCGCGCAAGGTTGTACCGCCATGCTTGAAAACCACCTCGCGCAATCTGGCTCGGCTGGTTCGGCGGACCGGATAGCTCTGATCCTCAAGGGTCACTATTTTGGCGTTTTCCGAGAAGACCTGTTGCCAAACAGAAATAAGAGCGTCCTCCAGATTCATGGCCATAGAACACCTCAGATGCGGCTTTCGTACTATCATGGGCGCGATGCAAAAGCCTCGCCAGGACGCCGGAATCCTTCCCATCAAAAAGCGAAAGTCGGTGCCCTTTAAGTTTGTGCTTGAGGCGATTGCCCCGCTGGTTTTCGAGACTCGCCCCATGTTCGGCTGCCTGGCGGTGTATGTTCAAGACAAGATTGTCCTAATACTTCGCGAAAGGCCCAACCATAAGGCGGATAACGGGATATGGCTCGCCACGACCGAGGAGCACCATGGGAGTCTGCGTGGTGAGTTCACTCACATGCGGTCCATTCAGTTATTCGGGAAGAAAACTACCGGCTGGCAGGTTCTTCCCGCCGATGCGCCTGATTTTGAGCAAGACGCCTTGCGAGCGTGCGAACTGATCGTCGCCCGCGATCCTAGAATCGGCAAGGTACCCGAGAGCCGCCGACGGTCAAAACCGAAGTCAGCTCCAAAGCCCAAGGGACGTTAACAAATCGCCCCACGCCTCTGGACGGGTACCCGTGGTCAGGAAACAAAATCCGCTGGGTTCCTTCACAAACTCAGCCGTCCCTGCGAGGACTGACGCTCGATAGCACACACCAGCCTGCTGCTATACTTTAACTAACTGGTTAATCAAATGAGAGACCGTCGCGCCGATCTCACCCGGAAGTCCATCCTCCGCGCAGCCGTTCGCGAATTTAGCGCGCACGGTCTGGCTGGCGCGCGCACCGATGCCATCGCGGAATCGGCCAAAGTCAACAAGGCCCTCCTCTACTACTACTTCAAAAGCAAAAGCGGCCTCTACGCGGCGGCCATTGAAGAGGTTTCAGGGGCGGTGGCCGATCGTGCGTTCGCAGCCCTGGATCCCAAACACAGCGCGGGCGAACGCCTCCTGCGCACGGCGTTGAGTCACTTCGACCGCATACTCACCCAGCGCGATTTTCAAAGCCTCATGCAGCAGGAAATGGTCCGCATGCGTCGAGGCGAGAGCGACGAAATGCCGGCGCTGGTGAAGAACGTTTTTAAACCCCTACTCGAAAAGCTGCAGCAGGCCGTCCATGAGGGTATCGAAAAAGGTGAGTTGTGTCAGATGGACTGGCTCCAAGTGTGCTATTCCGCGCTGGGAGCAAACGTTCTCTATTTTCTCAGTGCGCCCATGATGCGTATGGTGCTGCCCTTCGACCCATTCAAACCTGCGGCCATCGAAGCCCGGCGCAAGGCCGCGGTGCAATTCCTCGGCAACGCTTTGTTCGTTGACCGTGCCCGTGGCGCGAGGCTCGCCAGGCGCGTCCTTGCCGAGATGCCTATGCCCAAGGCAGCCCACGCTCACGTTTGGAGAAAGTGCTTATGAACGCACGCAATCGAATCTTTATCATCCTCGGAATCCTGTTCGTCATCTCTCTTTGCTGGTACTTCTTTTCCACCCGGCATACGAATGACCTGCAGTTGATCGGCACGGTAGATGCCAACGAGGTAGTCGTGAGCTCGCGTATTCCGGGCAGAATTCAGACCCTGGCCGTCGACGAAGGCGACGACGTAAAAGCCGGTCAACTAATCGCCACCATTGAAAGTGATGACCTGGCAGCGGCACACCAGGCGGCCGAGGCAACCGCGAACAGCGAGCGGTTCAAGCTGCAGGGAGCGAGCGATACCGAACGTCAGACCCGAGGGGGCACCTCCAGCCAGGTGATCAATGCCGAAGCCCAGCTACGCAGTGCGCAGGCCGCCCTGGTGCAGGCCCAGGCGCAATACGAACATCAAAATGCCGATACCTCTCGTATCGTCGCCTTAGCCGCGCAGGGAATCATGAGCTACCAGTCGCGCGACGAAGCAGCCACAGCTCTCAACGCCGCGCAGGCCGCGGTGGACTCCGCCAAGGCAAATGTCGCCGCAGCCGAGGCATCCCTCAAGGTTGCGGTCGCGAACACCATCCAGTCCCAGGCCGCAGCCAAGACCGTGGCCGCAACCCGCGGCGAAATGCAGAACGCGCAGGCCCTGATGAGTCAAGCGCAGATCCAGCTGGAATACGCCCGCGTCGTCTCCCCCATTTCCGGCAAGGTGAACGTACGCGCTGCGCGGCAAGGCGAAGTGGTTGCCGCCACCACGCCAATTGTAACCATTACGGATCTAACCCAAACCTGGATCTATGCGCCCCTGCCTGAAACCGAGGCGGACTCCGTTCAGCTGGGCGATAGTCTGCGGGTCGTGATGCCCAGCGGTGCCCCCATCCAGGGCAAGGTCATTGCCAAATCGGCCGAGGCGGACTTTGCCACTCAACGTGACGTGAGCCGCCGCAAACGAGATATCAAGACCATCCGGCTCAAGCTGCTCATCGACAACCCCGGCATGCGTTTTGTACCCGGAATGCTCGCCGAAGTCTACGTACCAAAGAGCAAGCTGGTGAACCGATGAGTAATCCGGAAGCGGCCATCGTAGTCGATAACATCATCAAGCGCTACGGTGATTTCGAAGCCGTCAAGGGCATCACCTTTAACGTCGCCCAAGGGGAGATCTTCGGGTTGCTGGGGCCTAACGGCGCGGGCAAGAGCACCCTCATCCGCATGATGACCACCCTGATCCCGGTGACCAGCGGAAAAGCCATCATCGGCGGCCATGACGTCGCCAAAGAACCCGACGCGGTCAGACGAATCATCGGTGTGATCCCCCAGGCGCTCACCAGCGACATCGATCTTACGGTCGAAGAGAATCTGTCCATTTATGCCAAGCTCTACGAAGTTCCCAAAGCGGAACGGGTGCGCAACATCCATGACTTGCTGGTGGCGGTGGACCTGCTCAAGTGGCGTAATGCACCGACCAAGACGCTCTCCGGCGGCATGCGGCGGCGTCTCGAGATCGCGCGTGGCCTGGTTCATAATCCGCGCATCTTCTTCCTCGACGAGCCCACCACAGGCCTCGACCCGGTGTCGCGCGTGGCCGTGTGGGAGATGCTCAACCACCTCAAGAACACCCGCCATCTCACCATGCTGATTACCACCCACTATATGGACGAAGCCGATCGCCTGTGCGACCGCATTGCCATCGTTGATCATGGCAAGTTGGTAGCCCTCGATACGCCCATGGCGCTCAAAGAGAGTGTTCCCGGGGACAATGTCGTGGAAGCGCACTTTACCCACGAATCCGCCGAGTGGCCTGAGCGCCTCAAAAAGCTGGACGGCGTGACCGCAGTCGAGGCGAAGAGCGCAGGCATGTACCGGCTGCTCACTTCCAACGGCTCGCTCACCACCACCCAGTTAGTGGAGATGGTGAACAAGTACGGCGAAGCGATCAAGTCACTCACCGTACAGAACACCACGCTCGATGATGTCTTCGTGCACTATACGGGGCGTCAGCTGCGTGACGAACAGGTCAAGGCGCAGGGCTTTATTATGCCTCCGCGTCCAGGGATGCAACCATGAAGCGAATGATGGCAATCGTGGAACGGGAGATGCGAAAGTTTTTTCGCTCGCCGGCGTTGATGATGGTGTCACTGACCATGCCCTTGGTCCAACTCATTATTCTGGGCAACGCCTTCGGCGGCAAGATTCGCGGCGCGCGCATGGGGGTTGTAGATTACGATCGAGGCGCCCAGGCGCTCAAAATCGAAGAGGCCTTCAACTCCATCGCTGTCAATATCCGCACCTTCACCACGGTGGCCTATGAGGATGAGCAAAAGGCGCGAGAAGATGTGCGCACCGGGGAAATTGACGCAGCGGTGATCATCCCGGCGCAATATTCACGCCGCGTGCTGGCTGGCGATTCTCCGGCCATCGGCCTGGTAGTCGATAACAGCGACCAAACGATGAGCAGTAGTCTGGAAGCAGAAATGCAATCCCTGGTGGACGCCTTGAATGCTCCCGCCATTCAACAAAAGGTGGTGCAGCAAATCGCGCTCCAGATCGTAGAGCTCTACCCTTACGTCGAATACATGAAGTATCTGCTGGCCGGCTCTATCTCGCTCGCGATGTTCGTGGCCGTGATGATCGGCGGAGGCATGCTCTACATCGACGACAAAGCAAGAGGTGTCCACGAGGGCTACTTGGTAACTCCCATTACCGGGCTGGAGCTGGTCCTCGGGCTGAACCTCGCGGGCGCCATCAAGGCGGTGATGTCGGGCATCTGTATTACTGTGATTGGTTCGCTGTTTGCAGGCCTGGGTGTCATATTCAACCCCATGACGGCCTTGCTACTCTTGCTGCTTATCATTGCCACCGCCATAGCCTTCAATGGCATGATGTTCCTGATGATGGTGCGGGTCGAGGATCCCCTGGTCCCGCGCGCCATGTTTGGAGTGCTCAATACGCTGCTCTTCTTTCCCAGCGGGGCTATCTCTCCTGTCTCCGGGTTGCCCAAGTGGCTCCAGGCCATTGCTCACGTCGATCCCTTCACTTACGCTGTCCATGGCTTCAAGTCCGTCCTTCTCAAGGACGGCGGCTTTATCGCCATCCGCTGGGACTTGCTCTTCCTGGTTGGCTTTGGCATCGCGACCCTGTTGATCGCTACCCCTTTGTTCAAACGAACTCTGTAGTTGAGGCCGCCTCTACGTATTAAACACCGTTCCAACAGGTGACCAGCATTAATAACAGTAACTTCGCGCTCAACGTCCGCCAGTTGCAGTTAGGGGTTCGCTTTGAGTTCTAGAGGTTGTCAGGTCAGATCCAATTCCCATTCCTGGCCAATCAAGTCGTGACCGAAGCTATGATGAGGTTCTTCTTTTACCAGCCGGAAGCCCGCGCGTTCGTAAATGCGATGCGCGGCGGTAAGAATACTCTGCGTCCAAAGAATGATTTTTCGATACCCCGCTGCGCGAGCGAAACGGACGCATTCGTTCACTAAGGCGTGACCCAGACCGGTACCCCGGGCGCTTGGCTCGACAAAGAGGAGACGAAGCTTCGCTGTATGTGGCTGGCTCGGGTGCTTGACCAGAAACACGTGCCCTACGTTCCGGCCATCGATTTCGGCAATCCAACACCGTTCCCGGCTGGGCTCGAAGTTTTTGATGAACTCAGAAACGATGTTTGCCGCCAGGGCCTCAAACGTTTCGTCCCAGCCGTACTGCTCCGCGTAGCCGAGGCCTTCTCTATGGACAATCCAGCCCATATCCCCGACGCGATGCGGGCGCAGAACGAAGGGCGTCCGGCTCCGGTCAATCTTCATGAGGATGCTTTCGATGGAACCCATGCAGTCGATGAGCTCCGTACGAGCCGTGGGCGGCAGATCCTCGAGCGCGGCGCGCGCTTGTTCGTCGGAAAGAGCGTTGAGCTTCTTGAAAGCAGACCTACCCCGCGTGGTAAGCGTCAGTTCAGAGTGGCGGCCATCTTGCTCCGATGCCTTCCTCTGCAATAGTCCATCGTTCTCGAACTTTCCCAGGATGCGACTCAAGTAGCCGGGGTCCATTCCTAGCCCTTCTGCGATGTCGCTTGCTTTGGGCGCCGTGCGGTTAGCTAACTCGTAGAGGACACGCGCTTCCGCTAAGCTGTACTCGCTGTTGAGGAGCCCTTGATTCAAGGTTCCGATGTACTGCGTGTACATCCGGTTAAATTGGCGGAACTTCGCTACTTCATTGCTGACGTCCGGTACCAACGGTTGCGACAAGGCCATACCAGACATGCTTGGCTAAACTAGTTGACTTTGTCAAGTAAAACAGTTGACACGCTGCGTTAGTGAGTAAAGCCAAAACCGACCCTGCAGACAAACTATTGTTTAGAAGGCCTGCGGCTGGTATTTTGTAGATCGGGCAACGAGGGGCACAGCGGGTTATGGCCAAGCGTAAGAGCGATGATAGCCAGCCTGGCAAAATCGTCAGTCTCAAGACCCTCGCAGCCTATCTGCATCTTGATCCCACGACTATATCGGTCGTCCTGAATGACGTTCCTGGACGCTCTATTCCCGAAGCTACGCGGGAGCGGATCCGCAAGGCGGCGCGGAAGTTCAATTACGAGCCCAGTTTCCT
>Ga0182024_10020684_pt1 | contig 12009 bp, 9 predicted proteins | sample P32metaG_FD_120480 | JGI IMG/M metagenome (GOLD analysis project Ga0182024, IMG submission 120480) | Permafrost microbial communities from Stordalen Mire, Sweden - P3-2 metaG (Illumina Assembly) | ecosystem: Environmental > Terrestrial > Soil > Wetlands > Permafrost | place: Sweden: Stordalen... | reverse complement strand
GGCTACAATCTCGGCAACGATCGCTACGCGCTCTTCGCGGGATATCCGATGCCGGGACGATCGTTGCAGATCGAGCTGCAAGGCAGATGAGAGCGACGGCGCTCGCGGTCTTGCCTCTATTGGCCGCCGTATTGAGCCTGCTCGTTGGCTCAACCTCGCTCTCGCCGGCGGCGGTCGCGTCGGCACTGCTTCATCCGCACGCTACCGGTGTGCTTCATACCATTGTTTGGCAGCTTCGCTTGCCGCGTGTCTGCATTGCCGCGACGGTTGGTGCATCGCTTGCGCTCTGCGGAGCCGTCCTGCAAGGCATGCTGCGTAACCCGCTCGTGGATCCTTATCTCACCGGCGTCAGCGCAGCCGCCGCTGCCGCAATCGCGATCGCAATCGTGGCGGGAGTGTCGGCCGCCGCAACGCCCGGAATCGGATTTGTCGCGGGCCTCGGTGCGGCACTGCTCGTCGCTGCACTCGCGCGGCGCGGCGGCGGAATCGATTCCAACCGTCTGATCCTGGCCGGCGTCTCGCTCTCGACGCTCTTTGCAGCAATCGTTACCCTGGCGTTAGTCCGCGCGCAATCCAACCAGTACGCCAGTACGGTCGTGGCGTGGTTAGCCGGTTCGATGGCCGGGCGCGGCTGGCCCGAACTGGCCACGGCGGCACCCTACGCGGCACTCGGGGCTCTGCTCGCGTTTGCGGTTGCGGCGCCGCTCAACGCGCTACGAGTCGGTGAGCTTCGGGCGCGTGCCGTCGGCCTCAACGTCAATCGAGCCCAATGGATAATGCTGGCCGCATCGTCGCTCTTGGCGGCGAGCAGCGTCGTTCTTGCCGGGCTGGTCGGCTTCATCGGACTGATCGTTCCTCACATCGGGCGGCGCATCGTCGGTTCGGACGCTCGAGTGCTGCTGCCGGCCTGCGCGTCGATCGGGGCCGCGCTCTGCATGTTTGCCGACGCCGTTTGCCGGCGGATCGTGGCGCCCGCGGAGCTTCCTATCGGAGTCTTACTAGCCTTTATCGGCGTCCCCGCATTTCTCTATCTGTACCTTCGTCCGGCAAGCGCCACGCGCCGGGACGCCGTCTCCAGGAGCCCATGATCGAGTTGCGCGGCGTGACGCTCGACGTCGGCGGGCGCGCGCTTCTCAACGATATCGAGGCCCGGGTCGCCACCGGCGAGTTCGTGGCTCTCCTCGGGCGCAATGGCGCCGGCAAGACGACCCTCCTTCGTGCAATCGCCGGATTGCATCGCCTGCGCTTGGGTGAAATAGCGATCGACGGCACGCCCAGCGAGCAACTGCGAGCGCTCGACCGTGCAAAGCGGATCGCGTTCGTAACCGGCGACGAAATCTTTCTCGAGTCGCTGCTGGTTCGCGACGTCGTTTCGATCGGACGGTTCCCGCATCATCGCTGGTGGCAGTGGAACGCCGCGCCCAACGACGATGCTGCCGTCGATTGTGCGCTGGCCGCCGTGCGGCTCGAGGCCTTCGCGCAACGCCTCTTTTCTACGCTGAGTGCGGGCGAGCGCCAACGCGTTTGGATTGCACTGGGGCTAGCCCAAGAGACTCCGATCCTGCTGCTCGACGAACCAACCAGTCATCTCGACGTCGGCGTCGCGCACGAGATCCTCGCGTTACTTCGGCGATTGACCCGAGAGGGAAAGACCGTCGTCTGCGCGCTGCACGATATCAATGAAGCAGCATGCTACGCCGACCGTATAGCGCTCTTGGGCGATGGAGCGTTGCTCGCGCTGGCGCCTCCGGACGCGGTGCTCACCGAGCCTCTGCTCCAAAGAGCGTACGGAATCGCCTTCGCGCGGCGCAGCGCGCTTTTGCCCGACTCAGTTTTTGTGGCGCGGCCGCACGTCGGAACCTAGTACCCACCGAACGATTCCCTTCAAAGGACCGCTCGAAATCGTGACGCCGACCGCATCGTCCGGTGATGCGAAGAGCGGTGAAACGACGTAGCCGGGAAGGCAGGTGACGACGTCGCCGTGCGTGCCCGGCGAAGCCAGCACGGCGTGCGGCAACATCGCTTGAGCTTCGTCGAAGGATGCGCCGTGATACTCGCGCAGACGCGTGCGCGAGTCCCACATCAACACTGAGGGGTCGTCCCTCGTGCTGTAGAGCACGACGTGCTCGCCGCGATGGACGCGGCAATCGGCCAACGCCTTGGCGGAGACCAACGTTAAGCAGACGATGAGGAACGCACACGCCTTACGCACGAGCCGCCCCGTCGAGCACGCGAATCGCAAGAATCGCCAAGTCGTCCCTTACGCGACTCCCGCCGCGCTCTCGAACGGCCGCGACAAGCTCGTCTGCGAGCTGCTGCTCGCCTGGGCTTGCGCGTTCGATCAGCTCCATCGCACCCTGTCCGGAGAGTTGCTCTCCGGCCCTGTTGCGAACCTCGGTTAAACCGTCGGTCGCCAACACGAGCGTATCGCCGGGCTGCAAGTGGATCGTTTCGGCCCCGAACGGCTCTTCCATGACGCCCAGGACCGGTCCGGTTATCGCAAGCTGGACGACGTCGTTGCGACGGCGCACGAAAGCGGTATCGTGTCCGCCACTCGCATACGTCAAAGCGAACGTGTCGGTGTCGAGCAGACCTACGAACATCGAAACGAAAATGTAGGGATCTCCGACCGCCTTGGAGAGAACGATGTTAAACTCAGTAAGAATTGCCATGGGATTGCTGTTGCGCAACGCACTCGCGCGAACCATAAACTTGACGAACGCCGTCAGCACCGCTGCGTCGACGCCCTTTCCGCTGATGTCGGCAATCAAGATCAGCGCCTGGTTTTCTGAAAGGCGATAGACGTCGAACACGTCCCCGCCGACCGCGCGGTCACTGCTCGCCGAAAGGTACGCGCTGCCGACGTCGCAATGCGGAAGCGGAGTCGACTCGCTTCGAAAGGCTGTCTGAAGAATCTGCGTCACGGCGCGTTCTTCTTCGAGCTCGCGGTTCAACCGCGTGCGGTAGGCGTTCAAGACGATCGCAAGGAGACCGAACGCCAGCAGCCACGCGGCGCGCAGATAGGACGAGCGATCGAGCTGCATCTGCGTGCTGCGCTCGAGCTCGTCGCCGGTACCGGCGAGCTCGCGGCGGATCGCCGCGGCCGTCAACGTCTCGTAGTCGGAGAAGAGTTTGTTTCTTTTGTCCAGCTCCTCCAGGCGGAGCCGCGGGTGCGCGAGCAGCGGCGCCGCAACGGTATTTCTCCACTCGAGCTGAAGGCGCGCGTAGTCGGCGAGCAGCTTATCGGCGCCGACGAGCTGTTCGCCCAGCGTCTTACGAATCGCGGCTTCTTTTTCGTCGTATCCGGCCGAAGCCGAGCGGTACTCGGCGTTATAAAACGGGTCGCGCGTCAGGAGGTAGCCGCGAAGCGAATTCTCTTCATCGATTTGTAAGCGCAACAACTCCTCGAGATCGATCTGCGCTTGCTGGATCTGTGCCTGGCGCGCGAACGTATTCGCGATCTGCGCGCGCGTTTCGAACGAACCCTCGACGGCAAAACCGACCGACAGCAGCAAGAAGGCCGTCAATAACATCGTTCCCGTGACGCTCACGAACGAGACGCTCCTCACAAAGGCCTCACGGAGAAAGTCGAAGCACAGCGGGCTGTGTACAGCCGGGTGGGAACCACGATTTTTAAGTCCTACGACGTTCGTGGAATTTATCCGTCTGAGCTCGATGAGGACGAGGCGCTGGCGCTAATCCGCCGAACTTGAGGTTAATGTCCAAACGCCTGCTCGGGCCCGCCTTTATTGCGGTCGGCGATGGAACCTCGACGTTCGGACGCCTGGCAGTCGAAGATGGCCGCATCGTCGGCGTTCTTGCCGCCGATGGCCCCTCCGATTACCCGCTGCCCGCCGGGAGCACGATGGCTCCGGGCCTGATCGACGTGCACACAAACGGTGCCGGCGCATATCTCTTCAATCGAGATCAAGGTAATGCCGTCGCAGTCGCCGGCACCGCGTACGCGCAGACCGGCACGACGGGCTTCGTGGCGAGCGTCATGACCGCTCCGTGGGAGTCCATGCTCCATGCCGCATCGGAGATCGTCGAATCGGCCAACCAGTTGGAGGAGGATTTGCCCAACGGCGCTCGCTGTCTCGGCGTGCATTTTGAAGGCCCATTCCTCAACCCGAAGTTTCGGCGCATTCATCGCAATGAGTGGCTGCTGACTGCCGGTGCCGCTCGCGCGCAAGAAATGCTCGATTCGTGCAAAGGTGCCTGCCTTTTGGTAACGATGGCCCCCGAGATCGACGGTGCGAGCGAAGCGTTGCGCGTTTTTTTGGAGAACGGGGTCGTCTGCTCGGCGGGTCACACCGGCGCGCGCTATCGCGAAGGAATGCTGGCGATCGGACTCGGCTTCCGGTCCTTGACGCACGCGTTCAACGGAATGCCACCGCTCGACCACCGCGATCCTTCGATTCTAGCGGCGTTCATCCAAGACCGGCGCACGCTCGTGCAAGTAATCTGCGATGGATTTCACGTCTCACCGGTCATGATCGACATCTTGCACCGAACGCTGGGCGATAGGCTCGTGCTGGTAACCGATGCGATGCCTGTGGCCGATCCGGGTTATCACATCGAAGGCGGCGTCGTGCGTTCGGCCGACGGCACGATTGCCGGAAGCGCGCTGCGCATGGACGAAGCGCTGCGGAACTACATGTCGTACGCGCAGATTCCGTTTGCCGCGGCGATCGTTGCAGCAACCCACGCCCCGGCACGATTGATTCGGCACGACGCCGAGCTAGGCCGCATCGCGCGCGGCGCGCGCGCCGACCTCTCCTTCTGGGATAAGGAGTATCACGTCATCGCAACGATGGTCGGCGGCCGCTTCGTCTACAATCAGATCGAAGTCGCCGCGTAGCAAGAGGTTCCCCGTCAAGCCTCGTAGGCGTACTCGGTGGTGTCTGGACGCGGCGCGAACGCCGAGCGCAGCATCACGTAACTCGCGTAGAGCACGACGACGACCACGAGCCAGCGTACCGCGCCTAGCGGCAGCGACTTCACGATATAGGCGGCGATCAGCACGCCGGGAATCCCTCCGAGCGTCAGGCCCAAGACGGCACGCATCGAAATCGCATCGAAGCGGATAAAGCGCAAGCTCGCAATCGGCATCAGAAACGCGCACGACCCCATCATGATCGGAAAGGCCGCTACCGGACTCATCCCTAGCAGGCTTACCATGATCATGCACGGTGCGTAGAGTCCGATTCCGACCGTCATCAGCGCGCCGAGGCAGAAGTTGATCGCGACGGCGATCCAGAGGCGCGGGCCGTCGAGGCCGAGCGCCGAACCGCTCAATCCAAAGTGGCTGCCAAAAATGCCGGTGAGAATGAAGAGGACGGCCGCAGCCAGCAACGCCGTCCCCATGCCGATCTGCACGTAGCGGCGCGGCCAGCGCGCGACGAATCCCGCACCAAGCCAGGCGCCGGCGATCGAGGCGACGATCAGCAGCAGCAACGTCTTAGGCTCGACCGCGACGATGACGATGTAGATGAGCGCCTCGACCACCGTCGGAAGCGCGTGCCCCACGTTGAGCGTTCCGGGAATGCGCTCGTCGGGCACCACCCGGAAGAACTTGAAGAGCGAGGTCGTCACCGCGAACGACCCGATACCGAGCGTGTCCAAAAAATCGGTAACGAAACCGATCGCGCCCAGCAACGGCGTCGGTGCCGGGTTCTTATGCCGCGGCAGCGCCCGGACCAGGGCCACGATTAACACGAGCGCGACGAGGACGAGCGCAACGACGAGCAGTGTGTGCGTCATGATTGCAGACGGTACGCCCACAAAGCGCCGCGGCCTGCTACCGGGAGGACCCCGTCACTAGGCGACGTGCTCTTTGGTTGCGCCGGCGTTGAAGTAGGTGGCCTTGGGGTGATGTATCACGATCGCGGCCGTCGATTGCTCGGGAACGATTTGAAACGCCGGCGTTAGCGTTACTCCGATCTTCGAGGTCGCATCGAGCAGCCGGAACACCACGTCGTGCGCTCCGAGATCGGGGCAGGCTCCGTAGCCCCAGGAATAACGCTTTCCACGGCCGTTTTCTAAGGCGAGCTCGTGGCGAATGTGACGGTGTGCGTACTCGGCGAGCGCCTCGGCGGCCTGTACCGAAAAGCCATGCACGAAGTACGATTCGCTGTAGTCGCCGGCCGCCTGTAACGCTTCGGTCCGTTGCGTCGCGTTGCGTCCGACCGTTACGATCTGCAACGCTACGACGTCGCTGGGGCCATCGTCGCTGGGCTCGAGCAAATAATCCGCGAGGCTCAGATGCTCTCCCCCGGTCTGGCGCGGAAAGCGTAGGCGAGCGACTTCGTTGGCCGGCTGCGCCGGATCGTAAAGAATGATGTCGTTACCTAAACCTGCGGCGGGGAAATACCCGTACACGATCTTTGGCTCGAGCAGGGCGTCCTGCGTCGCTTGCGCCTGGTAGCGGCGCAGGCGAGGCTCGAACTCCTCGCCGACGAGCCTCGCGAACGCGTCGCCCTTCGTGTTGGCGGCGCCCCACGAAAGCCGGTAGAGGCTGCGCAGATCGAAGCACGGCCAGAGCTCGCGAAGATCGATTCGGTCTAGCGCGCGAACGCCCAAGAACGGCGGCTGTGGAACTGGAGCGCGGTCGGCCTTGACCGCGGAGATCGACGGTGCCCGCGACGGTGCGGCCGCGGGGCGGCGCTCACGTTGCGCAAGCGCTTCGCCCTTCGCCCGCTCGATGAGATCTTGCCGCCGTTGCGGATCGCTCGTGAGCGCATCGACGAGATCGAGCCCTTCGAACGCATCGCGCGCATAAAACACGCCCGGCTCGAAGAAGCGGGTACCGCCCTCCAAGAGCGCGATACGCCGGCCAAAATCCCGGTTGATCGCGGCTCCGCCGATTATCACGGGGAATTTTAAACCGCGAGCATCCTGCTCTTCAAGGCAGACCGGCATCTGTTTGCTGGTCGAAACCAAAAGCGCGGAGAGCCCGATCGCATCGGCCTTTACCTCAACGGCTTTCTCGAGAATCGTATTCATCGGAACCTGCTTGCCGAGATCGTGCACCGTGTAGCCGTTGTTGGCGAGGATCGTGTGCACCAGGTTCTTCCCAATGTCGTGCACGTCGCCGAATACCGTTGCGATGACGACGGTCCCTTTCGTCGAGCCTTCGGAGCGCTCGAGGAACTGTTCGAGATGGGCGACCGCCTTCTTCATCACCTCGGCCGATTGCAGGACGAACGGCAGAATCAGCTCGCCGCGACCGAATCGATCCCCAACATCTTTCATGGCGGGCAGGAGAATTTCGTTGAGCACCGCTACCGGCGCCCTTTCCAGCAAAGCTTCATCGATCTTCGTCTCGATGCCGTCTTTACGGCGCCGCAGAATGGCTTGATGAATCCGCTCTGCGATCGTAGTCTCTTCCGTCTGTTCTTCTGCAGCGGCGCGATCGGTCTCCGATCCGCCGTCAGACGCTTCGCGCTCGAAGTGATCGATGAGCCGCGGCAGCGCATCCGGCCGCCGATTAAAAACGAGGTCGTCGCACAGCTCGCGTACCGTCGAGTCGACTTCGAAATACGGAACGATTTCTTTGGGATGCACGAGCGCGCAATCCAAGCCCGCTTCGACGCAATGATACAGGAAGACCGAGTTCAGCGCGGCGCGCGCGTTGGGCCGCAGCCCGAACGAAACGTTGGAAACGCCAAGCGAGGTGAGCGGGCCCTGCAACTCCCGCTTGATGAGGCGAATGCCCTCGATCGTTTCGACGGCGGAGTTTAAGAACTCGGGCTCGCCGGTTGCCAGCGTGAAGGTGAGATCGTCGAAGATCAATGCGCCCGGCGGAAGACCGTACTCGCCGACTGCAATCTCATAGATGCGGCGAGCGACTTCGAGTTTGCGTTCCGCCGTTTTCGCCATGCCCTTTTCGTCGATCGTCAACGCGACGACCGCCGCGCCATGCTCGCGTGCGAGCGGTAAAACGGCGTCGAGCTTGGCACGGCCCGACTCGAGGTGCACCGAGTTGAGAATCGCCCGGCCTGGGTAGTTTTGCAGGGCAGTTTCGAGCACTTTCGGCTCGGTCGAATCGATTGAGAGGGGTGCCTCGATGGATTGCGCGAGCCGTCGCACGAGGTCGCGCATCTGTTCGTCTTCGTCGGGGCGTTCGGTCAGCGCGCAGCACACGTCGAGCACGTGCGCGCCGCCCTCGACTTGCTCCCGCGCGATGAGCACGACGTCGTCGTAGCGGTCGTCGAGTAGCAGACGCTTGACCTTCCTCGAACCTTGGGCGTTGATGCGCTCCCCTACGATCAGCGGTCGCGGCTCCTGTTCCAGCGAGATTGCCGTCATCGCCGACGCGATCTCTTGCGGGCGCTCGGCGCGCGGTCGCGGCCGGCGCTCGACCGACACGATGGCTTCGCGAAGCGCGGTGATGTGCTCCGGCGTCGTACCGCAGCACCCGCCAATCGCGTTGACGCCGAAATCGCGAACGAAAGCTGCGAGCTCGGCGGCCAGCTCTTGTGGACCTTCCGGATAGATCGTCTCGCCATGGGGACCCATGAGGGGAAGTCCCGCGTTGGGTATAACGCTAACGAAACAGCGTGACGTCTCGCAGAGATAGCGAATCGAGTCGCGCATTTGCGACGGGCCGGTCGAACAGTTGAGCCCGATCACGTCGATCGGCAGCGCGTCGAGCGTCGCGCGAATCGCACGGATGTCCGTGCCCAGCAGCATGCGGCCGTCGGTGATGAGCGTCGGCTGCGCCTGAATCGGCACGCGGCGCAACCCACGCTCGAACTCACGGGTTATTCCTGCGATCGCCGCCTTTAACTCGAGCAGATCTTGCATCGTCTCGAGCAAGAGCAGATCGGCGCCGCCTTCGACGAGCGCTCGCGCCTGCTCGCCATAGACGTCGCGCAACTGCTGGTACGTGATATTCGAGAGCGCGGGATCAGAAGAGGAGATCAGCATTCCGGTGGGTCCCATGGAGCCCGCGACGAAGCGAGGATGCTGCGGCGTCGAGATGGCGTCGCAGGCTTTTCGCGCGATTGCAGCGGCTTGGAAGTTGACTTCCTGCGTGCGCTCGCCGAGTCCATACTCGTCGAGTTTTAATCTCGACGCAGTGAAGGAGTCGGTCTCTACGACGTCTGCACCAGCCGCCAGATAGGCCTCGTGAATCGAACGAACGATATCGGGGCGCGCGAGCACGATCGCTTCGTTGCAGCCGTGAAGGGCGGTGCCGCCAAAGTCCTCCGGAGAAAGTTCGAGCGCCATGAGCTGCGTGCCCATGGCGCCGTCGAAGATCGCGACCCGCTCTTCGAGAAGGCGCAAGTACTCAGACACGATCCCGACTCGCTATCTCTCCCACCTTGTTTCCGGCCCGATTATACACCGGCGGACGCGCGAATCGGGCAAGTGCGCCGGCCTGGCGCTCGTCGATCACGCCCAACCGCCGCAACGCAGAAATCGAAGAGGGGCCCCGCGCTCGGGAACTGCCGTCAATCACCTTGGATGCGTAGCCGTAGCCTTGCGAAACGGCCGCGGCTGCATGCACTCCTTCGGCACCGGCTTTCGAGACGATATTCCCAGCGCCGGCGATCATCAGCTCGGTGTCGAACTGGCCGGTTCCGGCCACGTACTCCGGATGAGCGAGCATCGCATCGCGCACGATTCGGAGCGCTTGTGCGTCCGCGGAATCGACGCCGGAAAGCGTCGCGAGCCGCGCAAAAGAGATCGCGGCCCTCCGCAGCCCCGTCGCATAAACCGGGATTCCACAGCCGTCGATGGCGACGGGCCACGTCGAAGCGTCGTCGTCGGAGAGGCGCGCGCACAATGCGAGAATCCGCTGCTGGGCGGGATTCTCGGCGCTCAAGTAGGTCGTTGGATCGGCCCCGATGGCCAAGCAAAGCGCCAAAATGCCGGCGTGCTTTCCGGAGCAGTTATTATAGAGGGCGGTCGGTTCCAATCCCGCTTCGACAAGTCCCTGCGCCGCGGTCTCGTCGTACGGCGGATGCGTGCCGCACTGCAACGCCGATTCGTCCATGCCGATTTTATCCAAGATCGAAGCGACGGCCGCGACGTGGAACGGCTGTCCGGAATGCGAGGCCGTCATCACCGCGATTTCGCGCGGCTCGAGATGGAATCGTTCGCGCACGCCTGCGGCAATCGCCGCCGCAGCAATGAACGGTTTCGCCGCCGAACGCAGGAAGATCGGCGATTCGATATCGCCGGCCTGCTCGAGCACCGTTCCGTCGGCATCGACCGCGCAGGCGGCGACGCGGTGAACCGACTCGACGTATCCCCCGCGGGTTACGTCTACGTAGACTTCGTCGCTTGCGCTCAAACGAGCGCGGGTTCGACGATCGTGGCTTCCTGCTCGGCGAAGACGGGATTGCTCAAGTATCGCTCGCCGGTATCGCATCCGAACGTTACGATCGTCTTGCCACGCAACTCCGGACGCGCCGCGACGCATAGGGCCGCCCAAACGTTCGCGCCGGCCGAAATGCCGACGAGCATGCCCTCTTCGCGTGCAAGCCGGCGTGCCGTTGCGATAGCGTCGGCATCCGTAACGCGCACGACCTCTTGATAAACTTCCGTGTTGAGCACCTTGGGTACGAATCCGGCGCCGGTTCCCTGAATCTTATGCGGCCCCGGCTTTCCGCCCGAAAGCACTGGCGACGCATCGGGTTCGACGGCGATCATCCGGACGCTCGGCTTACGGGCTCGCAGCACTTCACCGACGCCGGTGATGGTGCCGCCGGTACCGATCGCCGAGACCACGACGTCGACGGCTCCATCGGTATCACGCCAGATCTCTTCGGCGGTCGTGCGGCGATGGATCTCCGGGTTTGCCGGATTCTCGAACTGCTGCGGCATGAAATACTTGCCGGGGGCGGCTGCGACGATCTCCGTTGCCCGTCGAACGGCGCCTGGCATGCCTTCCGATCCTGGCGTCAGCACGACCTGCGCACCGTACGCCTTGAGGAGGTTGCGCCGCTCGACCGTCATCGTGTCGGGCATCACCAAGATAATCGGGTAGCTTTTTGCCGCCGCGACAAAAGCCAGCGCAATGCCGGTGTTTCCGCTGGTCGGTTCCAGGATCGTCATCCCGGGCAACAGGCGGCCGTCGCGTTCTCCGGCCTCGATCATCGAGAGGCCGATCCGATCCTTCACCGAGCCGGCGGGGTTGAAGGATTCCATCTTCACCAGAACCGTCGCCGGTATCCCCGCGTTGAGCCGCGGGATCCTGACCAACGGCGTATTGCCGAACGTGTCGGCTAGGTTGTCGTAGATGCGTGCCATGATACCGTGCTTAACCCCCGCTTCTCGTTCGAGCGTTGCACGCCTCAGGCACGGGCTCCTCGATGGGCCGGGGTCTCGCACAGAAGGAAGCGGGCGCTCTAGGCGCCCACTTCACGAACGATGCCCCGGCGTTCGATCGCTTTTCGAAGACTCTGCACGCTGATCGCCGTCGCGCTTTTCGCCGTGCCGAGCGCGCGGGGCGCTTCGCAGGGCACGCCCACGCTCTCAGACGCGCTCGATGCGATCGCCGCGTACGCGCCGCGAGCGATGCAAGAGCAAGGCACGCCGGGACTCTCGGTTGCAATCACCGATCGAAACGCAACGCTGCGAATCATCACGCTAGGCGACGCGAATCGTGACGCACAGACTCCCGTTACGCCGCAGACTCGATTTCCAATTGGATCGATTACCAAATCGATGACCGCGCTCGCGCTGCTCGAGCTTTACGACGCCGGGCGCCTCAACCTCAATTCGCCGGCCCGCGAATATCTTCCGTGGTTTGCGATCCACACGCTCGGCGGACCGATACTCGTGCACGAGTTGCTCTCGCACACCGCCGGCATCCCCGACGATTTCTCGGCGGAGGTGGGCTACACGTACGATATCCTCGCATTACGCGCCGCAAAAACGCTGTTTGCGCCCGGAACGTCGTGGTCGTATTCCAACGATGGCTACGCCACGGCCGGGGCGATTCTCGCCCGGCTCGACGGGCGCTCGTGGGCCGATGCGGTACGGGCACGCGTTCTG
>Ga0182024_10020683_pt1 | contig 12009 bp, 8 predicted proteins | sample P32metaG_FD_120480 | JGI IMG/M metagenome (GOLD analysis project Ga0182024, IMG submission 120480) | Permafrost microbial communities from Stordalen Mire, Sweden - P3-2 metaG (Illumina Assembly) | ecosystem: Environmental > Terrestrial > Soil > Wetlands > Permafrost | place: Sweden: Stordalen... | reverse complement strand
GAATCACGTCCAGCGGCTGGAGCGCATTTTCGAGGCGCTCGGTGAAAAAGCTACCGGCAAGAAATGCGCCGCTATGACCGGCCTCATCAAAGAAGGAAATGAGGTAATTGGCGCCACCGAAGATACGGCCGTGCGCGATGCCGGTCTGATCGCGGCGGCCCAGAAGGTGGAGCACTACGAAATGTCCGGCTATGGGTCGGCCCGGACACACGCGGAGCTTCTCGGAAACGACAGAGCGGTCCGCCTGCTCGATGAGACGTTATTCGAGGAACAAGAGGCCGACGAAAGGCTTAACGATCTGGCTCTGAATCTGATCAACGAACGAGCGGCCAGCGAGACGGACGTTTCCGGACACACTCGCCCGAAGACAAGAACCGCGGGCGGGTCTGGTTACAGCGAACGCTGATCGCACCCGGCAGAACGGGCGAATTACCGCATTTTCGCCCGTTCTGCTTCACCATCCCAATAGCCTGCTCCAACGCCATCGCCGGAAACCGGCGGATTGCGTCCTGCTGAATGTAATGGCCGCCATCTTGATTGCCGCTGCCTGTGTCGGATACGGGTGGTCTACACGCGCCAGCACCCGCAGACCGATTCCGGCGGCCATCGCGAGCGAGACATCGCTGATCATTTCACCCGCGTGGCGCGCGACGACCGTCGCTCCAAGAATCCTGTCCGTACCCTCCTTGATGTGTATCTTTACAAAACCCTCTTCTTCGCCATCGGCAATTGCGCGGTCAACGTCGTGCATAAGCACAGTAATAGTCTTGATCGGGATGTTTTTCTCGCGCGCCTCTCTCACATACATTCCGACATGTGCAATCTCCGGATCCGTGTAGGTGCACCACGGAATAGTCAGCGTACTCAGCCTTTGCCTGCCGTGGAATAGTGCGTTCTGCGTTACGATGTGCGCGGACGCTCCTTCAATATGCGCGAATTTGTGCTCCAGGCAGACGTCTCCGGCGGCGTAGATGCGGGAATTGGAGGTCCGCAGGAAATCATTGATTCCGATCCCGGCGACCGCGTCATACTTGACGCCGGCGGCTTCGAGGTTCAGCCCCTGAACATTTGGTGCTCGGCCGCTCGCAACGAGAATCGCGTCCACTGTAACGGTCACGTGGTTGTCGTCGCTGACGAGATCGACGATCTTTTCCGCACCCCTCGTTTGCACCCTGGCCACCAGGGTATTGAGATGTATGTCGACCCCGTCCCGCGCCAGAGACTCGGATAAAATCTGCGCGGCGTCGCGTTCCTCCTGACTCAGGAATAACGGCTCATCCTGGACGATGCTGACCTGTGAACCCAAACGGCAAAACGCCTGTGCCAGCTCGCAGCCAAACGGACCACCACCAATCACCAACAAACGCGGCGGGCACTCCTTCAACTCAAAGACCGTTTCATTCGTCAGATAACTTGCTTCCTCCAGGCCGGGAATCTGAGGGATTATTGGCCGCGCACCAGCCGCAATGAGCGCCCGAGTGAAACGCAAAGCCTCCTCACCGCCTAATGCTATGGCGTCCGGGCCTGTAAAATGGGCTTCGCCAAAGAATACGTCGATGCCACTCGCACTCAGTTCCTCCGCGGAACTGCGGCGGCCGACTCGCGCACGGACACGCCCAATCCGCTCCATCACAGCGGCAAAATCTACGTGAATATCGGCGGGCACCCGGGCGCCATAACTCCCGGCATTCCGCATATCGGCATAAAGCCGCGAGGTTCGAATCATCGCTTTCGATGAGATGCACCCCGCGTTCAAACAAACACCGCCCAACTGATTGCGCTCCACCAGCGCAATCTTCGCTCCCGCCCGCGCGGCCTCAAGAGCCGTCAGAATGCCTGCGTAGCCTCCGCCCAGAACCAACAGGTCGTATTTGGACGCGGGGCGCGGATTCTTCCAGGCGCGCGTTTGAAGATCGCCCCCGGGTGTGAGGTTCCTGCCCGGGTCTGTATGTTCGGCCAGATTGGCGACCTCATGAGCGGAAGGATACAGGGTGTCGGTTTCCATAGGTACTCACCTGAACAGTCGTGGCCTCAACCATCCACCGGTGAATCCGGCCCGGCGCAACCCGGTTCGGATCCAGCGACACTGTCGCATGAGATTCCAGATCAACCGCGACCGGTAGTTTTCAATCGTCAAAACGATGAGTCCCTGGTCGAGGCCGAAGTAACCCTCGGATGCCCAACCGAAGGGATCGCGGGTTGTCAACGTCGGATTGAGCCCGCTTGGCGCCCTGTAGTCTCGCAGAATCCGGGGATGCTGTTCCCGGATGTGCCTTACAGCCGGCAAGACAATCTCGGGAGCGAATGGAAGAGATCCAATCACAGCCGGGAGCGAGATCGTTCCGTCGTCCGGTCCGTAGGGCGCGCCGCGAGCCGCATAGCCGAAAAAACGGCGGTCCGTGCCGTCAATCGCAACGGTCATGGTTCCGGGTCCGTCACATGCCGTGAACCCCCAGCAGGCGTCACCATAGCCTCTATATTGACGTGGATTACGAGACGCGTATTCCCGCTGGATCAACGTCGCGGCCCGGCTATTTTCGAAATAATCGCTGCCCTTTTCGCGCATGAATCGATCTTGTATGCCTTCGAAGTCGATCCAGCAATGGGCAAACTGATGAATGAAAAGCGGTCCTGCATAAAGACAATCGTGACCATAGAGGTTTTCCCATTGGTAAGTCGACGTCCATGCCGTGTAGCTGGCGGCCGGAAGCGGATTCTCAGGCGCACCGAGGCCCAGCACATACAGAATGGTGGCCTCACTATAGCCCTCCCAACCATAGTGCAGGAATCCGAATTCGGGTTTCCATCCCTGTGCCAGCGTCAATCCGCCGTTTTGTGCCCATTGCCAATCCATACGCCGGTATAGGACGTCGGCGAGCTTTCGAATCTCTTCTTCGGCGGGCGCGGGGCCACTGAAATACATTTGGGCAGTCAACATTCCGGCCAGCAAGAGCGCAGTATCGATCAACGACAACTCCGATTGCCAGACTCGCCTTCCAGTGGACCGGTCGAGGAAGTGATAGTAAAAGCCTTTATAGCCCGTAGCGGAGGGGCTATCATTCTGTGAACTCTCCCGGAAAAAACGCAGCGTAACGAGTGTTCGCGCCGCTGCATCCGACCGAGCGATCCACCCTCGCTCCACTGCGATGGGATAGGACGACAATGCAAAACCAACGACCGCTATGCTGCAGGGCGATCCGTTCCGCGTCGTGTCGGCCACCAAGCCGTTGGCCGGGTCGACGTTCTCCAGAAAGTAGCGAAACGCGGTAGATTCGAGCCGATCCAGCAGCTCTTCGTCGCGTGGTGATGTTGGCGGGAGGGTCCCTGCCGCGGCAGCTTCTCCCCGTCCGGCGGTCATGAGCTTACCGGCTCTGACTCTCGCCCTCCAACGGTGAGAGATCGTAGATTTCCGCCAGGGCATCCAGATCCGACCGGAGCAGGCCCCAATCGCGCTGCAGCTTGTCGGTAAAGCGGTGATTGAGCATCACGCGATTCAGTTCGCTGGCGGCCGCGATCGTTTTATCGGTTTGGTCGCGGACGGCCGGATTGTTCTTGTCGCGTTTGTCGTGAAAAACGTCCGCCAAGCGTTTGGCGGCCTCGTGCATATCATCGGCGCGGTGCTTGGCGTTGACTTCGATCTGTGTGCCGTCGATCATGCTGTGGGATACGGCTTCGTCGAATGCGTCCTTAAACTCACCGGATTTCTTCGCCAGTCGATCCACCACTCCGGCTATGTCACTGCGAGTCTCCACCACGGCGCGATTGGCATCCTGTGCGCGTACCAGCGAGACTGCCCCGCGAAGGAGTAATGCGTCGGCAAAAAGACATATACACCATGAGCGTCTTGACAACATAAACACGGCCTCCCACAACTCTTCAGGCAATCGTGTCGCCACAGAGCCGGCGGAATGGATCGAATCGAAGCAAAGGCGCACTTTTGCGCCGCCGTTCGCTCCGGTACCCTGGTCCAACGCTTGCCTAATAAAACCGAAGGGAGGCGCACATGAAAGCCATCACTTTTAATGTCATTGGATTCGCAGCGGTCTTGGCTGCGTTGCCCGCGTCGGGCCAGGAACCTGTTAAGAGCGGGCCGACCCCGGTCTTTCACGTCACTGTGATCGAGAATACAATCAGCGCTATCAATTATCAGTATCGGCAGGGACCGACAAGAATCGATTTCCGGGGTACCGTGTTGATGCCGGAAGCAAAAGGCGAAGCGACGGTGGAGTCGAAGCGCGGCCGCACAGAGATCGATGCAAGCTTTGAACACTTGCTTCCAACCCAGCGGTTCGGGCGCGAATACCTGACCTACACGCTTTGGGCGGTCTCTCCCGAAGGCGGCGTCCGCAATATCGCCGAGATCGTGCCGGGACCCTCCAACAAGGCGGCCATGCATGTGAGTACCGACCTGCAGGCCTTCGGTCTGATAGTCACCGCTGAACCTTATTCCGCCACGCGATATCCCAGTAACGTCGTCGTGCTCGAGAATCGCGTGCGCCCCGACACCGAAGGCAAAATCGAGCAGGTTCAGGCCAAATATGAGTTGATGCCGCGGGGTCAGTATACGTGGCAGGAGCCAGCGCAGTTTGGATCCGCCGGCAACACCCCCAAGGTCTCGATGGGACCGGTATGAGGCCATTCTCGAACTTTATGAAGCGCAGAACGCCATCGGTATAGCTCAGGCCGCGAACGCGGAAAAGTACGCCCCCCAGACCTTAGCCAAAGCGCAGCATCTGTTGGAAGCGGCACAGAGTTTGGAATCCGGCAAAGCGTCGAGCAGCGTTATTGTCCAGGATGCGCGCGAAGCGGTTCAGACTGCCGAGGACGCCCGGATGATAGCGGAACGCAGGCGGGAGGAAGAAACTGTAGCAACCGCTCGAACCGACGCTGCCGATGCTCAGGAGGCGCGGGTGAGGGCCGAAGAAGAGAAGCAGCGCGCCCAGGCTGAAACGGAAGCGGCCCAAATTCGGGCCGATGCGGAACATGCCGCGCGCGAACGCGCCGAGGCTGACGCGGCGGCGGCTCGCGAACGCGCCGTGCATGCCGAAGCAAGCGCGCGGACGGTTCTGATTCAACCGCAGGTTACAGTCGTGCAACCAGCGCAGGACACTCGAAAATCCGACTTGCGCATGGGACTTCTCGATCAACTCAACGGAGTCGTGTCGATGCGCGACACTGCGCGCGGCCTTGTAGCGACACTGCCGGATTCAGACTTCAGCGGGTCGGAGTTACATCCCTCGGTTTCCGGGCAGATCGCACGAATCGCCGCAATCGTGGAGGCACATCCGGGGTTGAATATCGTCGTGGAAGGAAATACGGATAGCAGCGCCACCGAAGCGTTGGCGTCTGAACGCGCCGAATCCGTTCGCCGGGTGCTTATCGCGCAAGGTCTTGCGGTCGGCAGCGTCACCGCTCGCGGCTTGGGAGACACACACCTCTTCGGCCCGAATTCGAGCGCCGCGGGGCGTGAAGCCAACCGGCGAGTCGAGGTCGTAATATCCGGCGCCCCGATCGGCGATCTTCCGTTCTGGGATCACCCTTATGCACTAACGCCGGGGAGCCGGTGAACTGGTCGATCCGGCCTGCCAGTTACCTCAGACGATTCCCGGCTTGCGCCGCACGACGGCGACGGCCTGCTCGAAGGCATACGCCATTTGCAGCACACTCCATTCGTCGCGGTGCCGGCCGACAATCTGCAGACCGACCGGCAAGCCTTCGCCGGTGAAACCGCAAGGTATCGATATGGCCGGGTTCTCGAGTGCTGAGATCAAAATGCAGGACTTCTGCCACTCGACATACGTCGACATCGCCATCCCGGCGATTTCGGTGGGATAGGGCTGATTGATGTCGAATGGCAGCACTTGGGTCGTCGGCGTGATCAAGTATTCGTATTTTTCCTGAAAGACCCGCATGCGGTCCCATGCCCGGCTGCGCAGCGCATGTGCACGTGCTATATCGGCACCGGAAAGTTTGGCGCCTCGCTCGACCTCCCAAACGATCGTGTCTTTGACCAGATCGCGATGCAACCGGACATTTTCCGACTGACTCGCTGCGTAACCCCAGGCGCGCAATATGTCATAGCCTTCGTGGGCTCCGGTCCAGTCCGGCTCCGCTTCTTCCACTATGCAGCCCAGGCGTTCAAACACGTTTCTTTGGGCGTTTACGGCGTTAAGAATCCGCGGATCGAACGGAATCCCGCCCATGTTCCTGAACCAGGCTACACGCACTCCCTTGAAGCTCCGCTCCAGGCGTCCCGCAAATCGGGCTCCAGGCTCGTCAATGGAAATGGGGCACCGCGGATCGGGTCCGGCGATGGCGCTTAGCAGCAACGCCACGTCTGAGACGGTTCGCGCCATTGGCCCCTGAACGGAGATTGTGGACCACGCATCTTCCTGAACCGCCGCCGGCACCCGGCCCGGCGCCACCCGTATCCCGACCACGTTGCAAAAAGCGGCCGGATTTCGCAGCGAGCCGCCGCTGTCAGTGCCGTCCGCTATCGGCGTCATGCCACAGGCGAGGCTCACGGCGCTGCCTCCGCTGCTGCCGCCACAGGTTTTCGTTAAGTCCCAGGGGTTCCTGGTGGCGCCAAAGACTTCGTTGAACGTTTGCGAGCCGGCGCCAAACTCCGGTGTGTTGCTCTTCCCCACGGAGATGGCTCCCGCGTTGGCGATTCGCTCGACGATAATCGCGTCCTGCCCGGGTACGTTGTCTTTGAAAATCCTCGAACCATAAGTCGTTCTGATACCGGCTGTGTCGAACAAGTCCTTGTGGACGACGGGCAAGCCATGCAAACGGCCGAGGGGCAATCCGCGTGCCTGCCTCTCATCGGCTTTGCGCGCACTCTCAAGAGCCTGATCCGCAATCAGCGTGACGATCGCGTTCACTTTCGGGTTGACGCGTTCGATCTGCTTCAGATGAGCGGCCATGATCTCGTGCGCGCTTAGCTTTCTGCGACGGATGAGCTTCGCCATTTCGACAGCAGTGAGGAAGCAGATATCGGGCGTCTGCGCCGCGAGCGTTTTCGCTGCGGTCGCTGCTCCCAGCAGTTGCACCGCTTCACGGCGATTGATCAGGGGATCGGGCACCTTCTCAGGTTACGCCAGACCCGCGATTTACGAACGGACCCCGCGGAAGAATGTTCGCAGGTCGTCCACAAACAAACGAGGCTGCTCCAGACACGCGAAGTGGCCTCCCTGCGGCATGCGGGTGTAATGCACGAGGTTGAAGTCGCGTTCGAGGAACCGGCGCGGCGGCAGAAAAATCGGCATCTCTTTCGGAAACGCCGCAAAGCCGGTGGGTACGGAGATCCTGCCTCTTGGGGCGGCAGGCTCGTCCGCGTTCCCCCGATAAATCCAGACAGCGGAGCCTGGCGTGCCGGTCACGAGATAGAACATCACGTTAGTCAGAAGTTGATCTTTTGTAAAAGCGCGCTCGATCCCTGTGTCCGAATCGCTCCAGACCTTGAATTTCTCAACGATCCACGCGGCGGTACCCAGGGGACTGTCCGAAAGAGCGAAGGCCACGGTTTGCGGCTTGCGGGATTGCTCGCCGAAGTAGTCGAGCTCGGTCTGCCGATAGGCGTTCGATGTACGGACCCAAGCCTTCTCTTCTTCCGACTGTTCGGCCTCGGGCAGAGGGCGCGCCGTCGTGCCATTGAAATGAATTCCGGCGAGCGATTCGGGAAACTGCGCCGCCAGTTGAATAGTGACGGCCTGGCCCCAATCTCCTCCCTGCGCGCCAAATCGCGAATAGCCAGCGACATCCTTCATCAGCTTGTGCCACAGTCGGGCGATAGAAACGGGTCCAACCGGCTTCGGCGGCTTCGACGAGAATCCGAATCCCGGAAGAGACGGAATCACGACGTCGAAAGCATCATCCGCCGATCCCCCAAACGCAGCCGGATCGGTGAGTGGACCAATCGCGTCCTGAAATTCCACCACCGAGCCGGGCCAGCCGTGAGTGAGCACGATCGGAAACGGACGCGGTCCCTTGCCCCGCACATGGTAGTAGTGAATTTCGAAACCATCCACTTGGGCGATGAATTGTGGATGAGCATTCAGCTTCGCTTCCGCCTTGCGCCAATCGAACCGGGTGGTCCAGTAGCCCGCGAGCTCTTTCATGTAATCCCAATTCGCGCCGTACTGCCACGCGCTCCCATCCAGCCGGTCCGGCCACTGCGCTTCACGCACTCTCTTGAGAATTCGATCGATTTTACGCTGCGGAACTGCTACACGGAATGGGCGCGGCGGGGAGGGCGTCGGCACAGCTTGGGCAAGCAGGGGCGCGGAAGCAAGACCCAGCAGTGCGCGCCGCCGAGAGAGATTTGATTCGTCCGGCATCCTCGAATTCTACAGGGGGGCAGACCATCGGTCCTAGTCGTCTGCCACTTTCGCGCCGATTCCAGTGCAAGGCAGACCACACAACGCGATGGTCCGCCCCACGGATCAGAAGGTAAATTTCATGGCGAGCTGTAGGATTCTCGGATCCTGCGCGCTTGTGATGTTGCCAAAAGTACTTGGGATGCTCAGCGTGACCGACGGATTATTGAAGCGCACGTCGTTGAACACGTTAAACGCTTCCACGCGGAACTGGATGTTCTCGCGTTCCCGGACACGGAACTCCCTCACTATCGCCATATCGAACTGGAAGAACTTCGGGCCCAGGACATTGAAAACACCCATATTGCCAAACGTGCCGACTGCAGGCTGTGCAAACGCCGCCGGGTTCAGCCAGGAGACACACGGGGTGATGTTGGCGCAAGCGGCGCCTTGATAGGTCGATGCTGTGTTCGCAAGGACCTGGTTCGGACGCTCCAGCGCGGTGCTAAACCCGAGCAGCGACTGGTCGAGACCGGATGCGATGAGCATGGGCGCGCCGGACTGATAACGGTAAATCAGCGAAGTCGTCCAGCCCGACGCCACGAGCTTCAATGCCTTGTTGGAAAACGTCGGTGTACGCCCGACAATAGTCAGGTTGAAGATATTGCGCCGATCCTGCGAGCAGTTGCCGGCATCCAGAGCCCGATCATTCAGATGAATGTAGTTGCTGCCGGGATTGGGCGTGGTGGTTCCGTTGTTGGCTTCACCGATGCAATGCGACCAAGTGTAGTTCGCAATAACATTCACGCCGCTGGCCGCTTGCCATTTTTCGCTCACGATCATTCCGTTGTAATTCGCGGTGGCGCCGGAGTCATAAGCCGTCACGTTGGAAACAGCTGCGGCGGCAACGGGGTTCGCCAGGTTCAATACACGGCGTGCATTCACGTTTGCGGTATTCGAGCACGGTCCGGGCGCGGTCAGGCCGTATTGTCCGGCCACGCAGGCTCCCGGAATATACACGCCGGGATTCAGCTCAACGTTGGTCGGCAAGTGAATCGTATTGCTCCCCACGTAGCTGATCGAAGCAAACAGGCGGGGCGTGAACTGGCGCTGCAGGGCCGCGTTCCAGCTGTACACTTCCGTCGTCTGGAAATTCGGAGGGACGGGATCGTAAACCGCTCCGATCGGGAACTTCCCGAGGGGCGGCGTGGAATTATAGGGAAATGGATCGCCTCCGGGCGTGGTGCTCCAGGGTTTCGCAATCGGAATCGGTCCGTTCACAGTCGTATCGCCGGCGAACGGCGCGACGTTATCTTCGTTCTGATACGACTGTAGATTAATGAAGTCGTAATTGATTCCGGCGCCCATGCGGAACGCGGTCTTGCCGTCGCCGAAGGGGTCGAAGGCCAATCCTATGCGGGGCTCGAAGTTCTTCCAGTTGCCGTTAATACCGGCTTTGCCATTAAAGCCAGGATCGCCCGGATAGTAGAATCCCGGCGGCGCATTGGTCCACACCGTGCTTTCGGTGCCTGCATAGAAACGCGCCAGGCTGAACGTGTAAATGCGGCCGTCGCCAACCTGCATAGGAAAGAAAGGCTCCCAGCGCAGGCCATAGTTCACTGTCAGACGCGAATTCACCTTCCAGGTGTCCTGGGCGTACGCTCCGAAATACCACTGGCGCACGTCCAGATCGTTCGGAATGGATTGCCGCATTTGCGAGAGATACCCAGCCATAAAGTCCGCCATCCCCAGACCGGTAGTCTGGCCGTTGATCGTATAGTTGCCGATCGACCGGACGTTCGCGAGGTCGAGCGCGATCCCACGCGTCTCATTCGCGCCGAACGAGAACTGATGCGCGCCATGGATCAGGCTGAAGTCGTCATTTATGGTGCCGAAAGTGTGTGCATTCCAGACCTGCTCAGCGACGCCGGATCCGATAGAGGGCCCTCCCGTGATCGCCAGCGTCATCACTTTCGGAAGGTAGGTGAATGCATCTATGCCGACATCGGTAGGGCCAAAATATCTGGCACCGTCGTGAAGCATGTATATGCGGTTGATGGAAGCGCGAAAAGAATTTACCTTCGTCCCGCTGATCAGCCACGTATGTCCCAGAGCTGCCGATTGAGCCAAATCGTTCGCCGAATTGCACGTGAGGCAACTCGAGGAGAAGAGGTTGTTCGGCGTCAAAGAATAAGGCAGGACCTGATTCTGCTTGGTGGCGAGATAGCGGAAGAAAATCGATTGCTTGTCGTTCACCTGATAGTCAAGCCGGAAGGGAAGCTGCCAGTAATATTGAGACGTATCGATTATCGACAGATATTGGCCGCAGTTGTTAAGGGCTTGGGGTAGATAAGTCGCGATCTTCAGTGCGACCGGACTGATCAGCGATTGCGGGAGCTGGTTCGGCAACCCGTTTACTGTCGTGAACGGCGCTCCCAGTGTCACGTTGTGGCCCTGACATCCGGCCGCGGCGAAGGTGCTGAAGTCTCCACCCAACATTTGTGCTGTTGGCACGAAGCTTGTGGTAGGAGCAGCGGATGAACGGAGGGTTGTCCCCTGATAGCCGACAAAGAAGAAGATTTTGTCTTTCTTGATGGGGCCGCCGACCGTGCCGCCAAACTGATTGCGCTTCAGGGTGTCCTGTTTCGCCGAGAAGAAGTTCCGTGCATTCAGGTCCCCGTTCCGGAAGAACTCAAAAGCGTCGCCATGAAACGAGTTGGTGCCCGATTTGGTCACGCCGTTGATCTGCGCGCCGGAGTGCATTCCCGTCTGCGCGTTCTGTGCGCTGGTCTCGACCTTGAACTCCTCCAGCGCATCGGGGAACGGAATGGGCAGGTTGGTGGAATCGTACATGTTCATGTGCGGTGCGCCGTCGAGCCCATAAAACACGCCATAGGAAACGCCGCCCGCCACGGAGATCGTTACGCCCGTATTCATACTCCAGGGTACTGAGGTGCCCGTCTGGACAGCGCCGCCAACGAGGGGGATCAAATCGGTAGCGATGCGGCCGTTGAGGGGGAGATCGAGAATGCGCTCATTTTCCATGACCGTGCCGACGCCCAGCTTTTGGGTTTCGACCTGGGTGGCATTGGCTTCCACCGAGATGGTTTCATTCACGGCGCCAACGCCCAATGTAATCGGAATGACGGGGTTGCTATCGACCTGCAGCTCGATTCCAGTCTGCACATAGGTCCGGAATCCGGCCTTCGTTGCCTCAAGCCGATAAGGACCGATGAGCAGATTCGGAATCACGAACTCGCCCGTGTCGCTAGTGACCGCCGTGCGCCTGGTGCCGGTGTCCGTCTTAATTGCAGTTACCTCGACGCCGGGTACTACTGCCCCGGATTGATCTTTGGTGGTTCCGCTGATTTGCGAAACTGCTTGGGCGAAAGCCGCCTGTGAAATCAAAACGCCTATTAATCCCGTTAGGGCAAAACCATTGACAATATGCAAGCAGCCGCGTGAACTCATGATCTTCCCCTTCTTCTTTCGTGGAGATTCCCAAAGACTCGTGTTGCACGGAATCATATATCAGCGTTCCGCCACGGTCAAGCAAAATTCAGGAATCTGTCAAGGCAAAGTAGAAATGTCCCCCTGCTGGCAAAGTAGAAATGTCCCCTTTTGCCGGGGCTTGCGAAAAGTGCATGTTAAATTGCGGGTGCCGGTGAAGCGGAGACGGGCAATGCTGGCG
>Ga0182024_10020682_pt1 | contig 12009 bp, 9 predicted proteins | sample P32metaG_FD_120480 | JGI IMG/M metagenome (GOLD analysis project Ga0182024, IMG submission 120480) | Permafrost microbial communities from Stordalen Mire, Sweden - P3-2 metaG (Illumina Assembly) | ecosystem: Environmental > Terrestrial > Soil > Wetlands > Permafrost | place: Sweden: Stordalen... | reverse complement strand
GTTTTGTGTTTCCAGAGACCTTCGCGTCAGTAAACGGTCGTTCTCATCGTTATCGACCAGGAGAACCTTTGGTCGCTTCATAAGATTAGCCATCTCGGTCGTTCGTATGGCTTGAGGCGATGGGCCACCGTCGGCGGCATTTTCCATGACTACGGGATGCGGTTCCTTTAACACGGGATAGGGTTGTTCTGGCAGCAACATGATTTATCACCTACCCGAAGTTTAGAGTCATGGGAAGCATGAGGGTGTTCAAAAAAGGCCGTGCGGAAAAATCCAAGGTGCGTTTAATCCGGGAAACGGAAAGATGCCAAAATGGCAGTCATGGCGGCGGCCACGCTGTCCCAACTGCCAGCCGTTTCGATGTGAACTTTCAGGAACTGGACCGTCCCATCGCTTACATGAGTGCATTCCTCCGCGTGCCCATACCTATGCAGCGCTCCGCTTGGCGCTGCCACGCGTGTGATGCGGAGTGGGCAGACGATGGGGATGGTGCCAGGTAGGAACGGCGGTCGCATCTTTCGACCTCGTCCGCGTGAATCATGCAAGGAAACTAGGCAGAATCGCAGGAACCCGGTTTCGATACGCAACATACTCCTCGCCAAATCTCTTTTCGAGTTCCGCCTCCTCCAGGCGAATCATCACAAACCCCGTAGCTACCGCAAAAGCTGTCAATACCCAGCAGACAGCCAGGCCGGTGCCCAGGCTCCAAGCCAGCATCTCGAAGAGATGTCCCAAGTAGACGGGATGGCGGACGCGGGCACGAATGCCCGTGATCACGAGGCGTTGATGGCCGTGGTTAGGCAGGACTTCGGGCAATCCGCCGAGTTGGGTCAGGCTAAAGTCACTGTGAGAAAGTTTGTAGAGCACAAGGCCGGCGCAGAACAGAGCCACTGCGGGAATCCAATTCCATCTATTTTCGTAGAGCGTGATGCCGCGCCACTGAGCGCTGATCGCGGCCATAAAAGCCCACATTCCAATCCAGATGGGCAGGAGAATCCTATACGGAGATCGCTGGCGTGAACGCCAAAACGGTGCCAGCGGATGGATCAGAAGCCAGAACGGCGGAATCGTTGAATAGATTACGCACGCGATCCATGCGACGGTTCGGAACAGCGTGAGCATGAGTCAATTTTACCTGCTGCACTCAACGCTCCATGCAGGTCTCCTCAATCTATGGCACATTAGAAAGTCACAACAAGAACATCAATGCCCGCTGCCGAATCCAGAGCTGGACGCATCGCCTTTACGCATCCGGGCTTCGTGCTGTTCCAGATAGCGCGCTTCCTCATTGTGGCTGCCGTCGAAATGCAGGCGGTTGCCGTGGGATGGCAGGTTTACGACATCACCAAGCGTGCTCTCGATTTGGGGCTGGTGGGGCTGGCGCAGTTTCTTCCGGGCATTTTGCTGTTTCTGGTTTCTGGACACGCCTCCGACCGCTTCGACCGGCGCAAGCTCCTGGGCGCGTGCTACGCCGGATACGCGCTCTGCTCGGGACTCTTGCTGATTCTCGCGCAGCGTGCGACGCATTCGGTTCAGCCGATTTATGCCGTGCTCATCCTGCTGGGCGTAGTGCGCTCGTTCAACGGAACGGCCAGCCGCTCGATTCTTCCACAACTCGTCCCCGATGAGCACTTCGCCAACGCTGTGGCGTGGAACGCCACTACATTCCAAGCCGCAACAATTCTTGGACCATCACTCGGCGGAATTCTTTACGCGGCGTTCCATGGGCCGTCTGCGGTTTACGGGGCGGCCATGCTGACCGCTGTGGGTGCGCTGGTTTCGATGTTTCGCATCGAAACCCGACCACAGGCTCGGCGGCGCGAGCCCACAACTCTGAAGACGATCCTGGCCGGATTGCATTTCATCTGGCGCGAGAAGCTGATTCTGGGCGCAATTTCGCTGGATCTATTCGCCGTGCTGCTGGGCGGAGCGGTGGCGCTGCTTCCGGTTTATGCGCGCGAGATTCTGCACACTGGGCCGTGGGGCCTGGGATTGCTTCGCACGTCGCCCGGCGTAGGCGCTGCCGTGATGGCCGTGGCGCTGGCGCATCGTCCGCTGCGCGGTCGCGCGGGACCGACTCTGCTTTGGTCAGTGGCCGGCTTCGGAATCTTCACCATTCTTTTTGGCGTCTCGACTAGCCTCGTGCTCTCGATGCTGTCGCTCATCTGCCTTGGTGCAGCCGACATGGTCAGCGTAATCATTCGGGCGACGCTGGTGCAGTTGCGCACGCCCGATGAAATGCGAGGACGCGTGATGGCCGTAGATATGGTTTTTATCGGGGCATCCAATGAACTGGGGCAGTTCGAATCAGGACTGACGGCAAACTGGTTTGGCACCGTCCCTGCGGTGTTGCTGGGCGGGGTCGGGACGCTGGTCGTCATTGCACTTTGGGCCTGGAAGTTTCCAGAACTGCGCCGCGCTGGGAAACTCAGCGCGATGAAGAGTATTTCCGAAGATCATATTTCGGAAGATCGAGCGGACGCCGGAAGTGCCTCCACTCTTTAAACTCACTTGCCGTGAATTAACGTCTTGGCAGCGCCCATGTTCTCGTAGCGGTTGTAGACCCGCACTACGACCACGTGCTCTGAAGGAGCTCCGCTGTCTTTGGCAGTTTCGGGCATGACCTTGAAATCGTAGCTTTCGGACTTTGAGTCGGAGATTTGGCCGACTGGCTCCACGTATTTCCATTCGCCCGCGTCTACCGAGAATTCCGCCCGCTTGATCGCAGAAAATCCATCGACCGCACGAAATGTAACATGCAACTGCCCACCCTCTATCGACGCTGCCAGGTTCTCGATCCGCGGCGGAGTCGTATCCACCTCAAACCTGCGGCTCTCTTTAGACGCAGTCAATGCTTCGCCGGGCGAATGCGACGGTGCATCCGACGCAACTACTTTCACCGTATAGCCCCCATCCGGCAGCAGGCTGGCGTCGAAAGAGTAGGCCTTGTCCGAAAGATTGTCTTTGAGCAGCAGCCACCGCGTCTCGCCGTCTCCGCGATAGTAAACCGAATAGACGAGTTGATCGTCGTTCTCATCGTGCGCAGTCCACTTCACCCCAATCGAATCGCGATCGTGCGAACTGGGAATTACCGCTTCAAAACGAGTCGCCGAAGATCCGCTGGAATCAGAAATGCCCGACACCCTCGGCATCGGCTGATACTTAACGCCAGCCTGAATGGTCACGTCGTCGATCTCAGGAGCAGCGTTCTTGGGTAGGTAATTCAGCGCTACGCTGTCCACGCTGGGCACCGCCGTTCCCGCATGCAGGACCGCTTTCCACTGGGCATAGCGCGCCGGCGGAATTCCGGTTTCTGAGTCCTTCATCAAATCGATCTTCTTCCACGGGCTCCAGTTGCGGTCGGGATTATCCACGTTGCCGCTGCGCGCATAAATCTCCACGTTGCCGGCACCGCGAAACTCGGCGCGTCCCCAGCGCGAAAAAATCTTGGCGTCAAATACATCGCTCTGGTAGTTGCCCTCACTCTGCGGCTGCGGTCCCAGCACAAAGACTTTTCCCAGATTGCTGGTTGCGGCATACAAGCCGCCGCCGGGAGCTCTTGCAAACGCGGTCACTTGCGAAGCCGGCGCTTTTAGCAGGTCGGAAAACTCATCGAGGCCGGTGATCGCGAAAATGTGTCCGCGATTGCCCGTGCCGGCCAACAAGCGTCCCTGGGAATCAAAGGCCAATGCGTAGACAATATCTTCGCGCGATGTCCACACTTTTACCGGCGAACCGTCGGGCGCGATGCGGTACACATCCGATCCGCCGCTGGATCCGCCGCCGGGGAACGGAAACGCCCCAGCCGCCTGAGGCGCGGTAGGCGCGGGCGTGATTGAGATGCCTGGAGCTGGCGTCGTCGTAGCCGTCGCCGGCGTGCTCGCACCCAGAAGAAGAGCCGCGGCCAGGCTGGATGAACTCGTCCCTCCGCTGCGCTTTTCGCCAACCGCTGAGGCGTAGATGTTCCCCGCTGGATCGAGGGCCAGCGCTGTGATTTCCTTCTTCGGCGCGCTGTAAAGCACGAACCCTTCACCCGCGGGAGAAATGCGATAGATGAGTCCACTGCCGTCGGAGCCAGCAATCAGATTTTCTTGCGCATCGAAGGCCAGAACGCGAATGTGAGTTTCATCGCTCTTGAAAAAGACGGAATGCTCGCCCTTTGCTGTAACGCGATAAATTTCTCCGTGGTCGCCGGTCGCGACATAGAGATTGCCGGACTTGTCCAAGGCCAGATCCCAGATATATTTTGTGCCCGGCTCAAAATAAACTGACGAACTCCATGAAGGATCGGCTGTGGGCTTGGCTGTATCTTTCTCTTTGTCCTTCTCAGAAACCGCATCCTGCGGTGGGTCATTTTTCGCCGGCTGTCCTTTGCCACCCGCCTTGTGTTCGAGCTTGTAGACCTTGCCATCGGGAGCCGTAGCGGCGTAGATCGCGCCTCCGGGACCGGTTCGCAGCGCCTGCACCTGAAGTTCTTTGGGTTCGAAAATGATCGTTGCCTTGCCGTCGGGCGTGATGCGGTACACGCGGGCGGGCGCTCCCGTGGCCACATAGACGTTGCCAGCATCGTCTGCGGCAATCGCCCAGATGTATGTGGAAGGCGTGGCATACAGGCTCTTGAACGTGGGCGCAAGTTCCAGGCCGCCCGAGCTGCGAATTGCTACCCCCGTAGCCGTGCCTTTGGTCAGGTCGTCAAATTTGGATTGTTCCCAGGTGCGCGTGCCCTCGGCGAACGCCGTCGAAACCAGCCCGGAACCGCTCAAGTTTGTCAGAAGAAAACCGGCCAGCAGGAAGAGGAAAAGCGTTCGCGCACTCTGCAATTTCATACCTCGAGACATCATGGTGAAGAATATTCAGGTTACCATGTCTGAAGGATGCCAAGCAGGGCGACCGAGGGCCAAGCGAACCGGACACAGGCCGATTCTCCGTGTTATCGTAGAGTGGTATCTTAAGATTTCATGCATTCTCCCCGCCAGGATCTGCTGCGCCTGCTCGCTTCCAAGTCTTTCCGGCTGGGCGAGTTCAAGCTCTCTTCGGGCGGCACCAGCGACTACTACATCGACTGCCGCACCACAACTCTTGACGCCAAAGGCTCGCGCCTGACCGGCGAGGTATTTTCAGGCGAGATACGGAAGCAGGGATGGAAGCCGCAAGCGATCGGCGGCCTAACCATGGGCGCCGACCCAATCGTGACGGCCGTCTCGGTTGTGAGCGGCGAGCTGAACGGGTTTCTCGTGCGTAAAGCCGAAAAACAGCATGGAACCGGCCAGCGGATCGAGGGTTTTCGCGAGAAGGGCGCTCGTGTAGTGATTGTCGACGATGTCTGCACGACCGGCTCCTCCACGGTGCAAGCGATCGAAGCGGCGCGTGATTTCGGATTTGAGATTGTAGGTGCGATGTGCCTGGTCGAGCGCGAAGAGGCCAAGGGAAGACCAAGCGTAGAAAAGGCCGCGGCCCCGGCGCCGTTCGTTTCCATTTTCACCGCCCGCGATGTCCGCACCGAGCATGTTATGCAGATGGATGACACGTCGCCCGTTATTTTTGCAGTCGCAGCCAGCTGCGAAGTTTGCGGCCGCCCTGCGGCGACGAATATTCCAAGAAACCGGTGTGCTGCACATAAAGTGTAGATCTTGCCGACGACCAAAGACGATCGACGCACGACGAACTCATGATTCAAACTCTAGAATGGACTGACCAAGGCGTACGCTTCATCGACCAGACGAAGCTGCCCACAGAAGAAACCTACGTCGTCTGCCAGACGCACGAGCAGGTTGCCGACGTGATCCGGACCATGGTGGTGCGCGGAGCGCCCGCCATCGGCGTAGCTGCGGCCATGGGGATTGCATTGGCCACCAAGAATTCCAAAGCAGAATCGGTAGCTGACTTAAAACGAGACGTCGACCAAGCCTGCGATCTGATTGGCAAGACTCGTCCAACTGCCGTCAATCTTTTCTGGGCCATCCGCCGCATGCAAGAAAAGTTCGAGCGCGTGCGCATTCGCCCCGTCGCGCAGATCAAGGAGGAACTCATCGAAGAATCCCAACGCATGCACGCAGAAGACATCGCCGCCAACCGAGCCATGGGGCGCCACGGCGCCGCGCTGATGCCAAGCACAGGCGGAGTGCTCACGCACTGCAACGCCGGCGCGTTGGCCACGGCTGGTTACGGCACGGCCTTGGGCGTGATCCGCGCGGCGGTTGAGCAGGGCAAGAAAATTCACGTCTATGCCGACGAAACCCGGCCCTTCCTGCAAGGCTCGCGCCTGACCGCATGGGAACTGATGAAAGACAGCATCCCCACGACGGTCATCTCCGACAACATGGCTGGAGCGATGATGAAACAGGGCAAAATCGGTGCGATCGTGGTCGGCGCCGATCGTGTTGCGGCTAACGGCGACGTCGCCAACAAAATCGGAACCTACACCGTCGCCGTTCTCGCGAAAGAAAACGGTATCCCGTTCTACGTGGCCGCGCCTATCTCGACCATCGACTTCGCCTGCCCCGACGGCAGCAGGATTCCTATCGAACAGCGTAACGCCAGGGAAGTCACGCACATCGGCGGAAAACAGATGACGCCCGATGGCGTCTCCATTGAAAATCCTGCCTTCGACGTGACCCCGGCGAAGTATGTAACAGCCATCATCACCGAGCGCGGCATCGCCCGTGCGCCTTACGAGGACTCCCTGCAAAGTCTGGCCGCAGAAGCCAGCGTCCCGGTTTAAGAAATTGCCGGGTTACCCACTCTGACTCGTGACAACGCTCACATCCCGAAAACACCGCTCCGGAGTATCGTTTCAACAGATATTTTCTATTCAGGTCCCAATATGGTTCGAACGGGCCATAGCCGAGCGTGGGCCTTGCTGTGAGAAGATGGCGAGTTCTACTGTTCCCGCCGTATCCAATTAAGGCCGGGGCAGGATGTACCGAAGCCGAGGCAGCGTGCATCTAATGCAACAGGTAGCGGAACAGGTGACGGAACAAGACGCGCTGCTCCGGGTTCAAGGATTAAAGAAGGTTTTCCGGTCCGGCGAATCGGACCTCGTGCTCTTTGAAAATCTGTCGTTTGAGGTGAAGCGCGGCGAGATGCTCGCCATTGTCGGCGAGTCAGGAGCTGGCAAGAGTACCTTGTTGCACATCCTGAGCGCTCTTGATCAGGCTTCTGCGGGTGACGTATACTGCGCCCAATTGCAACTGAATGCCTTGTCGGCCGACGCAGCAGCGGAGTTTCGCAATCGAGAGGCGGGCTTCGTCTGGCAGTTTCACTATCTGCAGCCGGAATTCACGGCGGCAGAAAACGTGGCTATGCCGTTGCTGGTCCGGGGACGCACCTGGGCAGAGGCGGCGCCGGAAGCTTCACGCTGGCTCCGCGAGGTCGGGCTCGAGCAACGCGGGCATCATCGCTCCGGCGAGCTTTCGGGCGGGGAGCAGCAACGAGTCGCTCTGGCGCGGGCGCTTATCACCGGTCCAAAGTTATTGCTGGCCGATGAGCCTACGGGGGATCTCGACGGACATACCGCGGAAGCGGTTTTCGAATTGATTGCGCGATTACATCGCGAGCACCAGCTCACCTCTCTTATTGCAACGCATAACTTGTCGTTCGCGCGGCGCTGCCATCGGGTTTTGCGGCTGGAGCGGGGGCGTGTCGAAGAGATCAAGCCGGAGTCATTGCCGGCCTAGATGCCAAAGAGCAAGATTAGTTAGGAGAAAGATCAGTAAGACAATGTGCAGGAAATTGGTTTAATCGGCAGCAAACGGTTTTTGAACAGGTTCCTTCAGTAACATTATAAAAACGTTTGAGTACTTGGGTTCGGTGGCCGTTTGATTGCATAATGAGGATACGGCCTTAACTTCATTAAGGATTTTGGGGGCAGGTCGAGCGAATTAAGTTCTTCTCGATCTTGCAAGTTCAGGGGGGAAGGGCATCATGTTTGAACGTTATACGGAGAAAGCCAGGCGCGTCATTTTCTTTGCGCGCTACGAAGCAAGCCAGTTCGGGTCTCCTTACATCGAGACCGAGCATCTGCTGCTGGGGCTCCTGCGCGAAGATAAAGCCCTGACCAATCGATTCCTGCGTTCCCATGCCTCGGTTGAGTCGATCCGCAAGCAGATCGAAGGCCACACCACGATTCGGGAAAAGGTGTCGACCTCGGTCGATCTTCCGCTCAGCAACGAGTGCAAGCGCGTGCTCGCCTACGCCGCCGAAGAAGCTGAGCGCCTTTCGCACCGGCATATTGGGACTGAGCATTTGCTGTTGGGTTTACTGAGAGAAGAAAAATGCTTTGCGGCTGAAATCTTGCACGAGCGCGGCCTACGCCTCGCGACCATCCGCGAAGAGTTAGCCCGCACGAGCCAGGAAAAAGCGCAGCCGCAACGCCAGCGTGAGTCATCGCTGTTAAGCGAATTTTCGCGCGACCTCACTCAAGCTGCAATGGATAGCCAACTCGATCCTCTGGTCGGTCGCGACGGCGAACTCGAACGCGTAGTTCAGATTCTGTGCCGCCGCACCAAGAACAATCCTGTGCTGATCGGAGAGCCTGGCGTCGGAAAGACCGCGATTGTCGAGGGCCTGGCGCAGCGAATTGCCGACGGCGAAGTTCCATCATTCTTGGCCGACAAGAGAATTCTGGCTCTCGATCTCTCCTTGATCGTCGCCGGAACGAAATATCGTGGACAATTCGAAGAGCGGCTGAAGACCATCATGAAAGAGCTGATGGAGTCGCAGAACTCCATCATCTTCATCGATGAACTGCATACGCTTGTAGGCGCGGGATCGGCAGAAGGCTCGCTCGACGCCGCGAACATCCTGAAGCCAGCTCTATCGCGCGGCGAGATTCAGTGCATCGGCGCAACCACTCCGGGCGAATACCGTAAGTCGATTGAGAAAGATCGCTCGCTCGAGCGGCGCTTCCAGGCGGTCAAGGTTCCGCCTCCGAACGAGACCGATGCAATCAAGATCTTGTTCGGCATTAAAGATCGCTACGAAAAGTTCCACGCCGTCACTTACACAGACGACGCCATCAACTTCGCCGTCTCGCATTCGAGCCGCTATATTCCCGACCGCTTCCTGCCAGATAAGGCAATCGACCTGGTCGACGAAGCGGGCGCGCGCGTAAAGTTGCGCCAGACTTCGCAACCTGAAGAAATCACCGAGGTCCAGAAGCGCATCAAGTTCATCGTGCACCGCATGGAGAATGCCATTGCGAATCACGAATTCGAGAAGGCGCGCTTCTACTCCGATGAAGAACGCAAAGAGCGAGAAAATCTGCGCGCGCTTCGCGAGAAATATCATCTCGATGAATCTTCCACCGGTGTAGTCGGCCGCGAAGACATCGAAGATGTTGTTTCGCGCTGGACCGGCGTTCCCATCACCTCGATCAAGGAAGAAGAAACGCAGAAGCTGCTGCGCATTGAGGAAGAGCTGCACAAGCGCATCATCTCGCAGGATAAATCGATCAGCGCATTGGCCCGGGCCATCCGCCGTTCGCGCGCCGGCTTGAAGAGTCCGAACCGTCCCATCGGTTCGTTCCTGTTCCTGGGTCCGACCGGCGTGGGCAAGACAGAAGTCGCGCGCACGCTCGCGCAATTCATGTTCGGAACGGAAAAAGCCTTGGTCCGCTTCGACATGTCCGAGTTCATGGAGAAGCATTCGGTCTCGAAGTTGATCGGCTCGCCTCCGGGGTACGTGGGCTACGAAGAAGGCGGACAACTGACAGAACGTGTCAAGCGTGCGCCATATTCTGTCGTCCTGCTCGACGAAATCGAGAAGGCGCATCCCGATGTGTTCAACATCCTGCTGCAGGTTTTTGAAGACGGCCAACTCACCGACGGCCTCGGCAACACGGTCGACTTCAAGAACACGATCCTCATCATGACGTCGAACATCGGGGCGCGTCACCTACAGAAGCGCGAGGGCTTTGGCTTCCAGTCAACCAAGGACGAGATGGTTTCGAACAAGGTCGAGGAAATGGTGAAGGGCGAGGTGAAGCGCACCTTCAACCCTGAATTCCTGAACCGCCTCGACGAGATCATTCTGTTCATGGCGTTGAGCGAGGCTGACCTGATCCAGATTCTGGAACTCATGGTCAACCAGCTCAACCAGAACCTGGCGCAGAAGGCGATCACGGTCACGGTCGCGGATGAGGCCAAGAAGTGGATCCTCAACCAAACCTTGACTGACCGCTCCTACGGAGCGCGGCCGCTGCGCCGTGCGTTGCAGAAATACATTGAAGACCCGCTGTCGGAGGCGCTGATTCAAGGCACGATCACCACGCGTCCGGCATTCATCGAGGTCTTCCTCGAAGGCAACAAGCTTTTCTACCGTCCGGTGGACGCGGAGAAGAGCACCGAGGGCGTGCTCTTGTACGAGAACAGCTAGAAAGACTGCCTTAAACTTTCAGCCGTCAGCGCAAGCTGGCGGCTTTCTTTTTCCCGCTATCTTCGCTAGCGCCCGAGTGTATTCGCGGATAGTTTCAGGCCTCGCTCGGTTGTAGATGAACTGACCTTCGCGCCGGCACTCGATCAAACTCGCATCTGCCAAGACTTTCAGGTGATGTGAAATCGTACCCGGAGTAAGTCCTTGTTTCGCGACCAACTCGCCACAGAAAATCTCACCGCTCGCGGCGATCGCCCTGTAAATGCGCAAGCGCGTTGGATCGCCTAATGCCCTGGAAACCCTCGCTATTTTCGCTTGATCCATGCGCAAAGCCAATACAGCAGAGCCCAGCCGCAAGAAACTGAGCCTTTGATACTTTGATACTCATCAAAGTGTACAACAAAGGCAATCTCGCGTGACAGCCTTTGCATGGCAATAAATTCACTTTTGGAGAGATTTCATGAAGAGGTTTGAGGGGAAGACAGTAGTCGTCACCGGCGGCAACAGCGGCATCGGATTAGCAACGGCCCGGCTCTTCCATGAGCAGGGTGCGAGGGTCGCCATATCCGGGCGCGACCAGAAGACTTTGGACGACGCGGTTAAAGTCATCGGAGCCGATACGCTCGCGGTGAAGGCGGATGTTTCAAAACTCGCCGACATCGACAAGTTGTTTTCGCAGGTCGCCGCGAAATTCGGCAAGATCGATGCCCTCTTCGCCAACGCCGGCATCGCTAAGTTTGCCCCTGTAGACGCAAGCAGCGAGCAACTATTCGACGAAACCTTCGACATCAACGTGAAGGGATTGTTTTTCACGCTGCAGAAGGCGCTCCCGCATCTCAACGACAATGCTGGAATCGTCCTGAATTCCTCCGTAGTCAACGTAAAGGGAAATCCAGCTACCAGCGTTTATTCCGCCAGCAAAGCGGCGGTGCGTTCGTTGGCTCGCACCTTCGCGGCGGAGCTGGTTGGCCGCGGCATTCGCGTGAATGTGGTCAGTCCCGGGCCGATCGAAACTCCGATTCTGGACAAGGGTGGAATGCCGAAGGCTGCTCAAGATCAGTTCGCAGAAAATATTAAAAAGCGGGTTCCCATGAAACGCTTTGGCACCCCGGAGGAAATTGGGCACGCCGTTCTTTTCCTGGCCAGCAGCGAAGCTTCCTACATCACAGGCGTAGATCTCAAGGTGGATGGTGGCACCGGCCAGCTCTAATCCGGACAGTTTCATTCAAATCGTCCGCAATGCATTTCATACGAGACGTGACCGCCGCCAGCGCAAGCTGGCGGCATTTCTCTTGCTCGCCCTCTCGCAGTTTTCCCGAATGCGGCATCCCACAAGGCACTTCCGCCGAAATGAATTGACCCGAGCAGAAAACTGTGATTAGATGCCCAACAACGGGCAGGTCTCGCGCCAGAACCTGCCACCACCGGGGCGTGCAAAAACCAGGAGGATGTATGAAGTGCCGTGTTGTTTGCGCAACTCTCGTCGTATCCCTGCTAACTTTCTCTGCCGCGGCCGGCGCACGCGAAGTCGTTCTGCCCGCAGGCACTCTGTTGCAATGCACCCTGAATGAACCTAACCTCTCCTCGAAGACGGTCGAGGTCGGCGATCCGGTCCTCTGCCATTTGCGTGGAATAACC
>Ga0182024_10020681_pt1 | contig 12010 bp, 8 predicted proteins | sample P32metaG_FD_120480 | JGI IMG/M metagenome (GOLD analysis project Ga0182024, IMG submission 120480) | Permafrost microbial communities from Stordalen Mire, Sweden - P3-2 metaG (Illumina Assembly) | ecosystem: Environmental > Terrestrial > Soil > Wetlands > Permafrost | place: Sweden: Stordalen... | reverse complement strand
TCCAGTTGTTCAGCAGGGCCTGGCTGGCTGCGGGAGCCTCGAGCAACGGCTCTACACCCGCAAGCAGCGTGATGGCCGTGAAGTCCGTGGTGCCATCCGTGGCCACCAGCATTACCGCATCGCCTTTTTTCAGGTCGGTCACCTGGATGGGAGGTAAGCGGCTGAGCATCTGATTCGGATCGCCACCGCCGCCACCCTGGCTGGCCCACTGGCTTCCGCCCTGGCCTGCGCCTTGCCCGCCGCCGCTTCTCGGTGCGCTCGAAGCCGAACCCGGTGCCGTGCCGGTTGATGAGCTGGGAGCCGCGCCGGCCGCGCCTGTGTAAGCCGCTCGAACTCCTGCGGCCCCCGCCGATGCCCCGGAGAGTCGCGACGCAAGCATCCGCGCCATCATTTCGGGAAGCCGGCGCATCTGAGCATCTTTTGGAACGTGAATGGTCACGACTTTTTTGGAGACCAGATCCTTGAGAGTGAATGTAGCGGCCGCCGGATCAATCGAGCTGATCGCTCCGGAGATATTGCGGAATGTTCCGGAAACCACTTCTTCAGCCGCGATTTGGTTTCCATCCGCGCTCTTTTCGCCACGCGCTTTCAACTGGTCCCCTGGATGAATCGCATCGATTGGGGCAGACGCGGCTGCGTCGTAGCTCACCGATGCCGGCGCATAGCGCTTTAGAACCGTCGTCTTCGACGTGTTTACGGTGATCGTCTTCGCAGTTGCGCCCGCGCCGCTCGTCACCAGAATGACGCCGGACGTCGGGTCAACGCTCTTCACCAGTCCGCCAATGCTGCGACGCGCCCACTCTTCGCGCTCTTTCGCCTGTTTGGCCGCTACATCGGCCTGCTTGATGGCGATAATCCGCAGCGCCACCGCATTCGGTCCCGTCGCACTGGGATTGACTTTTACCAGTACGCGATCGCCCGTCGCCAGCTCTGAAAATGGCATGTCTACCGCGGAACTCAGATCTTTTTGTCCGGGTGCAATGCGCTTGAGAGATGCATCCGCGGGAACATCCACCTGGCGCGAATCGCCGGCATCGGGCTTCACCGTGATCGTCGTTCCACTGATGCCGGTCACCGTGCCGGGAAACTGCGCAGGCGCCTGAGCAGAGGCAACCACTGCCGCAGCCATCACTGCAGTAGCCGCGAGAAAAGCAACCCCGCGAAGTGCATCCCGGGAAAACAGGATTCTGATCTTGCTTGTCGTCATCAATTTCTCCAAAGGCATCGACCGCCGGCTGCAGGCTCCATGAAGGTCGCTTCTACTCGGGTAGACGAGCCATGCGAGCAAAAGGTTGAACGCAGAACGCATTCGCGCGAAGGATGACGCGAAAATGTCTCAGAATGTGCATAAAGATCGAGGGTTCTTCAGCTTGCGATGGTCTACATTAACCCAGCCTTAAGGTCCGATCGGCCATGAATTCGGAGTCGCCGCCCCAAGATTTGCTCACTTTTTCAATTCCGCCGTCTCTAGAAAGGTGTAGTTGCCGGAAGGGGAAGGCACGACGCCGGTCAGCCTTTGGTTATGCACAACTACGGTATCGCGATACCAGAGATTGATGGAGGGAAGATCGCGGGCAAGAATCTGCTGCGCTTCCTGGTAGTCGGCTTTTCGGCGAGCAGGATCCGGACTCGCGGAGGCATCGCCGAGCAAGGCATCGAGCCGCGGGTTCGAATAGTGGCTGCGATTTGCGCCCTTGGGGGAGAAGCTTGCCGTGGAGAAGACATAGCTGAAGATGTCTGGTTGCTCGTTGCCGCCGATCCAGCGCAGCGAATACATCTGGAAGGCACCGCTGCGCACATCGGAAAGAAACGTTGCCGCCTCATAGCTGCGGATGTCGAGTGCGATCCCGACGGAGCGTAACTGCTGTTGAAGCACGGCGGCGAGCAGCCGGGCGCTTTCGTCTGTGCTCGTCTTCATTGTCAGGGAGAAACGAACTCCGTTTGCGCGAGCAGGGTAACCCGACTGGTCCAGAAGTTGTGCCGCCCGCGCTGGGTCGTACGGATACTTTGGCACGTCGCCGGTCCACGCCCAATGCGAAGTCGGCAGAAGGCTATCCGCAGGCTGGGCCTTGCCAAGCTGAAGGGTGCGAATAATCAGATCGCGGTTGATGGCGCTCCCGATCGCCTGGCGCACGCGCAAATCTTTGAGCAGCGGGTCGCGGAGATTGAGCCCGAGATACTGCACTTCAGTTCCCGGCACCTCTTCGATGGCAAGATTCGGACGCTTAGCGAGAATGGGCAGCGAGTCCATGGGAAGGGAATTGATGGCCACATCGCCGGAGCCTTTCTCGAGCTCCAGCGACTCGGTGATCGCATCCGGGACAACGGCAAATCGGACGCGCGAGATTCGCGGCGTCATAGACCAGCCGGCCGGATTGCGCTCGAGAATCACGTTCTGGTCGATCTGCTGGCTGACAAAGCGGAATGGCCCGGTCCCAATTGGGTGCTGCCAGAAATCGGCCCCGCTCGCCTGGGGGACAATGCCGATTGCGCCGGTGGAGAGATTCCCCAGCAGGAAGTTATCGGCCTGCTTCAGATGCAGGATCACTGTGTAATCGTCGGGTGCATCAATTGTGGCGATGGCATCGTAGGTCTTGGTCTTGGGGGAGATGATGCCCGAGCGCTTGCCGTCGATCATCGACTCAAGGGTCCATTTGACGTCCTGCGCCGTCAGCGCACGACCATCATGAAAGCGCACACCGCGTCGCAGATGAAAGATGAGCGTTAGAGGGTCGGGCTGTTCCCAGCTTACCGCCAGCGCCGGTGTGAAGTGGAAGCTCGCATCGCGGGTTACCAGGCCGTCGAACAGGAGCGCATCAATCCGTTCCGACTGGACGTCGATTCCGATGCGCGGATCTAGATTTGCCGGGCTGCTCTCAATCAGGAAGACCACAGTGTTGGGATCGCGCCGAGCGGAGCCGCAACCAACCAATACAATCAGCGCAGCCAATGCCAGGAGCCTACGCATACGTGACCTGTCCCAGGATCACTGGGTGATCCGCACCTGTCGCGGCGGGAAGATTTCCCGGCAGATGATGGATGGTTTGCCAGGCCAGCAGAGCAAATGCAGCAGCCTCCTTGGCCTCCGTGGGTAACCCAAAAGCTCTACTCGAGTCAACTTTGCAGCCCAGAGGCTCGAGTTGGACCTTGAGCATGCTCATCAGCGTTGCATTGTGCGCTCCCCCGCCGGAGATGATGTAGTCGATCCCTTGCGGGTTGTTTCTTGTCAGCAAGGGATGAACAAATTCACGGTAGCTTGCAACGATGGTCTCTGCGGTGAGCGCTGAAGCTGTGGCAAGCGCATCTTCAGCCTTTGTGCTGTGGCGGCGGCACGCGGTGAGGAACCTGGCTGCATACTCGCGGCCAAATTGCTCGCGGCCCGCACTTCGTGGAGGCGTGCGGCGGAAGTACGGATTGCGCAGTGCCGAATTCAGAACTGGCAAGATGACCGATCCTCGCGCTGCGGCTGCCCCGTTGCGGTCATAGGGCTGCTTCAACAACTCCAGTGCGAGCGCGTCGATCAACATGTTGCCCGGGCCGCTGTCGAAGGCAATCACTTCGGATGGCGCGGCGGAAGCTGGAATCGCAGTCAGGTTCGCGATACCGCCAATATTCTGCAGCACGCGAGCACGGCGGGGGTGCGCGAAGAGCGTGTAGTCCAACAGTGGAACCAGGGGCGCGCCTTGTCCGCCGGCCATGATGTCGGCAGGCCGGAAGTTTGAAACCACCGGGACGCCGAACGTTGAGGCCAGCACCTGCGCTTCCCCAGCTTGCCATGTGCATGCGAAGCGCCGCCCTGCATACGATTCAGGCCGCGGCTGATGATAGAGGGTCTGACCATGGCAGCCAACCAGGTCCAATTGCACCGGATGCTTCTTCAGAGTCTCGGTCACTGCCTCGCTGTACGCAATTCCCAGCCGCCAGCCCAGTCGTGCAAGCTCCGCAGTCGAGGTGGAGCTTGCGTTCATCGCTGCCAGAACTGCGGCGCGCAGAGCGCGAGGAAACCGGACGCCATGATGCGCGAGCAGTCTTAGATTCGGCTGAGCAGTGGCTCCTTTCGGAGCAGAAATCCGCAGAATCGCTACGTCGATCCCGTCTGCCGACGTTCCGCTCATGATCCCGGCGACTGTCATCGAACGCGAAGTCATGCCTTCACGACCTCTGGTCCAGGTTTTAGACCGGCAACTGTTGCAGCGAATCGGTTGATCTCGTTCTTAAGCGCGGCGAACTGCTTTGCCGAAGATGCCGGAGGCGTTGGCTGCTTGAAGTGCTGAGCGAGGAGTTGTGCAGACCGCTTAGTCCGCATCACTAGAAGCGTGCGGAATGCCGTGGAGCGTTCCGCTTCTCCAATGAGCGCCTCATACGCGCGCAGGATCAGCTCCGGGCTGTGACAAATCTCTACCAAATCCATCCCAGCGCGGATTGCTTCGATCGCCGCTCCTTCGATGGAGAGAAACTTGAGCACGCCACCCATCTCAAGATCGTCAGAGAAGGTGAGCCCGCGATAGCCGATGCGCTTGCGAAGAACCGTCGTAATCCAATAGAGCGACACCGACGCTGGACGGTTGCCTCCCGGCGTCTTTGGATATGCAGCGTGACTGACCATGATCATCGGCAGTCGATCTCGCAGCTCGCAGTATGGATAGAGATCGTCATTGGTAAGTTCGCGCATCGTTCGATTTATGGACGGCGTCTCAAGGTGCGAGTCGAGCGTCCCGCCGCCGAGTCCTGGAAAGTGTTTCGCGCAGCCCATAACTCTGTGCGCTGCGAGTCCGGAAAGAAACTGTCCGCAGAAGGCGGCCACCGACTTCGCGTCTGCCGAGACGACACGCGTTCCCATCACTTCGGCAGAAGCAGGCAACCCAAGGTCCAGTACTGGCGCGAGCGTGGTGTTGAAGCCAAATGCCTTCACAGCGCGCGCAACCAACTCCCCATGCTCACGCATCAGCTTCGGTTTTTCGGCGGCTTGATTAGCCAAGAACACCGCCTGCGCCGAGGGCATGGGCGCGAGCGCATCGCGTAGCCGGTCCACGGTTCCGCCCTCCACGTCGACGCAGCGCAGACTGTGGGGCGTGCAAAGGGCCGTCGCTTGATCAAGGAGGGAACGTGTCTGCGCGGCATTGACGATGTTGCGTTGAAAGAAGATTACGCCGGCGGGCCGAATCAGTTTGAGCCAAGCCCGCTCAAGCCCTGTCAGCTCCGTGCCGGAGATCCCCACCACCATCGCGCTACCGGCTGCTTTGCGCAGACTCTCCATCATGCCTTCTCCTTCAACTCTTGCTTCAGCTCCTCAATCAGGTTCAGCGCCTGCAGCGGAGTGAGGCTATTCACGTCCGTTGCTTCAATGCGGTCGACAATTCTTTGCGAGAGCGGCGTGAAGATCGTCAATTGCACTGGATCGGCCGTCTCCACCTGGACCGACTGCCTCTCGGCCTTCTCGTGCTGGCGCAGCACGCGACGGGCCCGCTCAATTACGTTCGCCGGCAATCCAGCCAGCCGCGCGACTTCAATTCCATAGCTCTTGCTGGCCGGCCCGGGCTCGATGGTGTGCAGAAAGACGATACCGCTCGCTGCTTCCTTCACGCCGACGCGCAGATTGCGGACCCTGGGCAGTTTTTCCGCCAGCATTGTCAGCTCATGGTAGTGCGTCGCGAACAGACTGCGCGCGCCAATCTCCGCGTGCAGGTACTCCACGGTTGCCCACGCCAGCGATAGCCCATCAAACGTCGCCGTGCCGCGACCCATTTCGTCGAGCAGAATGAGCGAACGGCTCGTGGCCGTGTTCATAAGGGTCGCTGTCTCCGTCATCTCCACCATGAAGGTCGATCGCCCGCGAGCCACGTTGTCGCTGGCGCCGATGCGGGTGTAGATACGATCAACAAGGCCGTAGCGCATTCGGTCAGCGGGCACAAAGCTGCCCATTTGCGCGAGCAAAACCAGCATCGCCGCCTGGCGCAGATATGTGCTCTTGCCGCCCATGTTGGGGCCGGTAATCAGCAGCAAGCTCGGACCGCCAGATGAAGTTGCTTCGGCAGAAGCGTTCAGATAGATGTCGTTCGCAATGAACCGTCCCTCGCGCGTCTCCTCCATCCACTGCTCGATCACAGGATGTCGCGCCGCCACGGCCTCAAGCACTGGTTCCGGGTCGATGATGGGCCGCACGTAGCGGCGCAATGCTGCCAGATGCGCGAAGTTCGCCAGCAGATCCGCCTCGGCAACGGCGGCCGAACTCCGCCGAATGCGGTTTGATGACTCAAGCACGGTGCGGCGCAGCTCCACAAAGATGCGCTTCTCGATCTCAATCGACCGATCGTGCGCGGTGAGGATCTTGCGCTCGTACTCCTTTAACTCGGGCGTGGTGAACCGCTCCGCATTCACCAGAGTCTGTTTGCGCTCGTAGTCGGCCGGCGCTAACGCCAGATTGGACTTGGTGATCTCGATGTAATAGCCGAAGACCGAGTTGTAACGCACCTTAAGCGAGCCGATGCCAGTGCGCTGACGCTCACGCTCTTCGATCGCCGCGATCGACTGCCGGCCCGTCGATGAGATCTGCCGCAGCTCATCGAGCTCGGCATCCACACCCGGCGCGATCGCCCCGCCATCCACGAGTGTCAAGGGTGGTTCCTGGATAATCGTTTTGTCGATCAACCTTGCGATCTCTTCGAGCCGGTCTAGTCTCTCAGTTGTCGCCTGCCATAGCGGCGACTCCATTGTCGCAAGGGCCTGGTGGAGTCCGGGAAGTCGGGCAAGGCTTGCAGCGAGCGCTCGCATGTCGCGCGGACCCGCGGAGTCGAGCGAAAGCCGGGCAAGAAGGCGTTCCAGGTCGAGAATGCCTCCAAACGCTCGCCGAATTTCCTCGCGCTTCATTAAGCCGGCGACAGCTTCCGCAACGGCCTCATAACGGGCTTCGAGCGCTTCTGCATCCATCAGCGGCCGCAGGATCGTCGATCGCAGCAGGCGCTTGCCCATCGGCGTCTGACAGGCGTCAAGAGTGTGGAAGAGTGTGGCGCGCTCGTCCTGACCGGAAAACAGCGGCTCAACCAACTCCAGGTTCCGCACCGTCACCTGGTCGAGTTGGAGCGCTGTTGCGTGCTCCTCAAAGCGCAGGCTGTCCACATGCAGCGCTTCGTTCTTCTGTGTGGTGCGCACGTAGTGAATCACCGCGCCTGCTGCAATCGCAGCCGCCGGATGGTTGTTGAGCCCGAAACCTTCCAGGTTGCGGACACCCATCTGTCGTTCAACAAGGGGCACGGCAAAGTCGCGGGTCCACACCCAATCCTCAATGCGGGTGCGCGTCGGGAGGCGGTCGAGAGCGGCAGCCAGCGCTGCACTCGCCGGATAGAGTACTTCGCTTGAGCCGGCCTTTAGAATCTCGTCCGCTGCCCTCTGGCTTCCATCCGGCCCCTGAAACTCTGCGGTCCGGAACTCGCCGGTTGAAAGATCGAGCAGGGCAACGGCATAGATGGGCTCGCGCTCAGAGCCAGACGGATAAAAGGCGGCTAGAAAATTGTTTTGCTCCTGACCGAGCCCGTTGTCGAGCGCCGTGCCTGGGGTCAGGACTCTTGTCACCTCGCGGCGGACGATCTTCTTGGTGAGTTTGGGGTCTTCCATCTGGTCGCAGATGGCAATGCGGTATCCCTTGCGGAGCAGGCGCGTAAGATACTGCTCGACGGCGTGATAGGGGACGCCGCACATGGGCTGGGACTTCTCGCGGTCCCGCGCCGTCAGAGTTAGTTGCAGTTCCCGGCTCACTGTCACCGCGTCGTCGTAGAAAAGCTCATAGAAGTCGCCCATACGGAAAAAGAGCAGGGCGTCGGGGTTCTCCCGCTTTGCCGCCGTCCATTGCCGCATGAAGGGCGTGAGATCGGCCATCGCTGCATCGGGGGGCGGTGACTGCGGTGCGCCCTCCTGGGCTCCAACAAGCGGAGCCGCGGACTGTTTGTCTTCTCGAATCACGTCGCTTTTAAGACTATCGCGGCAGCATGGCTCCTGCCCGCCGGGCGGGCTCAGCCGTTTGACCGGTAGAATGCTTTCGTGACCTCGGTCCATCCCTAACGGGCACTCTGCCAAACGGAGAAGATCCTAATGAATATCCAAATGAGGCGGGCGCAGTTTGCCCTCGCCGCGATGATTGCCCTTTGCACCCTCACGGCCGTCGGCCAGAAGGCTCCCAAGCCCATGTCGGCCAAGAAACTCGACGCGTTGGAACAGACAGCCCTTGCAACCATGAAGGCCAAGGCCGCCGAGTTGAAGGTTACGGGCGTGGCCGTGGCCAGCTTTGCTCCCGGGGAAACCACCGACGCGTGGACCTCGCAGATGGCCGTGGTGGGCCGCATGACCGACCCGGTCGCCAGCGACGGCAAGGGCAATAACATGCTCGGGATCGCCTACGCCAAGTCGGCGGAGATGGCCCGCACTCATGTGAACAGCGGGACAGCGCCGTGCAAGCCGATGGTTGCTGAGTTCTGCTGGCAGGGCGGCGCAATTGAGAAGGTCAAGGGCGGATGGGTGATCGTGGCCTTCAGCGGGGCAACTGGCGAACAGGACTTCATGGTCTCCCAGACCGGTCTCGCCGCCATGAAGGCAGGAATCCAATAGGCTGCGGCCAAAAGGAGAAGCGAAGGCAGAAATCGGCAGAGGGGACTGCAGCTTGAGCAGCCGCCTAACGCAGCCCTGCGCTGCTCTTTGACCCCTGATCCCTGTTCCCCGATACCTGCTTTAGGTGATTTAGATCACAGTATACTGAGGGGTTCCACCTTTAAGGTGAATTCGTTATGTATCTGCTTTGGCTACGGGTTGCGGCAATTTTATACGCGGCGGCGAGCATCACGATCTTTCCAGCCGTGCTTTATAGCGACCCAGCGCGCGGGGTAACGCGATGGCGGCAGTGGTGCGTCCACCTTGGCGGCCTGGCCTTCTTCTTTCACTTCGTTTCCGTTGTTGAGATGCTCCTCCAGGCCCATCGTTGGGTTCCGATGGGATTTCGCGAAGTTGAGTCGCTACTCGGCTTCACCGTGGCCGCGCTCTTCTTCCTCGTCTGGTGGCTCTACAACGCGATCCCGCTTGGCCTCTTCGCGCTGCCCGTTACTTTCTTCATGGTCTTTGTTCCGGCTCTCGGCCCCGATCGCTATGCGTTTCCTTCGGAGGGTGTTCGTACAAGCTGGTTGATCGCGCATATCGCCGCCCTGCTGCTCGCGTATGCGGCCCTCGGCTTCAGCCTGTTGGCCTCCGTCCTCTATCTCATTCAAGAGCGCCGCATCAAGAGCAAACCCGGCCTTCGCATGGCCTCAGGAACAGACTCCTGGTGGGCCCCACTCGACTGGCTGCCACCCCTCGACACACTTGAGCGCATCTCAGAGTCGATGCTGGAGTTCGGCTTCCCGTGCATGACCGTCGGGCTGGTGATTGGCTCTGTTCTTGCCCAGGAGACGCCCCTCGGTGCTGCCTATTTTCTCGATCCAAAGATCATTGCGGCCTTTGTCAGTTGGGCCATCTACGTGCTGTTGCTTCTTGTAAGGAGAACCGCTGGGCTTCGCGGACGCCGGGCAGCTTATCTCTCCGGTGCAGTCTTTGTCGTCATGATGGTGGTGTGGACCGCCAACCTCTTCAGCCATGTCCACGGGTTCGGTGCCCCGTGAGCCTGACACTGGTTGGAGTGAACTACAAGACCGCGCCGATCGAGCTGCGGGAGAAGATTGCCATCTCGCGCGATGAGCTGGCTGAGACCACTCGCGCGTTGGCCGCCCTTCCCGGCGTCCACGAGTGCATGATCGTCTCCACCTGCAATCGTGTGGAACTGCTCGCTGCCGTCGACGGCCCGCAAACCGACATCACAGAATTTCTGCACCATCAGTTCGGTCTCGACCGCGATCTGCTCGCCCCGCATATCTATGAGCAGCGCGACCAGGAGGCTGTTCGTCACCTGTTTCGCGTCGCCGCGAGCCTCGACTCGATGGTTGTGGGCGAGCCGCAGATTCTCGGGCAGGTCAAGGAAGCCTTTGCTGTCGCGCGTGCCTCGGGCACAATTGCCGGGCAGCTTGAACACCTGCTGCAAAGCGCCTTTGCCGCAGCCAAAAAGGTCCGGTCGGAAACCGAGATCGGCTCAAACTCAGTCTCAATCGCATCGGTGGCTGTTGACCTTGCCCGCAAGATCTTTGGCAGCCTGCAGGGCCGGACGGTCTTCCTCGTCGGCGCAGGCAAGATGAGCGAACTCGCAGCGCGGCACCTGGTGCAACAGGGCGCAGGAACCATCCTGGTCACCAACCGTACGCAGGCGCGTGCCGAACGCATGGCAGAGGCATTCAAGGGAAGAGTGATTCCCTATGAAGAGATGTACGACGCGGCTGTCGATGCCGACATTGTGATCAGTTCGACTGGCGCGCCGCACCCGATCTTCCGCCGGGAGCATGGGCAACGCTTTATGCAGCGGCGCAAGAATCGGCCCATGTTCTTTATCGACATTGCCGTTCCCCGTGACGTAGACGCCGCGATGGGCAAGATTGAGGGCATCTTTGTCTACGACATCGACGACCTGCAAGCCGTGGCCGCGGCACATCTTGCCGAGCGGAGCCGTCAGGCAGGCGACGCCGAAACGATGATCGCCGCCGAGGTCGAACGCTTCCACCAGCGGCAGCGGACGGTCAATGCCGCCCCTGCAATTGTGGCCTTGCAGAAGCAGGCCGAAGAAACTCGCCAGGCCGAGCTGAAGCGTCTGCAATCGCGTCTGGAAGGGCTGACGGCTGAGCAGCAAGCCGCAGTCGAGGCTTTGACGCGCGGGCTCATGAACAAGCTGCTCCATCCGCCCATGCAGGCGCTCAAGCAGGCCGCACGCGAAGACAACCAGGTACGAATCGACGCACTCTGCGCGGCATGGCAACTCGAGGTCGATAGCTCGCCCGATGCCGGCCGGGGAGCGTCTGCGACTGCCTCGGCGCCTGGTCCAGCGGCGGACGTTTCCGCGTCAACGGTTGTGCCGATCCGGCCCAGCTCAGCAGCGAAATCCAGCGAGGAAGCCGGCGAGTCAATAGGCGAATCTGTGACTGGGGCCAGCGTGGAGACCCATCGATGAAGCTGCGCATTGGAAGCCGCGGATCCCAACTCGCTCTCTGGCAGGCGAACCATATTGCCGCGCAGCTTCGCGGTGCCGGCCACGAGGTCGAGACCGAGATCATCAAGACCACCGGGGACCGTTTGCAGGAGGTCACATTTGCCCAGGTCGGATCGAAGGGCATGTTCACCAAGGAGATTGAAGAGGCGTTGGCAGAGGGGCGCGTCGACCTCGCAGTCCACTCGCTCAAGGATCTGCCGACGGAACTCCCCGAGCTTTTTGTGCTGGCAGCCACGCCTCAGCGGGTTGACCCGCGCGATGTGCTTGTGTCGGTTCGCTATCACAGTCTTTCCGAATTGCCCGAAGGCGCGCGGGTCGGGACCAGCAGCCAGCGCCGTCGTGCGCAACTAAAGGCGGTTCGGCCCGACATTGAAGCGGTCGAGTTTCGTGGTAACGTCGATACCCGCCTGCGGAAACTCGCCGAAGGGCAGGTGGACGCGATCCTTCTTGCCGCAGCCGGGCTTGACCGGCTGGAGAAGACGGAATGGGTGCGGGAACGGCTTGAGCCCAAGGACTTTTGCCCCGCAGCCGGCCAGGGATCCCTGGGGATTGAGATCCGCAAGGGCGATACGGCCACCTTTGAGGCGCTTCGATTTCTTGACGATGAAGCCACTCATTTTGCGGTCACGGTGGAGCGGGCGGCTCTGGCCGCTCTTGGCGGCGGCTGCCAGGTTCCGATCGGGGTTCACTGCCGGCCGACACGTGAGGGTGTGGTCGAGCTCTTTGCGGTTGTCGCCGCGCCTGAGACGGGCGCTGCGGTCCGGGTATATTTCAAGGAGAGCGTCGATTCGGTCGATCCCACTGAATTGGGCAGAACCGTGGCACAGAAGCTCATTGAAGCAGGTGCCGGCCCGCTACTCGAGGCCGTGAGCGGAGTTTCAAAGTGACTGCTGGCGCGCTCTC
>Ga0182024_10020680_pt1 | contig 12010 bp, 9 predicted proteins | sample P32metaG_FD_120480 | JGI IMG/M metagenome (GOLD analysis project Ga0182024, IMG submission 120480) | Permafrost microbial communities from Stordalen Mire, Sweden - P3-2 metaG (Illumina Assembly) | ecosystem: Environmental > Terrestrial > Soil > Wetlands > Permafrost | place: Sweden: Stordalen... | reverse complement strand
TGGCTATACTGCTGAGCCGGATGTCCTCATCGAGCAGCTACGGAAGGACGAGGCCATCGCGGAGGCCGACACGCTATTGCTCACCATCCCAAACCAACTAGGCGTTGCCTACAATGTGCATGTGATGGAGGCGATTCTGACTACTATTGCCCCAGCTCTCAATTGGCGCTAAGGGCCGATACATTCGTTGGGACAACAGAACCAGCGTCCCTGTGACGCGATGCCGGTAGACGTTCTCCTGTTTGGTGCGCATCCTGACGATGCAATTTAGAATCGGGTCTGGTGGACACATAATGCAGCACGTACGGCGGGTCGCTCTCATTTACGATGCCAGATCTGCTTATGACGTTAAAGTCATGACCGGCGTTGCATCCTATGTTCAGCAATCAATGAAATGGAGTGTCTACCTCGAAGAGGATGCGCTGAAAGATCAGCGGCTGCCAAATCTTCGCTCGTGGAAGGGAGACGGCATAATAGCGGACTTCGACCACCCTAAGGTAGCTGCTGCTGTGGTGCAGGCGAAGCTTCCCACGGTGGGCTTTGGCAGCGGTTATGGGTGGTACGCGCCGGCGTCGTCCATTCCTTATTTCTTCACGAATAATGAGGCTATCGCCGCGTTTGCTGCCGATCACCTGATGCAACGCGGCTTTCGCCATTTTGCGTATTGCGGTTACGCAAACAATCCAATCAATGGTTGGTCAGCCGAGCGCGAGCGGGCATTCGCAAAAAAGATAGCTCTGCGAGGATTCGATTGTGCCGTCTATCGTGGTCACCATGGCACCGGCCAAGGATGGGCTCTCATACAGCAAAATCTCGGTACCTGGCTGGCCTCTCTGCCCAAGCCTCTTGGCCTGATGGCCGCAAATGACAATCGAGGCCGCCAGGTGCTTGAGGCCTGCCGTGCCCACGGCTTGCGCGTGCCCGAGGATGTAGCAGTGATCGGGGTTGATAATGACGAGCTCCTCTGCAAGCTCAGTAGTCCTATGTTGAGCAGCGTCGAGCAGGGCGCGAGGCTGCTCGGTTTCAAAGCTGCAGCGCTGCTCGACACGATCATCAGTAACAAAGCCCGGAAGTTGCCGGATCTACATTTTGTAGTGGATCCGCTGGGGATCGTTACCCGCCGATCGACCGAAATATTGGCCATTGACGACCCTAAGGTTGCGGAGGCGATGGCATTCATATCGCTTCATTTTTCACAGGGTATAAGGGTGAGCGATGTTGCAGAGGCTGTAGCCACGTCGCGATCTACTCTAGAGAAAAGATTCAAAACGATCCTGGGCTATACAATTCGAACCGCTATTCGACGCTTCCAGCTTGAACGGGCAAGACACTTGATTTCTGATACGAACACACCGCTTAAACAGATCGCTGTCGACCTCGGCTTTCCGTCTGTTCAGTACATGACGACTCTTTTCGGCAAGGAATTTGTACTATCTCCTGCCAAATATCGTGAGCGGCATCTTCAGGCGTGATGTGCCATCAGGGAAGTGTGAAGGCCACATACACTCCACGCGCCGGGGCTATCTGATACCGGCCGCCACCTGTGGCTACCGCTATAAATTGTTTTCCATCGACCATGTAGGTTGCAGGTGTCGCTCGCCCGGCATATGGCAGCTTTGTCTCCCACAGAAGGGCGCCAGTGCGGCTGTCGAATGCGTGGAATTTGTAGTCATAGAGGGTCGCACCGATGAAGACGACCCCTCCCGCAGTCACGATTGGTCCACCGTAGTTCTCAGAGCCAGTGTTCTTGATCCCCTTTGCCACCAGGTCCGGGTACTCGCCGAGAGGAATCTTCCAAAGGTATTCACCGGTGTTGAGATCGATCGCATTCAGAGTGCCCCACGGAGGAGCGATGGCGGGATAGTGATCCGGATCGAGAAACTTTCGATAGCCTGTAAAGCTGTAGGGCAGGTTTGCATCAGAGGAACCCGGTTCCTGCTTGTCTCCATTATTTGTTGATGGGGCCGAGGGGGTTTTCAAGAATCGAAGAAGATCCTGGAGCTGTGTGTCATTGAGATTGGGGAAGGTGGGCATTCTACCTTTCCCTGAATGAACAACAGCTTCTATCTGCTTATCCGAGAGCCGCGTGTCGATCCCCACCAGTGACGGGAACCCTGGAGGCGATCCTGTGCGGTCTGCTCCGTGACAGACACTGCACTGACTCCGATAAGTCGCTTCGCCTGGGCTCTTGGCGGACGTGTCCTGTTCAAGGCCGCCTGTCCACGCCATCTCATTGGCGTTGATGTAAATCACCCCAGTTTTTACATCGACAGCAGGCCCGCCCCATTCGCCGCCGCCGTCAAAGCCAGGGAATAAGACCGTCTGCTTGTTCAACCCGAAAGGGACAAATTGACCCTCACTCCGAAACGCCCGAAATTTCTCCAAAGCCCAGGCATGCGCTTCGGGCGTCCGATTGGTGAGCATGTCTTCCGTCAGGATCTGTCTTGCATAGGGCGCCGGCGCGACCGGATGCGGTTGAGTTGGAGAAGCCATTTCACCGGGGACATTGCTTGCAGGATAGCTGCGCTCTTCAATCGGAAAGAGCGGCTTCCCCGTGATCCGGTCGAACAGGTACAAGAACCCTTGCTTGGTGGTCTGCGCTATTGCATCGACGAGCCTGCCATCGTGGCGAACGGTGACGAGGGATGGAGCGGACGGAAAATCGCGATCCCAGATGTCGTGATGGACGCCTTGGAAATACCAAATCCTCTTGCCGGTATTGGCATCGAGAGCCAGCAAGGTATCAGCAAATAGATCATTGCCGATCCTGTCCCCGCCATAGAAGTCAAATGCGGCCGAGCCCGTCGGAGCGTACACGATGCCGCGTTCAACGTCGACGGCCATCCCAGCCCAGTTGTTCGCGGCACCGGAATGTTGCCAGGCATCTTTTGGCCACGTTTCGTATCCAAATTCTCCGGGGTGGGGGATGGTGTGAAAGCTCCAACGCAGTGAGCCTGTGCGTACGTCGTATGCACGAATGTCACCCGGAGGCGCAGGTAAGGTCTCCGGCATCTCTCCGCCAACGATGATGAGGTCTTTGTAGATCACGCCGGGAGTGGTCAGCGCTATCGATTGAAGTTGGTAGTCGCCGCGAAGGTTCTTTCTCAGATCAATCCTGCCGCCTTCACCAAAATCCGGAATTGGCTTGCCCGTTGCCGGGTTCAATGCGTAGAGGAAGTTCATCACTCCGGCGAATAGCCGGCTTTGCTTGCCATCTGTCCAATACGAAATTCCCCGGACAGGCTGGGCGCCGGTGACGCCTGAGTCGAACTTCCAAAGCAGCTTTCCAGTTACGGCATCGAGAGCGATCACCTTCTGGGATGGGGTGTAGGCGTAGAGAACTCGACCCACGATAAGGGGGCTCGTCTCCAATCCGCCCGGTTCCCCGGTATCGTAGGTCCAGGCAACTTTAAGCTGGTTCACATTGCTGCGGTTGACCTGAGTCAGCTCTGAGTAGTGGTCGTTGGATAGTTGGCCTCCATACACCGGCCAATCAACAGTTGCCGGTTTGGTTGCGTCTGAGCCATGCGTAGCCGCGCCAACGCTGTTGCAGCGACTGCCGAGAAAACCCGTGAGTACCAAAACCGTGATGAGTGCTGTGATTGTGCTCTTCGATGCCATCTTTTTTTCAAATAGATTGTCGGGTACCGTTGCTAGCCGGCGCGCTCAATCAAACTGTATGAATCCATAGTTTCAGATCGACGTGCCATGACTTTGCTGCGAGTGGAGTGAGTATTGCGACAGTCCTTCAATGGCAGCGAAGCAGATAGAGCGCGCCACGGTCGAGTAGTGGCGCACTCCAGGTCGAGATTCAGTTGGTTATTCAGAACTAGAAGTCGTACCTCAGCGCGAATTGCGCAATTCTCTGGTCACCCCCATTACCGGCAGATTGAATCTGACCAAACTGGCCAGATACCAGAGTATTGTTCGGAGCATTAAGGTTAGTCCAATTGAGCAGGTTGAATAAGTCGGCCCTGAACCCTAACTTTCCCTTGTCGCCAAAGAGAGGAAAAGACTTGTTGAGAGAGATGTCGTTGGTGAGAACTCCTGGGCCGACGACTGAGTTTCGTGCCACGGTACCGAACGTCCCAGAAGCGGGGGTTGCAAATGCCGCGGTGTTGAAATATTCAAGCGCTTGCGCTTGGCGGGAGCGACTCTTTGACAGAGTTGGATTTCCCACAAGATTCGGCCTCTCGCTATTCCCGTTCGTGCGACTCCCTCCGATCAAGGGGATGTCTTGACCGACTATTATGTTCAGAGGCTGGCCGGTGTTATAGCGGAAAATACCTGCGATCCGCCAACCTCCCGCGATACCGGTCAGGAACCCTCGACCGCTCAAAGCCGGCAGGTCCCACAGCCCGTTCACGGAGAGAATATGGGTTACGTTGAAATCAGATGCTGCCCGCTCGCACCGGCAAAACCAATGGTTTGGATCTTGCGCGCTCTCACTGTTGTTGTCGATCGTTGTGGCAGACCGGTTGTCGATTGATCTGCCCCAGGTGTAAGCCCCTTGCACGGTATAGTGGTTCGAAAACGTCTTTTGTACCTGGGCCTGGAGAGAGTGGTAGTTGGAATTGGCGTCGGAGAAAAGTCCTGGGATATCCGAATAATATTGTGGCAGGGTCGGCCGCCGGGATTGCGCGTTGGCTTCGGTGGCCCCTGGGCCAAAGACGGCGGCGTTCAACTCACGCGCGTCGTAGAGGTGATGTGAGACTCCCCCCACATACGCTACTTGAACAAAGAGGTTGTTCCAGAACCGGCGCTGAACGTTGAGATTGAATTGTTGCGTGTCCGGCTGTCGGAACTTGGGGTTTACGCTGGTTTCCTCGGTCGGAAAAAAGAATTTTGGGGTTTTTGGGTCGTAAGGCATCGGGTCGACTGTGCCGGCCCAAGGATTGGCGGCGCTGGCAGGAGTGTTATTGAACGAGACCAGGAAAGGCGCATTGTTCGTTTCGACGGCCTCGACTTCCTGATTGACGACACCGTGATAAATCCCCCAAGCCGCCCGAATCGAAGTTTGGCCGGTTCCCGTCGGATCCCATGCAATGCCGAGTCTGGGCGCGAAGGGCGTTTTGAACAAAGCATAAAAACCAGGATGAACCCCTTTGTCTCCAGGAACGACCAATCCTGGAGGCGCCGTTGGGTAGACCGTGGATTGCAATCCGGCAATATATGTCGATGCGATGCCGTGCCTTTCAGTCCAGGGCGTTTGCAGGTCGTAACGTAATCCAAGGGTTAAAGTCAGGTTTTTGGCTACCTTGAAGTCGTCCTGAGCGTACGGTTGGTACAAATCGGACCAACCGTTGTCATGGATCGTGCTCAACCCATTGATGTTCGAGGGACGGCCAATCAGGTAGTCCGCCGACGGATTTCCCGTGTATGTCCCCGAGTAGGTAACGTTCGGCCAGGCAGGATACGCAAGATCACCATTGCGCTCATGCATGTACATCATGCCCACTCTCAAGGAATGCTTGCCGTGAATCCAGGAGAGCTTCTCGTCGCCCTGGACGAACGACGAAGGTTCGTCCACGTACCAACCAGTACCGAAGCCGAAGGCGCCATTCACAGTTACGTTTGGTGTCTGGGGGTAAGGCGCGACCTGTTTGGCATTCATTCCCAGAGCGATCGCTGTCTCAGTCGGCGGAAATATCGACGGAAGTCCTTCCGGGCGCGAATAGGACATCTCGAACTCGTTAATAAGGTTAGGAGTGAAAGTGTGTGTTTCAGCAGCGGCATAGCTCTTGAACAATTCGCCTTGTGTGCTATGGAAAGCTGGAAATTGGTTATAGGAAGCATCTGTGTACTTGTTCCAGTAGAAACGGAACCACAGCCTATCTTTCTCCCCCACTGTCTGGTCCACTTTGACGGTGACCTGGTTGCCATCAATCGGGTTCGGCTCTAGAAGCGACAGGGTGACGCCATCCGGCTGATTGGGCAGGGGCATATACAAACCAATGGTGTTCTTGGCGAAATTGTCTATCTGGCTAGCGGGGACTATATTGCCGGGGTACGGTAAGCCCGTTGCAGGATCGGTGATGACCTGCGAAGACAGTGAAGACGAGAAGTCTCCGGTCCGTTGAGCGGCTGTCAGTGGATGGGAAACTTGTATGCCCTCTTGATGTATTTGAAGGTGCTCGTAAGCCACGAAGAAAAAGGTTCGATTGTGTCCGTTATATTTGGGCAGAATGACCGGCCCGCCAAAATCACCTCCATACTGATGTTGACGCAGAAAGGGCGTCCCCTGACCTTTCGGCGTGAAGTGATTGGTCGAATCGAATGCGTTGTTGCGTATATATTCCCATGCACTTCCGTGAAATTGGTTGGTGCCCGATTTGGTCACAGCCACGACGACACTACCGGCCGCCCTTCCATATTCCGCGCTGTAGTTGTCGGCAAGAACTCTGAATTCCTCCAATGCGTCGACAGAGGGGAATTGCTGGCCTGTATTTGCAAGTGCGTCGGTAAATATGGTGCCGTCAAGCATCATGGCGCCAGTATTGGTCCTGCTTCCCGAAATGCTGAAGTTTGGGCCGCTGCGCGCACCGGTAACAGCAGTCGGCGCGGTCGATGTGGCGACGCCAGGGAGTGTCTGCATGAGCCCCATAGCATTCCGCCCATCCAACGGGAGACCGTTCAAGCTAGCTTTGTCTACAGTCGCCCCGAGTGTCGCGTTAGCGGTCTCGATATTAACAGTATCAATCACGACATTAACCGTTTGAGACACTTCCCCAACTTCCATCTTCACATCCACTCGGATATCTTGGCCAACTGGAACCAGCACACCGGACCGAGTGAAGGTCTTGAATCCGCTGACTTCAACGGAAATCGAGTAGTGGCCCAAAGGGACTAACGGAATCAAATACGAGCCCTCTGCGGAAGCTTTTACAGTCACGGTAAAACCCGTATCTGTATTTTGGGCTTTCACTGTTGCTGAAGGCACAACAGCGCCGTTTTGATCGGTGACTATGCCGAGAAGAGTTCCCGTAGTCTGGGCGGATGCGTTGCCGCACGCAATAAAAACAAACGCCATAAGAAGAATTCTCAACCTAAGCACATCATGGAAATGACCTAACCAGCCTCGAAAGTCGTACATCAACGTTCCTCCATAAAGAGACTTGTAGCCGGCCATCCCTGACCCTGAATTTGCGTCGGCCTATTTAGCGAGCTCGGATGGCACAGCCTTTGGGACGGGATTGAACGTACGCCGAACGATATGCGACTATCAATGCGGTTGGCTTATAGAATCAGAGCAACGTTTTATGTTATTTCTCAACCGCCGGCTACGAGTGCCCTCTGCAACACGGTGGCCCGGCAGTGGATGTTGGCTCTGTCTCGGAATCGAGGGTAGGATGAACAAAGCCAACGCGTCATCGAAGAAGATCATTTCAATGGACACCGAGCGATGCGTTGCATAATGGAATCAAAGGAAACCTAGCGATGAGTCGGCCGCGGCGTTTCGCTCAATATTCGAGCCTTGAAGGGGCGCAGGTCTTGATCACTGGTGGCGCCACTGGGATAGGCGCCGCGATGGTCGAGCAATTTGCGCTTCAAGGTTCCAGGGTGGCGTTTGTTGACATAGCAGGTACCCAGGCGCATGAATTGGTTGAAGAACTAAGGGGTCGCTGTACGTATCTTCCTCGATTCTGGGTCTGCGATCTTCGGGATATTGCGGCGCTCAAGTCCACGGTTAGCGAAATCGAACGCGAATTTGGCGCGATTCAAGTGCTGGTTAACAATGCTGGCAACGATGACCGCCACAAATTGTCAGATGTGACCCTTGAATACTGGGATGAACGGATGGCGGTAAATTTGCGTCATCAATTCTTTCTCATCCAATCCGTGGTTCCGGGTATGATCTCCGTCGGCGGGGGCTCGATCATCAATATGAGTTCGATCGCTCCCATGATCCCCTCTACAGGTTTCCCGGTTTACGTTACTGCCAAAGCGGCAATCGTCGGTCTTACGCGGACAATGGCTCATGAGTTGGGAGGTTCTAATGTCCGCGTGAACTGCGTGCTTCCTGGCGCGGTTCTGACGGAGCGTCAGCAGAATCTTTGGTGGACTCCGGAATACGAAGCGGAAATTATGAAGCGGCAAGCCCTAAAGCGCAAGGTAATGCCGGACGATGTTGCCCGGCTGGTATTGTTTCTGGCATCCGACGACAGCGGCGCTATCACAAATCAAAGCTATGTCGTGGATGCAGGTTGGGTGTGACAGGCACTAAGACAGCGGGACATATGAGTCAGTTCGTTTCTCATTTTCCGGATGTCAGCCAGGGGTCCGCTCGTTGGGATGACACTACTTCTTCTGCAGTTTAGCTTCAGCCAGCTTCACTGATGTTTCCAATGCATTTGCTGCTTTCACCTTCACGTCCGGCTCCACGCCAACCCCTTCCCAGTCGGTATTGCCAAAAGGGTTGATCGGCAGAGTGCAGAGCCCTTAGGCATCGCGGCGTTGAACGAGAAATGTCGCACAAATCAGCAAAAGGAGGGAGGCGCAAACGCAGACAGCCAGCCCAGCCCATGGCATCGCTCCGTGGAGCAGCTGCGTTTCCGGATTGATGCAAGCTGCCGCGCTCATCACGTCGAAGACATTCCAGCCGGGTACGACGTGGGCCTTGTAGCTGAAAAAGAGAGTTGTGACGGCGCAAAGTCCAACGACGGGCGTCGTGAACTCTCCCTCGAAGATTTCTGAGAGCAACAGGCCAAGCGCAAGAATCACGACGCCGGCGGAACTCATGAGAGCGCCGAACGTCACTGCCTGATCGAGCGGATACCATTCGCCGGCAAATCGCGAAACAAGCGGAATCAACAGCGCGGCGCCGACTCCGAGCGCGATCGATTGTGCCCATGCCATCCCCGCTCTGATCAGAAAGAGGTGTGACCGGCGTAGGGGCAGGCCGAGCGTGAAGGGCGCCGTGCCCGCTCCTGTCTCCCGGGCGAGTCCGCCGAATGTGAGCACAAAGGCCGCCAGCACCCAAAGCCCCTGCAGTGCATAGTGGAAAAACCCGCTCCAAACATACACCGAGTAGGGCAATGGCTTATCCAGAAAGTGCGCATTGTGCCGCGCGATATAGCCCGGAGCGGTGACAACGCCGTAGACCACCAGCGCCGTGAGCAGTACAAACGCAGCGGCGAAACGGGCCCGCGACTCCCGCCATGATCTCCAGGCAAGAGCACGCCAAATTGACTTGATTTTCTCGCGACGCGAAAAAGGATCAGTAGTCAATGCGGTCTCCATGAGCCACAGCGGCCATCCAACAAACTGCGGTGAGAGCCCAGGTGGCGAGCAGTGTAAGCCACGGCGCAGTTGCCCAAGTCAACTGCCATGGACCTGCCATGGCGTGGGCGAAATCAAAGTAAGCGAGCCAACTGGTTTTGCCGAAATAGCGGAGATGCTGCATGTAGCTTTGAAGGATTAGGTAAGGCACGCCGAGAAGGATTAACGTGATGAGCAGGCATAGATAATCTCCCGGAAACAGCGAGTAGCACAGATTCCCAAATGCAATCAGGAAGACGCCCGCGCCGACCATCAGTGCGGTGTGTAACAGAATTTGTGTGAGCGAGTACGATTGATGAATCACGGATGACCCGATCATCACGACTACGACGGCGAAAAGGCTGAGAGCCACGCTTTCAACGAATGCCACGGCTAGCCGCGTGAAGAGCCATCGGCGACGGCTGACGGGGAGGCTCAAGCTGAACAGGACGGAGCCGGCGCTCTTCTCCCGTATCAATCCTCCAAAAGCAAAGAGGAGCGCAAACAACGCCCAGACCTGCTGAAGATAGTTGTTGTAAAGGTAATGCCACAAATACCAACCGTAATTGTGAATCCCAAGCACCATCCATGCGAGGTGATATCCCTTTGGGTCTCGCAGCTCCTGCGCCCACCATTTCACAAGCCAGGTATGCTGCTGCATGTTAAAGACGCACACGATGGTTGCGCCCACGAGACTCGCAAAGAATCGTAACCGCGTTTCAACCCAGGCTTTGTAGAGCAGCATCTTCATGACCGCGCCTTCGCTTTTTCGAGGAAGATTTCCTTCAGCGAAATGGGCAATACATCGATGTTGCCAGCCCTCAACATGCGAATGTGCTCCAAGATCAAGTCGAGATTTCGGCTAGCAATTAGGGATACCGTGCGCCCTTCTAGCTGCACTCGCTCAATACCCGGAAGCCGAAAATCATGTTCGTCCACTGGCTCGGGAAAGACGGCTTGGATATGTCGGTATTGTTCCTTGACCTGATCCATGGGCGCGTCCAGGACAAGCTTCCCGCGGTCGATCATCAGAACGTGATCGGCGACCTGCTCCACCTCAGCAATCTGGTGGGAGGAAAAGAAAATTGTCGTGCCTTGGGCCGCAAGCGAGACGACGATTTGAAGCACGTCTTCGATGGCGACGGGATCAAGTCCCTCTGTCGGCTCATCGAGGATGAGCAACCTGCAGCCGCGCGCGAACCCAAGCAGAAGGGCCAGCTTCGTGCGCATGCCCTTCGATAATTGGCGAATCCTGCGTTCGCGCGGGAGCTCGAACCTGTTCAGCAGATGCCGCTCGAAATCGCAATCCCAGTTTGGGAAAAAGGCCCGAGTGAAGCGAAGAATTTCCGCCACAGTCATATAGTCGTATAGGCGCTTGTCTTCGGCGACAAAGGCTACCTGTTGCCGGATGACTAGGCTCTCGCGTTCGTTATCAATCCTGTGGCCGAAGATGCTGCCAGTGCCCGATGTTGGATGGATCATGCCCAGGAGCATCTTTATCGTCGAACTCTTGCCAGCACCATTCTGCCCAAGAAACGCGCACACGGAGCCATCCTGAACTGCGAGACTGAGTCCTTTCACCGCCTCGTGCCTCCCGTAGCTTTTCTTCAATTCGTTCGTTTCGATTACGGCTCCCACAGCTACCTCCGTTGGAACTCACTGGCAAGTTCGGCTTCAAAGAGGCGCCGAATCTCCCCTGCTTCGAGTCCTTGGTCTTTGAGTCTGTCGACAAACTCTCGTACAAGCTGTTGCGCGTCGCGCATCTCGTCCGGTTTAGATCTGCCCCGTCGGGTCGCAACAAAAGCTCCAAGCCCATGGTGGATCTCGAGAACGCCTTCGTTTTCAAGTTCGCGATAAACCTTGATCACAGTGTTCGGGTTGATCACGAGGTTTTCTGCTAGCCCGCGAATGCCTGGCAACTGGTCGCCAGCTGTGAGCGACCCGGTTTCAATTGCGTGCCGAATCTGCTCCTTTAACTGAACGTAGATCGGAACACCAGATGACGGATTGGGCTTTCTAAACACTGTACTACAGAGATAGCACAGTGGGACTGTGCGGTCAAGGATGAACAGATTAATGCCCGCCGTTGGCAGCATGCACCTGGATTACTAATGAAAAACGCGCCAGGGTCCCGGTATCCCGGCGTTGAGGCCCGATCAGAATTCCTGGACACAGGCCGAGTTATCGTTAGTAATCCTGACGCCCGGACGAAAGACCTCGCTCATCTATTGATCAAGTAGTAATTTCCGAATTGGCGGTGATCCAGACGGAACCCCCGAATTCGCCTTCCAGGCGCTCGATTCGCGCCTCGGCGATTTGGCGTAAAACGAGAACTCTCCCGGCCACCAGAAGGGCTACGGCCTTGGAAAAGTGGCGGGTCCTGGTACTCCGCGGGCACACCTTCAACAACTCCTAAGTAGATATAAGCTGTTTTTGCTTCGAGGCACTGGATCGGCCGGATCGCTTAGAAATTGCACTCTTTGGCAATCGCGGTACCGTTTGAACTCCCGCCCAAAGCGTTGCGATCGTTTGCTCGACGACGAGAGCCTGGTTAGGCAGGTCAGGCACAACCCCTTGGATAACAAAGAGTGTGGCGAGGCCAAAGATCGTAAACCACCAGGTATGGGCAATCACTATGTCATCCCTATTTGGCAATCCTTCATCCCTGGCAACATCGAAAAAAAGCTGCACGAAACGTCCGAACAAAGGCGCGCCAATGTCGTTGATGTATTGTCCAGCGCGGACGCCGTTT
>Ga0182024_10020679_pt1 | contig 12011 bp, 7 predicted proteins | sample P32metaG_FD_120480 | JGI IMG/M metagenome (GOLD analysis project Ga0182024, IMG submission 120480) | Permafrost microbial communities from Stordalen Mire, Sweden - P3-2 metaG (Illumina Assembly) | ecosystem: Environmental > Terrestrial > Soil > Wetlands > Permafrost | place: Sweden: Stordalen... | reverse complement strand
CGCTTTCAGTCGAGCGTCCCGCGTTTCGAAATTATCTCGGCGAGGTCTTCGCCACGCAGCGCGATGAGAACTACATGGAGCTGGTGCAAGGGGATCTGAGCCGATCGGGCGGTCAGTATGACATTTGGCAGGCTGTATTCAGCCCGGCGGGAGCCGACGGCTACCCGAAGCCGATCTTCGACAAGGTCAGTGGCGCGATCGATCCGCAGGTGGCTTCCTATTGGCGCGATCATTACGACTTGTCGTATATCATCCAGCGGGATTGGTCCAAGCTTGCGCCGAAGCTGCAAGGCAAGATGCACATTTACGTCGGCAGCGGCGACAACTACTATCTGACCGACTCGGTGTACTTTGCCCAGGAGCGGCTCGAATCGTTGCGGCCTGCGTACCGCGGATCCGTGGCCTATGGCGACCGGGCTGAGCATTGTTGGAATGGCGATACGAAGCTCGCCAATGCTTATTCACGCCTGCACTACAATTTTCAATATTTGCCGATCATTCTGCAGCGTATAGAAGCAGCCGCGCCGGCCGGATCCGATCTCACCAGTTGGCGCTACTAGGAGCAGAAGCCTGTCTGAGTATTCCGGGCTTGCGTCAGGAGGCGGCCTTCGCCGGCTGCGCAATGACGTCGGGATCGCTGAGGAATCGTTTGGCGCGCTCGAACTCTTGACGCAGGCGTTCGAGGGCGGGTTCGAGCGCGCCGGCGGCGGCGCTTTTGCCGTCGATCTCCAGACGATGCGCCATGGCCTCCAGGCTTTGTGCATGGATGTTGGCGCAGGCCCCTTTCAGCTTGTGCGCGGCTCTCGCGAGCGCATCGCGGTCGCCCTTTGCCGCCGCGAGCTGCATTTCCGCGAGCTGCTGCTCGCCGCTCTCGATGAAGGTGGCGGCCAGATCACGCGCGAATTCATTGTCGCCGTCGATGAGCTCGTTGAGCGCACGCAAATCGATGGGCGGCCTTAGATTGCCGGTTGCCCCCGACTTGGCGTCCGAAGGCGCCGCCGCGCTTTCGGGCAAGGCAAGACCGTACTTGGTCAAGGTGGTGCGCAGGCGCTCCACCTCGATGGGCTTGGTCAAATAGTCGTCCATGCCCGCCGCTTCGCAGCGCTCGCGGTCGCCCGTCATCGCATTTGCGGTCAGGGCGATGATGGGAGTTTGACGCAGTGTTTCCAGCTCGCGGATTTTCCGCGTTGCAGTCATACCGTCCATGACCGGCATCTGCAAATCCATCAGGATGATGTCGAAATGCCGTGCCGTCGCCGCGGCGAGGCCCTCGGCGCCGTTGACTGCGACCTCGACAGTGCATCCGAGGCGCTCCAGGAAGCGCGCCGCCACCTTTTGATTGACGAGGTTGTCCTCGACCAGCAGCACGTGTCCAGCGAACCGCTGCTGCGTGGCCGATTGCGCCAAGGTGTTGCGCGTGATCATGGGCTGAGTGTCCATCTGCCACTGGCGCGGCTCGCCGCTCATGACCTTGGTGACTGCTTGCAGCAGTTCCTTCCCACGTACCGGCTTGGTGAGGTAGGCCGCGAAGCCCAGCGCCGATAGCCGCGGCGTATCGCCATGGCGGTCCAGCGAGGTCAACATCACCAATCGTGTCGCGGAAAAGGATGGCGAGTTGACGATGCATTCACCGAGCGTGGCTCCGTCCATTTCCGGCATCTGATAATCGGTTATGACCATGTCGAACGGATCGCCGGCCGCATTGGCGGCGTCGAGCTGCTGCAGCGCTGATTTGGCGGATCCCGTGGTCGACACCTGGTAGCCGGCATGCGCCAGCAGCGAGCTCAGCACTTTTTGATTGGTGAGGTTGTCATCGACAACCAAGATCCTGCCGGTCTCGCCGCTGCGGACCGGTGCGACCGGCGCGGCGGCCTCGACGGCCTTCAGCGGCAGGCTGAAGTAGAATCTTGATCCTTTGCCGACCTCGCTGCTGACGCCGACTTTACCGCCCATGAGTTCCACCAGGCGCCGCACGATCGACAGGCCCAAACCGGTGCCGCCAAAATGGCGCGTGGTCGAGGAGTCGGCCTGCACAAACGGCTGAAACAAGGTCGCCAGGATCTTCGCCGGTATGCCCATTCCAGTATCGCGGACCTCGAAATAAGTCAGTGGCGTGCCGTCGGCGCGCGCCTGCGGGCGAACCTCGATGACGATCTCCCCCGTTTGGGTGAACTTTATGGCGTTGTTTACCAGATTGACCACGCATTGACGCAGGCGTTGCGGGTCGCCGAGCGTGCTGGGCGCCACGTCCGGATGCACGTTGACGATGAGTTCCAATCCCTTGGTGGCCGCTTGGAATGCCATCATCGCGCCGACATCTTCGACATTGGCGCGCAAGTCCATCTCGATGCACTCCAAATCGAGCTTGCCGGCCTCGATCTTCGAGAAGTCCAGGATGTCGTTGATGACGGTGAGCAGCGAGTCGGCGCTGGAACGGATGGTTTCTGCGTACTCGCGTTGCGTGCGGTCCAGGCTCGTATCCTGCAGCAAACCCGTCATGCCGATGATGCCGTTCATGGGCGTGCGAATTTCATGGCTGACATTCGCGAGGAACTGGCTCTTTGCGCGGCTCGCCGCCTGCGCGGCTTCCGTGGCGCGCATCAACTCTTCGCGAGCGGCACGCGCCTCGGTCACATCCTGCAAAGATCCGGACAGGCGCAGCGCCTTGCCGAAGCGGTCACGCTCGGCGCTGGCGCGTGACCGATACCACCGATACTCGCCCGAGGCGCATTTCACGCGCATCTCCAAATCGAAAGGCGTGTGGTATTTGTAGTGCGCTTGCATGGCCTGCTGGATCTTGCCGTGATCCTCCGGATGCGCGAGCGTGGTCAGAAAGTTCGCATCGAGGTGCTGGTAGCCGAGCAGCTGCGCCAGCCGCGGCGAGCACCAACTCGCATCGGTCGCCGTTTCCAATTCCCAAAGGCCGTCCTGCGTGCCGTTGATGGCTCGTTCGAAGCGCCCTTGGGCCGAATCGAGCGCATCTTCGGTCAATTTTTGCTGGTGTATGTCCTGAATGGAACCCGCCATGACCCTGGCGGCTCCGTCCGCGCTCCGCTCCGCCATGCCGCGCATGCGGAACCATTTGTACTCGCCGCTGGCCATGCGCAGCCGTGTTTCGATATCGTAGGCGCCGTTATTCTCGATGTGGTCCTGCCAGGCCGCCCGGTACGTGGGCTGGTCATCGGCATGAATCAGATACTCCAACGTATCGATGCGCGGCGCCAGCTGCTCCTCTCGATAGCCGAGCAAGGTACGGAAGCTCGACGAGTACCATAGGTGGTGGCTGGCCAGATCGGCTTCCCAGTGACCCTCGAAGCTCGACAGTGATGCGCGCTCCAGGCGACGCTCGGCCGATCGCAGCTGCTCCGCCTGCTGCTGCAGCAAATTATGGGCACCTACCTCATCCGAGACGTCATAGGAGACGCCGATGACACGCACCGGCGTGTTGTCGGCATCGAACAATACGCGCCCGATGGCTTGCACGTGCACCAACGAGCCGTCTCCGCCGATGATGCGGTAGCGGAACCGGATGCTGTCCTTGCCCAGTTTCGTGGTCTCGAGAATTGCGTCGGTCAGCAGGTTGCGGTCTTCGGGCAATAGGCGCTGCGCGTACTTGCTCAGATCGCCATATTCCTCTTCGGTCATGCGCAGTGACTTGATGGGATTCTTGATCGAGGTAAAGCGGTTCGCGATCAGATCGAGGTCCCAGGACGCGATGCCCGCGCTCTCCGCGGCCATGTTGAGTTGATCGATGAGGCGGCGATTTTCCTCCGCCTGGCTCTTCAGCAACTCGTTGGCGGCGATGTCGCGTGAGACATCCCGGGTGACGCCCACCATGTAGCTCAGCTCGCCGTTGGCGGAGCGCAGCAGGCGCGCATAATTCTGAATATGATGAATTCTGCCATCGTTGCCGTGCACGCGGAAAGTATATTCATGGAATTCGGAATTGCTGGCGATGGCCTCGCGGGGCGCGGTGGCCAGAATGTGGCGGTCGGCCTCGACGACGATGTCACGCAGCCTGCTGCGGTACTCGTCGAGGGGTATGTCGTCGAGTCCGAAGCAGGGCAGCCGTGTGCCGCACCAGGTAAAGCGGTCCGCCGCCAGATCGTATTCCCAGGGCGATACACCGGCGGCTTTGGTGGCAATGCTGAGCCGCTCCATTATGGCGCGCTCCTGCGTGGCCCTGCGCTCCAGTTCAGCCGCGTGCAGAACCTCGTCGGTCGCGTCCCAAGTTACCCCCAGGAGACGCTGCGCCTGGCCGGCGGCGTCGCGGTAAACGCGAATGTGGGTCTGAACGTATTGCGGCTCCGCCCGCGGATTCGAGGTGCGATGCCGCAGCGTCAATGTGCCGTTGGCGTCGGGATCATCCAGAGCCTTGAACACCGGCGCGAGCTTTTCGCGGCGCTCGTCCTTGTGTATGCCATGGGCCGCCTTGAAATTCGGCGTCGGTTCGAGACCGAACAGCTTGAAGAAAGTGCCGTCGTCCTCGAATTCTCCGGTGGCGATGTTCTCTTCCCACACGCTGATGCCGGCGGCTTCCGTTGCCAACTTCAACCGCCGCAGCAGCTGGTTTTGGCGTTCGTTCTGCTCGGCGATGCGGGCAATCTCGTCGGCCTTGCCGCCCATGTCGATGGCAACGCCGACGACGCGGATGGCCTGACCGCCGGCGGAGCGCATCACGTTGCCGCGCAGTTGCGTGGCGCGCACCGAGCCGTCCCTGAGTACCACTCGGTGTTCGATGTTCAAGTGCGACTCGCTTTTCAGCGCGGCGGCCATTTCGCGCTGGAAACGTTCGCGGTCGTCGGGATGCACGCTGCGCAGCATCAGTTCGCTGGGGTTGGAACCCGCTTTCTTCAGGTCGGCGCCGAAAAAATCGATCCGGTCGGTGCTGACATCAAGCGTGTTATTTTCGATGTCCCATTCCCACAGGCGCACACCCGACCTGGAGGTAACAGCGTTCAATTCTCTGAGGAGTTTGGAGCCGCGGGCACGCCGCATGTAGTTCCACGGGATGGCGCGCTTCAAGGCGATGCCAACACTGCGGATCAGCGATGTTTTTCTCGGGATGATGGGCGCGCTCTCGTCATCGGTTCTACCGCAAGATCCCGCACTCAACTCCACAGCGAGATGTTGACGACTCAAATGCAAATATCGGCGCGCAAATCGCCGTCTTTAGGTGAAGCGGCCGGCAAAGCGCGCTGAACATCACATAAGACGCCAATATAGCCCGCTTTGCGCGAATGCACGCCCGGCCGCCAAGAACTATGTGAATTCTGTGAGCTGGCTCTACAAAATCGGCGTCGCCGGCTATTTGTCGTCGAGCATCGCCCCATAGACAAAAGTGTGCGATAGACCCCGCACGTCCGGCACGTCCGCCACAGCGGCAGCACCCGTACCGGCCAGTTGCTGGATCATGCCGATGACGATCAAATCGCTCACCGGATCAATCCAGAACCAGGTGCCGGCGGCGCCGCCCCAGAAGAACGTTCCCTTGCTGTAGTACCCGCCGGCGGCGACTGGATCGGTATATACGGCGAAGTCCAGGCCAAACCCGGCACCCGGCGACAAGATTGGGAGGCCGGGCGCCAGCACGTTGGTGCGCATCAACTCTACCGTGCGCGGCGACAGCAGCCTGATGCCGTTCAATTGCCCGCCGTTCAACAGCATCTGGCAGAAGCGCATGTAGTCGGCGGCCGTGGAAACCAAGCCACCACCCCCCGAGAGAAAGGCGGGCTTGGCCGAAAAGTCGTGATTCAAACCTTCCGTCGTCTTGATGGCCTGCAGCCGGCCATCCTGGTCGTAGGAATAAAATTCGGCGAAGCGGCTCAACTTCTCCTTCGGCACGTAGAAGCCGGTGTCGATCATGCCAAGCGGCTTGAAGATGCGCTTCTCCAGGAACTCATCGAAGGGCATTCCGGAGAGCTTTTGCACCAGGTAGCCTTGAATGTCCACGGAAATGCTGTAGTGCCATTGCGTGCCGGGCTGGGTATTCAGAGGCAGTTTGGCCACGCGTCTGATGAACTCGTCGAGCGTGTTATTGACGTTGAGGACATCCGCGTCGCGCTGCAGCTTGTCGACCGGCGTGTTGCTGAACAGTCCGTAGGTAAAGCCCCCGGAGTGCGACATCAATTCCCGCATGGTAACCGGATGATTTTGATCCTTGAGGGTCATGTTGTTGTGCTCGTCGACCGTCAAAACCTTGAGGTTCGCAAACTCCGGTATGTACTTCGCGACCGGATCTCCGAGCTGCCACTTGCCTTCTTCGAACAACAACATCATGGCAACGCCGGTAATCGGCTTGCTCATGGAATAAATGCGAAAAATGCTGTCCCTCTGCATCGGCGCGCCGGCCGCCAGGTCGCGCTTGCCGACCGCTTCGAATTCCACCAGCTTGCCGTGGCGCGCAACCATGGTCACTGCGCCCGCCAGACGGCCTTGATCGACCAGGCTCTTCATGTCCGCGTTTAGACGCGCCAATCGTTCGCCCGACATGCCGACCGACTCGGGTCTGGCCGTGGGCAGCTCGTTGCCTGCCGCCGCCAATGCAACAGCGGTGAATCCGCCCAGCAACGCCAGCAAAATCGTGCGAAATCGCATGCTCAACTCCCTATGTCGATGTATCACATTTCACATTGAAGTCCGACCCGCCGCCGCCCCGGGCTCCGAGGCACGCGCCAGCATCCACGTCGACATCAGCTCGAACATGGTCGTGCGAGCGGCATCGTGTTCGTTGTGCGGCTCGTGCAGCAGACCCGGATAAAGCACCAGTTGCTTGTCGGACGCGGCCAGCGCGGTGATCAGTTGCTGCGATCCGCTGACCGGGCAGACCTTGTCGGCCGTGCCGTGGATCGCCAGCCAGGGTAGGGCGATGCGCGGCAGATTGGCCTTGCACTTGTGGCACGCAGCGGCAAAACCATGCAGCAGGCGCAAGCTCGCCGAACGCGGAATCAACGGATCGCTCATATGTTCGCGCTGCGCCTCTGCCACTCGCGTGAGCTGCGTGGCGTCGACGCGCAGGTCAATTCTCAGGCGCGGCAGGAGCGTGACGGCCAGTTTCAGGCCCACTCCGCGCAGGCCTTCGAGGCTCGGCAGCGCATCGAGCGCGCAGCCGCTGGTGATCACACCCCTCGGCCAGCTCATGCCATTGACCGCGGCCAACGTGACAATGACCGAGCCCATGCTGTGTCCCCACACGAACAGCGGCAGCGCCGGAAATCTGCCGCGCACGGCGGCGGCGACCCTCTGCAGATCACGCGCGAAATCCTCGAAATTATCGACGTGAGTCCGAGTACCCGGATGGAATCCGTGGCCACGCTGATCATAGACGAAGCTGGCGATGCCGCTGGTCGCCAGCGCGGCCGCGACATGGCGGTAGCGGCCGCCGTGTTCCGCAATCCCATGTACGACGATCAAACCGGCCCGCGCATTGGCAGGTATGACTTCGAATCCAGGGAAAGTAGTGCCCGGCAACTTCGGTTGATCCGGGGCCGTCACGCGACGCGGCCCGCGGTGACGGCGCCGGGTCGCGTCAACAACCAGATGCCCAGCAGCACCAGTGCGCTGCCGAGCGCCACCCAACCGGTAAAAGGCTCACCCAGCAGCACCGCGGCCATGAGAATGGTCGATACGGGGCCGATCGTGCCGGCCTGCGCCGCCATCGCTGCACCGACCCGCTCCACGGCCATCATCACCATGAGGACCGGAGCAAAGGTGCACGCGGTCGCGTTCAGCACGGACAGCCAGATGACGGCAGGATCCACCGCCAAGGCGGACAGCGGCCGCAACACCAGGAATTGTCCGATGCAGATGATGCATGCGACGGTGGTCGCGAGTCCCGTGAGGCGCAGAGCGCCGAGGCGCCTTACCTCCTCGCCGCTGAAGGTCATGTATAGCGCATAGCTGATCGTGCTGCAGAAGACCAACGAGGCGCCCAATGGGACGTTGGCGCCGCTCATGGTCAGCTCGCGCCCGAATACGCACACGACCCCGGCGTAGCTCACCGCCAGCGCGATGATTTGCGGGCGCGTCACCTTCTTGCCGAAAGCGAACACCCCGAGCGCCAGGACCAGCGTCGGATTCAGGTACAAAATCAGCCGCTCGAGGCTGGCGCTGATGTAGCGCAGGCCGGCGAAATCCAGGAAGCTCGAGAGATAGTAGCCGCAGAATCCCAGGCCCAGTACGACGCGCATGTCGCGCCCGGTGAGACGCGGCTTTCCTCTGCCGGACCACCAGGCGAGTGCCACGAACAAAGGCAGGGAGAACAGCATGCGGTAGGTAATGAGGGTGACCGCATCGACGCCGTGTCTATAGGCCAGCTTGACGATGATGGCCTTGCCTGAAAAGCCGATGGCGCCGAGACTGGCGAGCAGCAAGCCTCGCCGCCTGCGCGCGTCCGCCGATGGGAGGCTGATTGCTACGGTTTCCACGCAGCCGATTCTAGACTTTTACGTCAGGCTTCGCGCAGTCCGAACAATTTACTCCCGTGCGGTCGTGCGACTAAGGACCCTTTGGATCGACGAACGCCGGGTCCGTCAGCGCGCCCAAGAATGCGATCAAATCGGCTCTTTCCGCTTCCGACAAGTGGAACGGACGGCGACGAGAGCGCCGCGGACCGGGGTGACCGCGGCGCATGTAGTGCTCCAGAACCGCGTCGAGTGTTGCGAACCTGCCATCGTGCATGTAGGGCGCGGTGAGCGTGATGTTGCGCAGGGTAGGCACGCGGAACTTGCCTGCGTCCGCGGCGTGCCGCGATGCCTGCATCAGGCCTCTGTCAGCGGGTGTATCGAGCCCGGTATCGGCAAACAAAGCGGCGACGTGTTTGTGCCCCAAGTAGACTATCGGACCGGCAAAGTTGATGCCGGAGTGGCAGCGAGCACACGCGGCGCGAGGGGAATAAAACAATGCCATGCCGCGTTTCGCCGAGTCGGACAGCGCTTCGCGGTCGTCGTCGAACACATAGCGGTCGAAGGGCGAGCGGCCCGATATCAACGTGCGTTCGAATGCAGCGATTGCGGCGATGATGCGCGGCATCGATACGGGAGAGAGGTCGCCGGGGAAGGCCGCCGCGAACTGCTCGCGATAGTCGGCAAGCTCCGCCAACCGCGCAACCGCGGCCGCGCCGCCGCGTTGCAGCCCCATCTCCACTGGATGCTGGTTGAACAGCGGCTGGCGCATCTGCGCCTCCAGCGAGTTCACGCGCGCGTCGCCCCAGGTGAAGGCGGCGTTGTAGGCGACGTTCGTCAGACTCATGGCGCTGCGCTTCACGCGCTGCCCGGTCGTTCCTACTGCATGAGCTCGACCATCCGTGTATGCCAACTCGCGTCGATGACAAGAGGCGCAGGCATAGCGTCCGTTGACGGACAGCCGTGTCTCGTTGAACAGACGGCGCCCGAGCTCGACCTTGGCATCGGACATCGGATTGTCGGCGGGTACCTCCGGGGTCGGAAACCCCGGAGGCAGTTGCCACGTGTAGGCTGCGGGCGCGCCGTGCGCCGAGGCGCAGAACGCCAACAACCACAGGCAGGCGCGTAATGGCGTATGCGTGTGCCGCTAGCGCTGAGGCCAGGCAGTCGAAGGTGCGCCGATGCCGAGCGACGCCGTTTGAGCCGCGACGTTCGAGCGTTCGTCCACCCATTGCGCGAAAGCTTCGATGTCCTCGGACGCCACGCCTTGCGCATCCTTGCGTCGAGATTCGGTCCAGTGCCGCATGGCGACCATCAATTCGTCCGCGAGCTTGCGTGAGTCGCGGAACAGGCTCATATATGCTTCCTTCGCGGGTTCGATTTTGTTCAACCCCAGGTAGGCCTCGCCGCGATATTCGACGGCATCGGGATAGTTGGGATTCAGATCGAGCGCCTTCGCATAGGCGGAGAGCGCGTCGTCATAATTGCCCAGATGACGATTGGCGAATCCGAGGTAGTTCCAGGCTTGATACATGCTGGGCTGCTGGCCCACGGCCTCGATGAATTCCTGCACGGCTTTCTGATAATACGAATGCGCCTTGTTCAAGGCCTTCGCGCTCTTTTCAGGATTCGCCGCCTTGGCCGCATCGGCGTCGCTGTCCTGCGCCTTCTTGATGTCGCGCACGCCGGAATTGTAAGCGGCCTTCGCCAAATCCTCCGGCCGCGAAGAGCCGGAATTGCCCGGCATGGAACCGCCGCCCATGGCGCCGCTGCCATGCGCATCCGCGCCTGCGGCGGGCAGCGCTCCCAGCGCGGCCAGTACGATCAAGGTTCCGAGGTGTCTCATACGGTGCTCCCAATTGCGTCGCCCAATGTTCGGTGCCGCTGGTGAGTGCCCGCACTGACGGAAAAAGTTGATGGTCCCCTAGAAAGGCATCCCAATGATGGTCGTCGGATGCGGCAGTGCGGTCACCTGCTTGGCGGTGACGTTGGGTTTGTATTTGTTGTCAAAGTGGCTGCGCACATAGTTGACCACGTCGGCGACCTGGGCATCGCTCAGCTGCACGGCGCGTGTCTGTTGCGCCTGATCCGCAGGCAGCCCGAAGGGCGGCATGCCGTTGCGGCCATTGAGGATTGTCAGCGCTGCGAACTCCCACGACACCAGCTTTTTGTCCCCGGACAGTTTGGGATAGTAGCCGGCGCCCACGGCGCCCTGGCCGCCACCCATGTGGCAGCCAACGCAGATGTGGTTGTAGATCTGCTCGCCGTTCAGCGGCCCGATGCCTGCTGTCGACATGAACGCGGCATCGTCGGCGTAAACGCTGGCGGCTGCCCCGGCACACAGGAGCAGCAGGGCGAAATTGCGCTGGCGCGAGCTGTTGCGAGGATCTCTCATGCCCTGGCTCCCTGCGCGACCGCGCGTTGATGCAGGCGGCCGATGGCATCCATCGACGAGGTGACCGCACCTTCCTGCCAACCGCCGATGAACGAGGCGTGCTCGCCGGCCAGCGCGATGCGTCCGTCGATCTGACACAGATCATCGTAATGCTTGGCGCGCGTCTCGTCGCTCCACATGCCGAAGCAGCCCAGGGTGAAAGGCGATCGATGCCAGGCAACCGCCACGCCGTTGTCGAATTCCTTGTGGTACTGCGGGTGAATCTTGCTGCCGTATTCGAGTACCCTTTGCACACGCTCCTCCGGCGGCATCGCAGTGAACTGCATGGCGTTGAGTCCCCAAATGTAAGCGCCCAACAATACGCCCTTGCCGCCGCTCAGAAATCCGCTGTTCGGATAGCCGATATTGGTAATCGGCATATCGGTGTAGGTGATGCCGCCGTAGATGTGGTCGTCTTCTTCCCAGAAGCGCCTTTTGAACTGCAGACCCACCTTGATCGCCGAGGCATAAGGCACGGCGCCGATAGCCGCCGTCATGGCGGGCCCAACGTTCATGGGAATCTGGGCCAGGATGGGCAGAGGAATGGTGCACAGGCACCAGTCGGCCCGCACGGTCTGCTTGTTGGAGGCCGCGCGGCTGTCAATATAGGTGACCGAGACGCCGCTGGCGTCCTGGGTGATGTCCGTGACTTTGGCGTTGTAGCGGATGAGAGGACCCAATTCGCGCCCGAACGCCTCGCCGATACGGCCCATGCCGCCAACGGGTTGGAACAGTGCGGTCTGCATGTCGTAGGCATCGCCGTTGCCGATTCCCTGCCATAAGGTCGATTTGAGAACATCGCTCAAGCCGACGGGCTGCGAAGGAATAGGGCGCGCAGTCAGACCGCCGCCGGGAGCCTTCTCGAAACCGCGGCGCTCGCTGCTGGCATCGCTCGCCACGTAGTTGTAATTCCGGTCGAGAGCGCCCCAAGCGCGCAGCGACTCGAGCAATTTTTCCTGGTCCTCCTTGCTGACCGAGGCATCGAGTGCATTTTGGCGGGTTGCCTTGGCGAGCAATTCCGCGACATGTCCCTGATAGTCGGCCTTGATCTCCCGATAGCGCTGCGGCTTGCCGCCGAAAGCGCTGCTGCTGTGCAAGTAGGCGTTGTAGTTGACTTGAAAGAAGGGCTCGAGCGGTACGCCCAGGCGCTTGGCGTAATGCATCATGCCATGATG
>Ga0182024_10020678_pt1 | contig 12012 bp, 11 predicted proteins | sample P32metaG_FD_120480 | JGI IMG/M metagenome (GOLD analysis project Ga0182024, IMG submission 120480) | Permafrost microbial communities from Stordalen Mire, Sweden - P3-2 metaG (Illumina Assembly) | ecosystem: Environmental > Terrestrial > Soil > Wetlands > Permafrost | place: Sweden: Stordalen... | reverse complement strand
CTCGTTGCACTGCAACGTGATGATCGCGGAACCGCCCTTGGCCGTAGCCACGTGTCAATTGCCTCAAACACAAAAGAGACCTAGCGGCGCTAGGTCGGCGTGCAGTTTACCACAGATCTGGAGAGCCGCCGAGCGCCCGCCGCAAGATCGGCGCCGGCTGATCGTCACAGGCTTGCCAGCTCGCCGTCGAGCCAATCGGGCTACGCTGTGAGCAAGCAACCGTACACCCCGGGGGACCTCCATCATGCACCCGCTGCTCCGACCCACGAACGTCGCCATCGCCGTGCTCGGTGCCGCCGTCATCGGCCTCGGCACCGTGGTGGCTGTTGACCGCACCACGGCCCCGGCGCCTCCGGCGCAGACCGCGGCGCTCGCCGCAGCGCCGACCAGCGTCTCCTCGCTCCTCTCCTCGGGCGCGTTGGCTGCGTCCGGCCAGTTCAAGAACGAGGCGTCGCACGTTTTCGACTTCTTCACGACGGACACCAAGCTCACCTGGCAGCAGGTCGGCGCTGATCTCCTCCGCGGCGAAACCCTGGATCAGATCGCCGGAACGCACGCCTCCAAGGTGGCGGCCGATGCCCTTGCCGAGGTGCGGACCGGGCTCGCGCTCGGGGTCGCGAAGGGTGTGATCACTCAGGCGGATGACACCCGCCTGGTCAACGACGCCCACGATGCGATCTCGGTGCTCATGGCCGCGAAGTTGAGCGCGCTGCTCCCAGCGGGGCACTGACCGGACTGCCGAGAAGGTTTGCCTGCGATCCGCTCTCGAGTGGCGGATGGAGCAGGCACTCCTTGTCGGAATCGCCTTCCCACCACCAGCGCCCGGCCCTCTCGTTCTCGCCGGCCTGGGTCGCACGAGTGCACGGGGCGCAGCCGATCGACGTGTGGCCCTGGTCGTAGAGCGGGTGATGATCGATGCCGCGAGCGGCGAGGTAATCCCAGACCTGGGCGCGTGACCAGCCGGCCAGCGGCACCACTTTGGTGATGCCTTCGTGGCCGGGATCGCCTGCGACGACAGGGGTTTCGGCACGGGTCGGGGTCTGCTCGCGGCGCAGCCCGGTGATCCAGGCGTCGTAGTCCCGGAGCGCTCGGGCGAGGGGATTGACCTTCCGAACCGCGCAGCATTCGTTGCGGAGCGCAACCGACCGGCGGAACTGCATCGTCCCGTGCTCACCCGTCATCGCGTCCAGCTCCACCGAATCCGGGGAGAGGATGCGAAGGCGGATCGGGTATCGCTGTCTGACCTCCTCGATGAAGTCGTGGGTCTCCTCGTGGAGGCGGCCGGTGTCGAGGGTCAGAACCTCGGGCTCGGGCACGATCCCGCAGGCCATGTCGATGAGGACCATCGATTCGGCCTGAAAGCTGGCCACCAGGGCGACGCGCCGGAAGCGCATGTACGTCCACGCGAGCACCTCCTCGGCGCTCCCATGGCGAAGATGGCCCTGCGCCTGCGCGAGATCACGGTTTGCAACCACGGCCCACATCATCGTGCAATCGTCCCGGTTGCGAACGCATTTCACCTTCACACCCATGCGCCGTGCCGCGAAAACTCGATCTCAGGGAACCGTCGGGGCAGGGTATGACCGAGGGGTGGACCACAGGTGAATGGCCGCGTGGGCTCGCCAGGGACGCCAGCGCTCCGCGACCAGACCGACATCGCCGGTTGTGGTGAGGCTCCCGCCGAGCGACTCGACAGCGCGACGCAGGCCGAGATCAGTCGACGGGAAGGCATCGGCCTCCCCCATGCGCAGGGTCAGGTAGTTGGCGGTCCACGCACCGACTCCAGGCACCGCTTCCAGCGACGCCAGCTGCTCATCGAGCGACCGGCTCCGATCGAGCCTGATCTCCGCTGCAGCCACCGCTCGGGCGAAGTGGTGGATCGCGTCGATGCGAGCACCGGTGAGCCCGGTGCCGGTGAGGTCCGCGTCAGCCAGCACCTCGGCAGGCGGGAACGTGTGTGTGAGGCCGAGCTGTCCCAGACCCGCGACCCGCATCCCATGGCGTGCGACCACCCGGCCGATGATGGTGCCGGCTCCGGGCACCGTGACCTGCTGACCGACGATCGCCCGGACCCCCACTTCGAAGGGGTCCCACGCACCCGGCACTCGCAGCCCGGGAAGCGACGCGATCCGCGCGCTGAGCAGGGGGTCACGCCCGAGCAGGTCATTCGCACGCTCGATCTCGAAGTCGAGGTTGAAGATGCGGCGAACCTGGTGCGCGACGTGGATCAGCCCGCTCCAGTGCGGCAGGTGCGCGGTGAGACGGAGGTGATCGGGGCCGCCCATGGCCACCTCGAGCGCCCCCGGGTCGCCATCGACCGTGATCGTCCGCCGGTACACACCTCCGGCGACGTGCTCGACACCGGCGATCGCCCGGGCTGAGAGGTACGCGAGCATCGCCTCCCAATCGAGCGGGGCGGTAAAGGCCAGACGCAGCGCCAGGCCGCCGTCCGCCACCAGGCGGTCGGCGAGGCGCCGGCGGCCACGGAGCTCGCGCGGGGTTGCGCGGAAGATCCCGTGGAGCGTTCGGTTGAACTGACGGAGGCTGCCGAAACCGGCCGCGAACGCGATCTCGGTGATGGAGAGGTCGGTATCGTCGAGGAGGCGCCGGGCGAAATGAGCCCGGCTCGACCGCGCCAGCTGGAGCGGCGTCACCCCGACGTGCTCCTGGAACAGGCGGCGCAGGTGACGCGCCGAAAGCCCGAGGTGCGCGGCGACCGCCGCCTCGCTGTCGCTGGGCAGGTCGCCATCCACCACCAGCCCGATCGCGCGGCAGACGACCTCCGATGCGACGCCGGTGATCGGCTCCGCGCCGCGGTAGGGCCGGCAGCGGAGGCATGCTCGATAGCCGGCGACCTCGGCGGCGGCGGCGATATCGAAATGGCGCACGTTGGCCGGACTCGGGCGTGCCGAGCATCCCGGCCGGCAGTAGATGCCGGTGGTGACCACCGCCGAGTAACCGCTCACAGCCCTACTTGTATCGCGATGCACCGGGCGGATACCGGCCATATACGGACATGTCGGTGGATCTGTCCGGAAATGGCCGGTTGCTGTCCGCTCCACGGGTTCACGCTTGGCACGTGTCTCAAGCCACATGTCTCAAGCAATGAACTCGGAGTCATACGGCTACGCAGCAACCCCGCTTGGACGCGTGCTCGTGTTCACCGCAGGTGACGAGCTCATCGGGCTCCACTTCGATGCGCACGCTCGGACGCCCGAGCTCGGCGGTCGAACCAGCGGCTCGGGCGCGACGCTAAACGCGGTCGCGGAGCAGCTCGACGAGTACTTTCGCGAAGTCCGCACCGGGTTCGACCTCCCCCTGCGACTGGAGGGAACACCCTTCCAGCTCGCGGTCTGGTCCGCGCTCCGCGAGATCCCGTTTGGGCAGACGTCGACGTATGCGGAGGTTGCCGCACGCATCGGCCGGCCGCGCGCAGTCCGCGCCGTTGGCGCCGCCAACGGTCGGAACCCGATCTCGATCGTCGTCCCCTGCCACCGGCTGATCGGCGCCAACGGGGATCTCACGGGATACGGGTGGGGACTCGAGCGCAAGCGAAGCCTCCTCGAGCTCGAGGGCGCCGACCTGGAACGCCGGCCGGTGAGGCCGGGATGAGCTGATCCCGGTCAGGCGTGGGTCAGCGGGATCGAGACCGTGTCACGCAGCGCGGGCCGTCCGTGACCCAGTCCGTTGGCGGCGCCGTTCACCGGCCGACCCGACGCGACCGCCTGACCTCCATTGGCATGACCGTTCTCGTGGCAGTTGCCGAAGAACGCCTTGAGCACCTCGAGCTGACGGTGCACCGCCTCCTCGTTCCAGCCATGACCCTGGTCGCTGTCGGTGAACACCTGCAGGTCCGGTAGCGTCGCGATCACTTCCTTGAGCCGTTCAACGTCGACCAGACGATCGTGTCGCGCGACGATGATCAGGGTCCGCTCCGCCCGAGCGGCGACGACGTCGACATCGTCGCGCCGCAGGCAGTCGTTGAGCCACTCACGGGCGGCGCGCGGATCCGCGCGACGCTGATTCTCGTAGTTGATGTCCGCGGTGCGATTGTCGACGTCACCCTCGACGATCACGAAGCGCTTGTAGAGATCGCTCACCCAGCGCTGACGGCTCAACCAGACGACGCCGTCCCACATGGGCCGGCGGCTCAGGAGGCGCACCTGGTCTCGGTAGCGCCGGCGCATGAGATCCGACGACAGGAGCGGCGTGTGCAGCACCAACCGCTCGGCTCGGGTTCCTGCCCGCTTCGCCAGCGCGCAGGCGACAGTCGCTCCGAGGCACAGACCGCCGACGTCGAACTTGTCGATCTCGAGCTCGGTGAGCAGGTCGAACAGGACATCGGCCATCGCTCCGGATGAGTGCCGTCCGCGGAGCGGCGGTGATGCACCGTTTCCTGGAAGGTCGGGAATGATCAGGGTTCGATAGGCTCCCAGCTCGCTGAACCTGCCTCCAAACTCCTCCGCAGAGCTGAGGAAGCCGTGACAGAGCACCAGCGGTTTGCCGCGTCCGCAGACGAGGTACCGAAGGGGCTGGCCGCGGACCGTCGCGAACCGCTCCTCCATGCTCGGTGGGTCAACGGTGCAGTTCGACGAGACCCCGGCGGCCAAGGTACGCGTCATGACCGGTCGCCTTGCATCAATGGCGTCATTAAAGCCACAGATTGGGTCGTTCTGGCGGTCCGCTGGCGTACAGAGAACCCCGGATGGCTGTCGCCGTCATGATTCGAGCCCCTGGCCGGCGACCGTGTCCAAAGCCATCGCTCGCCCTTCGCGGAGGCCCGTCGACCCTGCCTGACGTCGTGCTCGCAACCTGCTCCGTGCTCCCTGGTCTCGATCCCGACGAGCGCTCGCTCATCCCCGCGCTCGAGGCGTGCGGCCTCGTCGCCGAGCCTCGGGTGTGGGACGACCCGTCGGTTCGATGGGACGACGTGCCCCTGGTGGTCGTGCGCTCGACCTGGGACTACGCGGAACGGCGCGACGCGTTCCTGGCGTGGTGCGCTGCGGTTCCCCGGGTGCTCAACTCCGTACCGGTGATCGCCTGGAACACGGACAAGACGTACCTGCGAACCCTCGCCGCCGCCGGGATCCCGATCGTGCCGACGACGTGGATCGGGACGGAATCACAAGCCGGCCGACTCGTTCTTCCCGAGGGTGACCTGGTTGTGAAACCGTCGGTCTCGTCCGGGGCGCAGAACACGTCGCGATACCGCGGAGTGGACCATGCGGCTGCACGAAGGCATGTCGAGCGCCTGCTGACGGAGGGACGCGAAGTGATGGTGCAGCCGTATGTCAGCGCCGTCGACATCGACGGCGAGACCGGTCTCATCTACGTGGACGGCGCCTTCTCGCACGCGATCCGCAAAGGCCCGCTGCTCCGCTTACCAGGTATCGCCACCGATCAACTCTGGGCAATCGAGGACGTCACACCCCGGGCGCCGGACGAGGATGAGCGGAGCATTGCCGAGGCAACCCTGGACGCGCTTCCCTGGTCCCGAGCGGAGTTGCTGTATGCCCGGGTCGACGTCGTTCGGGGTGGCGACGGTGTGCCGCTGTTGCTGGAGCTCGAGCTTGCCGAGCCGTCGCTGTTCTTAGGACTCGGTTCCGGAGCCGCTGCGCGTCTTGCCGAGGCGATCGCCCGCCGCATCGGGCAGGGTTGACAGAGTCGGGCTGATCTTCTCGCGGGTGGCGCGCTCCACCCGGTTGGTGATGATCAGCCGGGTCACGAGCGCGCTGAAGGTCTCATCGGGACCGAGCGGCTCCTGGCGCGACTTGGACAGACGCCCGCTCATCTATGAGGCCCTTCCCGACGTGGCTGTGTCCGAACGCCCGACCAGGCGGCGCTCGGTGGCGTTATCTCTATCTCCACGGCGCGATGCTTCCCGAGGGATGCGAATGCGCTCGATGCCGTTGGCGTCCTCTCGCTCCTGCGCCGCGGGGGAGACACGGCTGCGCGACGGTGCACGGCGCGGACGGAGCGGACGCAACGTGTCGCGCGCCCTCCAGGCAGCCGCTGCGTCGAGGAGATCCGCTGCGACCGTGGGCCGCCCGAGTCCGAAACCCTGTCCGAGCGGGATGTCCAGCGATCGGATCTGATCGCTGACCAGCTCGTTTTCGACGCCCTCGGCGATAACGATCGAATCGTGTGCCCGCGCGAACTTCAGGGCGCTGTTGATGGCGACGCGCGCACTCCGGCGCGCGGCGTTCATGGTCAGGCTACGTGCCAGCTTGACGAACTCCGGCTCCGCGGTTTCCAGCAACTCCGTGGTTGCGAATCCCTCGCCGAGGTCGTCGATCGCAAACCGAATGCCCGCGTGGCGATACGACGAGAGCACGACGCGGAGGCGATCGAGGTCGCGAACACTCTCGTGCTCGCCGATCTCGAGTACGAGGCGGTTTGGCGAACGTCCCGTCCACTCGAGGAGCAGGAGCGGTTGATCGACGTCATGGAGCGGATCGAGGAGTGCCGCGACACTCACATTTATGAAGAGCAACATCTCCGCCGGAAGCGGGGCGGCCTGGCTCAACGCGGCGCGCCGGCACAACCAGTCGAGATCGCGGATGTGACCCGATCGATGGGCCACCTCGAACAGCGTCTCGACACTGTCGGACGCACCGAATCCCTCCGGACGCGCCAGCGCCTCATAGCCTGCAACGTGCCCATCGTTGAGATCGACAATCGGCTGGTACACCGAATGGATCGGCCGCCCGGCCACCAGCTCGCCGATCAGCTCGGTGACCGAGGATCCGGATGGTGTCACCTGCTCCGCGCCGTCGACATGGCGTCCGACCACGCGGTCACGACCGCTTCGCTTCGCCTCGTAGAGGCATTCGTCGGCACGGCGCCACGCCGACATCGGATCGGTGCCGGCCGGAGCCGACGCCCATCCGAGGCTGATATTCGATCGACCGCCCGGTGTGGGCACCAGGTGCATGGCGGCGCGAAGACGTTGCGCTGCCGAAGCGGCTTCGGCGGGATCGACGTCAAGGAGGATGGCTGAGAACTCGTCGCCACCGACTCGGGCGATGACATCCCAGCCGCGCAACATGAGCGCGAGGGTGGTGGCCACGGTGCGCAACACCGTGTCACCGGCTTCATGACCGAACTCGTCGTTCACACGCTTCAGATGGTCGACATCGATCGCGAGGATCGCGAACGGATGCCGGGGAATGGTTCCGAGGATGCGGTCGAACTCACGCCGGTTCTTCAGCCCGGTGAGGCGGTCAGTGCTCGCCAGCTCCGCCATCCGGAGCGCCTCCTCGCGCAAGGCGCCCTGCGCGCGAATCCTGGTGACCACGTGGCCGGCCTCGGCACCGATCTCGGTGATGGCCTCCGCGGTGAGCGTCTCGACGCTCGGCAGGGTCTCGAAGAAATACGCGAGCACGCCGACAATGCCCGTCGGAGTGACGATCGGACATGCGATCGCCGCGCGCACCCCCAGGGATACGGCGGTGGCAATCTGCGCCGACGTCCCGAGCTGGTTGAGGTCCGGGACGATGACCAGCGTGCCCGTGGTCCGCACGCGCGCGATGAGTGCGTCGAGCGGACCTGACGCGCCGTCCGCCGCGACGTCGAGCGCATCGCGGGTGGCACGTGGGAAGGCGTGCCGTGACGTGGAATCGCGGCGCGCCTGCTCCGGGTGGAGGACGAACATCTCGCTGAAGGTCGCTCCAATCCGATACGTGGTCAGCTCCAGGATGATGTCGGCGGCTGCGTCGACATCAGCGCAATCGGTGAGCGCGCGGACCAGCGAGAACTGCAGGTCCCGGCGTCGCTGCTCCGATTCCTCGGTGAGGTCGCGCGTCACCGAGAAGAAGCCGCGCAGCTCGCCGTTGTCGCCATGCATGGCAGTAATCGACACGCTTGCCCAGAAGCGCCTCCCATCCTTGCGGACCTGCCAGGTCTCGTGCAGGCGTTCGCCCGCAACCGTGCCGACGCTCTCGCCCGAACCACTGACCGGCCATCCCCGCGGGTACAGCACGCAAGAGTGCCGTCCTATCATCTGCCCAGCCGGGTACCCGAAGATCCTCTCAGCGCCCGTATTCCAGCTGAGCACCGTCCCGGTGGGATCGACGGTGATCAGCGCTTCGTCGAATACCCCGTCGACGAGCGCACGCAGGCTCTTCTCGCTGCGGCGAATGCCCTGCTCCGACGCCTCTCGCTCGGTGACATCGCGCAAGGTCACCAGGAGGCGTTCGCCATGTCTGCTGATCCGCACGTCGCAGACGCGGTCGGTCGATATGTCCGCCCGCAGAACGCGATATCGCATCCCATCGATGGCGCAGGGAATGTCGTTGGCCAGCACGTTACGGAAGGCGGTGGTCAGCGCGGTGGCCTCACCCTGATCGAGATTGAGGAATCGAGTGCCGACGAGTGTGCCGGTCTTAAGACTGCCGTCCGCCAGGTCGTCGGCAAGCTCCGATGCGGCCGAGTTTGCGTAGTCCACGCGGAAGTCGGTGACCAGCCGGCGGCGTCCGTACACGGGCGAAACGATGAGCACAGCATCGGCCATTGCTTCGAGCCAGAAGCGATCACCTGCGTCGAGAACCCCTGGTTCCGGAACACTGCGTTCTGCAGCCACGCTTCCAGCCTCTCCTTTGATCGCCGTTGTAATCGCAAACTACCTGCGCGCGCCTGTTGTCGTCCCTTCTGGTGCGCATAATCTGGGACACTGTGAGCAACACGTCTGTCCCACACCGCACATAGGTGATGTCACTCCTCGGTCCAGGTACGAGTCACGACGCTACGGCTGAGGTCGCCGAGGCGGGTGAGAACAGGATTGTCACCGCCCTCCCTTCGGCTGATCGAAACGACCTGTTCGGTCTTGTGAGAAGCCTCACCCTGCCTGTCAAAACGGTTCTTTTTGAACCGGGAGCGCCGATCAGCGCCCTCTATTTCCCGGTCGACGGGGTCATCTCGCTGGTCACCCCGTCGCACGACGGCGCCATCGTCGAGGTGGCGACGATTGGCAATGAGGGGATCGTCGGTGTTCCGCTGGTGCCGCAGAACGGCCTGGCGGTGCGCGCCATCTCACAGGTGGCCGGTCACAGCCTACGCATCGACGCCGCGGCGTTTGTCGCATTCACCGTCCGGAGCACGGCGTTTCGCGCACTGGTCGACAGGTACACCCAGGCGCTCTTCGGCCAGATCTCGCAAGCCGCGGCGTGCAATCGGCTCCATTCCAGTGAGGAGCGCCTGAGCCGGTGGCTCCTCATGAGCCACGATCGGGTCGGCTCTGACCAGTTCATGATCACGCAGGAGTTCCTGGGACAGATGCTCGGCGCCCGCCGCTCGACGGTCTCGGTGTCCGCGGGCATCCTGCAACGGGCGGGGCTGATCCGCTACGTTCGCGGGCACGTGACCATCGTCGACCGAGCCGGCCTCGAAGCGGTCTCGTGCGAGTGCTACTCGGTGATCCGGGCCGAGCTCGAGCGCGTGGTCGACCTCACGCCGCAGCGGCATCCCCCGAAGGCAACCCCAGGGCTTCAGTGACCGGGCCGCCGACAGGGCGGCAGTTCGAGCTGATGCATGGGAAGCAACGAGCAGTCGTGGTTGAGCTCGGGGCGGGACTGCGCGGGTACGGCACGGACGGCGGCCCAATCCTTGACGGCTATGAGCTCGACGAGCAACCCGACGGCGGACATGGACAGCTCCTCCTCCCCTGGCCGAATCGCATCGCCGACGCCACATACCATTTCGCGGGCGAGAAATTCCGGCTGCCGGTCAACGAGCGCAGGACCGGAAGCGCCATCCACGGTCTGGTCCGCGACACGCCGTGGCGCCATGTCGATTCGTCCTCGACGTGGGTGACCCTGGCCCTCGACCTGCCTCCACGAGACGGCTACCCGTTCACCCTCGAACTGACCGCGACGTACTCCCTGGGTGACTACGGTCTGACTGTCAAGGTCATCGCGCTCAACGCCGGCGAGCGGCCCTGCCCGTACGGCGCCGGCGCCCATCCATACCTTCGCCTCGCCGCAGGCGGATTGATCGACGACGCACTGTTGCGCGTCCCCGCGGGCGCGACCCTCGAGGCCGATGACCGCGGCATTCCCACGGGCGTCGAGCTTTCCGTCGAGGGGACCGTGTTCGACTTCCGCAGCGCACGGCCCGTCGGTCCGCTGAAGCTCGACACCGCCTTCACGCGGCTCGCGCCCGACCACGACGGGCTCACTCGAATCACGCTCACGGCACCCGACAGGAGTCGGGGCGCCATGGTCTGGATGGACACGTCGCATGGCTACGTGATGATCTATAGCGGGGACACGCTGCCCGACATCGCGCGCCGGCGCCGGAGTGTGGCCATCGAGCCGATGACGTGCGCGCCCGACGCCTTCAACTCGGGGGCCGGACTGCTCGTCCTCGAGCCCGGCGAGCAGCACGGCAGCACCTGGGGCATTGCGCCGCTCCCGCCAATCATTTCGGACGATCGCGCTCGCGCACCCGCTGCCGGTGAGTTGACCGCCGTCACGCATGGTATGAAGCACCGGTGACCGCGACCATGCGCCCCTCGCTCGCGCTGTTCATCAGCGAGTCGGGGCGCGCGATTGCCGATTACGGCGCCACACTCGCGACCTCGCCGGTCCTGCTTCGCGCACCTCGGGGCGATGGCCACCCGGTGCTGGTGCTGCCGGGTCTGCTCGCCGAGGACGCGTCCACGGCGACGATGCGGATGTACCTGCGCTCGCTCGGCTACGAGGTGCACGGATGGCGGCTCGGCCGCAACCTCGGCCCCACCGCGGCGATTCTCAACGGCATGACCGCGCGCCTCGAGGAGCTGCATGGATCCTCCGGGCGGACCGTCAGCCTGGTGGGCTGGAGCCTGGGCGGCATCTTCGCTCGCGAGCTGGCTCGCTCCCGCCCCGCGCTCACGCGCCAGGTGATCACCCTTGGGAGCCCGTTCGGGCTCAGCGATCCTGCCGACAGCCGAGCCAATTCGGCGTACCAGCGGCTCGGGATGCTCCATGTCAACCCCGACGCGCTGCCTCCGCGCGAGCGTCTGTCACGTCCCATCCCGGTGCCGACCACTGCCATCTATTCGCGGCTCGACGGCGTGGTGCCCTGGCAGGCGTGCATCAACACGCCGGGGCCGCGCCGGGAGAACGTTGCGGTGTACAGCAGCCACCTCGGCATGGGTCACAACGCCGCCGTCCTCTGGGTGATCGCCGATCGCATCGCCCAGCCCGAAGGGATCTGGGAGCCGTTCCGGGCGCCGTCCCTTGCCCGTCACCTCTTCCCGGAACGCACCGCCGCCTGACGGTCCGGCGACACGGGACGCGAGGGGGCCGCTCGCGTCGCCCGCTTCCTCCGTGCCCGTGGTGCGGGCCCGGGCGGTCCTCCGGCAGCGATGACCAGCTCGCGCATCCCTGCCTCGATTCCATCGCGAAGCACGTCGATGTCGGACACGCTGTCGTAGTCCCCGGTGATGCCGAAGAAGAGCCGCCCGCAGTACGAGAAGATCGCGATGCTGATCCGGACGCTTCCCATGATCGGCACGTAGGGGTACGAGTAGACCATCCGGCGTCCGACCACGAAGAGCGGGAACTGAGGCCCGGGAACGTTGGTGGTGACCGTCTGGAGTGCTCGCTGCGGGGTCCGAGCCGCAAGCCGCGCGCCGACCGAGAGCAGCATCGGCGGTGCGAAACCGGCGAGCTTGACCAGGGTGTCGCCCGCGACCGCCTGCTTCGATCCCTTGAGCATGGACAGCTGTCCGGCGATGGCGGTGAGGCGGTCACCCGGGTCCGCGATCGACACCGGCAACCCGGGGAAGATCCCGGACACCCGGTTGTTGTAGACGCCGCGCTCCGAGTCCGAGCGCACCGAAACCGGTACCAGCGTTCGCACCACCCGGTTGGTCACGTCCTCGCCGCGTTGCAGGAGCAGCGCCCTGAATCCCGCGGTGATGGCCGCGAGCACGACGTCGTTGACGGTCCCACCGAGAGCCTCACGGACGATCTTCACGTCATCGAGGCTGGCCTCCGCCCAACTCCAGCGACGATGCGGCCCGATCGG
>Ga0182024_10020677_pt1 | contig 12013 bp, 10 predicted proteins | sample P32metaG_FD_120480 | JGI IMG/M metagenome (GOLD analysis project Ga0182024, IMG submission 120480) | Permafrost microbial communities from Stordalen Mire, Sweden - P3-2 metaG (Illumina Assembly) | ecosystem: Environmental > Terrestrial > Soil > Wetlands > Permafrost | place: Sweden: Stordalen... | reverse complement strand
TGCTGGGCCACTCCGGCGAGCTGATCGACGGCTTCACCAAGCTTGGGACCCAGATCCTCAACTTCACCAGCCTCGATCCGGTGCTGCGCGAGATTGCCATCATCCGGGTCGGGGTGCTGTCGCGGGCGACCTATGAGGTCTTCCAGCACGAGCGCATCGCGCGGCGACTGGGCATGTCCGACGCCCTGATCGGGGCTATCCACGAGGGACCGGTGTCAGCGGCCCTGGATGAGGCGCAGCGCCAGGTCATGGCCTTCACCGACGACGTGGTGGCGCATGTGCGCGCTGGTGACGCGACGTTCCAGCCGCTGCTCACCCGGCTGGGACCCAAGGCGCTGCAGGAACTGACCATCACCATCGGCTACTACATGCTCGTCTCGCGCTTTTTGGAAACCTTCGACGTCGACATCGAAGCGGGCGAGGAGACGAAGGTGACGGTGCCGGGCGATCGGAAGTGAGCGTTGAACCGCAAAGACGCGGAGGCGCAAAGACGGTTGAGCCGAGTCCCGCCCAGAACGAGATTTCGCGTCAGATTGTCGACTCGGCGTTCACGGTGCATCAGGCGCTCGGTCCGGGGCTCCTTGAGTCCGTCTATGAGCAATGCCTGCGGCATGAATTGGCGACGCGTGGCGTCGCCGTCCAGCGTCAAGCGGCGCTCCCGCTGGTCTACAAGGGTGTTCCGATAGAGGCGGGCTTTAGAATCGACCTGATCGTCGAAAGACAGATCGTCGTTGAAGTGAAAACGGTTGAGCGAATTTTGCCGATTCATGAGGCGCAGCTTCTCACTTATTTGAAGCTCTCGAGCCTTCCGATGGGACTCTTGATAAATTTCAACGTCGCCTTGATCCGAGACGGCATCCGACGAATGGTTCTCACATCTCAAGCCTCCAACTCATGACCGCGCCGTCGCCCGCTTGATCATCATCCACCCTTTGCGCCTTTGCGTCTCTGCGGTTCAAAGACTCTTCATGCCGCCGGCCCGCTCTGGGCATAACCCAGGTCGCGGTTGAGTTCGCCCAGGATGGCGGCGGCGGCGTCGGCGATGACCGTGCCGGGGGGGAAGATGAGGCGGGCGCCGGCGGCCTTCAGGGCCTCGAAATCGCCCGTGGGAATGACGCCGCCGACGACGATCATGATGTCGGAACGCCCGAGCTTTTCGAGTTCGGCGCGCAGCTCCGGGATCAGGGTCAGGTGCCCGGCGGCCAGGGAGCTGGCGCCGACGACGTGCACGTTCTTGTCGACGGCCTCCCGCGCCGTCTCTGCCGGGGTGGCGAAGAGGACGCCCACATCGACGGCGAAGCCCAGGTCGTCGAAGCCCGTGGCGATGACCTTCTGGCCCCGATCGTGGCCGTCCTGGCCCATCTTGGCCACCAGGATGGTCGGGGCGCGGCCGTCGGCCTCGGCGAAGGCGGCGACCGCCTCGCGGGCCCGGGAGACCTTGGCCTGCGGACCCACGGCGGCGGCGTAGACGCCGTGCACGACCTCGGCCTTGGCCTGGTGGCGGCCAAAGGCGCGCTCCATCGCCAGGCTCATCTCCCCCACCGTGGCCTTGGCGCGGGCCGCCTCCACGCAAAGCTCCAGCAGATTGGCCTTGCCCCGCGCGCCAGCCTCCAGCGCCATGAGCGCGCCCTCCACCGCCGCCGCATCGCGCGCGACCTTCAGGGCCTTCAATTTTTCGAGCTGACTGGCCAGGACGGCGGAGTTGTCCACCGTCAGGATGGGAATGTCGTCGTCGCCGTCGATGGCGTAGCGGTTGACGCCCACCAGGGCCTGGCGGCCGGCGTCGATGGCCCCTTGCGTGCGGGCGGCGGCTTCCTCGATGCGGCGCTTGGGCAGGCCCTCGCTGATGGCCTGGACCATGCCGCCCATGGCCTCGACCTCGGCGATGTGGGTGAGCGCCCGGGCGGCCAGATCGTGGGTCAGCCGCTCGACATAATAGCTGCCGCCCCAGGGATCGATGGTCGCGGTCAGGCCGCTTTCCATGCGCAGGAAGAGCTGGGTGTTGCGGGCGATGCGGGCGGAAAAATCGGTGGGCAGGGCGAGGGCTTCGTCGAGGGAATTGGTGTGCAGGCTCTGGGTCTGGCCGGCCACCGCCGCCATGGCCTCGACGGTGGTGCGCGCGACATTGTTGAACACATCGCGCGCCGCCAGGCTCCAGCCGCTGGTCTGTGTGTGGGCGCGCAGGGCCAGGGAGCGGGGATCTTCGGGGTGAAAGTGATCGCGCATCAGCTTGGCCCATAGGAGGCGGGCGGCGCGCTGCTTGGCGACTTCCATGAAATAGTTCATGCCGGCGTTCCAGAAGAACGACAGGCGCGGCGCGAAGGCGTCGACGCTCATGCCGGCGGCGAGGCCGGCGCGGACATAATCGATGCCGTCGGCCAGGGTGTAGCCGAGCTCGAGGTCGAGCGACGCGCCCGCCTCCTGCATGTGATAGCCGCTGATCGAAATGGAGTTGAACTTCGGCATCTCGCGGGCGGTGTAGGCGAAGATGTCGGAGATGATCCGCATCGAGGGGGCCGGCGGATAGATGTAGGTGTTGCGGACCATGAACTCCTTGAGCACGTCGTTCTGGATGGTCCCCGAGAGGGCCGCGTGGGCGACGCCCTGCTCCTCGGCGGCGACGATGTAGAGTGCCAGGATCGGCGCCACCGCCCCGTTCATGGTCATCGAGACGCTCATCTTCTCCAGCGGAATGCCGGAAAACAGGGTGCGCATGTCGAGGATGGAATCGATGGCCACGCCGGCCATGCCGACGTCGCCCTTCACCTGGGGATGGTCGGAGTCGTAGCCGCGGTGAGTGGCCAGATCGAAGGCCACCGAAAGCCCCATCTGGCCGGCGGCCAGATTGCGTCGGTAGAAGGCGTTGGAGTCCTCGGCCGTCGAAAATCCCGCATACTGACGAATGGTCCACGGGTTGGTCAGGTACATGGTCGGATAGGGGCCGCGCACAAAGGGCGCGAACCCTGGATAGCCGCCGGTGAAGTCCAGGGCCGCAATGTCATCCGGGCCATAGGCGCTCTTCACCGCGATGCCCTCGGCGGTGGGCCAGTCGTCCTTGGCCGTCGGTGAGCCGGGCGGCGAGGCGATCGGCTCCAGAGCCAGCGTCGCGAAGTCGGGAAAGCCGCTCATCGGGCCACGTCCTCAAGTCGCACGGCGACGAGCGGCGGGCATCGGCTGTCCGGGCCGGGCAGGGCGGCGTCGCCAGACGGCTCGCAGGGCGCCGGCGACGGTTGGCGGCCTGTGTCTTCTTCACCGCCCTGAAAGTCGGTCACGCCGATGATTTTGATCCTGCCACCGACGATATCGCCCTTCAGCGCCTCGCGCGACGCCGCCACTTCGCGGGCGATCAAGCCGTCGACGAGCGATTGGACCAAGCCGCCGGCCGCCTCGATGGCGGTGAAATCCAGCCAAGCGGCACGCGCCAGGTCGGCGGTCAGAGCCTCGAAGGCCCACGCCCCGGAGGCGGGATCGGCGACGGCGCCCAGGTAGGCCTCCTGCATGAGGATGAGCTGGGTGTTGCGCGCCATGCGCAAGGCGAAGGGGTCGGGCGGCCCGGTGGCGTCGGTGAAGGCGCCAAGGACGATGGCGTCCGCTCCGCCGACGGCGCCGGCGAAACCGGCGGCGGTCAGGCGTACCAGATTGGACCAGCGGTCGGCCCGGGTCAGCATGCGCTGCGAGGATCGCGCCTCGATGCGCGCCGGAAGATCGACGCCGCAGGCGCCCGTCATCGCGCCCCACAAGATGCGCGCGGCGCGCAGCTTGGCGATGGAGGCGAGCGGGTCCTGATCGATGGCGAGGCCGACGACGATGCGCTCGAACGCGTCGCGCATGGCAAGGCCGGCGGCGACCAATGCCTTGGCATAGGCCAGGGCGGCGGCCACGGCGAAGGCCAGCTCCCAGGTCGGCGCGCCGCCCGCCTCGTGGACCGCGCAGCCGCTGGCCAGGAACACGGCGGCCTTGGGATAGGGCTCGGCCAGACCCGCGCCGAGCTTCGCGCACGCGGCCACATGGGCCTCTATGGGACCGGGGCTCGCGCCGGCCGCGGCGAAGGCGGAAAGGGGCTCGAGGTGGAAGGCCAAGGGCGCGGCCGGGGACGCCTTGGCGGCGTTCGCCAGCCACTGCGCGCACCGCGCGCCATGGAAGCCGGCGTCGAGGGCGACGGGGGCGACATCGATCATCACACCGTCGAGCAGCCGCGCCATGTCGTCGGCCGAGCTCACCGCGATGCCGGTTTGCCCACGCGGATCGATGCGGGCCAGCACCGAGGCCGCGCCGCCCGCCAGGGCCTCGAGGATTTGGGCGTTGGCGCCGGCCGCCTCGCCGTGGCGGACGATGGCGCGCACATCCCACGGCCGCTCACCGCCCCGCGCGCCGCCCTCGAAGGGCAAGGGCGCGGCCGCGCCGTCGGCGCTGTAAAGGGGCTGGATGGCCACGCCGTCCGGCGTCGCGCCGGCCAGGGTCCCGACGGCGGCGCCTTTGAGGGTCTTGGCCGCCAGCGACAACCATTCGTCGCGCGTGGCGCGCGCGAAGCCGGCGGCAATGGGGATGACGGGCGTGTCCAAGCTAGGGCGTGTCCCTCGGTGGGCGCCCGTTGCACTCCACGGGGGTGGTTAGGTCAAGTGCAGTGGGGGCAGCCGAGAGGCTACGACGTCGCGCCCGCCGCGCCGCCAACCGCTCGCCCCCCCCTCAAACCTCCAGCGAGTATCCCGCCGAGCGCACCGTCCGGATGGGGTCGTTGTCGCGGGTGCGGCCGAGAGCGCGGCGCAGGCGGCCGATGTGGACATCCACGGTGCGTGTCTCGACGTAGATGTCCGAGCCCCAGACGGCGTCGAGCAGCTGTTCGCGGGAGAACACCCGGCCGGGATGCCGCATGAAGTGGTCGAGCAGGCGAAACTCGGTGGGACCCAGATGCACCTCCTGGCCGTGGCGATTGACCTTGTGGGCGACGCGGTCGATGACGATGTCGCCCCGGCTGACCTGGTCCTCGGCGAGGCCCGGGCGGATGCGGCGCAGGACCGCGCGGACGCGGGCGCAAAGCTCGCTCATGGCGAAGGGCTTGACCACATAGTCGTCGGCGCCGGTGTCGAGTCCGCGGATACGGTCGCTCTCCTCGGTGCGGGCGGTGAGCATGATGATCGGCAGGTTGCGGGTCGCCGGACGCTGGCGAAGGCGGCGGCAGACCTCGATCCCCGAGACAGTCGGCAGCATCCAGTCGAGGATGACCAGATCGGGCTGTTTTTCGTCGACGAGGATCAGGGCCTCCTCGCCGTCGGCGCACAGGCCGACGCGGAAGCCTTCCTTGTCCAGATTGTACTGCAGGAGGGTGGCCAGGGAATCTTCGTCCTCCACCACCAGGATGTGAGGGCGCGCTCCGTTTGGGGACTGCGGCGTCATGGCGTCAGGGCGTCCGACTTGGGCCTCTCGTCGGTAAGTTCCACCCCGGTGATTTCGTAGTGCAGGATCTCGGCGATGTTGGTGGCGTGGTCGCCGATGCGCTCCAGATTCTTGGCCACGAAGAGGAGGTGGGCGCAGGAGGCGATGGTGCGCGGATCGGCCATCATATAGGTCAGGAGTTCGCGGAAAATGGCGTCGTAGTGCTCGTCGATCTCGTGGTCGCCCATCCACACGGCGATGGCCCGCTCCACTTCCCGCGAAGCCAGGGCGTCGAGCACATCCTTCAGGCGCGTGCTGACCAGTTCGCCCATGCGCTCGATGGAGCTGGTCAGCGGCGTGAGCGGTTTGGACTGGGCGATGACCAGGGCGCGCTTGGCGATGTTCTTGGCCAGGTCGCCAACCCGTTCGAGGTTCATGCTCACCTTCATCGCCGCCACCGTGCGGCGCAGATCGTCGGCCACCGGCTGGCGCAGGGCGATCAGGCGGATGGCCTTGCGCTCGATCTCCATTTCCAGGGCGTCGAGCCGCTCGTCGCGGGCGATGACGGCCTCGGCCAGGGCGACGTCGTGGCGGGCGATGGCGGCGATGGAATCGGCGACCTCGGCCTCTGCCAGGCCCCCCATGCGCGCCAGTTCGGCGGTGATGGCGTCGAGTTCTTCATCGTAGGCTCTGACGGTGTGTTCCATGGCTCGGAAAGCTCGATTCGTTAGTCCACTCATTTAGGGAGTCTTGCGGGATATTTGTGACAATGATGTGCGGCCCTAGCCGAAGCGGCCGGTGACGTAGTCGGAGGTCTTCTGCTCCTTGGGGTGCAGGAAAATCTGTTCGTGGGAGCCGCACTCGATCATCTCGCCCTCGAACATGAACGCCACCTGATTGGAGACGCGGGCGGCCTGCTGCAGATTGTGGGTGACGATGATCACCTTGTAGTCGACGGAAAGCTGGGAGAGCAGCTCCTCGATCTTGGCGGTGGAAATGGGATCGAGGGAGGAGGTCGGCTCGTCGAGCAGGAGCACTTCGGGGCTCACCGCAAGGGTGCGGGCGATGCACAGCCGCTGCTGCTGGCCGCCGGAGAGGGCCAGGGCGCTTTGTTTGAGCTTGTCCTTGACCTCGTCCCATAGGGCCGCTTGCCGCAGGGCCCTTTCGACCCTGGCCGCCTGTTCGGCCTTGGAGAGCTTCTCATAGTGGCGAAGGGGGAAGGCGACGTTTTCGAAGATCGACATGTGAAAGGGCGTCGCCTTCTGGAAGACCATGCCGACCCGCGCCCGCAGCCGGCCCAGCGGATAGGATTTGTCCAGAATGTCCTCGCCGTCCAGCAGCACTTCGCCGGTGGCCGACTGGCCGGGATATAGGGCGTAGATGCGGTTCATGACCCGCAGGAGGGTGGATTTTCCGCAGCCGGACGGCCCGATGATGGCGGTGATGACGCGGGCGTCGAAGTTCACGGTGACGTCCTTGAGGGCGCGCAGCTTGCCGTAATGGAAGTTGAGATTCCTGATCTGGATTTTCGGTTCTGGAGCGGCCGCGCGGACCTCCTCCAAGAGCGTCTCCTCGCTCGGATCGTCGGCGCCCCAGGTGCTCATCGCGTTGATCTTTGTTTGAAAAGGAGGCGCGCGGCGATCCCTAGCAGAAGAACAAAGACGGTGACCACCAGGGCGCCGGCCCAGGCCAGGGACTGCCATCGGTCGTAGGGGCTGAGCGCGTACTGGAAGATGACCACCGGGACGTTGGCCAGGGGCGCCTTGGGATCGGCGGACCAGTATTGGTTGTTCAGCGCCGTGAAGAGCAGGGGCGCGGTCTCGCCGCTGATGCGGGCGATGCCCAGCAGAAGCCCGGTGATGATGCCGGCGCTGGCGGCGCGCATCAGGACCTTGCTGGTGACCCGCCAGTGGGGCAGGCCCAACGCCAGGCCGGCTTCGCGCATGGGGGCGGGCACCAGCCGCAGAGCCTCGTCGCTGGTGCGCACGATGACCGGAAGCAGGATGATAGCCAGGGCCAGGGCCCCGGCGTAGCCCGAGAAGTGACCCTGGGGCCTCACCACCAGCTCATAGACGAAAAGGCCGATGACGATGGAGGGGGCGCTGAGCAGGATGTCGTTGATGAAGCGGATGACGGCGCCGATGCGATTTCCCCTGGCGAACTCGGCCAGCCAGATCGCCGCCAGCACGCCCACTGGGGTGGCGAGCGCCACCGCCATGACGATCATCACGAAGCTGCCGTAGAAGGCGTTGAGCAGGCCGCCGTCGGAGCCGGGCGGAGGGGTCATCTGGGTGAAGAGCCGTGGCTTGAGAGCGGCCGCGCCCTTGCTGACCGTGGTCCACAAAATCCACACCAGCCAGAAGAGACCAAACAGAGTGGCCATGGCCGAGAGGCACAGGGCCACGCCATTGGCGATCCGCCGCCGCAGGATGATGAGGTTCACGCCCGCTCGCCTTCCAGCCGGCCGATGCGCAGGAGCAGGATTTTCGCGCCGGCCAGGACGATGAAGGTGACGATGAACAGCAGGAACCCCAGGGCGATCAGGCTCGACAGATAGATCGGCGAGTCCGCCTCGGTGAACTCATTGGCGATGGCCGCGGCGATGGAATTGCCGGGCATCAGCAGGGACTTGGTGAATTCGTGGGCGTTGCCGAGGACGAAGGTCACGGCCATGGTCTCGCCCAGGGCGCGGCCCAGGCCCAGGAAGATCGCCCCGACCACGGCGGTGCGCGTGTAGGGAAGGCTGACGCGGCCGACGGTTTCCCAGGTCGTCGCGCCCAGGGAGACGGCCGATTCGCGCAGGGCGTCGGGCACGGCCATGAAGACATCGCGCATCACCGCGGTGATGAAGGGCAGGATCATGATGCCCAGGATGATGCCGGCGGTGAGCATGCCGATGCCGATGGGCGGTCCGGTGAACAGCGGCCCGATGATCGGCGAGGGACCCAGCTTGTCGTTCAGCCACGGCTCGACGTGCAGCGACATGAACGGCACGAAGACGAAGAGGCCCCACATGCCGTAGATGATGCTCGGAATCGCCGCCAGGAGCTCGATGGCCGTGCCGATCGGGCCGCGCAGCCATCCCGGCGCGATCTCGGTGAGGAAGATCGCGATCCCGAAGCTCATGGGCACCGCCAGGGCGATGGCGATGAAGGAGCTGACAACGGTGCCGTAGATCGGCACCAGGGCGCCGAACTGCCGCGCCACCGGATCCCACTGCGCCGAATAGAGGAACTTCCAGCCGAAGGTCGAAAAGGCCAGCCTGCCGCCCCAGAACATCGAAAAGGCGGCCGCCGCCAGCAGGATCAAGACCAGATAGGCCATGGCGCCGGTAAGCAGCTTGAAGATCCGGTCGCCGGCCGCCCCCGATTCCAGCCGCCGCGCGCGCATCTCGCTTGCGCGGGTCAAGACACGGGCGAAGGGCCGGACATCGTCAGTCGCCGACATGGCAGTTGTTCAAAATCCACAAGGCCCGAAACCAAGGCTCTTAAAGCTCAGAGGCCCGGCCCGCCGCAAGCGCGATAGATTATTTGATTTCGGCCGCCCAGTAGGCCTCGATGCGTTTGGCCAGAGCCGGCGGCAGCGAAACATAGTCAAGCTTGGCCGCTTGAGGCTGCCCGTGCTCAAGCGTCCATTTGAAGAACTTCAGCGCCGTCGCCGTGCGCGCCGCGTCCTTTGGGTGTCTGTACATGATCGCCCAGGTGGTCGCCGTGATCGGGTAAGCCTTGGGACCCGGCGCGTTGGTCATCACCAGATCGAAGTCCTTGGCGTGCGCCCAGTCGGCGGTGGCCGCGGCGGCCTGAAAGCCGGCGATCGAGGGGCCGATGAACCTGCCGGAGCTGTTCATCACCGAGCCCCAGGCCATCTTGTTCTGGATCACATAGGCGTATTCGACATAGCCGATGGAATTGGGGATCTGATTGACATAGGCGGCGACCCCTTCGTTGCCCTTGCCGCCGACGCCGACCGGCCACTTCACGGAGGTTCCTTCTCCTACGGTCGATTTCCAGTCGCCGCTGACCTGGCCAAGATAGTGCGTCCAGTTGAAGGTTGTCCCCGAGCCGTCCGAGCGGTGGACGACGGTGATGGCAGCGTCGGGCAGCGGCACCCCAGGGTTGATCTTGGCGATGATGGGATCGTTCCATTTGGTGATGGCGCCAAAGTAGATGGCCGCCAGGACCGGACCGGTGAACTTCAGTTTTCCGGCCGGCACGCCGGCGATATGGACGACGGGCAGAATGCCGCCGATGACGATGGGGAACTGAGCCAGGCCCGCCGTGGCGAGCTCCTCCGGCGTCAGTGGCTTGTCGGATGCTCCGAAATCGACCGTGGCGGCCTTGATCTGGGCGATGCCACCACCCGAACCGATCGATTGGTAATTGACCCGGTCGCCGGCGAGCTTGCTGTAGTCGCTCGACCACTGGGAAAGGATCGGATAGACGAAGGTCGATCCCGCGCCGGTGATTTCGGCGCCGAAGGCCGAGCCCGCGATGGCCACGAGGGCCGTGGCGGCGAGGAATGTCTTCAGCATTGTCGTCTCCTGTTGAGCGCCGCCATCCGCGGTCTTGGCGCGTGAGCGGCCCTAGAATTTGACCTGAGTGTAAACGCCGATCTCGTCGTAGGTTCCTGTGTGCACGCCGCCGATCACGCCATCGGCGGTGGTGAACAGGCCGTTGTTCACCGTGTCACGCTTGTAGACCAGGGCGAAGTCCAGCGGCTTGATGGGGCTGTAGGAGAGCCCGACATTGAAGAAATTGTCATTGAAGGTGGGCGCCGTCGTCCTCTGTGGCTTGACGTAGTCATAGCGCCCGAAGGCCGCGATCTTCGGGGTGAAGTTAAATGAGCCGAACACGGAATAACCATCCGATACGTTGGTCTTGGCGGGATTGGCTTGGGTGACGTCGTTCCAGTCCTTGGCCCAGAAATACTCGCCGCCGATGCGGAAGCGATCGTTGGCATAGACGGCGAGAAGGTCGAATCGTTGCGCGGTGTTGAAGGTCGGAGTGCCCGTCACGTCCTTGCCGAGTTTGCCTTCGTAGCCGCCGACGGCGAGCGTGAAGTGGTCGTACGTCGCGCTCACGCGACCCTCGACATCGACAGCATCGGTGCGGTTGGTGTTTCCGATGGCGGGTTTCTTGTAGCCCGAACCGTCGATGACCGAGATCTGGTAGTTGATGATCCCGCCGGCCAGAGAGCCGAGCGCGTGCAGCCCCCAGTCGGTGGACGTGCCGAACTTGGTGCGATCGATCAGCACGTTTTCGACATAGCGATAGCCGTAGAGCTTTTCGACGAAGGGCACCCAGGGCAGATCGGCGGCGCCGGCGCGGAAGATCAGGGCGTCGGACAATTTCGCCTGGAGGTAGGCCTTCTTGATGATCAGCTGGGTCGCGCTCGTGCCGCTGTCGTAGACGAAGTCGGTGGTGGCGTTGGCGGAGAAGACGTCATTGAACCGATGATCGACCTGCAGGTAGAGGCGCTTGATGTCGAAATCCGTGCCGCTCTGAGGCGTTGGGACGCCGTCCGCGCGGTTGTTGATATTGCTGACGTCGGCGAAGATCGTGGCGCCCAGCGTGGTATTGGCTTCCCAGCCGGGCTTCGGCCTGTCCTTGACCACCTGCGCTGCGACCTGGGTGGGGATCGTCTCTATCTGAGATTGCGCGGACTGCGCCTGGGCCTGGGCGGCCTGGGCTTGGGTCTGGGCATTCTGGGCCTCGGTCTGGGCGGACTGCGCCTGGGCCTGCGTCTGCTGCTGCGCCTGGGCCTGGGAATCCAGGCGGCCCTCGAGCAAGTGCACCTCCGACTTGAGTTCCTGAACCTCTTGCCTAAGTTCGACGACCTCGCCGGAAACCGCCTCCGCGTGGGCATGACGATGTCGCGGGGTCTTGGTCTGGGCGTCAGCGCCGAATGCCGAAGCGGCCAGCACGCCTAAGGCCGCGCCGGCGACCAAAGCAGGTCTCGTTCTCATGATCGGTGATTCCCCTCGTTTCGCGTCGCGACTCGGATCCGGATCGCCCGCCTAGCTGTGCTAACGGAGTTTTGTGACAGTCTCATGTAGTCCGCCGCGCCGGTCGACCTTGGCGGTCAGGCGCGCGAGATCGTCCGTCCATCCGAAAATCGCCCGCTCATTGATGGAGCGGCGATCGCTTGGAAAGCCAGAAGGGCAGGTCGGCGCGTTAGATTTTCTGGGCGGGCGCACCTCTCAAACTTGGCGCGTGCCTCCCGGAATAGGTGGAGCGCCTCTTTGCCGCTCGCCGTGGCCACGCTAGGAGGCGGGCGCCACCTTGCCAAAGGAGCCCGCCGGCCATGGCGCTGCCGCCCATCCTTCGTGATCGCCTGCGCCTGCCGGTGATCGGATCGCCGCTGTTTATCGTCTCGGGACCGGACTTGGTGATCGCCCAGTGCAAGGCCGGCATCGTCGGCGCCTTTCCCTCGCTGAACGCGCGCCCGCTTTCCCAGCTTGACGAATGGCTGGCGCGGATCACCGAGGAGCTGGCCGCCTGGGACCGCGCTAACCCGCGGGCGCCCAGCGCGCCCTTCGCGGTCAACCAGATCGTGCACAGGACCAACAATCGCCTGGAGGCGGACGTCGAGCTATGCGCCAAGTACAAGGCGCCGGTGGTGATCACCTCGCTTGGCGCGC
>Ga0182024_10020676_pt1 | contig 12013 bp, 15 predicted proteins | sample P32metaG_FD_120480 | JGI IMG/M metagenome (GOLD analysis project Ga0182024, IMG submission 120480) | Permafrost microbial communities from Stordalen Mire, Sweden - P3-2 metaG (Illumina Assembly) | ecosystem: Environmental > Terrestrial > Soil > Wetlands > Permafrost | place: Sweden: Stordalen... | reverse complement strand
GTCGGGCGCTTAACGCGCCACCCTGAAGGATTCGAAGGGCTATGGACTTCACTCGCGGGCAAGCGCAAGCCGTTTCCGCGCGAGACCCTGATCGTTCTGCCACAGACTCTCGCGCAGTTCGTCCGGGGAGAGAGGGGCTAACATGCGGATCGAGCACAGATTGCCTTCGGACCTGATACGTCGCGGACCAGTACGTGTGTTGATTGTTGGAGCAGGGGGCACCGGAAGTTCGATCGCCATGAACCTGCCGTATCTCGATCAGGCGATGCGTGTGTGGGGACACGCGAGCGGTCTGGATGTGGCCATGATGGATGCCGATACTGTCTCTGCGACGAACTGTGTCCGTCAACCCTTTTCAGCCTCCGACATCGGCCAGAACAAAGCCACCGTGTTGATCAACCGCATCAACATCTTCTGGGGAACGAAGTGGACGGCCATTCCGAATCGCTTTCATGCGCGCTCGTTTGAGAATGATCGTGGAAATGTTCCAGACGTCTTGATCGGCTGCGTCGATACGCGCGAAGCCAGGAAGGCCATCGAGGAATCGTTCATCCATGCGTTGAGCGGCACCAGCTATTGGCTTGATCTCGGCAACAACGCTGCCAGTGGTCAGTATGTTCTCGGCCAGCCCTTGAACGGTCGGAATCGCCGTAAGGCAGAGCGCCTGCGCACAGTGAGCGAGTTGTATCCGGAGATTGCGGATGTTGCTGCCGGAGAAGATCCTCTCCCGAGTTGCTCGGCAGTCGAGGCATTGGACCGGCAGGAGCCGTTCATCAATCAGACGCTGGCGCTGAACGCGCTTGCGATGCTGGGACAACTCTTTCGCTACGGCAAGCTCAGCTATCACGGGGCATTCTTCAACGCGAGGACCGGCCAGACGAGTGCGTTACCCGTCGATCCCACTCTGTGGTCCAGGACGAGAAGGCGCTCGCGGAAGATCGCTGCGTAATTTCGAGACGATGTAAGACTTCACTGCGGCTGCGGCGGTATGGTGGAAACGTACCGGAGAGCGTCCATGAAGATGAAGCTCGATCCCGACCTGGCTGCGGAAGCGAAAGCCCTCGTAGCCCTGGCCTTTCGCAATGGCCCTATCGAAGACCTGCACGCAGGAAAGCGCTGCGCGGTCTGTAGCGGCAGGCCGGAGGTCTCCCATATCTCCGACGACGAGATGAAGGTTGTGATGAAGTCAGCGGTCGATGCACTGTACCGCCTCCTATGGCAGCGAGACTACGATCCCGTCGCCTACAACGAAGCGCTGGCGTTCGGACGCCGCCACACCATCCACTGGGATGATCCTGAACTCAAGAAGCCGGTGAGGAGAGGGTCACGCCCGAAGTGACCAACCCCATCAGGAGAAACCCATGTTCAAGGAGCTTGCCCCCTACCTGCGGCAGCGCGCAGTTCTGCTGACCGTAACCCGCCTCGAAGACGATCAGATCAGCGTCAACATCATTCCGAAGAAACTGCAGGATGGAGAGAATACGGCGCTGACAACGCCCTTCAAACTCACCGGTACGGCCGACGAGCTTGACCGGGACCTGCCATCTTCCATCGTCGACTTCGTCGCCTCTCATCTGCAACTCAAGAGCACGCTCGACAGAGCGAAGGCCGAGATGGACGCTGCCGGGAAAGCCGCACAGGCCGAAGCGCGGGCAAAGAAGCTGCCGGCGAAGAAAGAGCAACCGAAGGTTGAGCCCGACAAACCCGCCGCGACTGCGAAGCCGGTTGAGGTTGCCAAGCCGGAACCGCCGAAGACCTTCAGCCTCTTCGATACCCCCGCGGCTGAAGCCCCGGTTGAGGAGGACGTGGATGAAGAAGAGGAGATTCTCGCCGAAGCCGCAGAAGGCCAGCAGGCCGAAGAAGACGAGGAATTTGACGAGGCCGCTTAGAGCGGCCCTGTCTCCGTTCGATTTAGACTGTTTGATGATTTGGATTATCTTGATTTACGTGATAATCTAAATACTCAAGATGGCTCAGGGAGGTACTCTCTATGTCCAATGTCAAGCTGATTCAGCAGTTTACCCCGACGGTGATGAGCGGAACCGGGCACGATGTCATTGAGCAACTGCATAGGTCGCCGAACCGGCGGACCGTCGCGGTGAGCTTCGCGGACGACGAGCAGGTGGCTGCGGCGGAAAGCGTCTTTCAGCGTGTGGCCGAATTCCTCCCACAACTGATCGAGCAGCGGCAAGCAGATACTCTCAAGAAATTCGTCAGCATCTTTCTCACCGATGTTGCGCCTTCCAAGGCGACGCGAGAGCAAGCCCGAATGCTCATCGACGCCAAGACGGCGATCCTCAACAGCGGCGATTTTCTCCCTGCAAGCGAGGTGGCGAAGCTCGCCGGCTTCAGCGCAACCAACCCGAGTGTGCAGCCGAACAAGTGGAAGCGCAATCGGGACATCTTTGCGATCCAGCATGGGAGAGACGACTACTTCCCGTTGTATGCGCTGAATCCGGATGACCACCGCCCCCGCAAGCAGATGGCGGAGATCCTGCGCATATTCGGCGATGCGAAGGACGGCTGGGGATTGGCCTTCTGGTTTGCGGCCCTGAACAGCTTTCTGGACGACGAGCGTCCGCAGGACGTGTTGGCGATCGATCCGGATCGTGTCATCGCAGCGGCGAAGGACGAGATGGCTGGAGTACAGCATGGCTAAAGCGGTGCCGGGTATGGCGCCGTCTGCTGCATCGTTCGACGCCAAATTAATGTCGTGGGGTGCGGGCGAGATCATGCATCGCGTACACGATGCCGTGTACCCGGTGGACTCGTTCAACCCGAGCCGGCTTGGTAATGCGCGCTTCAGTCCAATCCGCGATTCGGCTGGAGATGTGATCCCCACGTTCTATGCGGCCACCACCCCACAAGGCGCGCTGATGGAGACCATCTTTCATGATGTCCCGTACAAGCCCGGGTTCAAACGGATCTCGGTAGGCAGATTGGAAGGCAAACTCTCTTCCACCCTTGTCTTCCTCTCGGATTTTGAGCTCATCGACCTCGGCAAGATTGGCTTGCGACGGCTCGGCGTTTACCCTCACGACCTCATCGATACGACGAAGGCACACTATCCGGAAACGAGGAAGTGGGCGGAGTCGCTATATGCCGCATACCCACAAGCGCAAGGCCTGATCTGGCCCAGCCGACAGGATGATCGCGCGCGGGCGGTCGTTCTCTTTGGAACCCGAGTCGGAGCCTCCGAGCTTCGTCCTGCCGGGATTTCCATTCCTCTGATGGAGAATGGCGTCGTCCATGAAGTTGCAAAGGCGCTGGCGACCGATCTGAAAGTCTTGATCGAGTAAGCCTTCTGGATAGTCCCGCAATCTTACCCAAAAGATGGAAAACCCATGCAAACCATCCTTTCCTACTGGAAGGGGGTGGAATCCACGGCCGTTATGTGGAGTCAAAATCAAGCTCAGTGTGCTCTGTTGAGGACGATCATTGGAAGAGCCGGAAACCCGGCCCCTTCAAGAGATAGTCGGCATCACCTCTCTTTCGGCCCAGGCACAGAGCCGGGGCCTGTTGAACAGGGACTACGCCTCGGGCGTCCTGGTCTGCTCATTCTGCTGGAAGCTTGCCCAAAAGCACGTCGCATAATGACGGAAGACCCCGGCCGTATCCTCCGGGTCATAAGCCATCGCATTCACAAGGCTCAGGAGGATGTGAATGAGCTTCGAATTGTCCTGGTAGAACTCTTCGATCTCTTCGTCCGTCGCGGTTGCTCCCGGCGCCGTTGCCGGCGATAGCTGCCGATGCGCCAGACGCTCATTCCGCAGGTTTCGGAGGGTATTCAATACATGGTTGCCCGACCCGCCTTCCATGTACTTGCCGATCAACGCGACTGCAGCGTCCGCTCTTTTCCCAAGATCTTCTCTCATGTACTCGACGACATCGAGAAAGCCGGCGCGGCCTGCTCGATCTAGGGCAAGGGCATCGACGACCTTCTTGTCGCGAATATCGTGCCAGATAGATTGCATCTTGATGGCCTGCGGATTTGTGTCCCACAGACGAACCAAAGCGAGAACCATCTCCCGACGCAGGGCCGTGCGCGTCACGAGAAATGCCTGAGTGGCGTAGGACTTGCCTAAGCGGCTGTGAAGAGCCTGGTCATAGGCCGCGGGCTTCCAGATCTCGTGAAAGGTGACGGCCATATCAAATTCTTCTTGTGCAGCTGTTACCTTCAGCTTCAAAGCAACGATCCTGGGATCATCGATTTCCATCGTTTGCGTTTCCTTGCATCGAGGATGTTCCTTCCAACGCTCATCATCGAGTATGGATCAAAGAAAACCAGGACCCTATGGATGCAAGTCAACAGCGCCCTCGTCAGTAAACTGGAGTTGCATGAAAAAACTCGGTTTTCTCTCGTTCGGCCATTGGACACCTTCTTCGCAGTCAGAGACGCAGACGGCGTCTGATACCCTCCTGCAGTCCATCGACCTCGCCGTAGAGGCCGAGCGTCTGGGATTGGACGGAGCCTATTTTCGTGTTCATCACTTCGCGCGGCAGCTGGCATCGCCGTTCCCTCTGCTCGCGGCGGTCGGAGCCAAGACGCAACGGATTGAGATTGGCACTGCCGTGATCGACATGAGGTATGAGAACCCTCACTATATGGCGGAGGATGCCGGTTCTGCGGACCTCATCGCTGGAGGACGTCTGCAACTGGGTATTAGCCGCGGATCGCCCGAGCAGGTGATCGATGGCTGGCGTTATTTTGGGTATGCCCCTCGCGAAGGCGAGAGCGACGCAGATATGGGACGGCGTCATGCCCAGGAGTTTTTCGAACTGCTGCGCGGCAAGGGATTCGCGCAGCCGAACCCGCGTCCGATGTTTGCCAATCCCCCCGGGCTCCTCCGCCTCGAGCCGCACTCTGAAGGATTGCGAGATCGTGTCTGGTGGGGAGCAGCTTCCAATGCAACAGCAGTCTGGGCCGCACAACTTGGAATGAACCTGCAGTCCTCGACGCTCAAAGAGGACGAAACCGGTGAACCATTCCACGTCCAGCAGGCCGGCCAGATTCGCGCCTTTCGCACAGCCTGGAAGGAGGCTGGCCACGCTCGTACTCCCCGCGTTTCCGTCAGCCGCAGTATCTTCGCGTTGATCAACGATCTTGATCGCTCCTACTTCGGACGCGGCGGTCAGGAAGGCGACAAAATCGGCTTCATCGAGCCATCGAAGCAAGCGATCTTCGGCCGAGGCTACGCTGCGGAGCCGGAAGTGCTCATACAGCAGCTCAGAGAGGACGAGGCGATTGCAGAGGCCGACACGCTCCTGCTAACCGTCCCCAACCAGCTCGGCGTCGCCTACAACGCGCATGCCCTCGAAGCCATCTTTACTACTGTTGCACCGGCTCTCGGTTGGCGATAGGTCCGCGATGCCGAAGGCTGAGGCACGAGGATTCCACAAGTACAATATCCATAAGTTCCGTCAACAAAGGGGGGCCGTTGTCAATCGATCCTTTGAACCGCCAAGCGTATCTCCATCGCTGGGAGCGCGATACGGATGGGCAAAACATCACGTATTGGTTCTGCGAGTTCGCCAAGGATGCCGCACACTGGGACACTCTGCAGTCGGCTGAAAATGCTCGGGATATCCTGAACATCGGGGTCAATATCCCGTCGTTGCAGGGCGGTACTCACACGCTCCGCAATTTCGAGATTGAAGAGCTTTCCCAGAATCATTACGTCATGTGCTGCCACGGGCCGTTTATTTACGAAGCTAGCGGTTCGGCGTCGAATGCCCTGCCTGACCTATGAGCGTCGTAGCAGGCGTTTCGCTTCTTGACGGCGTCCTGATCGGCGCCGATTGCCGCATGACGTATGAGTCGGGGCACACCAAGACGCATCGTGACGAACTGCAGAAGATCATACCGATCGGTACGCATACTGTGATCGGGTTTGTTGGGAGGGTGCCGACGGCAGCGAACCTCCTACTCTCGATGCTGACGGCTCGCGATGGACGCCGAGAGGCGGTCGAGCTTGAGCAATGGCTTCCTCGCTACTTCGAATACCAGTTCGCGAAGATCAAGAACGCGCAGCCAGTAAGTTTTGTAGTGGCATCTGTGGTCCCGGGCCGCCCAAACATTGTCGCCAAATCCGCTATCGCAAAAGTGGTGTTCGATGCAGTCAATTCGCGCCCGGCTGGTGGCATCAATACGATCTCAAGGGCCTTTCTGGACATACTGAACGTACCAACTGACGGCGTCGCGGTCAACGGTTCCGGCGAAGGGCATCTGTATGCGATGAAGTCGCCGAAGTTCATCCCCACTCACTACAAGCCAATGCAATCGATCGCAATCGGGTCTGGCCAGAACATGCAAGAACAGATCCTCCAGATCGCTGACCAACTGCACCTTGATACGCATGGTGCTAACCCAGACGTAACATGGTTTGGGCGGTCACTAAATCACTATCTGAGAGTAAGCGACGAGCTAACCGTCGGCTCCATGTTCACGATCGCGAAGATTACAGCGGCGAACGGAATACAGTACTTCGGACGCACAACAGTCGACATAACGAACAACGTCGCGTACGAACTCGCGATCGAGGGCGTCAATAACCGTTGGGTACAACGGAATCTGACAACCGGCGAGGCGATCGAACTTCTCATGCCTTGGGAAGTGGACAACAAGCTCCAAAAGGATAACCGGTTCGACGGGCTACGTCCGAAACCCTTGCCGCGGAACGTCTGAGCGGCGGACACACCAGGTCCTATCCCGACAAGACGACCTCAGCCGATTTGTGATCCTAGAAATTTGGCCACGTCCGTGATGTAGTCGTGGATAGAAATCCATAGTTCGCGCAGAGGCCGCTCTGGATAGACCTTTCCGCCATTCTCGAGCGCCATCCCAACTTCGGGAGTGGTTCCCATTTGGCGGCGTGTGAATTCTGTCTCGCGTTTGCGCCAGTACTGCATTTCGTGTTCTACATGCTCATTGCGAAATTTGGCAATTTGCTCGTTCAGGTACAAGGCGCTCGCTTGTAACTCTGAAGGCAGCAGTCCAAATACAGTCGATTCCACGAGCGTCGCGTGGCTCAAAATTTTCTTCTTCATCGCAACCTGCGGTTGGCGAACGTGTTTGAAAAAATAGTTCAGCGTCAGAGCAACACGAGTAAGTAGCCGGTTCCCGAACCAATAGAACGATTCGATATCGACGACAGCTTCTTCGAGCGAAAGAATATGTGCATTCCACGCCTCGAATGGGATCGTAACGGGACCGTTGAGATACCTGTCGTGGAACTCCTGAATTGCTCTTCGCTTCGCTTCGTAATTCCTGCTCACGATTGCGAGCGGAATCAGACCGGTACTGCATGCCTGAACGCGATCAAACAGTTGTTTGTGATCACGAAAGGCGTTGGAGCCCAGCCAGCAGAAGATCCAGTATTCGGAGACTTTGTGCTCCGGCCCCTTCTCCTTGAGCCACACAACCTTCCCGCCGGGCATCTGCACTAGGGAACCTCTGAAAATACTCCCAATGCACAACTGGCGCGAGTAATGTGGAGAACGAGGAGCAGATCGCGCATGCAGCAGATGACGTTGGCCCATCAAGCAAGCTTTGAGCGGTACACGAAGAAGACGCGGCGGGAGCAATTTCTGGAAGAGATGAATGGAGTGATGCCGTGGTCTGAGCTGTTGGCTCTTGTGGAACCGCACTACGCGAAAGGCCAGGTGGGTCGCAAGCCTGTAGGTCTTTCGATCATGCTGCGCGTGTATTTTCTTCAGCAGTGGTTTTCTCTGTCCGATCCGGCAGCCGAAGACGCGCTGTACGAATCGGCGGTATTGCGGCGCTTTGCCGGCATCGATCTTGGGCGCGCGCCGGCGCCGGATGAGACCACGATTCTCAACTTCCGCCATCTTCTGGAAGAGCACGAACTGTGCGGCGAAATGCTGGACACGGTGAACCGCTATCTGGAGAACAAGGGCATTCGCATCACCACGGGCACGATCGTCGATGCGACCATCATCCACGCGCCCTCATCGACGAAGAACGAGAAGAAGGAACGCGACCCGGAAATGCACCAGACGCGCAAGGGGCAGCAGTGGTACTTCGGGATGAAGGCGCACATCGGCGTGGATTCCAAAGAGGGCGTGGTGCATTCGGTTTGTTCGACGGCAGCCTCGGTCTCCGACGTGCATATGCTGCCCGAGTTATTGCATGGCGAGGAGACCAAGGTCTGGGGCGATGGCGGCTATCAAGGGCAAACGGAGAAGATCCACGAGGTCGCTCCGCAGGCGCAAGACATGACCAATCGCCGTGCGAAGAATAGCCGGGGCGACGTGGATGAAGTCGAGAAGCGCAAGAACCGAAACAAGTCGCGTGTGCGGGCCAAAGTGGAGTGGCCCTTCCGCATCTTGAAGCGGGTCTTCGGCTTCGTGAAGGTGCGCTATCGGGGCTTGAAGAAGAACCACGAGTGGTTGTGCGCGGCCTTCGCGGCGGTCAACATCTATCAGCATCGCAAGCGGCTCGCCAAGATCAACCAACGGCTGGCCCCGCAAGGGGCGTAGTGTGCCAGCCGGAGGTCGAAGATGGCCTCCGGCGGGAAAAAACGGACAGCTCAACCCCCGTCAAAACGCTGATTTCATGCCGATGACGTGAAATCCCACAGGCAGGCCCTCATAACTCGGCATTTTTCAGAGGTTCCCTAGAGCTGATTCGGGCACGTACATGGATGGAGTATAGATCTTCCAGTTCATCCGACTGATGGATCAAATCACTCCATACTTCTTCAAAAGCTTGTCGAAGAAATCCAATACCGCCGCCTCGGACCGCGGTCCAATCACGGACGTCTTTAGATTCGTGTCCATAAATTCACTGCCACCGAAGCGGTAGACTTCGTATCCGAGGAGCCGCAATCTTCGATCTTCAAGGCAGGTCTTCGCATACAAGGTTGGATCGGCGATATATGCGCCGGACTTCGGATCTGCGGTCGCGTAGTGCTGGCGGCCGTCGACTTCAATCACAATGCGAACGCGATTCTCCAGCATCAGCAAGAAATCCATCCGCTGCCTCGCCAAAAACTCCTCGTCGCCCCGTTCCCGCTTGGTATAGGGGTCGTAGTGAAGATAGACTTGGGGAATCAGTGCGGGCAGCTTGTCACCCAACTGTTTCCCGAACCGCTCATAATATTTGCGGAACAAAGCAAACTCCCCGGGCGAGTTTGCCGCGCGCACGGCCTGCGCAAGCCACCGATAGAGCGCACTGCTCGCCAGCTTTTCGTCTTCGAACCCTTCTCGAACCTGCCACCAAGCCACCAGATCCTTCCATAGGAGTTGGCCGGACGGTGGTAATGGCCGGTCAAAGATCAGAATCTTGTCTGCGTTCTTAACGATCTCCACGTCGTTATTGATTGCGTCGATGAAGACCAGCTCTGGCTTTTCGCCTATCGAGGCAAAGATTAGATTTTTCATCGTGCCCGGTACGTGGAGTTGCGCTCGAACGATCCCGTAGATCGGATATCCGGACACCGAATCGACCGCGCACATCTCGTAACCGTCGCGGCGAAGAGCAGAGTTGATTTGCTTAGCAAGTTCTTCCTGCTGTTTACCGCGCCTGGCCATCGGGTGAAGAAGCTCAGTCAATAACTTAAAGAACCGAGTCTGACTGCAGATGAGCACTCCACATTCGATTAGCAGCTGCTCATTGTCCCAATCATCGTTGTCGACATAGTGCTTTGTGATCTCTTGTTCGAGGGTCCTGCTCGGCATGAGCAGATTGAAGGCGTCCCCCTCGATGACGTTCTTCCCGAAGACATTCGAGAGAAGACTGATGAGACCTCTTTCCCCCGATAGATGGCCCGCCGCATTGAGAGCCTTCACAACGTCCTTGCGAGTCACCTCACTCACCCGGTGTTCTGCGTGGGTAGTCATCTCGCTTAGCGTTTCTTCGAGTTCCTGAGAATCGAACTCGGTAAGTACGTTAGCCGCAATCTGTAGCAGAGCTGCCTTGTCCCTTTTCAGGAGGCGCTTTTTCACGTATCCGCGCTTGCTGCGAAAAGCATCGGAGGCGTCGTCTTCCTGCACGTTCTCCTGAATGCCGAGCGCCTGGCAAACGGAGGGAACGTTCGGAGCCGACACTTTGGCCCAAATCGTACTGGCTATTTGTTCGCGGAGAGTGTCAAGGGGGATCGTCATCGGTGCGGAAGAGCTAGTTGGTCTCGAAATGGCGCTCCTTCTTACAAGGTTACTTCGAGTGAGCCGACTTTTTGGCTGTAACTTATTGGATTTCTATCTACTTTGTCAGTTCGATGGGTCAAAACCAAGCCGACTGCAAACCTCGGAACTCCCGATGGAATTGCTCGTCAAAGTGTCCGGGCATCTGACGGCGGTTGTGGATGGGGTCCTCTATGACACATATGATTGCTCGCGATGCGGCATGCGCCGTGTCTACGGTTACTTCTCAAAGCCTTAGCGGCCAGGCACAACTTCACAGTTCACACAGGGAGAATGGGATGATCACAATCGATTCTTGCTCGACACAGGATGTAGACAGGCTTCTCGGCCTCGCCGACCAGTTTCTCGACGACTGGGCGGAGGACGCCGTTCAGGGAGGCAAACCGGACGAGGACTATGAACAGCGATCGACGGAGTGGAAGGTGATCCGTCCGATCCTGGTATCGGCACCGGCGATGCTCAAAGGGTTGAAGGAGATTGCCTATATCTTTCAGGGTTCTTCCGATCCAGTGGCGATATGCTTTGCGGCCCTTGCACGAACTGCACTGGATAGGTTTTTTGTCGCGGAGGGCACATGAAGCGGAAAGCAGCACAGTCAAAGCAGAGCTCAACGGAGCGCACCGCTGAATCATCATCCACGTTGCAGAACGCCGGTAAGGGCATCCTCTACGAGGAAGCGACGGGCAAGACAGTCGACTTCATCCGCTATGCCGAGCAATCGAAGGGTTGGCCTGCATTCGAGATTAGCTTCACAGACGGCACATTTCTCTTTATCGAACCTGTCCCGCGGGTCGAATTTAGGGTCCGTCTTATGAGAGCGAACAGAGGAAATGTCAAGACCATTCGAGAGTATGGAATCACCGGATAACAACGCGCCTAATTTTCGTAAATCCCTACTCATATTCCCGTAGGAAGCAAAGCTTATTGCGCCAGCAGTAGCTCATTTCACCCACCTCCATCAAGGACAATCCATGAAACCCTCCAAGCTCTATGAAGCGCTTCATGCGCTCATTGGCGAGCGTGTGCCCCTGCATATCTGGGGACCATGCGGCGTCGGCAAATCCCAGATCGTCGGGCAGGTCGCCGCCGACCTCAACTACAACTTCCTCGATGTACGGGCCGTGCAACTCGATCCGGTCGATCTCCGCGGTCTGCCCCGCATCGCCTCGGACCAGACCGAATGGGTGCCGCCCAAGTTTCTGCCTACCACCGGCAAGGGCGTCCTCTTCCTCGACGAACTCACCTCCGCTCCGCAGATGACCCAGGCTGGCTGCTATCAACTCGTCCTCGATCGCAAGCTCGGCGAGTATGTGTTGCCGGAAGGGTGGGTGGTAATCGCCGCGGGGAATCCCGCCTCGGAGCGTGGCGTCCACTTTGCGATGCCGCGACCACTGCGTAATCGCTTCGTTCACCTTGAGTTGGAGGCTGATCTAGACGATTGGTGCAAGTGGGCTGTCAAGGCCCGCGTTCGTCCTGAGATCATCGCCTTTCTGCGGTTCAAGCCGGAACTGCTACATGCGGCCGACACAACAGCCGACGCGAACGCATGGCCCACTCCGCGATCCTGGGAGATGGCCTCGAATGTCCTTTGCGGCGTCGCCAAACGGCGGAATGCCACCCTGCTTTCGGGAACCAGCGAGTTCGAGGCGCAGTTGCTCGATGGGACGGTAGGCGAAGGAGCCGCCTCGGAACTGATCGGATTTCTCCGTCAATTCCGTCAGTTGCCGTCGATCGACGAAATCCTCCTCAGTCCCGCAACTGCCGCGGTCCCCACGGAGACCTCTGCGCAGATTGCTGTCGCCACGGCGCTCGGCCGTGTGTTGACCGACAACTCCATCGGCAGAGGACT
>Ga0182024_10020675_pt1 | contig 12014 bp, 5 predicted proteins | sample P32metaG_FD_120480 | JGI IMG/M metagenome (GOLD analysis project Ga0182024, IMG submission 120480) | Permafrost microbial communities from Stordalen Mire, Sweden - P3-2 metaG (Illumina Assembly) | ecosystem: Environmental > Terrestrial > Soil > Wetlands > Permafrost | place: Sweden: Stordalen... | reverse complement strand
TCCGCGCGAATATTCCGCACCGCGCCAATAATCTCTTGCAAGAAAGTAACGCTGCGCTCCGCCGTAACATTCAACCACCCGCTACCGGCCTCCGAAAACTTATCCAGCGCGATCGATTTCGCTCCTGCCCGCTGCGGCAATTGATGCCACAACTCCTCCGTCAAGAATGGCATGAAAGGATGCAGCAGCCGCAACGCCGCATCAAACGCCGCAAACAGATTTTTCCACGAAACTACCGCCCGAGCGCGATCCCCAGCGTTCAATTCCGGTTTCACCCATTCGATATACCAATCGCAAAAATCTCCCCAGAAAAATTGATAAACACTGGAAGCCGCCTCATGAAACCGGAATTCCTCGAGCGCCTCATTCACAATCGCGATCGTCCGTGCCAAACGCGAAAATAACCACGCGTCCGCCAGCGGCACGCTCCCGCCAAACGCATACGGCGCTCCCGCCCGCACCTCGGGAGCCGCCAGCTCCTCCAATCGCGTTCCTCCCGCCTCAAACTTTTCCAGGTTCACAAACAAAAATCGCGCCGCATTCCAAATCTTGTTCGCAAAATTCCGCGCACCCGCCAGCCGGTCATCGCTCAAAACAATATCCGTCCCGGGTGCCGCCATCGACGCCAGGCAAAAGCGCATCGCGTCCGTTCCATACTGTTGATTCAGCGCCACCGGATCGAGTCCCGTCCCCTTGGATTTGGACATTTTCTCGCCCGATCCCGTGCGCACCAGCGAATGCAAATACACCGTCTTGAACGGCACGCGTCCCGTGAAATGAATCCCCATCATGGCCATGCGCGCCACCCAAAAAAACAAAATGTCATATCCCGTGATCAGCGCGGTGGTTGGATAGTAAGTTTCAAAATCCGCCGTTTTTTCCGGCCAGCCCAAAGTCGAAAACGGCCACAGCCCCGAACTAAACCACGTATCCAGCACATCCGGATCCTGCAGCAACTCGCCGGACCCGCAATGCGCGCACTTCGCGGGCGCCGTCCGCGCCACGGTAATTTTCGTGCAACTCGCGCAATGCCACGCCGGAATCCGGTGCCCCCACCAAAGTTGCCGCGAAATCGTCCAGTCGCGAATGTTGTCCAGCCAATTCAGAAACTCCGTCCGCCGGTTGTCGGGAATAATGTTGATGGTGTTCCCGCGTCCCGGTGCGTAATCGCGCACCGCCGCAATCGCCGGCGCCGCCAGCTCTTTCATCTTGCAAAACCACTGCGTGGAAATCCGCGGCTCCACCACCGTCTTGCTGCGCTCGCAAATTCCCACCGCGTGCGTATGCGGCTCAACCTTCACCAAAAATCCCTGCTCTTGCAAATCCGCCACCATCTTTTTTCGCGCCGCAAAGCGATCCAGCCCCGCGTAGGCCCCGCCATTCGCGTTGATCTTTCCATCCGCTGTCAGCACATCAATTTCTTCCAATCCATGTCGCTTGCCCACCGCAAAATCGTTCGGATCATGCGCCGGCGTAATCTTCACTGCTCCCGTTCCGAACTCCCGCTCCACCATCGCATCGCCGATAATCGGAATCTCCCGATCGATCAGCGGCAACAAAACTCTTTTTCCAACGAGCGCCGCATAACGCTTATCCGCGGGATGCACCGCCACGGCCGTGTCCCCCAGCATCGTTTCCGGCCGCGTCGTAGCCACCACGATCGACGCGTCGCTCCCCATCACCGGATACCGGACGTGCCACAAAAATCCCGCCCGCTCCTCATGCAAAACTTCCAAATCGCTCAGCACCGTCAAGCAAACGGGACACCAATTCACCAGTCGCGTCTCGCGATAAATCAATCCCTCTTCATACAGGCGTACAAAAACTTCAATCACCACCCGCGAAAGTTCCGGCGACAGCGTAAATTTCAGCCGCGACCAGTCGCAACTTTCCCCAATCTGCTTCATCTGCTGCAAAATCGTTCCGCCGCTCTCCTCCCGCCACTTCCAAACCTGCGCCAGAAACTCCTCGCGCCCGAGCTTCTGATATTCAATTCCGCGTTCCGCGAGTTGCCGCACCACCACACGCTGCATGGAAATCCCCGCGTGATCCGTTCCCGGCAAATACAAGGTGTTAAATCCGCGCATGCGATGCCAGCGCGTCAAAATATCAATCTCCGTGTGCTCCAGCATGTGCCCGATGTGCAGCGACCCCGTCACGTTCGGCGGCGGTATCACGATCGAAAATATTTTTCCGCCGGTCTCCGCCTGCGGATCCGCCTTAAACAGTTCTTCGCGCACCCAATATTCCGCCCAACGCGGCTCAATCAGTTGCGGCTCATACCCCTTGGCAAACTCACGGCCCATAATTCCGCTCGCTCCTCAACAAAAAACTCCGCCCACCCAGGACGCTAAATTGTCATTCGGATAATCTTCGACTATACGGGGAAAAATCACGCAGCGTCAATTTCCGCGGCACCGGTTTCAACGCGCGCTCTTTCGCGCAAGACTTGCCGGGACGAAACATGTTGCGCGCCAGCGAGGCAAGCATTCGAGACGCGACGCGTTGTTTGTAGAAATTCCGAAGAAGGGAACTACGAAATAGAAAAATAACTACGGCTTCTTGTTCAACTCTTCCCGCACCATCGCTTCCACCACCGGCTTCAAAATCTGCCGCGTCACCGCCTGCAAAACTTCCGGACTCAAATTCGCCAGCACCCGCGCCACCAGATCGTCATTCACCGTATCGCCCGCGGCATGCGCCCCCGGGGAATTCCCATTCGCAGCATTCAACACCGCCGCCTTCAGCGCGCTCTTTGCCGACGTGACCTCGGCATTCCCGTGCGCCGCTTCCGCATCACCAGCAGCCGCTTTTATCTCCGCTGCCGGTTCAGCCTCTACCGGCTCCGCTTCACTCAGCGTCACATCCGCAACGTAAGCGGTCGCCGCTTCAAATTCGGGCGCAACTTCCTCCGCCTTCGCCAACTCCTCCGTCGCCGCGTACGCTCCGCCGTCCGCTTCGACAACCGCCTCGGGCTCCGCAGCCGCAACTACCGGAATCGTTTCGTAGTAACGCGGTTCTTCCGCCACTACCGTGCCGCCTTCAACGAAGTTTCCTTCCACGGCAGGCTCTTCCACGCGCTCCGCTGCCGCAATTTTCTCCACTACCGGTTCTGCCGCCGCTTGCATCGCAACTGTCGCTGGTTCTTTCGCCGCCGGGGTATCCCAGGTAGCCGCCAGCAAGTCCTTTTGCTTGGCCTGCACTTCCCACTCCGTCGTAGCGTCAGGATCGGAGCCATCCTCGTGCGATTCGCGCGTCACTGCAAACCGGTCAATCGCCGAACTCACCGCCGCGTGCTCAATTTCCTGCGTAGCCGTCGCCGCTCCAACCGCTTCTCCCGACGAAACCGGTAGCGCACTCGTTAACGTTTCCCGCTCGGATACCGGCGTTTCCGCCGCAACCTCCGCCGCCAACGGTGCGCCATTCTCGGGCCAATTTTTCGCCGCGGCCTTCGCCTCTTCGCTTAATCCTGTACCACTCGTCCCCGCGGCGATCGCCGCCGCCCAGGAATCCTCAGAAAACTGTCTCGCTGGCGCCGCTGCCAGCACTTCTTTCGCGGCACTCGCCGCAACATCCTGCGGCCCCGAAATCACGCTCACATCTTTCCGGGTCGCCGCTTCGGCCGCCACCGGGACTTCCTTCAACATCTCCCAGTTTTCACGCGCGCTCTTCCGCGACGGGGGTTCAGCGAACGCCGTATCCCGCCAATCGTTCGTCGCCCGCCCAGTACCCGCGGGCTCTTCAAGCACGTCCGCATCCCTCCGCCAACTATTTTTTGGCTCTTCTTCTTCCTCTTCCGCCACATCTACTTCTTCTTCCTCTTCCTTCGCGCGCCAATCCCGCTCTGGGGGCGCTGGCGCCATGAAGGCCGCATCCTCTTCCGTGGTCTCGGAAGTTCCCAGCAAATTTCCAAACGCCAGCGGAGCTCCGCCTTCCATGGTCACTGCGGCGGGCTTCACAGATACTTCTTCGACTAATCCCTCTGTCTCCTCGATGGAAATCGCGGGCGGTGCTACGGACATCGGAAGTTTCACGACCTCCGCGGGGACCACGACGGCCACCATCTCGGCAGCTTTGCGCTCGGCGAACTTCGCCTTGTCGTTTTTCGCAGTCAAAGAAACGCCGGCACGCGCCAGCGCCGCCTTTACCATGGCGATCAGCGGATCCGGCGGCACAAAGGGCTTTTTCAACACGCCGTCCGCGCCCACGCGCTGCGCTTCCTGTTCATCCAAAGGATCAAACGCGCCCACCAGTAAAATCACTGGAATATGTTTCAGCGCCGGATCGTTTTTTATGTATTCACAAACTTCGTATCCATTGCGTACCGGCATAAACACATCCGCCAGCACCAAGTCGGGCAGGATATCGGAGGCTTTGCGGACCGCAGCCTCGCCATTGCCCACGGCGACGACGTCGATGCCCTGGTCTTTCAGCGCTAGGCCGACCATCTTCTGGATGTTGCTGTTGTCGTCCGCCACCAGGATCTTAGCCACCGCACGTCCTCCGGGAGAAATCCCGTGCCGCCGATTCTTACGGTTGCAGGCCCCTACCACAGACAGATTGCTTCCTGCTTCGCCCGCAGCGACAGTACCGCACAAGTATTGGAGCATTGGCGGTGGGACCCGTCAATGCGAACAGGCTGGGGGTGTGTCGGAAGTGAACACTGGCCTTAAGACTGGTGAAATCCCGGCCGAGCTGCACATCGAGTTGCATGGGTTAGGAGATAGGTCGCCGCAAGCCGTTTTAGCCGCAGGAGTAGCTGCCCAGCCAGGCAAACTGCGCGGCAAGTGGGTTACCAGGGTATGAGTTTTTTCAGCCCTTTTTTCTTCTTGCTGCTGGACTCTTTTCCGTCGGTCTTTGTCGTGTCGGTCGCCGGGGCCGCGCTGGTCGCATCGCTGCTGGCCGCCGTGCCATCGTTGCTAACCGCCGCTGTTGCAGGCGCGTCAGTCCCCGAAGCTGCAGCTGCTGGTGCGGTTGCCGCATTACCGGAAGCCGCTGCAGTGCCCTCACCAGCCGCCGGCGCTGCGGATGTCGATTCTCCGCCCGTGGCTGGCGCCGCCGTCGCTCCCTCGGCGGGCGCTGCGGTGCCGTCCGCCGGAGCTGGCGCGTCTGCGCTATTCGTATCGGTCGCGGTTGGTACGCTGGAACCAGTTGCCGCGCCCGAAGAACTACCCGGCACCACCACCGCCACCACCGACTTACCGCCTCCGCCCGTCGTTAATTCCGAGTGGTTCCCGCCCTTCAAAATATCCGTACCCGGCGCTTCGCCTTCCTGCGTCATCGTGGGCGCTCCCACTCTCGCGGATGTCTGTAATTCATCAATCGGCCCGGAATGAATTAGTTCGAGCGGCCGCTTGATCAACGCGGTTTTCGGGCGCGGCGCGTTCTGGTTCGCGGTCATCCACGCGAGCGCCGTCGGATCCGCTTGCGGAACCGGCACGTTGAAGACCTTCAGTTTATATTTTGCGTCGGCTACTTTGTCGGACTTAGGATAATTGCGCACGATCTGCGCGTAATATTTCGTTGCGATTTCCTGTTTTTCACTGGTCTCGTACAAATCTCCCAGCATCCACAGCGCCTCATCGGACTTGCTATACAGTGGGTAACGCGTGGTGATGGACGTGAGCCGCGAAGCCGCCGCGCGCTTGTCGCCTTTCACGTAATAATAATAAGCGATGCGATAGTCGCCCTCCGCCAGCACTTCCTGCACGTCGCGCAATTTTTGCTGCGCTTTATCTCCCAGCGGATCGTTCGGATACTTGCTCAAAAATGTCTGAAATTCGTCTTCCGCGGCGCGGGCTTCGGTGCGGTCGCGATCCGGTTTGGCCATCTGCTGGTAATGCGCGTTGGCTACCTGCAATTGCGCGTAGGGCGCTTCCGGAAGGAACGGGAAGAACACGATGAAGTCTTTGTACGCTTGAATCGCCTGCGTCATGTTCGCCGTGCCGCCCTCTTTGTAGTAAGAGTCGGCGATCGACAACTTCGCCTTGGCCAGATACTCGCTGTCCGGATAGGTGTTGATCAGTGTTTGCAGGTTCAGCCGGCCCACCTCCTGCTTCCCATGCTTAATGTCTTCGAGGGCTCTTTCGTAGAGAATTCGGTCGGGTTCCGCGTTGTTGTCCGCGCTGGTGGACTTGTTGACTTTCTTTTTCTTGTGGAGAAGTTGCGCGTCGCACTGCGTCGCGCCTGCCAGCAAAATTCCGCTCATCACAAAAAGTAAAGTTCTACGCAAACAAGCACCTCATTGTAGAGTCTCGCGTTTCGCATCGGACGCCCGCAAGGAACCCCGGCACGCGGTGCGCGTGGCTTTTCCCCGCAGCTATTCCGGGCCTGCTTCGAAGGAGGTTGGGAACCTCACTCGTCCGCCCTAGCGAAACCACCCGCTGGACCCCAAGTATAACCTGAACCAAAGGCCAAGCTACCGAAAAACTTGCCCGAAAGGACAGTGCGAAATGGCGCGGGAATCTCCGTCTCGCCGAGACCACCCCGTCCGGCTAAGCCTTTACCTGTGATGGGATACCGCAAGCGGCAAGCGGGTTGCCTCAATCCCGGGACCATCGCGCGGCACAGAATTCATTCTGTGCGCCCCTCGGTTTCTAAGAGCGCGCGTAGTTGCCCCCGCACGTCGCTCGGAAATTTGTGAATATTCCGTAACACTTTTGCGGGCGCTTGTTACTACAATGTTGTGCCGGAGTTTTTGGCACGGCACGTAGTTGTGGTGTGGGAATTCTCTTGAAGGAGTGGCGGCCCCGCCTCCATGGAAAAACGCAAGTTTCTCTTCGCATCGATCTCCGGCTTGATCGGAGATATCGCCTGGCAAGTGCTCAAGGAAGGTCACGAAGTTCGCTACTACATTGAAGCGGAAAAAGAACGGGACATCGCGGACGGGTTTGTGCCGAAGTCCACGAATTGGGAAAAAGACGCGACCGAGTGGGCGGATATTGTGGTTTTTGATGACACGCTGGGGCAGGGCGCGAAGGCCCAGGCGTTGCGCGCGAAGGGCGTTCCGGTTATTGGCGGCAGCGAATATACGGACCGGCTCGAAGATGACCGTTCGTTTGGGCAGGAAGAGCTGAAAAAATCCGGCGTAAATATTATTCCGTATGAGGATTTTGATTCGTTCGATCCGGCGATTGAGTTTGTGAAAAAGAATCCGGACCGCTACGTGATCAAGCCGAGCGGAGAGGCGCAAAACGTGAAGCGGCGTCTTTTTGTGGGCGAAGAAGAGGATGGCGAAGACGTCATTCGCATGCTGGAGGCGTATAAGAAAGCTTTCGCGGATGAGATAAAAGTTTTTCAGTTGCAGCGGCGCATTAATGGCGTGGAAGTGGCGGTGGGAGCTTTTTTTAACGGCAAGAAATTCATTACGCCGGTGAATATTAACTTTGAGCATAAGAAGCTTTTTCCCGGCGAAGTGGGGCCGCCGACCGGAGAGATGGGAACGGCGATGTTCTGGAGCGAGCCGAACCGTTTGTTCAATCAAACTTTGGTGAAGATGGAGTCGATGCTGGCGGGGGAGAATTACGTCGGGTACATCGATTTGAATTGCATTGTGAACAACAACGGAATTTATCCGCTGGAATTTACTTCGCGGTTTGGCTATCCGACGATTTCGATCCAGCAGGAAGCGATGCTGACGCCGATCAGCGATTTTTTCTGGGAGCTGGCCAACGGTTTGGAGCCGAAGTGGCGGACGCGGAGCGGATTTCAGATTGGCGTGCGGATCGTGGTGCCGCCCTTTCCGTTTGACGATGAAGCGACATTTGAATCCTTTTCCAAGAATGGGGCCATCGTTTTCAAGAAGCCGAACAATGACGGCGTACACATTGAGGATGTAAAGCAAGTGAATGGGCAGTGGCTGATCGCCGGAACGTCTGGAGTGGTGCTGATTGTGATCGGGATTGGGCAGACGATGAAGCAGGCGCAAGCTCAGGTTTATTCGCGGATTAAGAACATTATGATTCCGAATATGTACTACCGCACGGATATCGGGGATCGCTGGGGGGAAGATTCGGATAAGTTGCACAATTGGGGGTATTTGCGGTAATTGGGATTTTTGGCCGCGTGGCGTTTTGTTGGAAGTGCGAATTCTGAAAGAGTGAGTTGCGTTTGGCGGAAGTATTGATTTTGTGCTGGTCGTGGGTTGTGGTTTCATGATGTGAAGATCCTCGTTTTGTTCTGACACCTGTGTGTTGGTCTCGGAATTCCACCGGTTTTTCTTCGTTTTGCCTAACGGCTACCTACTCTAACGATTGGTGAATAGTTACGGGGCGTTTATGACGGCGAATCTGCTGGCGCACAGCGAATTGTTCCTTGTTGAATCCGACGAGCGATATCACGCTGTCTAGTTTGCAACGTGCGGCGGCGATGGTGGGGCGACGCTTGATGATTGAACTGTTATGAGAAGGCAGAAGGCGCGAGAAGCGTTTTGACGCGTGTGCTGCTAACTGACAGGGTACGGGAGGGTGGAGGAAGGGTTGCCGGGGGTGGCGGGCGCTGATAGCGTGAACTTAGCCGTTTCGGCGAGTGCACATGGCCAATCAAATGGTGACGCCCGGCGCGACCGAGGCGGCGCTGATCGAATTAAAAAGCTACAACTTGACGATCCCGATGACCTCCCTGTCGATCGGGGTAGATAATATTCATCATGATGTGTTTTTGAGTCCACGGTTCGCGCAGGCGGCGCGCGATTATCTATTCGACCTGATCCGGCAGCGCACCAGCACTACTTTTCTTTCGGGAATTGAGTTGCGGGCGACGCACGGGCTGGACGGGCTGGGCTTTCGCAAGATCTTGACGGATGTGCTGCATAGTTCGCTGACGCAAGCGAAATTCCAAAAAAATATTGAAGTGGATCTACTGTTTCGCGTGGCGGTGGTGAAATTCCTAACGCTGGAAATCGCGAATCAGTTTGCTACGCTGGTGCTCGAAGGGAAAGAGTGGGTGCGGCAGCGCGGGGAGCATTTTGAGCGCAGCCAACAAGCGCACGTGATTAAGGCGCGACTGTCTGAGTTGCAGAGCGCGCGGCGGACGGTGATTCGCGCGGTGGGGCAGCAAATCGCGCAGGTGTTGATCGACATCGAGGAAAACATTATTTGCAAGGCGCGGCGAGCGCTCTTTGGAGATGATTTTGCGCCGCTGTATGAGATTTTGAAAAACCGGCTGGTGTTTCTGGAAGGCGGCAAGGACGACGTATTTTTTCTGGAGCATTACGTACTGCTGGGAAATTACGTGCGGGATCCGGACCGCTTTGAAGCGGTAGATGAGGTATTTCAGGAATTTTTGAAGGAAGCAGGAGTGGCGATCGGGAGGGACCCGGCGTCAGCGGAAGCGACGGTGGCGCATCAAGCGCTGCTGACGGGCGCGCAAAATTTGCGCAACGAAATTGCAGGGCTGGAAGAGTTGCGGGAGGATTTCCGGAAGAAGCTGGATCGCGGAGAAAGTTTTTTGACAAAATTTCTGAATGCCGCGGATCCGGCGGAGCTGCAGAAATCACTGTTGGACGCCGAAGAAAAACTGAAGCAGCAATCACGCAAATTGGAAGAGCTGGGGCCGCAACTGGATGCCGCGCGGCAGAGGCTCGATTTTTTTGCCAAGGACTATAGCGGACGGCTGGGCGATTATTTGAACGAGCCGGAAAACGCCAAGCTGCTGTTCGATGCTTCCGTAGCGCCGGAAGCGAGCGCGCCGCTGCGGGCGCATTTGCTGACACAATTGCTGGAGCGACTCGAGGAGCGAGAGATTTTGTATCCGGTCTTGGCGAGTTACGAAATTCGCGCGATCGCGGCGACGTACAGTCCGCCGGTGCACTTGCAGCAATTGCGGAAAGCGGTGGTGTCGCGAGAGGAGTTGAAGAGCGTCGAGCAGCTGATTAAGCAGGTGCCGGCGCGGCGCTTGTCGTTGAAACCGATTGAGGAGCTGAACCGGAAAATCCGGCGATGGTCGCGCGGGGAGATTCACGGATTCGTGCTGCGGTTTGCGAACGATTTTCTGCGGCTACACCGGGATTTGCGGGATGCGGAACACGTGGCGACGTGCATGGAACGCGTGAATCTGGTGACGACGGAGGCGGCGCGGGATCTGTCGCGGCTGAATAACCGGCTATATGAATGCGTACTGCAGGCGGAGGCCAAGCCGGCGCAGGATCACGTCGTGTCACACGTAATTATCAAGGCCGACGTGCGCGGTTCGACGAAGATGACGCAGGATTTGCTGGCGCGGGGGCTTAGTCCGGCGTCGCATTTCAGTTTGAATTTGCACGAACCGGTGAAGAAGCTGCTGGACCGGTTTGACGCGAAGAAAGTGTTTATCGAGGGCGACGCGATTATTTTGGCGATATTTGAAACCGAGAGCACGCGGTCGTATGCGCGGGCGGTAGCGAAAGCTTGCATTCTGTCGCGGCAGATCCTGCTGGTTTGCAATTCTTACAACGATCGCGCGGCGGCGAGCGCGTTGCCGGCGCTGGAGCTGGGGTTGGGAGTGGCGTTCCAAGGATCCGCGCCGACGTATTGGACGGACGGAGAATCGCGGATCATGATTTCAAAGGCGCTGAACATATCGGACCGGTTATCGGGATGCGCGAAATTGGCGAAGCGGATGTTGACGGAACAAAAATCGCATTTTTCCGTGTTTCAGTTTTTGACGGCGCTCGAAGGGGCGACGCCGGAGGAGTTGGATGAGTTTCTGTGCGGTACAACATGAACGGGATCGAATTGAATGAAGAGGGATTTCAGAAATTGAGCGAAGAGATTTCGCTGGATAGCGTAGAGACGAAACTGGAAATGCCGTGGGGCAAGTCAAACGTGACGCTGTACTACGGCGAAGTGCCGATGGGGGACACGGTGGAATTGCTGGTGCTGCGGAAGGCGATGGCACGGGAGCTGCTGGCGGACGGGAAGATTGGGGCGCCGTCGTCGCATCCATACTACGAGGTGTGTACCAGTGCAGCCCTGCATGAGTTGGTTGCGGCGCTCGTGCGAGCGCATCAAACCGTGCCAGTTCGCGCCTAGGACGCTGCGGACGATTGAGGAAACCCGCCTTAAGAGCAGTGTCAAGGAAGCGCCTCCGTTTACACGGTGATACTGTAGGAAGCGGAGGCGAAAAGGGTCCGGTGACTTTCCCGGCCTTCAAAGCCGGTGATTCGTTCCTTCGCGGATCGAATGGTGGGTTCGACTCCCACACGCCTCCGCCATCTTATGCATCAAATCACCAATGTTTATGCGGCTTTTCGAGCGCTGATTACAAGAGAAATCCGCACGTGACGGCTGCGTGCCTGTCGAGGATACCTGTCGGCATCACGACCAAGCGCTCCGTACGGCGGTATCCACCACTGCTTGCCGTTCCGATATCCACTTGGAGTAGAACCTTTCCGTGATAGCAACCTTACCGTGACCGAGCAGGGAAGAAACGAAGCCCACGGGGACGCCCTTTACAAGCAGCCGCTTGGCGAACGTGTGACGAAACATGTGTGGATGCCCCTCAACGCCAGCCGCCTTAAACACCCTTTGGAATATCTTGCGCCCGTTCCTACTTAAATGGTCATCCGGCAACAGCGGAAAATCTAGAGAGTGCCATCAAAAATCTCGGACTAACGTTGGCCTACAAGTCTCAAGAGCGGGTTGAGGCAGAACATGCCGATGCTCAAGACCGTGAACAGCAGGCAGCGGCAGATTTACGGGAAGAACTTATCGACACAATAGTTAAGGACTGGTCGCCAGCAGAACTTTCCCAGTCCGTACAGAGGGCGAAACTTAGATATGCAAGTACTGAGGCATTGCAAGAGAAAGTTCAGGTCATAAAAGACCGCAAGCGCTTTCGTGCCATGCCTCCGGATGAACTCAAGCGGTACATAAAAACGCAACGAGAAGCGAAATAAGCCGAGGGTTGTTTAGGTCTGGCCTATCTGTGCCCGGCCCTTTCGTCTGCCGGTGCCTCATTATCCGGACCGTGCTCCGTTTTCACATCCCGCTCATCGAACCGGACATGCGCTGCTAACGCATCCGGCTCTTGGACAG